>Ga0224542_1000040_pt1 | contig 8418 bp, 8 predicted proteins | sample 714E33034metaG_FD_172015 | JGI IMG/M metagenome (GOLD analysis project Ga0224542, IMG submission 172015) | Peat soil microbial communities from Stordalen Mire, Sweden - 717 E3 30-34 | ecosystem: Environmental > Terrestrial > Soil > Wetlands > Peat | place: Sweden: Norrbotten County, Stordalen Mire... | reverse complement strand
GGCTGCTATAGAAGAATACATTAATTGTAATAATGAGAGCCCCAAACCCTTCGTTTGGACAAAGCGGGCTGAAGACATTATTAACAAGGTCGCTCATTGTAAAGCTGTCTTTGAAACACTACACTAGATATCGTCCCCATGACCGAAGGGGACCCTATAGGTATAGGGTCTTCGGTGAACTGAAATAGGCTCGATACCAAAAAATAGTCTAGAACTGTTCTTTTTTTGTATATTCCGAAAAAAGGTGCGCTCCGATTTGTGTCTGATCCGTGAGCGTGGCGGCCTTTGGCAAAAAAGGAACGATTTAGATGGGTAATATATATAAGTAAATAGATTTTATTGGATGGGAAATAACTTTAATTCTATTTACAACCTCTCCTTCGATACTCACCGAATTGTTCAACACGAAGGTTCCTGGTGCATACCGGAAGATAACCTCAGATGATGTTCGACTTCTGACCGAGTGCGGCTTAGTTTGCAAGTACGGTTTTTTCGGTAGTCAGGATTTGGAATTGGTCAGAGGTATCCTGCAATTCGAACAATTGAGAGAGAAACAGTCGGAACCACAGGATAATGAAAAGAAGCTCCCAACCTGTAAAATGTGTTGTCAACCATTACCACAAAACCCAGAAGGTAAACCAGGGCGACATCGAGAGTACTGCTTCAAATGCGAATCCAAAAGAAATCGAGAAAGGCAGAAGAGGTTAAGGTTACGATGTCGGCAATGACATCAATAGAAGTGATCCGGTGATGAAAGTATCAATACTCTGTAGTAGGATATTTATTGGCTTATAGATTATCGGACCAAAATCTTCTTAAATACTAACCGTGCATCCTGCTTTGTACGGTGCAATTTAGGTTGAAGTCATTTTCAGATCTCGGAATACGTCCATAGCCTTGTCTTTATTATAATTTCTAACCATGCTAGGTATTAGAAAAAGGTTGACAAAAGCCCATATACCAAGACCACCAAGGGTTAAGAAATACACAAACCACCAACCAATCTTTCCTAAATAAATCCAGTACAATCCAAAAAAGAACCATAGTAAATATGCCACGCCCGTACTCTTTTTCTTCCTACGGTATTCTTCAACAAAAAGTGCTTGCTGTTCGGGTGACATTTTTACGAGTTCCACTTTCACCATTGAAGGTAATTTATCGGAAATGGAATCAGGTAAATAAGACTTGGGAGTTTTTGATGACATACTATTACCAGGAGAGGTTGGGGGTTGAGTTGTCTGATTAATTGGCAAACCACACTTACGACAGTAAGCATCACCTTCAGAATTTTGTGTCCCGCATTTAGAACAATACATGGATTATTTATCCCTCCTCTATAGTGATAACTTTATTAAAATAATATAAGCTTTTGCGTAACACGGATTACTGTGAAGAAGCCAAATAGGTCTATTTTAAGGGATTACCACACTTGGTGCAAAATTCTGCTGCCTCATTTGTTGCAACTCCCCACTTAGGACAAAATTTGCTTTCTACCGGTGCTTTAACCCCACAATATCTACAATAATCGGGGGTTCCCATTAACTCTTTCCAGCAGTTTCTGAAATTGGTCTTTAATATCGATTCATCTTGCGCATCTATTTGCTTGTGAGTTTCTTCGTCAAGAGGCAGACTTGGAATTCTATTTTTTTTCGATGACAAATTAATAAACGGCATATTAGGTTCTCTTATAACCTCAATTTATGTTAATGAATTAGCAACATGGTGGATTTTCAACTAATAGCATTATGTTAGGTAAAAGTATAATAGTAAAAAATAAGAATGTCAAACGTTATTATTTTCGGGACCTAATTCTGATGATATAGACTCAATAATTGCAATCGTTTTAACTTTACTGCTGTCGTTGTGTCGCCGTAGAAACCGTGACGGATTCTAATGAATAGCGGCCAAACAAATTTACGCGGGGCTCAATAGTGAAACCCGTGACAATTGCACCCAAGTCAGAGGGTGAATAAGATGTTAGTCTCAAATCTTTGCCAAAGTATATCCATTTGCCTCTGTGTAGCTATATCTACAGCGGAACAGTGATGCCGATGTCTGTTAAGCCATAGGTATAGCTATGCGATACCTTTTTCATTTTCTATCAAATCAAAATTGACACCAACTAATGTGAGATAGTACAATCCAGCCTGAAGACATACGGAGGTGATGAATATGCGGATAAGCATTCTCCCAAAGAATGCTTTAGGTTGGTGGTCAGTCGGCTTGGCTGCAGCAACGTTTTTGTCTTCTTGGGTGAACGTAGAAATCTGGCACAAGTATTCGAATGTGGCTCTTAATAATACCTTAAACGTCGTTGTTATAGGCATATCAGCAGCTGCCTTTGTAACAGGGGTCATCAGTATCGCAAAGAGGAAGCAGGGGGCTATTCTTGTCTTCGTGAGCACAGCGATTGGCTTAGTCGTTATGATAGGAGGGATTGGTGCCCTGCTTGGCTTGGAAAATAGTTTCTAAACTTAAAAGGATAATAAGGAACAGCGTTTATAGAAAATACAAACAAAAGTTGGGTGAAAGCGAAAACGGTCCAGTTGACTGACGAAGAAATTGAGGAATACTGGAATAATGAGCAATATAATTTTGAATGGGAAAAAAGGAGAAAGCAAATGAAAAGTAAAAGCATATGGGTTTGGGTCAGTGGACTGGTGATTGCAGTTTTACTGATAATTGCTTTCGGTTGTTCGTCATCAATAACCACCTCATCCGCAAGTACCACCACGACAACTACTACCGCTCCTCCGCCCACCACGGCTAAATGGGCAATAAGCACCGACCAATATGTATTTGTAGAAATTTCTACTAATACACAGGGAGAACTTATTGAAGGGAACTATCCTTTTATCTATATTGATTTTCCAGGGTATTTTCTTGCTGGGGGAGCTTTAACTGGTCAGTTTGATTTTACGATAGATGAGGCTCTAAAAGTGATTTATGGGTCTTACGAGAGTTTAAGCGGTTGTGCTGGAAGTGGTATATCCAGTGGCTTATCTGGTGTGTATACATTACCTTATGAAAAAAACGGATTTAAACTCTTAGGCATACAACCGGATGGCACAGCCCAGATAGAATATAATGGTGAATCAATTATTTTAAAGAGTGGCGAATCTTGGGAAAAAACTACATCAAAAATTGATATCAAGGAATCTGAAGGGCAATCTGGTACAGCTAAGCTAACAATAACAGATAAAATCGTTAATTACGGCATCTTAGACAAATCGAAAATAACGTACAAGACATTTTATTAGCTAATTCAGAAAATTGCCTAAGCTTAGTTTTACATTACTAGCTGTCCGCTAGATTATGATACTCTTTTCTAATCGAATAATGAGCCTGGAGGAAGCTGATTAGCCTCATTGTAAGAGAATCTATTGGTTTGTTTATATAGATACCCACGAGCAAGCTCGTGGTTCTTTACGATTCAAGCTTCGCTTGACCTAAAGCTGGGTAAAAATAATTTGAAAAACGAAATGAATACTTCCCCTTTACATTCACCCACATGCAAGCACGTGGTACTCTGCCCTTCGGGCTTCCAATAGATTGTAACGTGCTTTAACCATCCTTTCTGCACATTGATTATCGCTCATCTGGTTGGCAATTGCATCTAATGTTTCCAAGCTTATACCCGGGCGCAGGTATGTTTCCACTTGCGGCAATGATTTAAGTTTCTCATATGGTGTTTTGATTTTCTCGTAAGGATATGTATTCTTCACCTTACCCTTATGGTCAATTACTGCATCGGGAAAGAAACAAGGCCGGTGGAAATTGATATAGGGATTTAAGTTTTCCCGGTGATAGACATTAAGTAGACTGGCACAGCCTTGGGGGATATGGGCATATCCCAGGTTCTTGCTATTCCCCCGGGTTGGCTTCATCGTTACCAATCTGTCCGCCAAAGCCAAGGGCGTAGTGCACTTCTACAACGGGCGGGGGACAGCGGAGCAATGGATCAAGGAAGGTAAGTATGCGCTGAACTGGACCCGGCTCTCCTGCCACCGGTTCGTGGCCAATCAGGTGCGGCTTCACTTGTTCGTCTTGGCTTACAACTTGGGGAACTTTCTACGCCGGCTGGGATTGCCCAAAGCAATCAAGGACTGGTCATTATGCAGCCTTCAGGTGAAGTTGATCAAGATGGGGGGATGGATTGTGCGTCATGCCCGACAGATCGTCTTCCAACTGGCTGAGGTGACGGTGTCCAGAGAGCTGTTTGCTGCCATCCTGGAGCGGATAAGCCGGTTAAGTCTGGCTCCGGGCTAGTCCGCCTCCGGTGGAAGGACACACAGAGTCAGCCGGACTAAAAAGATAGGGGAAGTATTTTCTTTTTTCGGGTGGAGAACTACTTGGGGATTGCTTAACGGGTGTTTTGGGCCGAACTGAACTTCCAGGTTGCTTTAGGTTATCTGAGGGGTTTTAATCAGGTTGACAATAGGATGTGAGGGGTATACCATTGCTTTCAAGGACAAAAAGGTTCGAGGTCAGCTCACTACGAGTTGATATGGGAAATCGCAATATACATGTTAACATACACCGAAAATTAGTTGGAATCCAACAACAACAGGGTAACAAATCCGGAAGGAATGGGTCATTCCTACGACATCGAGGTTTACGGTAAGGACAATACCCTTAATGGCAACGTCTATGGAACGATATATATTGGCAAGTGAAAATAGACAAAACTGGTCGCTTCCAGCCAGAATTTCCAGGTAAAGTCCTTTTATAAATCAGGCTACTCTTTTTTACTTGGTAGATAGACAGGGACCTTAAACTGAGAAACCAACCAAATAAAACAAGGTTCATGACAATAAATGACAACTTGTAAAACTGCCAAAGGGGGTCGATACATTTTAGACATCAGAGCGTTTTTTGAAGGAGCTAAGGGGCTAACAGGGAAAAGAGGTAATGAAAAAAAACTGTATTGTACTTGTGGCTATTGTGGCAATATCGGCGTTGGTCAGCGGGTGTAGCGAAAACAAACCAACTTCCAACACAACGACTGCAGTGATTTCTACGCCCGTAACCGGCACAATCTATAGTCTGTCATATAACTACGAAAATGGGAAGTTCTCCCTGATAGATGTACATGTCAAACCGGGCGATGCACCTTACAGAACCGGCCGGATACGGCCTGGCTACAAATACGAAGTGCTTTCCTCCCGGGGCGAAGTACTGGGTTCCTTCGGGTTTGATCTTCCTGTGGTGTATTATGATTATCCCCCTTCCGGAGCCGGACAATTAACGGGTGGCATTTCAGAACAGAAAATATTGACTGGGACTATCCTGATTCCCTACTTTGTCAATGGAACGACAATTATTCTTTACGACCCGAATGGTAACAGAGTGCTGGTTGTAAGCGTTAGCAAATTGACCAATAATTAACGCCATAAGTAAATATTTTGACAAGTTGGGAAAAGGCAGATGTTTTTCTCTAGGCTCGTTATTCACCAGGAAAGAAAACCCGGGTAGAAAATGGCATGCGGCAAGCGTTGCCGTAATGCAAAGTATTAAATATTTATAGCTAACTGAGGGATTTCAGATTTTAGAGAATTATTAAGCCATACTCGGATATATTGAGATAATGGAACCATGGGTATCCTACTACCAAGATTTGGTAGAGTTTAACTTAGAGAAGAAAAACTCAATCTTAGTAAGGAGGATACCCGGATGCATTATATTGGAATGGATACGCATATTACAACCTTAGATTTTGCCGTTTGACACCTTGTCCTGTAACTATATATCGTTGTAAATATCGTCTTGACATTGACCTGCCCCCAAAAGCGATGCCAGTTGTTACCTCGTTACTTTAGTTAAAATAGTCTCAGGTGCTGGTGGCTGGTATCCGAGAGCACTGTGCGGACGTACTTGATTATATTCTTTCCTCCACTGTGCTATCAAGGAAGCTCTGAAAAAATGAAAAACACGAGTAACCAGAAACGCAAAACCATAAATTAATAAAGGATGTTTATATCCTCGCTTTAGGGTACCCGGGTAAGGTTAATTGAATAGTCCGTGACGCCACCCATGAAGGGGCCATCATAGGCATATTTACCGCTGCCGGTCATTGAGTTACCAGAGATCTGAACGCTTCCGCCCATAAAATCAAGACGACTCCCATACAGGAACCCGTCCATGGGGTAACTGTAGCCCCCGGCATCTGTCATTCCTGTGTGGTTTCCTTCGATCCCTGTACCAACGCATGTTACCCGGCCAAAGACAATGTTTCCTTCTTGCTCCGTTATGGTCATAACCATATTATAATAAAGAACACCTATTATAGGACCTCTTTGAACAGTGGTGCCTGACCAAACACCTATCAAATCTATATATGTTGTAGTTGGTGTTGTTGCAGGTGTTGTTGCAGGTAGAGTAGTCGCAGGTAGAGTAGTCGCAGGTAGAGTAGTCGCAGGTAGAGTAGTCGCAGGTGGAGTAGTCGCAGGTCGAGTAGTCGCGAGAGTTGACCATCCCATCACAAAAGTGATAGTGCCGTTATCCGTCAAAGACTGCATGGCAGTGATGCTTGTGGGCGGCCCACCTGATGGGCCGCCGGAAACCCATGCAACCAGATAGTTCCCCAAAGGCACACCGTTATATTGCGAGGACACCGAATTCCCTGAACCGGAGTAGTTCCCTGAGTAAGTCTGCGAACCTCCGCTCTGCTGAGTCAGGGTGAAATTCACTGGCCCGTGCCAGCTGACGCCGTCCAGTGCACCCTCAACACGGATGGTACCTGAACCACCTGCCTGAGTAGCACTTAGGGTCGTCGGTGTAACCGTGGGAGTAGGCGTCACGCAGGCAGACAGCCCAGCCACGGTAGCTATGGAAATGATGACTAAAAGGAGTACTAGCAATTTTTTTAGAGTGCTCATCTTATAAATCTCTCAACCACTAAATAACGGCCAATTTATAGCTAGTCAAAATGCGATAATTCTACTTATAGACTATTCTATACCTTTAAATAAATAAAATAAAGATGACGCATTGACTCATAATTAAAGTTACCGAAAAGAAGGTCGTTGACTCAAAATAAGTGTTACCGAAAGACCATGATGGGAGGAGGTCAGGTGACACGAAACAGTATTAAAGAATATGCAGAGGCAATAAAGAATCGTTACAGAATTGAAACCAAGCACAGAAAGAGCAGGATTCTAGATGAGTTTACGAAAGCAACCGGATTACACAGGAAGGCAGCGATTCGATTACTTAACTGCCGTAGCCCTGCAACGAGAAGGAAACGGCGTGGACGACCGCCGCGGTACGGAATTGTAGCGGTTGAGGCATTAAGAGTGGTGTGGGAAACATCAGACCGTCTTTGTTCGAAACGGCTCCATCCGTTCCTGCCTGAAATAATAAAAGTGTTGCGCCGGTGCGGAGAAAGCAAAATGACCGCTGAAATTGAGGCCGAACTTTGTCGTATGAGTCCGTCGACTATTGACCGCTTACTTCAACCATGGAAGCAGAAAGGTGGGCGACGTTCGTTTTCAACCACCAAACCTGGGAGCTTACTTAGGAGCGCCATACCCATCCGAACCTTTGCGGATTGGCAAGAGAAACGACCGGGATTTGTCGAGGTTGACTTGGTAGCCCATTGTGGAGAAAGTGTGGATGGTTTTTACCTGAATACCTTGATGGCAGTAGATGTGGCCACCGGCTGGTCGGAGTTTATTGGAGTATGGGGGAAAGGACAACAGCGCGTGGGGGCGGCAATCCATAATGTACAGCAACGATTACCATTCAAACTACTCGGGCTGGACTCAGACAACGGAAGCGAGTTCATCAATCAGGATCTCGCCAGGTGGTGTCATCATGAAGGTATTACCTTCACCCGGTCCCAGCCTTATAAGAAAAATGATAATTGTTTTGTTGAGCAGAAGAACGGGGCTATTGTGCGCCGCGTCATCGGTAGAGATCGTTACAGTTCAAAACAGTCTTACGAAACACTCAACCGAATCTATTATCTACTACGCTTGTATGTCAATTTCTTTCAGCCGGCGATGAAGCTCGTGTCTAAAACACGCCACGGTGCCAAGGTCTACCGAGTGTATGATACTGCCTTAACGCCCTACCAGCGTGTATTGAAGTCAGGTGTGATCGAAGAAGTCAGCAAAGCACAAATCAACTCAATTTATTCTTACCTGAACCCCGTGAGGCTATTAAAACAGATCAACGATAACGTCGAACATCTGTGGCAACTAAGAGATCGTCATCCCGGTGAAAAATAAATTACTAAGGAGGATTTACGGTAACAGTATTTATGAGGCAACAAGGAGATCTTCGGTAACAGTTACTTTTGACGCAATACGGATGACGTACCCACGAACTACCCACGAACTGACTCGCAAGGTAAATGCAATTCCCTATATACATATTTTGTTTAACTGGCCTAACCCTTTTAACCGGGTTGCTTTG
>Ga0224542_1000035_pt1 | contig 8967 bp, 7 predicted proteins | sample 714E33034metaG_FD_172015 | JGI IMG/M metagenome (GOLD analysis project Ga0224542, IMG submission 172015) | Peat soil microbial communities from Stordalen Mire, Sweden - 717 E3 30-34 | ecosystem: Environmental > Terrestrial > Soil > Wetlands > Peat | place: Sweden: Norrbotten County, Stordalen Mire... | reverse complement strand
ATTTTACTTGACTTTGGTGTCCGTTAAATCCATCCTACCTCATACTATGCTGGATTTTAACCTGTCTTATGTAAAATGTAAAGAAAATATTTATCTTACTTTAATCTGCTTTATGTCAATTACAGAATCATGTAGAAAAACCATACATATTGACTGTAAATATCATAGTATGTTATATACTATTATAACAGTAGTTTCTTTAGGAGATGATGATGTCTTTCGGCGAACTTACGCATGTGAGTTTAGGTTTCCATAACGAAGCGCCTCTCAAAGGCATTTTAAGCATTGCCATAATTGATTTGATTAAAGACAAGTCTGTTCACGGCGGCGAAATCTACCAGTCGCTTAAAGAAAAATTCCAGATAGATACTCCACGGGGAATTATCTATACTATCCTGAGGAGAATGGAATCAGATGGATTGATAGTTTCTAATTGGGATATACAGGAAAGCGGCCCAGCTAAAAGAATCTATCGTATTACTGAAGAAGGTCTTGAGTACCTGAAAATTTCTATGGAAAAGCTCAGACGGTCAAGACAATTAATAATGATTCTACTAGATGAAAACCTTTAAATTTATTAACCGGCTATTTTATCATCGAAATGTGCGCGGAATAGGACTTACATTTAAATATGCAGATTTTACTTCGAATACTCGCACTTCTTAAAAAATACTGGAGATGGCTTGTTCTTACCTATATTTGTCTTCTGCTCTTAACAGCCGCCACTATGATTATCCCTCTGTTTATCGGTGATGCTGTCAATAACGGTGTCACCGGCGATATGAAATTATTGGTTTACTATGGTCTGGCTATCATCGGGTTAAGTCTATTACGTGGATTTTTTTCGTTCGGGCAAACATATTTTGCTGAATATGCCGGACAGAAAGTGGCGTATGACCTCAGAAACAAATTGTACGACCGCATACAACGTCTCAGTTTTGCTTTTCACGATAAAGCTCAAACAGGTCAGCTTATGTCCCGTGCCACACAGGATATTGAGGGAGTTCGTTTCTTTCTATCGATGGTAGTAGTCCGTGTTATTAATCTCTTGATAACCTTTGTAGTCATTACAGTCATTCTGCTTAGAATGAATTGGTCGCTTACTCTTATCAGCTTTGCGTGTTTGCCTTTGATAGCGTACATTGCCATAAGATTTGGAGTAATAATGCTTCCTTTGTGGACAAAAATTCAACAAAGATTTGCTTCTATTAACACAGCTCTTCAAGAAAATCTGTCGGGCGTAAGAGTCGTCAAAGCGTTTTCACGACAGAAACTTGAGTCAAATAAATTTGACGAAGAAACACAGCACTTGTACGAACTCCAAATCCGTAATGCAAGAATACAAGCAGTTCGTGGGCCATTGTTTAATGTCCTGACAGCGCTTGCCAGCGCTTTAGTATTGTGGTACGGGGGTATGCTGGTTCTTTCAGGTAAACTTAATGTTGGTCAATTAATAGAGTTCTATCTCTATCTTGGTTATATCATCCCCCCAATAAGAGTCATCGGACCGCATATTAACATGACTTCCCGTGCCATCGCCTCGGGGAAACGTATTTTTGAGGTTCTTGACACAGAATCAGCGGTAAAAGAGAAACCAAACGCCGCTGTCCTTTCTAATGTTAAAGGCGATATCAAATTTAATCACGTGAATTTTAGTTACGACGGCACAAAAACCGGTAAACCAACAGCTAATATTCTTGAAGATATTAACCTGGAAGCCAAATCAGGAGAGATGATTGCATTATTAGGTGCTACCGGCAGTGGCAAAACAACGCTCGTCAATCTTATCCCGAGATTTTATGACGTTACAGCCGGTAGTGTTACAATTGACGGTGTCGATATCAGAGATGTTACATTAGCGTCTTTACGAAAACTGATAGGAATAGTACAGCAGGATGCTTTCCTGTTTACCGGAACTATCAAGGATAACATCGCTTATGGCGTTATCAATGCTAGTGAAGACGACATAATTAACGCTTCCAAAACGGCATATCTCCACGATTTTATTATTACACTCGCTGATGGTTATGATACATGGGTCGGAGAACGCGGCGTTACTCTTTCAGGTGGACAAAAACAAAGATTGGCGATTGCACGCACTTTGTTGATTGACCCGCGCATTCTTATATTGGATGATTCAACATCCAGTGTTGATACTGAGACCGAATTCCTCATTCAACAGGCACTTCGTGAATTAATGAAAGGGCGCACTACCTTCGTCATCGCTCAAAGATTACAAACGGTTAAAGATGCTCAGCAGATTTTTGTGCTGGATAAAGGGAAAATAGTAGAGCGGGGCATACATGCCCAGTTACTGCAAGATAGCAGGATATATCGTGAAATATATGAGCTTCAATTGCGTGCTCAGGAAGAAGCTCTTGGCATAGAGGCAAAAGGATAATGTTTGGTGGCGGAATGACTGGCGGAGGTGGATTGTTCGGACGTCCTCCAGGCGGTCCAATGGGTGGAGGGTTGACGCACAGCAGTGATCTTTCCGATGACATCGTCTTTGGTAAGGTCTACGACCAAAAAGTTGTTGGGCGCCTGGCAGTATATTTAAACAAATATAAAATTACTACTGTCTTAGCTTCTGTCTCAATGATCATCTCGACTCTAACTACTTTGTTTATGCCGTTGTTGTTCACCGACGCTATCAACATCATTCAGACCTCGGATGCCAGCAAGATGGATCCTATCACAAGATTTTGTATTCGTGTTTTTAACACTCAGGGAAATTCACATATTTTGACACTTATTTTTATTGTTTTTGTTGTGGATGGTTTGATAGCCTGGGGTAGCCAGTACGTTCAACAATATACAATGGCAAACATCGGGTATGGGATCATTCGCGCTCTGCGTCGGCAGATGTTTGACCATCTTCAAAAACTAGCTCTCAGCTTCTACGACCGCAACGAGGTAGGCCGTATTATGTCACGTATTCTAAACGATGTAGGCTCACTTGAGAACCTTCTGAGTAATGGCATTCTGTTAGTGTTTGCTGATTTAATAACCCTCGTTGGCATTGTGATTATTTTACTAAGTATGAATATTAAATTGGCTCTTATTACGATGACTGTAATTCCTATATTGGCGTTGGTAATGATAGTATGGCAAAGATATTCCAAAACTGCTTTTCTGAAAGTGCGGACAGCCATTTCAATTGTAAACGCAAATTTACAGGAAAATATCTCGGGAGCGCGAGTAATTCAGAGTTTATCCCGTGAAGATGTAAACTTCCGGCGATTTGACAACATGAATGAGGATAATTTTGATGCTAACGTCTCAGCAACCAAAATGGCCGGGGGACTCCAACCCATCGTTGAACTTCTGATGGGTTCGTCTATTGCGCTGGTAATCATTTATGGTGGCTCGCAGGCAATCGCCGGTAAATTGTTATTGGGCTCATTGGTAGGCTTTGTTCTTTACACCCAGAGATTTTTTGACCCCATCCGCGATTTAAGCATCTGGTATACAGAGTTACAACGTGCAATGGCGGGAGGACAGCGTATCTTTGAAGTACTTGATGCCAAAATCGAGGTTACTGACGCTCCCGATGCGATCAAATTACCGACAATTAAAGGCGAAATTAATTACGACCATGTTTCTTTTCAATATATAAAAGATAGAGAAGTACTCCACGATATTAATCTTCACATCAATCCCGGTGATACTATTGCTTTCGTTGGAACTACCGGCGCCGGTAAAAGCACAATGGTGGCTTTGGTCGACCGGTTCTACGAAGTTAGCAAAGGCAGTTTGACAATCGATGGTTATGATGTCCGTAAGGTTACACAGGAATCACTACGTAAACAAATAGGGGTTGTTCTTCAAGAACCGTTTCTATTTTCCGGGACAATCAAAGAGAACATCATATATGGACGTGCTAATGCTACTGAAGAAAAGATGATTGAAGCGGCAAAGGCCGTGGGAGCGCACGATTTTATAATGCGTTTTGAAAAAGGCTACGACACGGTGTTGCAGGAAAGGGGTAGCAACCTGAGTCAAGGACAACGACAACTCATCAGTTTTGCTCGTGCTGTCTTGTCAGACCCAAGAATTTTGATACTTGATGAGGCTACGGCTAACATTGACACACAAACAGAAGTAATTATTCAACAAGCCTTGAAAAGACTCCTCAAGGGACGGACTTCTCTAGTAATTGCTCACCGTTTATCGACAATTCATGATGCTACCTGTGTCGTGGTGATGGAAAATGGCAAGATTGTTGAAATGGGCAATCATAAAGAGCTTATCGAAAAGAAAGGCACCTATTATCATCTCTATACAATGAGTTATGCCTATACTGACGAAAAAGTAACAGCCGCGGAAAAACATCAGGCGACTTAGATTGCTTATTATAAGTATCGTTTATTCTACCTTAACGAATAACCCGACCGTAAAGTCGTGGGAAGTTTATTTCAATAAAACTAAATATACTACTCTGAGGGCGGTTCCACCCAGTGTCAGCTATATTGACCAGTTTTTATCATTTATTGACACCATTATCGCACTAGTTTACTATATACCAAAGGTTTTAGGTACTAAATAGCCTTCTGATTTGCAGAAGATATATAATTCTATCAAGGGAAACGTTCTTAATTAAAAGGGAGGTATTACAAGTTGGGGAAAACTATTATTGAAAAGATTTTAGCGAAGGCTGTCGGTAAGTCAGAAGTATCTCCCGGCGAGTACGTTCAATTCTCAGCATCTCGAATCGGCCACCCATTCATCATGACAGGTACCGACATGTCGGAACGTTTTGGGAAATGGAAAAGTCAAAACTGGAAACTGTTTGACCCCGGTAAAATAATATTCGCTCCGGAACACTGCGGGTCATATACGCGGGTTGGCTCTGCAACTACTAATCGGGAAAATCACCGGCGCAATAGTGAATGGTTAAGAGAACTGGGAGTTTCCTATGATAATATCCTGGAGTTGGGCAGAATCGGTAATTGCCATCACCTCGCGATCGAGAAAGCTTTAGCGCTGCCCGGAAGCATTTATTTTTCTGCGATGACGGACGGGCATGCCATCACGGTTGGTGGTATTGGTTGTTTTGGAAGTTGTATGTCGGCTTCCGCAGCTGCCTTTCTGCGGACCGGTTGGACATGGTTCCGCGTTCCTGAAAGCATCAAGTTTAATATTACTGGCAAGCTTCAGGACGGGGTCATGGGAAGGGATGTCTATGAATACATCCTTGGTCAGATTGGCTCGGTGGGAGCGATCTATCAGGTTATGGAATTTACCGGACCGGTTATGGATGATATGAGCATGGATGGCAGGCTATCGATGTGTTGTCTGGCCATGTTTACCGGCGCGAAGACAGGTATTGTTAATCCCAACCAAAAGATTATCGATTGGTTTAAGGCCAGGACTAACGTTCCTTTTGAACCTCAGATAAGTGACCCGGACGCTAAATACGTTAAAACTTATAATTACGATGGCTCGAAGATCGAGCCCCAGGTGGTTGTACCCCCTGATAGACATACTGTAAAAAATATCCGCGAAGTTGAAGGTACGAAGATAACAAATGCTTTCCTCGGCTCGTGTGCCAGCGGCCGTGATGAAGATTTGGAAATGGCAGCTAGAATCTTAAAAGGCCGAAAAGTACACCCGCGTGTCCTTTTCAATGTTACTCCGGGTTCCACCGATGCGATGTCAAGAGTCGATAAAGAGGGCGTGATCTCAACTTTACTGGACGCCGGATGTTTTGTTTGTGCGCCGGGTTGCGGCATGTGTCCCGGATTTTATACCCCGCTGGCCAAGAATGAGGTCTGTATCACATCCAGTACCACGAATCTACCGGGCCGCATGGGTGACGAAAGCGCTCAGGTATATCTGGGGAGTCCTGCTACAGTAGCAGCATCGGCAATTGAAGGTAAGATAGTCGACCCAAGAAAATATCTTTAAGGAGTAGGAATTAATGGCGTTGAAATTTAAGGGAAAAGTTTGCGTTTTTGGTGATAACCTGGATGTTGATTATGAGATAGTTCCGTTCCGGAAATTTGATGCCGGGTTAATCAAACTCGAAGATGTGGGGAAATGGTGCATGAGCAATGTCGACCCTGATTTTCCTAAAAAAGTAAAGAAAGGCGACATCATGGTTGCCGGCTCGAATATGGGCTGTGGTCACGACCACTTCCAGGCCAATCTGGCTATCAAACAATGCGGAATATCAGTGGTTATCGCCGAATCCTTCGACAGGAATTTTTTCAGGAACTCTATCGGTGTTGGCCTGCCTATAGTTGAATATAAAGGCATCAACAAAGAAGTCAAAGAAGGCGACGAACTGGAAGTGGACTTACATGCCGGAATAATTAAAAATCTCACCTCCGGGAAGAACCTGAAGTTCAAGCCGTTTCCTGATTTCCTTCAGGAAATACTTGAAGTAGGCGGCATGGACCCCTATGCAGATAAATTGGTCGCAGAAGGCAAGGTCAATAAGTAATTTAAACACGAAACGATAATCATTAATGGTGAATTAAAATAAAAGAGGAAATAATATGAAAAAGACAACCATGCTTCGTAATCTGTTAAATGAGCCGGGACTGCTAGTGGTGCCGGGTACATATGACTGCATTACGGCAAGATGCGCCGAACTGGTAGGATTCAAAGCTGTCTTCCAGAGCGGCGCCGGCATCCGGGATTCCCAATTAGGAATGCCAGACGTTGGCATTGCCACCGCCAGCGAAGTAGTAAACTGCGCCAAATATATCGCAAATGCAGTCAAAATACCGCTAATCGTGGATGCTGATGATGGATATGGCGGCGCTTTGGCAGCTTATCGGACGACGCAGGAACTTATCAGAGTCGGCGCCGCCGGAATGTTTATTGATGACCAAAAACATCCGACCAAATGCCCGTTTTTGGCGGTGCAGGAAGTACTTACCAGAGACGAGTTTTATGGTAAAATCGGCGCGGTCTTAGAAGCACGGGATAAAGAGGACAAGGACTTTGTCATCATCGCCAGAATCGATGCAGCCGCCACGCTGGGAGACGAAGAGTTATTGGTAAGAGCAAAGGGTTGTATAAAACTCGGAGTTGATGTGATACTGCCTCATGCCATACCCCCAACCTCAAAATTCAAAGTCAGAAATAAAGAAACTTTACAGGAACTTTTTAAGAAAATCGGGGCTCCGGAAGTTAAGATTTGGGGCATGGGGCCGCATGACTTTTCCGCCAAGGATTTCGAGGACATCGGAGCTAAAATGTGGGTTCCCGGACCACCCAACAGCGCCGTCGCCAAATGGGTAATTGAGTTATATAAGAATCTCTACGAAAAAGGGACACTCGAAGGTTATCCCGCTCCGGGAGGGCCTTACTGGCAGTACCTCAATACGCTTAGAGGTATCGACCTCTACACAGAACTGGAAAGGAAGTATGTCTTAATGGAACCTAAAATATAAACTAACAGAATCTTAATGGAGAGTCAGGCACTATGAATTTACCGTTGTTTGATTTAACAGGCAGAACGGCAATTGTCACCGGCGGGGGACGTGGCATCGGTAAGGGTATCTGTTTGGCGTTGGCTCAGGCAGGCGCTAATGTTGTAGTGGCAAACCGGGATAAAAATACCGGCGAAGAAACGGTCCGGGAAGTAGAAGCCCTTGGTAGAAAATCCTTGGCCGTGCAGACAGATGTTTGCCAACGAGTTCAGGTCGAACAAATGATACAAAAAACTGTAGAGTCTTTTGGTAAGCTTGATATTCTGGTGAACAACGCCGGCGGTACCACCCCGGCAACAAGGGTTCCCGCTATGGAGATGAGCGAGGAAATCTGGGACGCGATGATTGACCTCAACCTGAAGAGTACCTTTCTTTGTAGTCAGGCCGCAGCCAAAGTGATGATACCGCAAAAAAGAGGAAATATCGTTAATATATCTTCTTGGTACGCCTACATGCCGTCTCTGGTATGTCTTCCTTATGGAGCGGCAAAAGCCGGTGTCAACAATCTGACTCAATCGATGGCTCACATTCTGGCACCCTATAATATACGCGTTAACGCGATTTCTCCGGGAGTTGTTCCCACCGGACCCGGTGATCTGGAATTGAGAGAGCGACGTCGCAAAGCCGCCCCATTAGGCAGATTGGGTACTCCGGAGGATATCGCTTGGGCAGTCGTCTACCTGGTTTCTGATGCTTCATCATATGTCACCGGCCAGGTCCTGTCCGTAGATGGGGCGATGCCAAAATTGGTTTAGAATATCTCACGAATAGACAATGTGATCGAACTGTAATTACAATTCTTGTATAGCTTAATTTATTTGTTTAATAGAGGAATAAAAAAGGAGAAATAATCGATGGCTATCGATGCACCTGAAATCACCATAGAAATGGTAGAAGAACTAAAAAAGAGGATGAATATAGTATGGAAACCCCGCCGGCCGTACTTTAACACTTCAGCCACCAGAGATACCATCGCCCATTATTGTGATGGCATCGGCGACATGAACCCGCTTTCTACTGACCCTGAATATGCCCGTAAAACCAAGTTCGGGCGATTGGTAGCGCCCCCGACTTTTCTTTATAGCGTGTATTGGGCTGCACAGGGCAGAGGAATGCCGGGGGTACATGCCTGGCATTCCGGCGACCAATGGGAATTCTACCAACCCATTCTCGAAGGAGATACTTTCACCTACACTAATGAGCTCGTGGATGTTCAGGTAAAAGAAAGCCAAATGGCCGGTAAAACTGTGATTCAATATCATGATATCAAATACTATAATCAGAGAGGCGAATTAGTTGCCAAAGCACATGATTGGTGTGTACGCGCCGCCCGTAAAGCAGCTGAAGACAAGGGAAAATATGCGGACATCAAAGCGGCTGAATATACTAAGGACGATTTAGAAAAAATTTATAAGGATTACGATACCGAAATTGTCCGTGGCGCTAATCCCCGTTACTGGGAAGACGTTAATGTCGGAGATTTGTTGCAGCCGGTAATCAAAGGCCCGCTTTCCCGGCGTGA
>Ga0224542_1000034_pt1 | contig 9111 bp, 6 predicted proteins | sample 714E33034metaG_FD_172015 | JGI IMG/M metagenome (GOLD analysis project Ga0224542, IMG submission 172015) | Peat soil microbial communities from Stordalen Mire, Sweden - 717 E3 30-34 | ecosystem: Environmental > Terrestrial > Soil > Wetlands > Peat | place: Sweden: Norrbotten County, Stordalen Mire... | reverse complement strand
CTTACGAATACGTCCTATTTCCCATCTAGCATAATCGAACCTATAGGTTTTGTGTATTCTACGATAGTACTAAACTTGGATGATTTTTGTAGTACCATCGTCTAAAATTGTAACAGTAAATAATTGTAGCTGGTGCGATAAAAGGAACAAAATAAAGGCACCAGCAATCGGGTTTTAAACTAAATAACTAGTTGCATACCATACCTCTTACCTATTTACACTCATGTCATCTCACGGTAAATTAGGTATACAGTCATAATAATATGGTAGAAATCAGGGGTGGACTATGCAAAAAAACGAAAACTTTCACAATAACAATGGCAACGGGCCGAACGGCACAGCACCCGGCGATGAGGTATTGCATATAGGAGAACGAATTTTCAGGAAAACTAAATTTGGGTTAGCTGAAGAGGAAGTGCGCGCCTATATAGAGGAACTCATTAACCATCGTGACGCGCTTAGCAAGCGTCAGGAACATCTTGCGGCATTGACAGAGCTAGCAGAAAAAACAATCATTGAGGCAAACAATCTGTCGCAATTGATGATGAAAAAGTCGGCAGAACAGGCAAAAGCAGAGGCAGGTAAAATCTTGACCAAGGCGGAGCAGGATGGTGAGCAAATAATCAAAACAAAAAAGGCTGAGGCAAAAGCCGCAGCGGAAAAAGAAGCAGACGCCATTGTTGCCGAAGCTCAGCGCCATGCTAAGTCAATACGAGAAGAACAATTTAATAGCATACGAACTGAAGCCGCCAGTCTGGCTCAGAAATTGCAGAACGAGCTGATTGCTAATATCGAAAGTGTTAAAAAGCAAGTATTGTCAATTGGCATCAAAGTTGAGCTGATAACATCCAACGGCCATGTCATACCGCCGGCTGCACGGGGAGATAATAAAGAAAAGCCCGGGCAAGCACTTTATGAGGGCGAAAAAGATGTGTTATGGGACCATATCCCCTGGTTGGAAATTGAAATTATGCCGCCGATGGACATCGAGAATATCATGGAATTTATTGCCCAACTCGAAAATCTGCATTCGGTAAAAACTACCGACCTTCTGCCAGAAACTCCCAATCCCTTAATCAGGGTCTTTTTGAATGAGCCTATGCCTTTAGCGGAGATGTTGCGGGAATTCCCGGAGGTAGAGCAAGTAATCGAGTTATCTGATGTAGCTGGGAGTGATACGCCGTCTGGGGACAAACTGCAAAGAATTCAGATAGTATTGGGGAAAAATCCCGGGAAGAATACGGAGGTTAAGAAAAACACCACAATCAAAACTGCTTAAAAAGGGTGGTTGTATTAACGGGGAAGCGAGAGGGCTGATACAAAACAGTTAATGGAGTGCGCGTTGTTGAGCTTAACCAATCTTGACGTTTGTACCAATTTGCTATATAATTATCTGACTAATAGAATTAATGAAAATATTTTTAAATTAACTCGTGACATACTTAATGAGAAATAATGTTAAACATCAAATTTCCGAAGTTGCGCAAACTTGGAATAGTAAGAGATGAGAAGGGGTTCACCCTGATCGAGGTACTTATAGCGATAGCTTTTATGATGGTAGTTGTTGGTGGCATCATCATGGCTATCAGTACTTCGTCTAAAATATTGGTAATTGCGAATAACAAGGAGATTGCTAAGGATATCGCTGCAGGTGATATGGAATGGATTAAAAGTCAACCGTATGCTGATTCTTATACCCTACCGATGGCGCCGCCGATATACAGCGCCTATGTGGTTACTGACGGCGATCCTACACACGTCAACACTATTGTAGCTGTATTTCTTGAAAACAAGGAGCAGAGCATTCAAATCTCTATTTCATTGAATGGGAATCCATTATTTACGCTTATTGACTATCGAGCGGATTACTAAAATGCTTAATAATAATCTAAATAAACAAAATGGATTCACAATAATTGAATTATTGATCGCATTTGCTATCGCAGCGATTTTTCTTACTGGACTTGTCAGGTTTTCTCAAACGGCTTATTCTGTAAAAGACGATATAATGAATCAAGCAAATGCAGTAAATCAAGTGAAAAATGCATTTAATTATATTAGTCAGGATACCCTAATGGCTGGAATGGTAGTTCCTACTGACCCCTCTAATGTCAATAGCAATCATTTTCCTCTTACCTTGCGTTGGATTAAATATCCTATAGATGAAATATATGTTATCTATAGCATTGATGCAAATGGCACATTCCAGAGGAATTATTCTGATTCTGAAGACCCCACCCAAAATAACACAATGAATATTGCTAAATTTGTTAATTCAGATGCAGCAAAAACTAACTGTATTTGGGACAACGTACAGAATAGCCTCATAATAAATTTAACTATTTCCAAAGGTTCTGTAAATTTATCCAGAAAGTTTGTTATTACTCCTAGAGTTATTAAAATCCCAAATTCTAAGATTGCGGCCAGCATAAATGGGAATTCATCGCCTAATCCCTCAAGCTTTGGACAGAGCGTTAATCTAAATGCTACTGTTTTGCCTAGTGTTGCTTCCGGCATGGTAACTTTCTTTGACGGAGGTAACTCTATTGGTATCAGCCCCATTATTAACGGTGCTGCTACTTATCCAGTCCTCAATTTGTCAGTCGGCGGTCATGCGATAAAGGCGGTTTATTCCGGTGATGCTAATTACCTTGCAATTACGTCAAATACCTGGACACAGACAGTCAATAAAGCTTCAACAAGTACATCCTTAGCATCCTCACTGAGTCCATCTACCTTCGGCCAGTCAGTACGCTTCAAAGCTACCGTGGTACCCAATAATGCCACCGGCACAATTACTTTTAAAGACGGAGGTACCGCATTACCAGGCAATAGCACCGTCATGATCAGTTCCGGTACTGCAACCTTTGAAATTTCTACCCTGGTATTGGGCAGTCACTTCATAACGGCAATTTATAGCGGTGATAGCAATTATACCACCAGTACCGGTACACTCACCCAGGTTGTTAATAATCATTGATAATAACTCGGGAAGACGGGGGAAAGAAAATGAAAATGATTAGATTTTTTAACTTAAGAGGTACGAGGAAGGGCCGGAAAAACAGCGAGAAAGGGCAGGTGCTTGCAATAGTTTTAATCTTGTTACTTACTGTAAGCGTAATTATAGTGTCCACATTAACAGTGGTTGGGACAACGATTAAAACGAATATAACTTATATCAATAGTACAAAATCCCTATACGCGGCTGAGGCGGGAGCCCAGGATGGAACATGGAATATTCTGAATAAATCCTCCTCTGATCTCACAAGCGGTTTACTTAACTCTTCCTCTTCTCTCTCTTCTCCGAAAATTGCTTACTCCGATTATGATTATAATCCAGACGGATGGTTATATCAATTACCTGATATTAATACTTATCCGGTTGATATTAGAGTGAAGAATGCCTGGGTTCCACTTGTCAATGATAATGATACGTCCTGGATTCCATCTGTAATTCAGCCTTTACCGACGGGTGGTATTACCCCACCTCCCCCAACTAAGGCTAAAAACATTATCAGTAATATTGATCCTAACACGGGGCTACCCAGGGTTGATCCTAACACTGGGCTACCTGTGAACCTACTAGTGACCGGTGGGTTGGAAAGTTATCTTACTTATAAGATTAATATTGTTTATAATGGGTCAACACCAGCATCTTTGTCCATATTTTCCATCGGTTGCTGGTTGCCGCAAGGATTTAATTATAATAACGGGCTCAGTAATTTACAGGGGATTTATGCTACCGAGCAAGTACTACCATGTGCCGGTAATGAAGCAGTTGTTTGGACTTTCCCTCCCGGAACAACTTATGCCAGTTTACTTAGCAGATTGGGAGGAACTATCAAAATTACAGTTCCTTACATTGCCACTAACCAATTCGATATACCCGATGCTCTTGCCTGGGTAGTTAACGGTCCTGTGACAGACTTTCCATATTCTTATACCTGGAATGCGGATGTTAAAGTTCATGACATCAAGTCCGATGCTGGGAATAAGGAAGTTGAAACTTACGTTCCAAAAGCTGAAACTCGTGCCCTTGGGTCTGCTTGGTCAGGTGATTATGTTGCTGCCGGAGCTTCACTGATGGTAATGGGCACAAATAACGGCGTTATACAAACCACATCCAACGACCCGGATGGTACTAGGTTTACATCACTTACACATAGCAGCAGCACGGTGAATACCATTCCGACTGATTCTGGGACGAATGTTGTGGGAGCGTATCTTTATTGGTCAGGATGGTTTGACAACACAAACAAGGTATTGGGAGCATCTTACGGTACATTAGTTAATTTTAAAATTAATGGGTATCAAGTCGATTTTGACAGCAATGGCAATGCTGAAAGAGGGTCCGGCGCCGTTGCCGCTGACCCTGTCAAGAATCAAACTCGAGTTAATACCCCAACTGGGTATGGTTATTCTTATTCTTGCTATAAGGATGTTACCGCCTTAGTTCAATATGAGTTGAAAACAGAAACTAACAATGACCTCAACCCTGGCAATGCTATTTATGACGTTGGCCCGGCAGCCGGTTGCATTCTGGCCACTCCCGCGCCCCAAGGTACACCACAATTTTCTATGTATCAATGGGCTTATGCCGGCTGGTCGTTAATCATTATTTATTCAGGCCCTTCGACGTTAGGACATCAAATATACCTTTATGATGCATTTTCTTACGCGGATAATGGACAGGATATCGATCCTACACGTAATACAAACGGCCCCGGAGGAGTTATCAGCGGTTTTATTGTGCCTCCACAAGTTTCAGGTGATGTAAATGTTGCGAAGTTGACTTGCTTTGTCGGAGACGGAGATTGGTGTTTTTCAGGTGATTTTATAGCTATTAATGCTCCTTCACAGTATTTGAGTGCCCCTTTGACCATCCCCAACGCTTACAAGCTCTGGGATCACATCGATCTTCCAGCTCCCACCTATTTCATTCCTTATGGTGACCCTGGTCTTCCCAATAATGCCAACTCACCTAATAATGTCTGGAATAGTTACAGCCAAACAGGGGGAGCGGCAGATGGAATAGATATAAAAACATTTTATATTCCCTGGTCAAGCCATCTGTTAAACCCCGGGGATACTTCTGTTAGAGTTGATATGCCGACGACTGTTGATTCATGGAATCTCATTTACATTATTTTTTCTTTCCGTAGTTCAGCTACTGGCGGCGACTCACTTTCTTATATAATCAGAAACAGGCCATAATTAATAATATGTTGATCTCGGTGTATATAAAATATTAAAATGACTAAACACAGCGGATAAGGGTAAATAATATAGATGGTAGCCACGACGATGGGTTCCAGTTCGGCGCTGAAAGAATTAATTAAACAATATCTGGAAAAGCGCGGTTACAAGACTACAGAAGGTGTTAAAATCCTGGGGAAGTCCGGGGCAGAGCATACTTTTGATATGCTGGCACGGCGTGATGCCGGTTTTATCAGCCATTCTATCGGTGTTGCTATCGTTCCCGATGTCGATGAAAAAACTAAGATTAATTTCCTGCATAATTGTGCCAACCGGGGTTACGATGTAGGGCTGGCCAGTAGTGTGATTATTGCCGTCACGCCTCTTAGTCAGGAGGCGCAGCATTTAGCTCAGTATCAGCACATGAAAATCGTAAATAGCGAAGAAGCCCAGGCGCTGGCGAAGGAACAACCCGTGAAGCCGGTGAAACTGGCCGGGGTTAACAATTTTGAAAATAGAGGCCAGATAACCAAAGCCTTGGAAAATTTGAATTATAGAATTGAGCGAGATGTTAAGGTTACAGGTAAATCCGGGACCGAGTATAGTTATGACATCGTCGCTTATGAAGACGATGCGGTCACCGGACATAAACTGGTAATTGATTTTATTAACGGAGAAGTAGAGATACCCCTGGAGCGAATTTCACTTTTTGAAGTGAAGTCTTACGATGTAGGTTACAATGATAAAGCGATAGTTGTCTCTATTCCGCTGACCCGTGATGCCAAACAGTTTGCTCAGAAGTACGCTATCCAGATTATTCATATTGATCAAAAAATATCGGTTCCAGTCGTCAGGAAAGCAGCGGAGACAACGGAAAAAATCGCCAAGACGGAAACAGAGAAATTACCTGTTCCCACCGGCAAAGCAACGAAGCTTACCCCTGAGCCTGAAGCATTACAATTGATTCCTGAAGTAATGGCGCGCAGGCTGAATATAATACCCATTTCGATTGCGAATAATACCCTGACCGTGATGATGGCCGACCCGACCGATGTTTTCGCTCTAGAAGCCATTTCGGCTAATACCAAGATGAGAATTAAAGCCATCGCCGGCAGAGTTGATGAAGTCCGGGAAGCCATCGATTTGAATTACAAGGGTTATGGTGAAATTGAAAAGCAAATTTCCAACGTTTCTATTTCCGATGAAACGACAGATGAGCGGCTGGCAATGGATGCCGCTTTTGACGCACCGCTGGCACAGGCACTGAGTTTGATTATCGAAGAAGCGGTGAAGACACGAGCGTCAGATATCCATCTGGAACCGGAAGAAAACAAATTGAGAGTACGGTACCGTATCGATGGTATTCTGCATGAAATGATGTCCCTGCCTTTAAGCATCAATCGAGCGCTGATTTCACGTATAAAAATTTTAAGCGATATGAATATTGCCGATCACCTCCGTCCGCAGGACGGTCAATTCTCTTTCGATGCCAAGGGGCGGTCTATCGATATCCGCGTCGCCACCGTTCCGGTAGTCAATGGGGAGATGGCGGTATTGCGCCTCCTCGATAAATCAAGAGCGGCTCGGGGTTTGGCGGAAATCGGGTTTTTACCGGCCAGTTTGAAAGTCTATGAAAAAATGCTCACCGCTCCATATGGGATGATTTTAAGCACCGGGCCGACTGGCTCAGGTAAAACCACGACACTATATGCCAGTATCAATAGCCTTGACCTTGTGGGGAGAAATGTCATTACCATCGAAGACCCCGCCGAATACCGTTTTAAGAATATCAACCAGATACAGGTCAATGTTCAATCAGGGATTACTTTCGCGGCGGGATTAAGGTCAATACTACGTCTCGACCCGAATATCGTGCTGGTTGGTGAAATACGTGATAGCGAAACCGCAAATATTGCCACTCAGGCTGCTTTAACCGGCCATCTAATATTATCCTCGATACATGCCAATGATTCGGCAAGCACGATCGCTCGTCTTGTTGATTTAAAGGTGGAGCCGTTCTTAATCGCTACGTGCCTCATCGGCGTGGCGGCGCAAAGAATGGTGCGGCGTGTTTGTCCGGATTGCGGACGGTTAATGGAAGTGCCGTTAGTCGAGCAGCTTGCATATGAGAAAGCGACCGGCGAGAAAAGAACGGAATTCAAATATGGGGTTGGTTGTGAGGCGTGTTCTTATACGGGTTATCTCGGACGTACCGGTATTTTTGAGATTATGCAGGTGACTGATAACATCAGAAAGTTAATTGTAAATGGCGGGAATAATTCTGAAATCCGTAATCAGGCAATAAATGAAGGCATGGTTTCATTGATGAAAGACGGAATGCTGAAAGTGCAGGCAGGCATTACCAGTCCGGCGGAAGTGCTACGTAGCACCTTTGCTCCGGAATAACTTTACGAGGGAAATAAGATGGATTTTAAATATGTAGCTTATACTAGTGAGAAGAAAATGCTCAAAGGCCAATTGGCGGCAACGGATGAGACTAAAGCCGTTGTTCAATTAAATTCCCTGGGTTATCAGGTTATCAGCATCAAGTCGGTGGGTTCTATGGGGAAAGTCGGGAAGGTTCTAAACATATCATTTACGTCGCCGGTGAAATCCAAAGAAGTAATTATGTTTTCCCGGCAACTGGCAATACTACTGGAATCAGGTATCGATATTGTGACTTCCATTGAGTTGTTTAAAACCCAGGCGGGTAATAAAGTCTTTAAGGAAATACTTGAAGAAATTATTGCCTATCTTCGCGGGGGTTCTTCCTTATCAGATGCATTGAGCAGGTTTCCCAAAGTTTTTACGACGATGTATTGCCGCACTATTGCTGCCGGTGAACAAAGCGGTAATCTGGATACGGTTTTGAAACAGATGGCAGATTATATAGAAAGAACCACAACGGCGGCAAAGAAAGTAAAAAGCGCAATGACCTATCCGATTGTAGTCCTGGTAGTGGCGATTATTGTAGTTGCCGCGCTGGTCTTTTTTGTCATGCCTACTTTTACCAGCCTTTATACCGGTTTCGGCGCCAAATTGCCGGTAATCACCACGTTACTGCTGAATTTTGCGAATGGGGCGGCAAAATACGGCGTGTATGTCTTGCTTATTTTAGTTGCTGGTGTCGTCGGGCTTGTCCTCTATATTAGAACACCCGTCGGAAGAATTAACTGGGATAGATTTTTATTGCGTTTACCGGTAATCGGACCGATTGTGCAACTCAATGAGCTTTCCCGGTGTTCCCGGACGATTTCGATGCTGATTAAGGTTGGCTTACCTCTGCCGGATATTATCACGATGTGTATTCAGAGCGCTGGTAACATGATTATGAGTCAAGCTCTGATTGCGGTCAAGCAAGATATGCTTGCCGGTGAAGGTTTAGCCCAACCGATGGCGAAGCGGAGTATTTTCCTGCCGCTGATGGTACAAATGGTAGCGGTGGGTGAAAAAACCGGTAATCTGAGCAATACACTGGCGACGGTAGCTGATAGCTACGAGATAGATGCGGACGACAAGACGCAAGCGGCGGTGGCGTTATTGCAGCCGGTGATGACAATTGGCTTGGCTATCGTTGTAGGGTTTATCGTCATCGCAATGGTTTCTGCAATGTATGGCATTTACGGCCAATTAAAGTAGGAGCGGATAGGGGTGGAATGCCGGGTGCGGTGTTGACCGGGCAAATCTATTAAAAAGGAATGGTCAGATGAAGTCAAACAGGATACTAAAGATTGTCTTAGTTGTACTTATTGTTGTCTTCGCGGCCGCGGCTGGATTTTTATACAAATCAAATTCCAGTGAAGTGAACCGGCAAAAAGGCCTGAAAGATAACCTAACCAAAAACGAGGCAGCTTACAATAGCGGTCTGGCGCAAAAAGCCGCTTTAGAAAAGACCGCGACCGACCTGGCAAATCA
>Ga0224542_1000033_pt1 | contig 9128 bp, 20 predicted proteins | sample 714E33034metaG_FD_172015 | JGI IMG/M metagenome (GOLD analysis project Ga0224542, IMG submission 172015) | Peat soil microbial communities from Stordalen Mire, Sweden - 717 E3 30-34 | ecosystem: Environmental > Terrestrial > Soil > Wetlands > Peat | place: Sweden: Norrbotten County, Stordalen... | reverse complement strand
AAGAGGGTGACACTTAGTATGTATGTAAGAATTGTTTTCTTATGGGATTGTGATCTTATCATTTTTCGCTTTTTCATTCATTCCTCATCATTAAAATCTTTGAAAGGTTTTGAGCATCTTATAACAAAAGTTTCTAAAGACTTCTTGCGTTTCTTGATCATACTCCACCATCCCATCCACTGCCTGCAACCTTCGGGCCGCTAATAATAAGCCATGCTATAACAAGCAATAATGGCCCGAATAATATTGCATTAAACCATCCTAAATCTTGAATATTTCCTATAATATTTCCAAAAAATGTTGATTGCCTAGTATCTTCCATGCATACACCTGTGTAAGAATTTCCTTCATCATCTGTGACTGTTCCACTATTCCATGCATTATCATTAGCTGTTTGTGTCTTGCATAATGATTCGCTAATATCTGTAACAAAAAATAGTGTTGTATAAGTTCCTGCAGGTATGCCACCGATAGTATTTTCTACAGTCATATTATGTTCTGTTCCTGTTCCAACAATATGCGGATTTGTAGGAATAAGCCCTAACATGCCTAATATGCATGCATAGAATAGGCTTATAATAAATACCCAAGTAGTCTTGCTCATTTATACACCGCCAGAATTATTCGAAGAACCTACAATTATGCTTTTAACAACAAAAAATAATATTGTTCCAGCAATCACTGCCATAATTATTATTATATAAGGCTTAATATATTGTATGCTATCAAAATAGAAAAGCCATCCAATATCAACAATTAACGATAATACTCCACCAAGTATCATTAAGCCAGTATTTCCATGGCTTAAGAAAGCGAATAAACCAAAAATTATTATGATAGTAGCAATTAATACCAATATCACTATTAAGAGCATTTCACTATCACTTAATCCGCAAGGGAAAAGGTTTTTAGTGCAATCACTATTCTCGCCACTACCTGGAGTAACTATCGGCTCTGTGCCAGCAGTGTTGACGCATTCAAGATAATCTTTACTATTAGAATAATCTGGTAAAGTGATTGTATCATTATATGAATTAAAAGTGTTAGCTCCTTGAAGCATTCCATAAACCTTGACATCGTAGCATCCTAAAGTTGTAGGTGTGCAAGCAAAAATGTTTGTGCCAAAGCCCTCATCATACCAATCATAAAACCTAAAATCTGGAGCAGTAGTATAATAAGCGTTTAATACTGTCAAATTAGTGTTTAAAACCCATTCGCCTCCAGCAACATTGACTGATGCTATAAAAATATCGTTCAATAAAGGATTGCCGCCTTCTTCTCCGCCAAAATTTCCACCTGCTGAAATTGTCGGTAAAGTAATATTATTTATAATTAGCTGAAAAGTGTTTGTTTCTAAATCATAAATTAATTGACCATATTGTAAGCTATTATCATAAGCATAAGAATATATTGGAGATTGATAAAATTCTTCCACGTCTTCTGTTTCTGTTGGTCCATCATAAATATTTATTATATCACCGCCATTAGGCCTGATAAATACTATTGTCGGAATAGAGCTTTCATATTGAAATTCTATGACATTTCCGCTCATATTATAATCATAATCTAATGTCATTGAAAAGTTTAATATAATCTTTCTATTATCATTTTTTGCAGTAAATCCATATTCGCTTAAATCATCTTGATAATTAAATGATGTCTCACTATAATTGCAGTCATAAGCATAAAATTTATTTTCATTAGTTCCTGACATCGTAACATTATGTAATATGTTTATCAATCCATTATCTATGAGTATATCAGATACTGGTGTTATAGAAAGATTTCTTTTAGTTGTTGATAGTGTCCATGTATTTATATTATCTGGTTGATCCCTGAAAGGCTTAAAGTTTGTTGATAAATTTGTTGAAGTATAATTTAAGCATCCCTCAGTTAATCCAGAATTTCCTATAGCACCGCATATTTCATTTCCATGACATGTATGTATTGTTGATTGAATATTAAAACATCCGTTCTCATCTATAGCACATGTTCTATAAGTATTTAAGCTTGCGCATATTCCTTCACCATCAAATAAGCAATCATTTGAGCAATTTGTTCCACTCTCACAATATCCTTGCCAGTCAATACTATAATCTGATGATAAGTTTCCTGTTCCACCAATTTCTAAACATCCATTTCCGCAAGCTGTTGAAGTTCCTACACAAGTTAAAACGCTTGTTGTTTGATTAAATGTTGCATTAGAACATAAGCTAGAAACGCCTCCGTTAGAGTAACAAATATTTAACATATGCAATAAAGGCAATGATGACAAAGTATCATTACAATATCCTGGCAATCCTGGAGGATAACTATATCCATTCGATCCGTCAGCATTCTTGCAATGATATGTACAATATTGGCTTCCTGCAGTGCATGTTACAGTATATCCATAATAGCTATCATTAGTATAATAGCCTTCCGCACAATAATGATATGATGATGAGCAAAAGTTTCTTATACCTATCTCTCCCTCATAAGTTGATGACATATTTAAGCATCCGCCTACATATGAAGTATTATATGAATGCGCTGCTGTATCATCACAATACTGATTTGTTGCGCATACATCTCCTGTTCCTTCAACAAAATATCCTGTAGGATCTAAATAACCTTCACATTGTAACCTATTATATGGTTGAGAAAGATTATAATATATTCTAGAACATGCTGTTACTGTAGAACCTTGAGATATGCACACATTATTGTTTAAATCATTATCTTCATTCTTGCATAATCCTTGATATGTGCCTCCTATAATATAATCAGAGCAGCCGTCATAACAAGTTCCTAACTCATCAGCAGCGCAAGGTGTTACACCTAAAGCTAATATTGTTCTCCAATCATTTGGTGTATCAAAGCATATATTATCACTAGACATGCATTTTTGATAATTAGCATGAACAGAAACTGTCGAGATAATCGTAATTATCAAGAATAGAAAGATGTATATCCAGAAGTTTTTCATGATATTCGCCTCATGAAATATCTATTGATAACTTAAGTATTTAAATGTTTTGATTAAACTTATAGTCTAGAGAATGTATATCAAGCCTTTAGGATCAAAGGTGAGTTCTTAAAAACCTAAAGGCCTGATACTGGTTTGATGATGTGCTTAGCATAAAAATTATATGGCAAGCGTATTTTTATTGATTTTGCCATATTGTTCGCAAAAAATTATTTTATTTTATTTCTTTCTTCCTAGCATATGCCTATATATTAGCACAACCGCGCCAGTGATTATGACCAATACTAAGACATATGGGAACCATGCAAGATTATAGTTTGTTCCGCCTACATTCAATGCACTCCAAGTTGTTCCATTGGTTGATGTTACGATCACTCCGATCAATGCGAAGAATATGACTGCACCAAGAACTACATCCAAAACTTTTTCAGTAAATCCGTCCATAGCCATTTTTATTTAAGCTCCCAGGGAGTGTTTATTCCCTGAATTAATTAATGTTCTGGCATACGGAAAATACGCAAAAATATATGACATAAACTATATACTGAAAGCTTTAATATTTAAATGTTTCGCAAGGTATCTTTTATATACCATGTATTTTTATTCCTAAATAATGTATTAATTTATAGAAATCTTTCTCATATTCTGTCCTCTCTTTATAAACAGTCTTTATATCATTTCTTGAATATAAGTATAATATGATATGCTTATGTGTCCAGTCTCTCATCATATTACATTCTTTTGAAGATAATCCGCAATCTTTTAAGAAATTATATTTAACTCTTCTCTGTCTTCTTGATTGTTTATGATTAATAAATGAATCAGTCATTTTTTATACGAACATGAATACTATGCATACTGCTGCTAAGATGATCATTATAAAATCTAATCGGAACTCCAACCATTTATAAAATGGCCTTGACTTGAATGAAAAATTGCTATAATCCAAGACAGTCTTTAAAACAATAAATGATACTAAGCATATTAATGCTATATGAAACTTTTCACTTAATTGATTTGTTACATCTGCACGAAATGTTGTGCACCTATTGATTATTCCTTGAATCTCATTACTGCAACCAGGATTATAAGAGCTTTCATTATATAATGGTATACTAAAATTTTGTATCATAGTCTTAACATTCCTTCAATACTGAATTTTGATTTATAGTGTCTATAATTATTTTGAGACTTTTCATTCAAACCATTCTTCGGTGATCTGCTCGAATACCCTCTTATCCATCTTACAAAACAAGAGGTTAGCCCTGGAGAGGTTAGCCCTGGAGAGGTTAGCCCCGGTGAGGTCAGCCTCGCAGAGGTTAGCCCTGGAGAGGTTAGCCCCGGTGAGGTCAGCCTCGCAGAGGTTAGCCCTGGAGAGGTTAGCCCCGGTGAGGTTAGCCCTGGAGAGGTTAGCCCTGGAGAGGTTAGCCCCGGTGAGGTCAGCCTCGCAGAGGTTAGCCCTGGAGAGGTTAGCCCCGGTGAGGTTAGCCCTGGAGAGGTCAGCCTTGATAAGATTCTCTGCTTCAATTGTTTTCAATACTTCTCCTGTTATCTTATGTTTTATTTCTATCATTTGTTTCACCTTGGTTTATACATTCCTCAGAGGATGTCATTTTTAGAAGAATACCCACTTCTTTAATTTCTCTAAACATTCTTCTGGAAACCAGCTCCTAAGAATTTCTATATTTGTATCACTTGTTAATTGATATAATATCATCTTAACAGGATATTGTTGTCCGCTAATATCTGTCATTAACTTATTTTGAATCCTAACATCTCTTATACTGCTTTTGCAATCCTTAAATTTGCCATACTTAATAAATACTTCATCGCCTATGCTAAACTTTGTCTTGATAGCTAAGTGATCATAAATATTTAATTCCTGTTCTATAGGCTTTTGTTCTTTAACTTTATTATCTTTAATTACCATTCTGTACACCTCGAAACATTTATCTTATAACAATATATTGAATAATCTGGATCTGCAGCTTGTGAACAATTTATTGGTGTATAACAATTATTCTTGGATTCTATAATGACTTGACTTTTATCTTGTTGTATTATATGATAAATGTCTAAAGTTAATTGAGGATTCTTGACTGGATTAACTTTATTGCATGCGATGATTGTCATTATGCTACTAAATATTATTAAAATAATTATTATCAAGTATCCTATTTTCATATTAATCCTCTAAAGGTTTGTCCTTCAATTATTTCTTCCTCAATATCCTTAATTTCTGAATCAATCAATTTAACTTCACCTTTGTATACTCGACAATAGCTTATTTTATCTTCCTGTTCCTTAGCATTAAATAATTGTATTACAAGCTTTTCATATAATCTGTCGCGCTCTTGCAATAATGTTTTTATCCTAATATTTTCTATTACGCAAACTATATCCCTGGTTTCACGAAACATCCTTAAATCAGTTTGCCTATTGCTTATGTGGTGTACAATCATAAATGCCTTCCTCAATCATTATCTGATTCCAGCTTATTGGATAAGTTAATTCATTAATTTCAATCATAATTCGTTAGGCAGGATACCCAAGATACCCAAGACTTTAGTCTTGGAAGGAATGCCGTCAGTCGTCGTTCCATCTGCCTTTACCTCCAATATTATGCCTTTCAGATTCTTTGGTGGCTTAACACCAATTCCAATTAATGCCGATGGAAACCTCGATCCTTTCCCATCCATTCCCTCATAACATATTCTATATGAAGGGATAAATACCCAATCAGCATTTTTAAGTATAATTCTTTGCCATATTGCTGTTTCCATATTATCGCAACGATAGATCATAACACCATTTTTTATTACCTTAAAAAAATGTTCAATCATCCTTTCAGCTTTACTAAATGGTGGATTCATCCAAGCAATAGCACCATCACCTAAAAATGATTCAAAATCCGAACAATAAGAAAGTAATTTCTTTGTTTTTGATGTTGCACAACAATCTAAATTAAAATCATATTGTTTATGCAATAACTCAATTAATTCTCTAGGAGTTTCCCATTCATCCCTAGAAGGATTATTGCCTTTACCATTAGTAGATTTATTCATGATTTCCTCTTACAATCTTTCTTTAATTGAATTATCGCTTTAGCAAGAGCACGTAGTTCAGATTCTTTTATCTGCTGTGATGAACCAAAAAATGAATTTATCCATGTAATTTCCTGTTCAATAGTGGTCATTGTTCAAACACCTCACTCAACATATTCCATTAATCTACGCCGAATATCTCTTGATTCATCAAGTAATTCTTTACGCAATTCACGAATCTCACGCAATCGTAATTTCATATGTTTTTTACGGTATTTATCGTGTTCATTCATAAAATCGTAGGCAGGATACCCAACAATTTATTGTTGGAAGGAATGCCGTCAGTCGTCGTTCCATCTGTCCTTACCTCCAATTGTTTTTTAAATCTGGCAAATTATCTACATATCTTATGCCTTGAAATCCTTTGAAAGGTATTGGTGTTTTTAGCCAATGCCAATCGTTATACTTTACAACCCATGAACCTTTCCATTCTCTACCAGTAGTTTCACAAGTTTCTCCTGATGTTGAAGATACTTCAAATATTATTCCATAACCTCTTATCTTCCCATCTTCAGTAAAAAACATCTTATCACCGATATTAACTTTAGGCTTGAATCTGTAAGTTCTAAAATAATATCCTCCATCATCTTCGACCATTTTAGCTTCATTAATAGAATGTTCTATCTCACTTTTTGGTGTTGTAACAAGTATATCCATTCTGCACCTCACTCATCGTCTTTTTCAAATATTTTCTTTACTTCTTCATCTTCTTTTGGAAATGAACCTTGAACTTTTCCGCACTGCATACATACTTGAAATAAATTATCAAAAAGATTATTAATATATATCTTTATTTCCATATTAAACCTTTTATATTCTAATGGTTCGATACCATCTTTATATAATATTTTCAAGTCATGTATTAATATTTCTTTCAATTTCATAATATCTTCTACACGACACCATCTTATTGGTGAGTATGTTGTTGCTCTTTTCATAAGCTCTTTATGTATTTCTTCGCTTGTCTTTATTTCTATCATTTCCATTCTCTTGAGCCACATACTGAACATTTCGTATCTTTCTTATAGGTTTTTTGTTTATGATGGCATCTCTTGCACTCTTTTGTATAGTTTGAATATACTTTTGTATAAAAACATAACTACAAAATAAATCTATTATGAATATAATTAATAAATATAATGTTATTATCACTTCTTATATTTTGTTTCTAATATTTTTATTATATACCTTACCTTAAATTCGCAATCACTTAATGGACACATCTTATTTATTATAGTGCATTGTTCTTTAATATCATGCTTAATTATATGCTTCTTTATTCCGTATGTTTCATGCAATTTGTTTACTAAATTGTTTATTGACATTTTTTTGAATAATATTTTTTATAGGCTTGCAAGATTGCAATGTGTAGTAACAATCTTGCGTTTAACTCTTTTGGGATGATGTTAAATGACTTGCAAGCCTATAAAAAGGTTTGCGTGAATAGCGCAGCTTAAAAAAATTACTATTTCTTAGTTGAAACTAAGAAAATCTGTTCCGTTGTCATTGGTTTGTGACTGCAACACTACTTCTTTGCCTATTAACTGTTTTGGATTATTGACTTTATACTTTGTTAAAAACTTTCCTAACTTAGTATCTTTGCCATAACCATTCTTTCCGTCAACATCTACTTGTAGGCCAAAGATCCTACTGCCTCTTAGTTCTATTGCTTTCTTTCCTTTGCCTACTAGATCAACTACTTTTGTCTGTACTTTCATATATAGGCCGTATGTTCCTTGGAACACATCTGCTGATTCTATCTTAGCCTTCTTGCCAATGTATGGTGTTATGTCTAGCTTTGGCAGCTCTATCTCTCCTACTTCAATATTTACTTTCTCGTCTTGCTTCTTATCCATTTTAGTTCTCCAGGCCTTAAAGCCTTTTTTACTTATTCTTGTCTTTTGTTTTAAGACTGTGATCTAAAAGTATTTCAGGAATTCTTCATAATCTTCCATCTCACCTTCTAATTGTATATATATTTCTGCTCTCTTTCTCTTTATATATTGATACATATATCCTGCAAACATTACATAGTATGCTATTATTAAAAATAAGCAAAATATTCCTAATGCTATAATAGCTTCTTTCATTTCTACTATTTGGTTTATCATGTTGTCATCCTCATTTTATAACTATTGCATACAGAACATTTAATGTTTCTTATATCTATCTTGCGTGTTTGTTGTTGATGTCCGCACTTATTGCAGCATATTGAGTATGTCTTGCATGTTTGTTTCTGGCTATGGTATTTATGGCATTTAAAGCATAACATCTTATCCTATATAATGTCTTATTTGTTGCGTGATCTCTCTAAGCTTTCGGCCTTCTTTTGTTAATCGCAAGTATTTCTTTCTTCCTGATTGCCTTACTGTTATTAATTTCATTTTCTTTAATTCCTTAATAGTCTCAGTAAGACATGACCATGTCGCTATATTTTGGTGTTGTATATCTGTCATTGTCATCCCGTCAGAGAATTGACTTAGGATAATTATCCACTTATCTATTTTTAATCTTGTTGATGTTATCATTTTATAATTACCTTTTCCCAAGCATTATCAAATGCTTTTATCATATACTCATAATCTTCATGTGTGCGTTTCCACATATTGAGTAAATCTTTATTTTCTTTCCTATTTTCTTTAATGTCTTCTTTATTTGATTCAAACAATATATTTCTTTCTGCTATATGTAAGCCATTATGTAAGACTTTCTGTAATAGATGCATATGATTGTTTGATAATATTATTGTTATCTTCTTATATTCTTTCATTTTAATACCTGTTTAAGTTTCTTTAATAATCTATCCTTATCTCCTGTAGTAAATAGTATATTATCATCTTTTGATATACGATATATACTTGCTGCTTCATTCCAATAGATTATTAAACTTTCCATTAAATACCTCTCTTGCAAAGGATATATTTAAATATTGTGGTTGTCTATCATATAGTTTACTTATTTATTATCTATTTCGCTATTTCGAGCATTACATGTATACCATCTTCATATCCTTCAATGTATATTAGCCTATCGTGCGGATTGCCTTTATGCTTTTC
>Ga0224542_1000029_pt1 | contig 9990 bp, 7 predicted proteins | sample 714E33034metaG_FD_172015 | JGI IMG/M metagenome (GOLD analysis project Ga0224542, IMG submission 172015) | Peat soil microbial communities from Stordalen Mire, Sweden - 717 E3 30-34 | ecosystem: Environmental > Terrestrial > Soil > Wetlands > Peat | place: Sweden: Norrbotten County, Stordalen Mire... | reverse complement strand
AGTTCCGATTCTAACAATCCTTTGTTTATTCCACTTTCCGTTTTTAACTAAAATGCTTCCAGTATCCAAATTAACATCTTCCATGTTTAGATTCGCAAGTTCTGAAACTCTCAATCCCGTATCAAGGAACATTGAAAGTATTGCTGTATCCCGTATGTCCAATACCGTCTTACCAGAACAGATTTTGAATAGTTGTTCAATTTCATTAGGAAATAATGCTTGCACTGCTTTGGTATCAAGTTTCGGAGCTTTAAGACGCATAAAAGGATTCTCTTTAATTAATTCCTCACTTTGTAACCAATTAAAGAATGTTCGAAGTGCTCTGAAGTATTTATTAAGTGTGCCTTGACTCGCCACGTTTCTAGTCAACGTATCGCTATTCCAGCGGTGTGTTTCACTAGAAAGATACCAAATAAAATGTTTAATGTGGACTGCGGTTAGTTGTTGGATTTGAGGGAAATTGTTTTGTTTACAATACCAAGTGAAATTTTTTAAAACCATTTCATAACCTGATATTGTCTTTGGAGATTTGGCTTCAGTTTTGCAATTTAGAAGATAACCTTTAATGAGCGATTCAAGACTAGTTGTTAGTAATAACGTGTCTAAGAGACTGTGGTCTACGGTTTGATTTTCCATTTTGTGTTGCGTAGTATTTACGTGTGAGTTGAGCGTGATGATGTAATTCGATAGAAGATTGTCTTACTGATAAGACTGGGGTCTCAAGTTCGAATCTTGAATCGCCCACTTTCCACAAAAAGTCTGCAGTCCTCGAGAACCTTTCCCTCCGTGAACTTGTGATAGAATTACTGAGAGCAGACGGCGTGAGAAAAGTATTAAACCGCACCAAACCAACTCCCCAACTCTTTATTGAGTACTACGATGTGCTTAGCGCCAGTCGACCGGTGCAGCAGGTCTACGAAAACAAAAGAGCAACTTCGAAAAATTCCGAGCAATAATTGGACCAGTCATGGGGTGCGGTACGCTACTAGGTCTCTATCATTCATTAGTCTTAGAATAGTTTCTGGTTAGAGAATGTGGACATAATACTTCTATAATTTTCTGCGAGCAGGTTCCGATCAGGTGGGAACAAGATGTACCGGGCACCGTTCTTTTTCCATAACCTTGCTTCTTCGAGCATTTTTTGGGGCGTATCTAGTCCACACGACCCGATTACACTGACTCCCTTGCGTTTGGCAACCTCTGCAATGTGATTTAGGGAATTCACCACGTCAGGATGATCGTTACTTAATCCCATGGACCTGGCTAGATCCCCGCCACCAGGGGCAACGGCATCTACCCCTGAGGCAAGGATAGAATCAAGGTTCTTTACAGCATCTATATTCTCGATAATTACCCAAACCATCGTGTTCTTGTCGCTCCACTCGCTGTATTCCTCAAAGTCAATAAGTGAACTATCGTTAGCTCGTACCCATCCACAAGTGCCTCTTGTGCCAATCGGTGCGTATTTTGCTGCCTTCACGACTTCGATAGCTTCCTCGCCGGTGCGAATCCCTGGAATAAAAATACCAACAGCCCCTGCATCTAATATCTTTTTGATTGATGTTGGTGAGTTATCAGGCAATCGGACTACAGGTACAGTGCCGCGTGCCTCTGCCGCACGTATCATTTCTACGGCGCCTTCCAAGCCGAAAGATCCATGCTCGGTATCAATGACCACAAAGTCAAAACCTGCCGCACCTATCAATTCACATACTTCGGGACATTCCATCCGAGCCCATGTCCCAATTGCGACACCTCTGCCTTTTAATGCTTCTTCTACTCTCAATTTCTTATTTATCATTAGCACTTCCTTTCTGCATTGTATATTAAAGTGATTTATATTTAGCGAATTCTGTAAAAGTCCTGCTTAGCCTGGATTTCCCATATCAACCCGTATTGAGTTGACACTCGTCCCTCTTCAGTTTAAAACTGATGTTATACCTATCCCCTCCGATTGTCAACGTACTGGCGAACTAGGTTAGACCGGCGGAGGAGTTCACAGTTTGTTTTCCTGAAATATCCCCTCGGTTTAAGTCACGACTGATACAGGTAATACGACTTCGATTCAAGTAAGGATATTGTATAATACTGTCGCAAGTCGCGCTCTTTTTCATCGCTCAGTTTTTTCTTAATAATATGGATGTCATTAATGGATTCGGCTACCATGATTTCAGGATAGAAATCATCGGTAAAAGAATCGCTAACCATCAGATAGTTACTTGATAATTCCGTCCCATCCCTCTGAATCTGCGTAGTGGTATCCAGACAGACGATAGCAATCTGCGAATTCTCCTTGATATCGGCGAAAGTGCGCGGAGAATTAATGTCAGAAAATAGAACATGTTTATCGTTGAAAATATGTAATGACTCCTTTGCTGAGACATTAGAATAGCCAGTCTTACATACCGATATGATATAATAAAAGCTAGTATTTTGGAAAAACCAAAATACTAAAGCAGTTATACGTGCTTGATTTTGCATACCAAAGGCAAAGGCCGGGGACTGTTCTAAAGTAAATACACACCAGCAAACCTGGACCATCTGGTACCATCCCCCAAGGTACGAGTGGAGCCCCTTTCATAACGTCATCAAGATGGCGGGTATTCCTTAAAATTATTTATAAAGGTGGATGACTGAAAATGCCAAATAATTTAAAGGGGAGAGTAGCTGTAGTTACCGGGTCAGGGCAAGGGGTCGGGAGAACTATCGCCATTGCTTTGGCTCAGGAAGGTGCCAAGGTGGTAACGAATAACCGCAAACCGGGTTCTACGTCACCATTTATCCACGGTGAAGAGTTTGAAAAATCGCTCACAGTAAAGCAAAGAGAACGGATTAGCAAAAGAGACACAGAAAAAAGGGGAGATGCTGCAACCGTAGCCTCAGAGATTAGAGACATGGGTGGTGAGGCGGAGCCCTTCTTCGGGGATGTTAGTGATTATGAAGTAGTTGGTCAATTGATACAGATGACAGTAGATTACTTCGGCAAGATAGATATCCTGGTGAACAACGCCGGTACTTTTGCGCATGTCTCTGTTTGGGAGATGACCAAAGAGCAATGGCATCACGTTACTGACAATAAGCCTACGAGCGCTTTTAATACTATTCGGCATGCCGCTCCCTTAATGATGAAGCAAAAGTGGGGGCGAATATTAAATTGTACCTCCGGTGCTTGGTTAGGCTGCCTTAATGCCTGCAATTATGCCTCGGCTAATGCCGGGGTTGTGGGACTCACTCGAGCGGTGGCTAAGGAACTGTTGCCTTATGGCATAACCTGCAATGCATATGCCCCCCAAGCAATTACACGGTCCAGTTATGCTGCGGTCTTTCTTAACGAGCAACTGGAAAAAATGGGGAGGCCGCTCTGGCCCAAGAAGCAACAGGAGGACAGACTAAGAACTATGGACACAAGCCCAGGACCCGAATATTTAGCTCCAATGGTAGCCTTTCTAGCTACAGAGGCAGCAGCTAATATTAGTGGGACGGTGTTTCGGGTCTCATCCGATGGGTCCGTTTTTGGGAGATATTCAGAACCAGTCGTGGTAAAGGAAATGAGTAAACCGGAAGGCTTATGGACAGTGGATGAAATTATAAAAGCAGCACCCAAGGGATTGTTAGAAGGATATGTTAACTTAACGGATCGCGATCCTTGGTGGAAATAGCTTACCCACCTTGTCTAAAAGGCTGGTGCGGATAGGGTAGACGGACTCACGGGAAGGAAGCTGGTCCCGAAAGACCTTAAATACTGAGAAAGGCACAATGTAAAACTGGACTGTCACCGGAATGCAAAGGAGACATCAGACTGCTTAAAACCCTTTATACAACACGTGGCATCCCGGAAATTCAGTTCCAATCGAAACAGTCCCATTGGAACACCTTGATAAACTGACGCGGAACGAACCGCAAATCAATGTTAGAGCAACTTAAATGCTATTTTTTAGATTGACAAACGAGTTATTGCCAAATGGAGTACGTCAGTATATCATAGTTTCAAAGTGACTTCCGGTGTCGATCCTAAAAACCCGATGCTTTTGAAACGATTGACAAGATCATTGACGTTCAGTTAGGTAATAAATACATTCCGGTGAGCATGATCCTGCAGCCTAACTGACAATGGGACAGTATGGAAATCGTTACGTATCTACAGATATACTGGTAATGGTAAAATGATAGCCGCAATTATCGTTATTCTCGGTGCTTTACTTTGGCTACTGATGGAGACAAACTGGCTCACGATCAGGCTTTCTGCCTCTGCGCCAGAGCCGGTGATCAAATTACCAGATAGGCGAAAAGTCTTCAGAATGCTGGACACTCATGGAATACTGGCATTGGCCGGAATTATTGGTCCGCTCATACTTGTTACGCTGGATTTGATAGCGGCATTCGCCGAACCAAAGTACAGCCTCGTTTGTCAGTCAATGAGCTCATTGGCACTAACGTCTAAGGGTTGGATTGAAACAATCGGTTTCATGCTAATGGGACTGATGATTGAATCCTTTACGGCAGGATTGTACCTCAACATCAAACGACGTCGCGGTTTTGGCTTTGGCATAGCTTTGCTAGCTTTTTTCGGGTTTGGCATGCTGGTAGTGGGAACATTCCATACCAAAGCAGTTGGAGCCCCGGCAACGTTCAGTAGTAACGTGCATACCGTTGCCGCCGATTGCGTGCTTGGTCTCTTCCCGATAGCGTTAGCTGTGATACTGCCCAGCATCAAGAATGACTGGCGTTGGCACAGAATGTTCCGTTATACAGTGATCACAGGCGTCATTGCATTAGTAATGGCGGTATGCCAACCTTTTTTACCCGATGATTTCCGATTTTTCGGCCTGTACGAACGCATCATGGTACTAAACGCAATTACATGGTTGGGAACGTTTGCAGTCAGATTGCTGGTTTTATCCTTCCAACTTCGTAAACCCCGGTGAATATAGATGGCTCTCGAGTTCTTGATAGATGCCTTTTTTGATATATAGTTGCAGGGGATTGACAGAATAAATGAAGTTAAGGCCTCCTTAAACGGCAAAAGAACGACCGTATATTTTACTGAACTTGTACCCTGAATTGGCAATCCTAAACAAGGCAGAACAGTCATCCAAATCTTGTATGAACTCAAATTTGGATGTATAATCAGCCTAATAAAAAGGATTCCTTTTTGATAAATAAACGGGGATCGATTTAAGAAGTAGCACAACTTTTGTGAGCAAGCAGTAGGAATGATAAGCGCCGAAAGTAGACTGGTAACTAAGCAACTAAGGTGGTAAAAGTGAGAAAAGGAATAATATAAATTAGGGTTATGGAAGAGGCTGGAGTAAACACCAAAGGTCAAAGTCGTATCGTCAGGATGGGGATTTCAGAACTGCATACTATATGGTCGGGGACCTCTCGAAGAAGGCGAAGTAAAAGATGCAGGCATATTGAGTGAAAGACCGGATGAAGTTTGAGATCAAGAACCCGAAAGAAGTTACCATGAGTAACGGACGCTCTGCAACTAAAGGTGTGTGCCCGATTTATGGAAGCAAGGAACTCCGAATCAGAAAGGCATAACCCTTTCTCGGAATGTCAGCCATTGGAAAAAGCTAGTGCAGTAGTATGAAGCTGTTGAAAAAAGGCGCATTTTAGGTGCTTTCAAGACATATCCAAAGCTAGAAAATGTAAAAACTCCCCAGAAAATTGGGGGTTAAGTCCCCCCATATCGGCTAAATATGAAGTTGAAGTCAAAATAAAATAGCTTCAAATAAGGAAGAAGGTATAACGCATGACTATTAAGCAATCATCAGTACTGAGAGGGTTACTTGAGCGTAAAAAGATTGTGCTTCGCCCGCTTGTGTGCACCGCGCTACAAGCCAGGATGGCGGAGGCAACAGGCTTTGAACTAGTGGGTATTTCTGGTGCGGGGAGTGCTGCAGAAATTTTTGGATTGCCGGATGCTGGACTTACTACCCTGACAGAGATGGTGGAGAATACCCAGCGTATATGTAATGCGGTGAATATTCCAGTAATAGCGGATTGTGACACAGGGTATGGCAACGCTATCAACGTGCGCCGTACAGTGCAGTTGATAATACAGGCAGGAGCCGCTGGGCTTTTCATAGAGGACCAGGTGGCGCCCAAGCGGTGCGGCTTTGTCAAAGGAAAGGAGTTGATTTCGATAGAAGAGGCGGTGGGTAAGTACCGAGCGGCAGTGGATATGCGTAATGAGCTGGATAGAGACGTTGTTATTACGGCGCGGACAGATGCCCGCACGGCAGTTGGGGGAGGCATGGAAGAGGTGATTCGGAGAGTGAAAGCCTATAAAGAAGAGGGTGGGGTGGACGTTATTTATGTAGAAGCCGTACAATCAATAGAGGAAATCAGGAAGGTTCGCGCAGCAATTGATGGTCCCTTGACATGCTCGTGCCAAGCTATCCAGCCCTATCCTACTCTAGAGGAACTAGAGCAGCTGGGAATCTGTTATACGGTAGGGGTAGGGATTTCCGGGGTAGCGCATTTTGCTCTGTGGAACATGCTGGTTGCAATGAAGCAGCAAGGGTTGGATCCCTGGATCAAGTGGATGGCTGAGAATAAAGAGCACTCCGTGGGAGAGTTTCAGACTTTTGACCTGGTCGGATTCCCTAAGATAGCAGAGATGGAAGAGTTGTATTTGCCTAAGGAGCACCTGGCCAAATATAATAAATCTATGGGTATATACGACCCGCATCATGGGAAAAAATAAACATAATTGTTCTAATGCTTAGCATAGTTATCCTGTATGTATTTCCCGTGATAGCTTTATGGCTTCCCAGTATAATATTTACCAAAGCGCGACGATTGTGATTTCAGGAGATGATTTGTGGGAAAGACAATAAGCGAGAAGATTCTAGCTAAGGCATCGGGCAGGCCGGCAGTATCGCCCGGCGAGTACCTGGAGGTCAGCTCACGGCTTCCGGTGACCATGGGTGTCGATATGGGCCGGGGTCCGAATCAGGTAGAAGAGCTGGGATTGAGCCGTGTGTTCAATCCAAAACTCATCAATATCGTGGACGGGCATAGCGGAGTAACGGGCCAGCCGCAAGCCGCCGAAGCCAGACGCTCCATCGTGAGGTGGGCCAGGAAAGTAGGAATTCCCGAAGAAAACATTTACCTGCTAGGTAGGTCGGGAATCGAACATGTCTTTGCCGGAGAGAAGTGCTGGGCACTGCCCGGCGAGTGCTTCCTCCAGGCCACCAATGGGCATACGCCTACCTTGGGAGCCCTTGGTGCCTTTGCGGTCACTCTGTCATATGGCTCAGGGGGGTATTTGGTAACGGGTAAGACCTGGATTAAAGTGCCGGAAACGGTTAGGTTCGATATCACAGGCAACCTGCCTGAAGGTGTTATGGCCCGGGATGTATTCGAATACATCCTGGGGCAAATTGGACCCACCGGCTGTGCCGGGCAGGTAATGGAGTTTACCGGTCCCACTATCGACAACATGGAGATGGATGCTCGTTTCTCCCTGTGTTGTAACGCCCTTTTCACTGGTGCTTGGACGGCTATCATAAATCCAGACCAGAAGACGTTGGACTACGTCAAGAAGAGGACTAGCGAGCCTTTTAAGCCTTTGGTCAGTGACCCGGATGCCCAATATGCCAAGGTGTACCATTTTGATATCTCCAACTTGGCGCCTCAGGTAGTACCGCCGCCGGAACGATATATCGTAAAACCGGTTACCGAATTGGAGGGCATGACTATTAATAGTGGCTTTATTGGCTCCTGTGCTAACAGTAGAATGGAAGATATGATAATTGCAGGCAGAATTCTCAAAAAGCATAGGGTGTATCCCGGGGTCATTTTGAACATCACCCCTGGAACTCCGAATATCTACAAACAGGCTCTGGATGAGGGCCTCATACGAATCTTCATGGATGCCGAGGCAGTAATACCTGCACCAGCCTGCGGCATGTGTCCCGGGCGTAATACTCCCCTTGCCGCAGGGGATGTGTGTATTTCCACCGGCACTTGTAACTACCCGGGTCGCATGGGTAGTAAAGATGCGGAAATTTACGCAGCCAGCACGGCAACCGTGGCGGCCTCCTGTATCGAAGGTAGGATAACTGACCCCAGAAAATATCTCTAATGGGAGGATATAACTCATGGCACGGAAAATGCGAGGTAAGGCGTGGGTATTTCAAGGCTTGCTGGATGTAGACGTGATGTGCGGCTCTTACGATGTGATTCGTGCAAAGGGATTGATGGAGAGAGAAACCTCTCTAGGTAAATATGCGATGATTGGAGTGGATCCTAACTTTCCTAACAAAGTCCAGAAGGGGGATTTCATTGTGGGCGGAGAAAGTGTGGGCTATGGCCACGATCACGATCACCCGTGCAAGGCTATCAGAGGAGCTGGAGTAGCTGCGATAATATGTGAGTCTACTAATGCCAATTTTTTACTAAACTGTATACACCATGGTCTGCCAATAATAGAATGTCGTGGTATCAATGACATCGTGAAGCAGGGGGATCAGTTAGAGGTAGACTTGGCGGCAGGGAAAGTGAAAAACTTGGGGAGTGGAGCAGAAATAGAGTTTCGACCTTTCCCGGAGTTCATTCTGGAGATGCTCGATGCTGGGGGTTTGTTCCCTCACTTGGCGCAACAATTGAAGGCGGGTAAAATACCGTCGTAGCTGACTAAACCAACCGTTCAACGACGGACCCCTTGATGGCATTTGACATTATTTTAACGTAATAAGTTATCACATCACTCTTTGGGTTGAATAGTATGTTATTGACTCTTATTTTCTCTTCCAAAGCCATATTTACCGTTATATTTCTTTATGTTAGAGTCCATATCCAAGCTCTTATATAGCGAATTCAATCAAACTAATACTAGATTTTATTTATAGCTTCTACGACAAGACGAGTCTTATGAGACTTCTTGAATTTCACCTTTAAATACTAAGCTTGTTTTAGCACGAGCGCCGTCCTGTGGAGATACGTTAACTCCACCGGGGAAACGTATTTGATCCAGGTTATCTCCCGCCTTCCGTGTGTGACTGCGAGACGGGGGCGTTCTTGTATTTTGGGAGGTCATTCAAACAATTTTATCGAGCTTCCTGGAATTGTCCCTACCACATAAAGAAAGTGAATGGCAGCTTATAAAACTTTAAAGTATATCCCTTAAAATTATCAAAAAACTATTCACCTATCGCTTTTGTTATTGAGGGTGGAAGAAACGCTGGCAAATAGGCTGAATGTTTGCCTGGGCCACCAACTACTATGATGATTATGTCTTCTTTATGAGCAGTCAGTGGTACGAGCGCGTTGTCGTCCCAATCAGAAAAATGCTTCTCAATTGCCCTCTTATAAAATCGTTTTAAAGGTATTCTGCCTTTCTCATAGATATATGATCTTACATCATTCTTGGAAAAACCGTCCGCGGCTATTGTCGCGGCATGTTCTGGACACAAGGCAATGACTGGACTGCCTTCCTGAAACAAAACGTTATTACTCCCGGTTGTCATGACAGCATTACATATTGAAATCAACATCTCTTCACCGGTGATGGCGATAGTATCGTTAATGTTATGGGGATTTTCAGCGGCTACCATGGTGACAGTGCTGGTTAATGCATTGAACCCCTTTTCAACATGCAGTGGCTCCCATGGACTATCCTCTTCATTTTCAGCGATACAATATGTGTATTTGCTTGGCTGGCCCTGAGTAGACAGATCTAGCTTGCCAGGTAAAGCTCCCCCTATGTTCAACAGGATCAGCCTGATAGCTCTGCCAATAGTGGCATTAGACCGCCAGCAAGGCCCAAACGCTCCCGATTTGCTATTGATATGCAGTTGGTTAACTATTGGTCCGTTAACAATAATGAGAGGGGCCACAGGGTGTGTAGTAGGCTGTATTTCGGCGAGCCGGAATCTTTCTTCAGCCATCGCTTCAACTACGGTAACAATTAACGGCATATATTCAGGTAAGCAACCAGCCATTACAGCGTTTATAGCAATCTTCTCTACCGTCGCTTCA
>Ga0224542_1000027_pt1 | contig 10070 bp, 7 predicted proteins | sample 714E33034metaG_FD_172015 | JGI IMG/M metagenome (GOLD analysis project Ga0224542, IMG submission 172015) | Peat soil microbial communities from Stordalen Mire, Sweden - 717 E3 30-34 | ecosystem: Environmental > Terrestrial > Soil > Wetlands > Peat | place: Sweden: Norrbotten County, Stordalen... | reverse complement strand
GCGGCCAAAAACAGCGCACGAGCATTGCGCGTGCGGTGCTCCGGAAGCCCGCAATCCTCATCCTGGACGATGCCCTGTCTGCCGTCGATACGTACACGGAAGAAGAAATCCTCCTCCGCCTGCGGGAAGTGATGAAAGGACGTACAAGCATCATCATCAGCCACAGGATCTCCACGGTCAAGGAAGCCGATCAGATCATCGTGCTGCACGAGGGGACAATCAAGGAACAGGGGACGCATGATGAGCTGGTGACTCTTGGCGGCATTTATGCGGAACTCCATCGAAAACAACTGCTGGAAGAAGAGTTGGAGCAACTGTAAGCATGCAGGAAGAAGAAATCCTCGGTAAGGCCTACGATGCGCGGCTCATGCGCCGGATGCTGCACTATCTCCGGCCGTACGCGGGTTGGGTGGCTCTCGGCATTTTACTGAGCATCGCGGTGTCCGGGATGGAGGCGGTACGCCCCTATTTCACCAAGATCGCGGTCGATCAGAACATCGCGCAGCATGACATGCGGGGCCTTCTCCGGACCACGCTGCTGTTCCTCGGCGTTCTTATGGTACGCGGCCTTCTGCAATACCTGAATACCTACCTGACGCAGTGGATCGGGCAGAGAACTATCTTCGATCTCAGGATGGAGATCTTCTCCCACCTGCAACGGCTTGGACTGACATTCTACGACAGAAACCCGATCGGTCGCCTGATTACCCGGGTGACGAACGATGTGGAAGTGCTGAACGAAATGTTCTCCTCCGGCATTGTGATGGTGTTCAGCGACGTCTTTACCATCATCGGTATCCTGTACTTCATGTTCTCTATGAACTGGCCGCTGGCTCTCATCTCGCTGAGCGTGCTGCCGCTCCTTTTCTACGGGACGTTCCTCTTCCGGAAAAAAGCGAGAGAGGCCTACCGGGAGGTTCGTCTCCAGATCGCACGCATCAATACGTTCATGCAGGAACACATCACCGGGATGATGGTGGACCAGGTCTTCGGGCGTGAGCACAAATCGTACGAGGGCTTCAAGAAAATTAACGGGCTCCATCGGGACGCCAACATCAAGTCGATTTTCTACTATGCAGTCTTCTATCCGGGCGTTGATCTGATCGGCGCGATTGCCGTTGGGCTCATCATGTGGTATGCAGGTGTCGAGGCGCTCGGCGGCTCCGTGACAATCGGAACCGTGATGGCCTTCCTCCAGTTTAATGAGATGTTCTGGCGGCCCATCCGGGATCTCTCCGACAAATACAACATCATGCAGACGGCGATGGCGTCGTCGGAACGCGTATTCAAACTTCTGGACGATACCACGCTGGTACGGGATGACGACAATGCGGTGGAACTCCCATCGATCCGCGGCGACATCGAATTCCGCCATGTCTGGTTTGCGTACGATGCCGACAAAAAAGTGGCCGAGCCCACCTGGGTGCTGAAGGATGTGTCGTTCACCATTCTGGCGGGGGAGACCGCGGCGTTCGTCGGACACACGGGAGCCGGGAAAACAACGATCATCAGCCTGCTTGCCCGGCTGTACGACGTCCAGCGAGGGGAGATCCTCGTGGACGGCATAGACATCAAGCGCATCCGGCAGGAGGATCTCCGGCGGCACATCGCAGTGGTCCTGCAGGATGTGTTCCTCTTTTCGGGCGATATTGCGACGAACATCAATCTTGGCAATGAAGCAATTTCGCATGACCGTGTTGTGGCCGCTGCGCGGGTCGTGGGGGCGCACAGGTTCATTGAACGGCTTCCGGGAGAATACGCCGCCGAAGTGAAGGAGAGGGGAGCGACCCTGTCTGTCGGGCAGAAGCAGTTGATCTCCTTTGCCCGGGCTCTCGCTTTCCACCCGCGCATCCTCGTTCTCGATGAAGCGACGTCCAGCGTGGATACCGAGACGGAACTCCTGATCCAGAAGGCAATCGGAAAACTTCTTCAGGGGAGAACCTCGATTGTGATCGCACACCGTCTTTCCACGATCCAATCGGCCGCGAAGATCATTGTCATGCACAAAGGCGAGATCCGGGAGATGGGAAACCACCAGCAGCTTCTCGCGCTTGGCGGCATCTATTCCAAACTCTATCAGCTTCAATACAAGGACCAGGAGCTCCCCCGGTCTGCGTGACCCTGCCCAAGGCCATCCCGTGCTCCGGCACGCATGCGCGGCTCTCGAGTCTCTCCGGCCCATCGAGCCACTTTCCCGACGGAAAGGAATGCTATGACTGCGCAACCTGCGAGTGCAAACAAGTTCATGACGCTGGAACGCCACATCGTTGAGGGGGAGCGCATGCATCCGAATGCAACCGGGCGTCTGTCTTCCCTGCTGCACTCCGTTTCTCTTGCGGCGAAACTCATCTGGCGCGAGGTCACGAAGGCCGGTCTTGTGAATATTCTGGGAAAGACCGACCGGATGAACATTAGCGGGGATGTGGTGAAGAAGCTGGACGAGTTTGCCGATCAAACGATTTACAAGACAATGGACCACAGCGGGGACCTGTGTGTGATGGCGTCGGAAGAGAATGAAGACATCCTGCAGATCCCGGACGACTATCCTCAGGGGAAATATGTCCTGATCTATGACCCGCTTGATGGATCGGGGAATATCGACGCCAATATCACCATCGGGACAATCTTCTCCGTCTATGCCCGCGTGAGCAAATCGGGGATGGGGACGCTCGAGGATGTGCTGCAACCCGGATTCAAACAGGTGGCGGCAGGGTACCTCCTGTTCGGCTCCAGCATGATGTTCGTGTACTGCACCGGAGAGGGTGTGCACGGGTTCACGCTGGACCCGAGCGTGGGCGAGTTTCTCCTCTCCCACGAAAGCATCCGCATCCCGCCGCGCGGGACGATCTACAGCGTCAACGAAGGGAATGCCGGACGCTGGGAGACGTCGATGCAGCGGTACATCCGCTACTTGAAGGAGGAGGAGAAGGAATCAGGACGCCCCTATTCCCTGCGATACATCGGATCGCTTGTGGCGGACGTCCACCGGACGCTGCTCTATGGCGGGATCTACTGCTACCCGGGAGATGCGCGGAATCCGAACGGAAAACTTCGGCTCATGTATGAAAATAATCCCCTGGCATTCCTCGTGGAACATGCGGGGGGGGCGGCATCAGACGGCAGGCGCCGCATCCTGGATATCAAGCCGACGTCGCTTCATCAACGCGTCCCTCTTTTCATCGGGAGCAGGGAAGAAGTGCGCCTGGCCGAGGAATTCCTGGCAGGGACCCGGTAAAAGAAAACCCCGGTCGGGTGAGCCCGGCCGGGGTTTGTCTGCGAGAGAGCGATTCTCCCCTCATTTGAATTTGGCAATCTTCTCCTTGGCCTTCTCCACCACTTCGCTGGACGGGTACGTGCTGACCACCTTGTCGTACGCTTCCCGCGCAGATGCCCTATCGCCAAGCATTGCGTAGGAATTCCCGATCATCAGCTGCGCATAGGGACGCTTCCCGGAGCCGGTGAAGCCGAGCACGGTTTCAAATTCCTTGATCGCTTCGTTGTACTTCCTCAATCCGTAGTAGGACTCGCCGATCCAATAATGGCAGTTGTCAACGAACCGATCGGTGCCGCTGCTCAAGATGGCCTGGAACTGTTGCGCGGCGTCGCTGTAATTCCGACGGTTAAACTGATCGAGCGCGGCTGTGTACGCCGACATGACGTCACCCGCGGGCGCCGGTGCAGGTGCCTTCGAAGCGTCAGTCAATCTTGTTTCGAGATCGGCGCTGTGAGCGGTCAGATTCCTGTTTTCTGCTGCCATCGCATCGAGTTGCTCCTTCAGGCGCCGCGTCTCGTTCTTGAGACTATCCACCTTGTATTCAAGACTTGCTGTGGGAGAAACGGCTTGCTGACTCTCGAACTGCTCCGTCTCTTCTTCCGACGAACCGCAGCCGATCGCAACGAGCGCCAGACCCAAAACGGCGATGGCTGGGAACGACACGAGGGGGGCAAAGCGGGCATTCCGTGGGTCGTAGCTCATAGGATCTCTCCTTCCATGTGGTGTTCACTTCCGCCTAATGTATTAAACCGGCCGCGCAATGTCAAGCAAGTGAGGGCGTATCTTCCTTGCCACAAAGGGATAATCCTCCACTATATAGAGGGAATGTCGAGGCGGTGCCGGCGTTCCCCTGAAAAATCAACACACTACCCATGTGCATGTAGTGCGGCGAACGCCGCCAGTCTGGCGCAAATCATCCGCACTGCACCGTCAGGGACGCCATCAGCGTGGATCGACTGCACCCGCATGTCGCAGATTTCGTTCACATAGTCCACGGGAGTAAACCGGCCCGATTCCGCAAGAGCAATTTCCGTCGAAAAGAAATCCAGCCGGCATACTTCGGCAATTGCCTTTGTGATGGTCAGGAGTGGTTTCAGACCGTAACGGTCCATTTGTCCCTCTTCGAACGCCGTGTAGATGTGCGTGAGGTCGTCCCACCAGCATGGGATAATGAGCCCGCATACATGGAACACGCGAAACCATGCCCTCTTCCCTTCCACCGCGGCGGGGACGATCCTTTCCTGCAAGAGATACTTGTCACGTTTGTGATGCTGACGCGATTCAATCACCTCTTTCAAGGTCTCTGCCCCCATGATTACTCCTGTCCCGCCCCCGGTCGTGTTGGCGGGCTTTATGATGAACGGCCGGCCCAGCCGTGAGAGTTCCGTCAGTGAAAGGTGAATCTCCTTCCTTTCCGAGTAAGGGGAGACAATGATCGTGTACGGGACGTCGATTCCTTTCGTCAGAAGCTCAAGATGCATCGTTGCTTTGTCGGCCGCGCGCCGAACTTGGTCGGGGTGATTCACAATCTGTGCGCCCGACTCCAGGACTGCCGCCAGAAGTTTCTGGTGCGGTTCCTCGTCCGGTGCAGTCCTGTCAAGAAAGACCCCGAGGGTCATCGCCCTGCTTTTCAACCTGTCGGCGAGGGTGACAATGTCATCCCGCGCGACAGAGCGGAATCGAATTCCGGCCCGGGCACATTCCTCCGAGAGGATCGACAGGAACTCGGCGTCGAACTCCCAATCCCAGGCGGCTACCAGGTGGGTATGTGGTTCTCTCAAAGATGCTGGGAGGGACGATGGCTCTGGCGTCACGGGATACCATCCTTTGGGACATTTCTTCGTCGCTCGCCGCATTGTTGAAGCACGATGGGTCCCGGGACGCGGCAAAAGACAGGGTGAAGGATAGCCAAAACGGGCCTTCATGTCAAGGTGCGCTTGTTATTCAGCCCTCAGAGTGCTATATTTTTTGGATAAAATCGAGGAAACAGCGTGCGAACACATGGTGGGTGGCCAGAGGCGATCATTGTGGCGCTTGCGTCAGTGTTGATGGCGTCGGCAGGGGGATGTGCTTCCTCGGGAGAAGATGCGGGGAAGATTCCGGTCACGGGCGAAGCGGGACAGCTCGGGGAAATGAGACACGATGTGGCGTTGCAACACTACGTCGATGGATCGGTCTTTGAGTTGAAAGGCGATTATGCCCAGGCGGCCCTTGAGTATCAGGAGGCACTCCGGTTTGAAAGAGACCCCGCCATGTATTTTGCCCTTGCGAAATGCTACACCGCGCTCAACAAAGCGGGTCTCGCAGTCGAGGCCGCACGGGAGGCGATGCGCATGGCGCCGGAGAACATCGACTACCGCCGCATGCTGGCGGATCTCCTTGCCACAACACTCGATCTCGATGGTGCTTCGACGCAATACGAACAGATCATCGCCCGCGATTCTTCGAACATCGATGTTTGGTTCAATCTCGCTCGCATCTACCAGCAACGCAATCCCCAGAAAGCCCTCACATTCTACAAACGCATTACCGAGCACTTCGGCCCGCAATGGGATGTCCTGCTGCAGGTGGCGGATCTGTACAACAAGTCAGGGCATTTCGAGGAGGCTGCTGATGCCCTCAAACAGATGTCCGCAATGGATCCCGGAAACAAGGAACTGAAACATACGCTGGCCCAGACGTATGTACGGGCGAACCGGTTGAACGATGCCCTTGCAACCGAAAAAGAGTTGACGGAAGATGAACCGGCAAACCTCGGATATCGGATCGAGGTGGGCGGAATTCTGCTCGCGCAGAAAGAGTACGACAGTGCTGCCTCACTCTTCGATCCGATCCTAAATTCCGATAGTGTTGCGGCGGACGCGCAGATCCGTGTCGCAGAGCTCTACTTCGGTCAGCTCGGGAAAGATTCCACCCTGCTTCCTCTCGCGCAGTCGGTGATTGAACGGGTCCGCGATGCCCATCCGGCGGATTGGCGCCCCTATTGGTTTCTGGGGGGCGTCGGGTCGATGAAGAAGGACGATTCTCTTGCCGCAAGGAACTTCCGGAAAGTGACGGAACTTGCCGGATGGAATGCCGACGGATGGGTGTTCCTGAGCAGCATCTATGTCAGCAAGAATAGATTCGCCGAAGCTCTGCCGATTCTGGAAGCGGCCATCAAAGTGGTCCCGGATGATTTCCGCATCAATTTCCTTCTCGGCGTCGCCTACAACCGTTCCGGCAGGAACCAGGAAGCAGCGCTGACTCTCGAGAAGGCACGTCAGATCAATCCGCGAGACATTGATGCAATCGGACAGCTTGCACTCGTGTACGAACAGTTGAAGCAGCAGGACGAGGCCGACAGTTTATACGAAGAAGCGCTCCGTCTCGATCCGCACAACCACCTGATCCTCAATAACTACAGCTACAGTCTGGCCGAGCGGGACGTGCAGCTCGACCGGGCTCTGGAAATGGCCAAGACGGCCGTTGACGCCGAACCCAGCCTCGCTTCCTATCTCGATACGATCGGTTGGGTGTACTTCCGTCTCGGACGGTACGAGCAGGCGGAGAACTACGTGAAGAAAGCGGTCACCAGCGGGGAAGCAAGTGCGGTTGTCTATGAACATCTTGGGGACATCTATTACAAGCTGAACAAGCTGTCCGAAGCCCTCGAGCAATGGAACGCCGCCCTCAAGCTCGACCAGAACAATACGGTCCTGCGCGAGAAAATCAATCGCGGTTCGCTGTGACGCCGACATTCCCGGGGACGCTGGCAGGAATCCTTTTGGCTCTCTTCCTGTCCTCCTGCGCATCGCACAACGAAATATCACGTGACGGCGCACGGGTCTTTTCCCCCGAAACACTCACGACAATGCTTCGGGAGCGGGACGGGAAGATTGCGTCCATGACCGGGAGAGGAACCCTTGCGTTCGACAACGGCACGTCGGCAGGTTCGGCTTTCTTCACGCTCGCGCTTCACAAACCCGATTCCCTGCTTCTCTCGTTCGAAGGTCCATTCGGGATCGGCTCCGGGTTTCTCTTCCTCTGCCGGCAGAAATTCGTGATGTACAACAGCGGCGACAACAGGGTCGTCACGGGGGTCCCTACCCCGCGCGCACTCCGGGGGGTGATTCCCATCGACCTGACAGCGGATCAGATCATCGACGCTTTCACCGGCAGCTTCCGCCCGCCTGACAGAGAGCCGGTCTCCTCCCTGCCGCAGGATGGTGCCATCCTCCTCGAGTACGAACAGGAGGGAAACCGGCACAAGTATTTGGTTGATACGGGAGACGGTGTCGTGACGCGGTACGAAGTGTGCAATGATGCCGGCGACCCCCTCTTCCGCGTCGAGTCGTCCCGCATGCGGGAGGAAGCGGGTGTCTCTCTTCCGCGCCACATCTTGATCGTTGATGAGGCGGCAGGCCGCCGCCTCGATGTCTACTACTCCTCGTTTGATGTGAATCCGGGTGACCTTTCCTTCGAATATGAAATCCCGGCGAACGCCCGCACCACAATCCGGTGACCGGTCGTGACCCCATTCTTCCGATATGCTGCCGGCCTCGTGTTGCTCGTCGCAGTGGTGATGCAGGCGCCGGCCCAGGATGAGATCACGAAGCGGCAGGCGGAACTCCGCTCTATTCGCGAACAGATTCATGAATACGAGGAACAAATCAAGGAGCAGCAGAAACATGAGCAGGCCACCCTCGATCTCCTCGATACCTACGACCGAAAGGAGACGCTGCTGCGGCGGTTGATCGGGCGGCTCCGGGGGGAGGAAGACGGGGTCGAACACCGGATTGATGGAACCCGCAAAACGGCGGCGATGTTGGAGAGCCAGCTCGCATTCCTCAAGAAGCAATACGCCTCGTACGTGACGTCCATCTACCGGAAAGGACGAACACGGGACTTCGAGCTTCTCCTCTCCTCCGCATCCATCAACCAGCTCTATATTCGGAACGAATACCTGAAGCGATTCACGGAGCAGCGGCGACAGGACGCGGAACACATCACCGCGAAGCGGAGGGAGGTTGAGGACGTCCAGGCGCAGCTGCATATCCAGCTCAGTGAAGAACAGCGTGTCATCGCAGAGAAGGGGGCGGAGGAAAACCAGCTGGTGGCGCTGGCGGCCGACCGGCGCCTGGCGCTGGCGAAGATCCGTAAGGACAAGAGGAACGTGCAACGGGAGATTGATCGCCAAATGAAGGCCGCGAAAGACCTTGAAGGGATGATCGCGCAACTTATCGAGCAGGACCGGATCAGGAAGGAACGCGAAGTGGAACGAGCGCGGAAGTCGAATCTGATCATCCCGCCGGCACCACACGGAACATTCGAGTTCAAGAAAGGGAAGCTTCGCTGGCCGGTGAATGCTGGAACAGTGGTGGCCCATTTTGGCAACCAGAAACACCCCACCTTGAAAACCATCACCGTCAACACGGGAATTGATATTGCAGTAAAGGTGGGAACTCCGGTGGTCACTGTTGCCGATGGGGAAATTGCAAAGATATGGTGGCTGCCATCGTACGGCAATCTGGTCATCGTTGACCACAACGGAGGCTACCGGACGGTGTACACGCATCTGACGGAGATCAAGGCGGTGGAGGGACAGAAAGTGCGGGAAGGGGACGTCATCGGGTTCACCGGTGAAACGTTGAACGGTCCACGTCTCCACTTTGAACTCTGGGTGGGGAAGGATAAACAGAATCCGGAACAATGGCTGATGAAGCAATGAACCGCCGCCGTCCCGTTCTGATCGGTCTTGTGGCAGGCGCCGCCTGTGTGCTCGCGGGCCTTCTCCATGGACCGCTGGACTCGATGGACGACCGGGTGACGTCGTTGGAGTACAGGGTCCGCGGCGACCGGCCTGCCGATACGAATGTCGTCATCGTGTACATTGATCAGGACGCGATCAAGTCGCTTGGATGGCCTGTGCGCCGGAATTTCTATGCGTTGATGATCAGGTCTCTCTCCGATCTGCGCGCGAAGGCGATAGGCATTGAAGCGGTTTTTGAAGAACCAAGATTCGAGTACCCCGAATACGACGACCTCCTGGCGGGCATGACATCCGCAGCCGGCAATGTCGTGCTGACCTGCTATTTCGATTCCGTCGCGGCCGGACCGGGGTCACCTGGCGGCGGCGACCCGCTTCCTGCTTCCTTGTTCACGTATCCCGGGGTGCTCTACGATCCTCCCGCATGCGCCCGTCCGCACCTCCCGCTCCCGGCCCTTCAGGCAAGCGCAGCGGGTGTCGGACATGTGAATATCGCCGGAGACGCCGACATCGATCTCTTCCTTGGCGACGGCCGTCTGCGCATTCCGGCGTTTGGGGAGGAGTTGTTCAGGGTTGCATGCCGGACCGACAGGAACGGTGTTGCCGCTGATGGAAGGAAGATCGTGTACCGGGGCGAAGGTGCTTCGCTTGCATTCTCCCCGACAGACGATGGACGCGTGCGCATGAATTTCCCGGGAAAGTTTCGTGCGTTTACCGCGTACCCGTTTCTTGAGGTCCTCCGGTCCTACGATGCCTTGCGTACCGGACGTGCTCCCTCCGTTCCTGTGGCGTCTCTCCGCGGGAAGATTGTCCTTGTCGGCATCATCGCGGAGGGGCGGAGTCAGTTTGTGCAAACGCCCGTCGACGCGCAACTGCCCGCGGTCGCTCTTCATGCCGCCTTTCTCGACAACGCGCTGTCCGACCGTTTCCTTGTGCAAACACCGTGGTGGGTGGTACTGCTGCTGTCCGTTGTCGCGGCTTGTTGTGCCGCCGCGGCCGCCCTCACACTCGGTGGAGTACCCCGCTTCTTGACGTTGGCCGCCGCCCCCA
>Ga0224542_1000026_pt1 | contig 10135 bp, 6 predicted proteins | sample 714E33034metaG_FD_172015 | JGI IMG/M metagenome (GOLD analysis project Ga0224542, IMG submission 172015) | Peat soil microbial communities from Stordalen Mire, Sweden - 717 E3 30-34 | ecosystem: Environmental > Terrestrial > Soil > Wetlands > Peat | place: Sweden: Norrbotten County, Stordalen... | reverse complement strand
AAAACAACGGTGTATTTGTCAGCAGCGGTTACCGATATCAGGTTGCCTGAACCGATGCCGACACGGAACGGACTCGGTTTAGTAAAACCTCCGCCCAGTGCATATATCCGCTGATAATGAAATACCACGTCATCAGCGGTGAATTCCCGGCCGTTGGCCGGCGGCAAATTCTGCCAGCGAATTCCTATACGCAGATGGACAACATGAGTGCCCGGTTCCGGGAATTCCCAACTTTCGGCCAGTTGGCCCTTTAGATATTTGTCGGGATGCCACGGTATCCGATAATCCCACACCGCCGGATCTAATGTCCAGTCATCCGCGACCAGTCTTTCCAGCCATCCGCCGTAAATACTGGTCAGTTTTTCACTGAAATACGGGTCGAAATTTACAATGTTACCGCCGGCGCGCACTGTAAGTTCACCGCCGTATTGCGGCGTGCCGAGTTTATCCCACCAGTTGCTGTCAGGTCTCGTTTTATTTTTCAAATTACGCTCATTTCTTAATGATAACGACGATATTTTTTACGATATTCTAATTTATGGAATAATTTCTAAACACAAAATTGATAATATGTAATATTCCCTTTAAGTCATGAACGATAAGGGGAATTTAATTCTCGGATTAGTAAAGAACAGTAATTCGATTGAGCAAACCTTTAGACTACAGGTATAAACATTATTGAACCAGCCGGCTCGAAATGATTCCCGCTGGTTCAAAATATTCGAAGTGGGCCCTTTTTACAGGGCCCACTTCGAAATCTACTAAACTAAAACTAGTGTCCGTAAGTGTTCTTCAAGTCCTGGTTAATCCAGAATCTTGAACAGTAGAAACCCATGCAGAGAACGCCTGTGCCCGAAGAGACTGCGAAGGTCTGTCCGTTGTAACCGATTAACCACGGCTGACAAACGTCAAACATGCTGGTTGTGCACAGGGAGATGTTCCACTGATGTTCTGCCTCATATTTGTTTCCCGCAACCACCAGGGCTTGTGTATCGGTCAGGGATACTGCCGCCAGAGCCTGCGCATAGAGCGCATCCCAAGCCGGGTCATTAACGCGACCCCAATCAAGATTTGTGATCGACTGCCAATGACGGAAACCCATCAGCGGCGGGAAAGTGAAACCAAGTTTGGTGCCGTAAGCCAACGCATCCTGCTTAAAAGAACGGAGCAATGTATTCAAGGCGGCGGGATCCAATAATTGGACGTCCATTGTGATGCCGACACTGGCCCATTGAGACTGGACAATCTGTAACAGATCCAGATCAGCAGTACCGTGAGCTACGTTAGAAGCTACGATGGTAGTATGAAAACCGGAGGGATAACCGGCTGCCGCCAGCAGCGCTTTAGCTCCCGCCACGTTGTAATCATACGTCGCTTTCAGAGTAGCAGGCCACTGCGAGTACGGGTATGACCACCCGGTGATGGCGGAGGATGTCATTGTGGCGGGGTACGGTGAAGCGGTGCCACTGTAGAAGGTCTGGGCGATGAGCGGCAGGTTGATGGCCATTTGCATTGCCTGCCGGACCCGGATGTCGGAGAAAGGCGCGATATCAATTCTCGGATCGATGGTAGCGGGACCACCCGGTATGGTTATTTGTTTAATTTCAGGATTCGTTTGCTTCAATGCCGAGATATCGGTAAGAGCAAGATTGTCCATGGCATCTATTTTGCCGGTGCGGATTGCTGCCAGTGAGGTAGCCGAGTTCGGAATAACCAGGATTTTGACACTGTTAACGTAAGGGAGCTGGTTTTTCGGGTGCCGTTCATCGTATCCCCAGTAATAGGGATTTTTAGTTACCGTTAACGAACTATCCTGAACATAATCCGATATCTGGAAGGGGCCGCAGCCGATGGCATGGTGCCAGTCGTTGATGAACGGGCTGCTGGGGGTGGTATAAGCGGCGAATACTTCCGGCGCCTCTTCACAACCGCCCATCGGGCCGAACATTTGCTCGGCGATGGTTTCTTCGCTTATTCCATGCCAGGCAAAAGCGACTGTAAAATTATCGGCAGCAGTTACTGAGGTCAGGGAACCGAGCATGGCCGTATTTGTCGAAAGCGGCTTGGCGCCGTTGACGCCTAAATAGGCACGAGCCCACATATATACCACGTCGCTGGCTACAAACTGCCGGCCGTTAACGGGCGCGACATTCGGCCAGTAAACGGTTTTGCGCAGGTGCATCGTGACCGTATTTAAGTCCGTAAACGCCCAATCGGTTGCTAAAACGCCCACCTGAAAGGCGGCGGGGCGGAAGGCTATCTGATAGGAAAATACAGACGGGTTCACTGTCCAGTCATCCTGGACCAGCGCGTCTTCCCACAGATTATTAACGGTTTGTCCCCCACCAATCCCGGAATCGTCAAAAGTACTGGGGCCGCTGGTCAAACAAATTGTTAATGAGCTGCCGTAGGACGGCGTACCCAGGCTGTCCCACCAGTTACCGGTGGAAGTAGTTGTTGCCGTACTGGTTATTACGGTAGAGGATGTGGTCGAAGTTGGCGCCGTTGTCGTATTTGTTGTTGTCACGACAGCGGATGTAGTTGTGGTTGTCGTAGTTGTCGTACTTGTCGTCTTTGCAGAGCCGCAAGACGCCAGCACCATCGATACGACGATGAGGAAACTAAGTGCAATCCAGATAACTCCTTTTTTCATTTAACCTCCATTTATTTAATATATGATTCTTATGAACAAACTGAATAATAAACAAGTAAGACTGGCTGTGTCACTAACCCCGATTACCCCCAGGGCTCCGGACACGGGAGGGGACATCAACCACACTTGGCTGCGAGTCCAACCACAAACTCTCAGTACCCTGGTCTCCCCTGACAAAGCCAGCCTTACAGTAGTGAATTATTTTACCCTCACCATAATCGCTGCGGGAAACAAATTATATTGTCCATTCCGAGCTAAATATAGTATAGTATTCAGTACCGAATATTGTAAGTAAACTGCAGTATACCATCAGTCAATAATTTTGTCAATAGTCAGTAATCGCCCGCTTAAGTTCGGATATGATTGAAAGGGAAACCACGATTTTAGCCTAAATCGAATCTAATTGCTCTTGAAAAAGAATGTTATTACCGGAAATAAAGGAGATGGTAAATTGAAAACAAGAAAACTTGGTTCTAGTCCTCTGAATCTTTCTACGGTGGGTCTCGGCACATGGCCGATGGCAGGCACGGACAGGTTTGGTTGGGGGTTACAAGATGACAAAGTTTCAATCAATACGATTCATCATGCTTTGGACCTGGGGGTCAACTGGATAGATACTGCTCCGATTTACGGGGTAGGGCATGCCGAAGAAGTGGTAGGGAAAGCACTCAAAGGATTGTCTAAAAAGCCATTGATTGCGACCAAGGCTTTGTTTATGTGGAAACCGGATAAAACAACCATACTGGTGCGACTGGATAGAGAAAGAGTACGCCAACAATGCGAAATGAGTATGCAGAGAATGGGCATCGACTTCATCGACATGTATATGATTCATTGGCCTGATCCGGTGGTATATGTTGAAGAGGCCTGGGAAACCCTCACAGAGCTGGTAAAGGAAGGTAAAGTCGGTTATATCGGGGTTTCCAATTTTTCGATAGAACAATTGGAGATGGTGAAGCCGATACATCCTGTTGCTTTTCTGGAACCTCCTTACAGCATGCTGGAACGCGGCGCGGAAAACGGGCTGCTGGAATATTGCGGGAAAAACAACATTGGGGTCATAACCTACAGTTCTTTACAGCAGGGACTACTTTCCGGCGGCACCATCGATATCAACAAATTGACGCCGAAAGACGTGCGGCGGACCAGTCCGCATTTTAAAGAGCCGGAGTACGGCATCAACCTTAAACTGGGCACGGAATTAGCCGCGTTCGCCAAAAATTGCGGCCATACCGCCGCGCAACTGGGTCTTGCCTGGAACCTGAGACGGACGGAGGTAACTTCAGCCATCACGGGTCCCCGAACCCCTGCCGAAATCGAAGACAGCAGCAAAGCAGCAGAATGGCAGCTAACCACGGAAGAAATTGCTGCATTGGAAAAGATATTGATGAAACGGCAAGAGGCACTAAAAGCGGCAGGGAAGTAAACTGCGGCCTTTAATAACCGAGAAAAACGGCTGGCGTACATTTCAACTGCTGTTGAAAGTATTTCGTTTAATACTCAAAGTTCAAAACCCGCCCCTACGGTCGCAGCCTCTTATTATTGTGATGGATCAAGTACCGTTGCCGGTAAGTGCTTAGTGCCCCATGGACTTCTTCAGTTTTTGGTCGATCCAGAACCGCGAAGTATAGAAAGACAGGCTCTGCGGACTGCGTGAAATCGAACCGAACTGACCGGTATAACCTTTCAACCACGGCTGGGCGATGGAATACTTGACCGGGTTCATCAAAGATATCGCGAAGTGCTGCCGGGCAACATATTCATTCGCCTCAATCAGTATTTTCTTGACTTCAGCTTCGGTAGTCGCCTTGATGGCCCTCGGATAAAAACTGTCCATCACAGGGTCGCTGACTTTCAATTGGGGGGTTCCGGAGGAATTGGTACAGAAACGGGTGAGCTGGCGCAGCGGTTCATGGCCGGTGCCCAGCGAGCCGCCTGCACGGGCAGCCATCTGGTCGTGTTTCTGCTCGGTCTGAATAAACGCCACCAGCGCGGCGGATTCCATCGGCCGGATTTCCATATCGATACCCACCCGGGAAAGATATAATTTAACAATTTTTAGCAGCTCTAAATCTGCAGCAACATCAGCCACGATATTAGTCTTAAATCCGTTTGGATAACCGGCTTCGGCCAACAGTTTTTTAGAAATCGTAGGGTTATAGGTATATTCATCCTTCAGGTCTTGCGGCCACTGCTCAAACGGCCATGCCCAACCCTTCATATACCGTGAAGTAATTGAAGATGGATAAGGCTCGACTGCTCCGCCGTAATAATTCCTGGCGATGGCCGGTAAATCGATTGCCATCTGCATCGCTTTGCGGACACTGATGTCATTGAACGGTTTTACATCGTTTCTCGGGTCCAGTGTAGTGGTGGAATCGGGATGGGCGACAATCAACATTTCCGGGTTGGTTTTTTTCATTTGCATGGCCTGCGTCGCCGAAATATGGTCGATGACATCAACCTTACCGGAGCGCAATGCCTCCAGCGCATCCGCCTCACTCGGGATGACCAGAACCTTCAGCGTATCGACATATGGTAGTTTATTTTGCGGGTGGCGCTCGTCACGGCCCCAGTAATTCGGGTTCTTCACCAATGTCGCGGAAGAACCGCTGACGAATTCCTTCAACATAAAGGGGCCGGTGCCGACAGCGTGCTTCCAATCATCGAGGTTTCCCCATTTCTCTACCGCTTCACGCGCCTCGATCGCCGCCGTCGGACTGTGAACCGTCACCACGGTCTCGGAGATAAACTCCGGATTGGGCGTCTTCCACTTAAGGACAACCGTGTATTTATCCGTTGCCGTAACGGATATCAAATCTTTATAAGCGCTGACGTTGCCGTGATAAGGGGCAGGTTTGGTAAAACCGCTGCCCAGCCCGTACAGCCGGTGGTAGTGATATTCAACATCATAAGCAGTAAACTCGCGGCCGTTGACCGGCGGGGTATCCTGCCAGTTGATATCCTTGCGGATATGTACTACCAGTGTGTCCGGCGCAGGAAATTCCCAGCTTTCCGCCAGCAAGCCCTTTAAAAATTGCTTGGGCGGCACGCCTTTGAAATCGTAAATGGCAGGATCCAATGTCCAATCCTCGGCAAACAGCCTTTCCATCCACCCTGAATATATCTGTGTAATGTGATCGCTGTGAATTGGGTCTAAATTCGACGGGTTGGTCGTGCTGCGGATAACCATTTCTCCACCGTATTGCGGCTCACCCAGTTTATCCCACCATTTTCCGGCTTGCTTTTTCATGAATCCTCCTCTTCAAACAGAATAGTTATTGAAACCTGATGACAGATTCTTTACCGGTATCTTTATAAAACAGGCAAATCATTATCAATTTTGATGTTAATTACGATGTAATATCTTACCAGTATTTTCCGCAGGGTGCCGGTAAACTTCACGCGATGCTGCCGCAAGAGCAACCGATAACGGAAATTAAATTATCTCAACATCCCTAATATTGTATGTTTATATGCCCATATGGTATAGTATTCAGTATCGAATATAGCAGATTAAAGTGCAGTATACCATCGGGTTTTGCTCTTTGTCAAATAGAAGAGCTGCTGTAATCGATATTCGCGTTACGATTTAGTATCACGGTCTGAAATCAATTATCGTGATAATAAAAGAGGGGTTAGAAGATGGTATTTGAGGATAACAAGGTTCGCAATCGGCACATGCAAGCCCGGCAATTATTAGGCAGGGCAAGACGTTTGATGCTTTATGCCAGAAACAAAGAACTGGCGCCGTATCATATTTCTTCAAACCAGGCATTCCTGCTGTTTGTCCTTTATTATCACAGCCATAATCATCCGGACCACCGGATAACCTTAGCCGAGTTGTCTCAACAGACTGATAGGGAGAAAAATACCATCTCCCTGCAGATGACGACGATGGAAAAAGACGGACTGGTAAAAAAAATCCGGGAAGTTCCCAAATCAAACCAGTTGAGTTTTGAGTTGACCGAGAAAGGCCTTGATGCTTTTCACAAAAGTAAAGACTGGAAGACAGATAAGGCCATTATGTCGGCTTTGTCTAAAGAAGAAATTGACCTGTTTATGGCTTTGCTGAAAAAAATTATCAAAAAAGCCGAAAAATATCAATAAGTCATGCTTAAACCACAATCAAACTGTGAATAACGGCTAATCGCGGAGTAATCCGGACCGGTTAACAAAGCTGCGGTGGATATTCGCAAACAGCAAACGTTTTTATTGTATTCCAATACAAGGTGACTGCACATCATACACCATAAAGACTTGAGGAGAAATTAATGGCTGGCGGATATATGGGAAAGATGCTCTTCGTCGATCTTTCCACCGGAGAGATAAAGGAAGAACCCCTCGACGAAAACATCTGCCGTAATTTTATCGGCGGCAACGGCATCGGCGCGAGGATGCTTTACAGCCTGCAGAAATGCGGCGTCGACCCTCTGGGACCGGAAAATATGCTGGGGATACTGACCGGGCCTTTCACAGGCACGATGGTACCCCCGGGCTTACGCTACATGGCCGTGGCTAAATCGCCGTTGACCGGCGGCTGGGGAGAAGCTAATTCCGGCGGTTTCTTCGGGCCAAGCCTCAAGTTCGCCGGATGGGACGGGGTATACTTCACCGGGATTTCGGCCAAGCCGGTATTCCTGCTGCTTGACGACGGCAACGCGGAATTGAAAGACGCCGCTTATCTGTGGGGAAAAGACTCTTACGAAACCGAAGATACCCTGATGGCCGAATACAAAGATTCACGTGTAATCTGTATCGGCCCGGCCGGGGAAAAATTATCTCTGGTTTCCTGCATCATGACCAACCACGGCAGCGCCGCCGGACGGTCCGGCCTGGGCGCGGTGATGGGTTCCAAGAAATTAAAAGCGGTAGTTGCCCGCGGCACCAAAGAAGTTGTTATCGCGGATAGAACCGCGGCGCAGAAATATATCGTGGCGCATATTAAAACACTGAAAGAAATAAATCCCCACACCGGCTTGTCGCCGATGGAAAAACAGCAGAAATACGGCACCAGCTTCACTACTTTTAACGCGGCGCATAGCGGCGATGCCCCCGTCAAGAACTGGGGCGGTATCGGGGTGGTTGATTTTCCCAACCGCGCCGGGCTGCACCCGGATGTTTTCGCCAAAATGGTGGAAAAAGGTCACGGCTGCTGGCACTGCCCGATACGCTGCAAAGCCCTGATGAAAGCAGGCGAAGGCGAATATAAATACGCGGCCGGCATCCACCGTCCGGAATACGAAACGGCCACATCCTTCGGCACATTGTGCCTGAACGGCAATACGGATTCGATTGTAATGATCAATGACATCTGCAACCGGGCCGGTATCGATACAATCTCCGGCGGGTCTATCATCGCTTTTGCCATAGAATTATATGAAAACGGCATCCTCACCAATAAAGATACGGAAGGCATCGACCTGCGCTGGGGTAATCATCAGGCAATGGTAGCGATGACCAGAAAAATGGCAAACAGGGAAGGCATCGGTGATGTTCTGGCCAACGGCGTGAAACGGGCTTCCGAAATTATCGGGAAAGGGGCTGAGCAATATGCGATGCATATCGGCGGACAGGAAGTGGCGATGCACGACCCCAAGGTGCTGGGTAAGGGACGCCTGTCAAGTCCGGCGGCACGTTACAAAATGGATGCAACTCCCGGCCGCCATACTACGCTCTTCGGACCGCATTCGTTTATCGATACGCATTTTCTTAACGTCACCGGACTTTGCCACTTCGGCATGTGGCCGGAGAACCAGGAATTAATGGTTGGAGTATTCAAAGCGGTAACCGGTTGGGATTACAGCTGGAAGGATATGCAGAAAACAGGGGAAAGAATTGTCAACATGCGGCATGCTTTCAATTTGCGTGAAGGGATTAACGAATTGGACTGGGCGGTCCCGCCGCGGATCACCGGCAATCCGCCGCAGACTGCCGGACCGCTGGCCGGGGTGACAGCGGATATCGATGCGCAGGTCTACTGGGGCCTGGGCTACCTGGATTGGGACCGTTTCACCACCAAACCCAGTAAAACGAAATTACTTTCTCTGGGCGGGATGGACGATGTTGCCAAAGATTTGTGGCCATAAATAGATTTTTAAACATCACGGGTACGCGAATTCAATACCGATATTTGAAATCAGATATTAATTATCCCAACCACTGCGGGCTGCGTGAAGTACCGTCAAATATAGTAGTTGTTTTGTAAATTTCATACTCGCCTTTAGCGGCGGCTGCGGCTGTTCGGTCGATGAAAGCTTTCCTGGTTTCCTCGCTCATAGGAACGAAATTCCGTGCCAGGTCGATGGCCTGCTGCAGAATATCTATATATTCACAACCGGTTACGACCGTACTGACGGGTAAGCTCATTGTATACATAAGACACTCTTTGGCAGTGACAACGTTACTTTTCAGAAAAATATTGTTTCCGATTGATTTCATCGCAATGGCACCGATATTATTTTCCGTTAGTAACGGCAAAACCTTTTTTTCGAAGCTTTCAAACTGCGCATCCATCACGTTAAGCGGCATTTGTACCGCGTCAAACATAAAGCCGTGTTCTTTGGCGGTTTGCAGCATTTTTAGATGGATATCCGGACTTTTATGCCCTGTAAATCCGATATAGCGGATTTTGCCCGCCTTTTTTGCCTGGAGCAGGGCTTCCATCCCACCGCCCGCACCAAATATCCGTTCCGGGTCGGTCATGCGGATAACTTCATGAAACTGCAGCAGATCGATGGTATCAGTCTGCAGCCTTTGCAGTGATTCATCAAGCTGTTCGATAGCGGTTTTGCCGGTTTGCGCGTCAATCTTGGTCATTAAGAAAGCTTTTTGACGATATCCGTCCCGCAGCGCTTTGCCCATGCGGATTTCACTGATACCGTTGTTATAATCCCAACAGTTGTCCATGAAATTGATGCCATTGTCGATGGCAGTCCGTACTATTTTAATGCTTTCATCTTCGGTGTTTTTCTTGACAATGTGAAACCCGCCCAGGCCCACCATCGAGACTTTTTCTCCTGTTTTACCCAGCGTGCGGTAAGGAATCCCTTCTTTTCCCTGGAAATTTCCCGGTGATTGCATAGATAAAAACCTCCATTGATACCCGGTTAATATTAATAGGCCGGAGATGAATCCCGTTTATTACATTATACCCAAATCATCATTCGCACATTATCACGCGAACAACACCAATATCAGCCTCGACCCAAACTCCGTGATTTATGGTTGAACCGTTACGACGGAGGGTGGTAACAAATTTACCCTGCTCATCGAAATAACCTTCGTCCACCGAGACATAATGCGCATGCTTGGGATCCAGCTGCAATTCTCTAAGCGTAACTGAAGTCCGTTTTTTGTCAGGAGCTAATTTGGGGCGAAGATAGATACGCCAATTGACGCCGACCAGATAGAATTCATATTTGCCCGCCTGGATTACCAGCCCACGGCTGAGCGATGCCGGGTTGAACGGATGCCTTTCAA
>Ga0224542_1000025_pt1 | contig 10709 bp, 9 predicted proteins | sample 714E33034metaG_FD_172015 | JGI IMG/M metagenome (GOLD analysis project Ga0224542, IMG submission 172015) | Peat soil microbial communities from Stordalen Mire, Sweden - 717 E3 30-34 | ecosystem: Environmental > Terrestrial > Soil > Wetlands > Peat | place: Sweden: Norrbotten County, Stordalen... | reverse complement strand
ACCGTAATCCGTGGATTGAAAAACCTCTTTCAATCTGAGTTAGATTGGGGTAAGCTAACACCCAGGAGGTTAAGATGAAGCAAACATCAGAGCGTTTGGGTGTTAAGATTGTTGGCGGTCTGAAGGAGGTAAATACAGCATGGGCAGGATCAGCCTTGCTCATAGACTTATTCCGCAAATTAGAGATGGATAAGATAGCCAATAAGGTGTTACCCAGTAAGAGATCATCCAAGGGACTGAATCAGGGCCAGATGATAGAGACCTTTATCTTACTTAGTGCCTTGGGAGGAGAAAACATTGAGGACGTGCAGCATATCCGGGACGATGCCGGACTAGCCGGTATCGTGGGTTACACACTGCCGGCGCCAGAAACAGCCCGGCAATGGTTAGATAGCTTTCATGATGAGAACGTCATGCTAAATAGACCTTTGCAGGGTAGTTTTATTCCTCCTGAATCCAAACCTTTAGTTGGATTAAAAGAGATAGACCGGCAGACTATCTGGGCCTATGTAAATAATGTTAAACCGGGGCAAGAAATCACACTGGATGTAGATACCCAGATTATTGAAACGAACAAGTCCGAAGCCAAATATTGTTACGAAGGTTACAAGGCATTTCAAGCCATGAAGGTCAGTTGGGCAGAGACCCTATTAGTGCTAAATGATGAATTTCGCGAGGGGAATGTATCTCCCCGCAAGGATATCAAAAGGGTGGTGGATGAGGCTTTTGATCGGCTACCGTCAAGGGAATGGAAAGTAAAAGTACGATCCGATTCAGCAGCTTATGATCAGAACGTTCTGGATCACTGGGAAGGTCGCCATTGGGCGTTTGCCGTCAGCGCTGAAATGCATCAAGGATTAAAACAAGAGATTGAACAATTACCGGGAAATGCCTGGCACTTGTGGAAGATGGAGAAGGGTGGCGTGATACGGGAATGGGCTGAAGTACCCTATGTACCCGCGAGGATAAATGAGAAAAAAGGTAGTCGTCCTTATCGTTATGTGGCTATCAGGATAAAACGACAGCAAGGGGAACTTTTTGAAGATGGCAGCAGTGTACGCCACTATGCAATAGTGACTAACTGCTGGGATATGGAAGGCCAAGCATTGGTCGAGTGGCAGCGAGGCAAAGCGGGTACCATAGAGCAAGTACACCATATTCTGGTCAGTGACCTGGCAGCCGGGGTATTTCCCAGTGCAAAACATGGGACTAATGCAGCTTGGTTGAGGTTACAGGTAATTACTTACAACCTGCTTCAGTTGCTAAAGAATGTCGCCTTGCCAAAAGAATATGTTGATTCTCATCCCAAAAGATTAAGGTTCATGATTTTCACCGCTGTAGGTAAATTGGTGAGCCATGCCGGGAAAGTGTTGTTATGCATAGCAGATAAACTTATGGTGGTGCTAATCTTACCGGGGAGAAGGAAGATAGCGGCATTGAGCTTGGATACAAGATAAGAGATCGAATTTTAGCGTATTTTTGAGATAGTCTGATGACTACCTTAAAGTTGGTATGTCCCAAAACAGGCGGAAACTGCTGAAAAAGTGGCACATCGACCATCAACGCCATCCTTGCAGTACCTTTAAGCCGTCTAATTAATAATTATCATTCAATTTTTATTGCCTAATGACCTGAAAAGCATAGCAGGTCTTTTTTGTGAAAAGAATCCACGGATTACGGATGCATCCTCTATAGCCAGTAAGCAAATATATGAGCGTAACACAATTCGTTGAAGCATTTTCTTCGTCCGAACTCATGCATCTATTCTATGATTTATTGCAGTTCTTCCGTCATAAGTAAGACATCTTTTGAACCTAACCATTTTTTCATATGAATCTCCTTTTATTTATAGTTAATTTCCGGGAAATTGACTTAATCTTATCTTTAGAATATTCTTAGAACATACAATTCTTGTTAGTAAGGCTGGCTTTGCCACTAACCCCGATTACTCCCAGGGCTCCATCACGGGAGGGACCAACAACTACACTTAGCCAAGAGTCCAACCACAAACTCTCAGTACCCTGGAACTTCCCCGGCAAGGCCAGCATTACCACATTTAATCACCTAAATCTAAACTCCTTTTCGGTAAACACCGGTACATTGCATCATAAACTTACTATTTGTGGACAATAAACCGTTTCGCTATTATGGATTCATGACATCTTTTAACATAATATTTAATATAATATTTAACATCGAATATGAAAATCTGGCCTTAAAATAACATACTTTTTAAATTTTGTCAACTCCGTTTTTCAATACTCTGTTTTCAATCGAGCTTCCCGCGAAACGCCCAAAATAATAAATATTAAAGAGACAAGATTTACTTTCTCTAAAATACAGAATAGTGTAAATATGGTTTCTGTGCAATCTTATTGGTGGACAATTAGAGCGAACTCAGGGTGCTATAGAGGAAGGAATCACTAAAGCCGGGTGGTACCGCAAAGACCATTTGTGTAATGAAATCTTTTATCCTCCAATCCTACTGAGTCAAGATTGGGACGCCTTTTTTAGAGACAATTGGGAAACAAAGTATATGGAATTGAGGAATGCAGACTTCTTAAAAATAAGTGGGAGCGGAAGATTATACCCATTTGCCTCTGTATAGCTATATCTACAGTGGAACAGTGATGCCAATGTTTATCCAATGGTAACTATTCGCCCTAACACTGGATCCGCCTTGGTTCCTATTCTTGAGTACCCGAACTTATTTTGAGGCTAAACGGTATGGTTGTATTGTGCTCATGCAGCTAAAGCTGAGTATACATTTATTGTCGTAAAGTACCCAAAGGCCTTCGGGCTTAGGGACCTTCGGCCAGTGGGGAGGAGATGTTCTTTTCTTGGGCTGCGCGAGGGTAAACGCCCTCGCTTGCCCTATGTTTCCCCCTTTCCCCTCACCCCTTAATAACTGAATTTTCCAAAAACTGGGCTTTTCCTTACTGCCCAAATGTTAGCTGTTACCTAGTTGTACGATCTTTTTTGTTACCATTCTACCCGGTTTGTACCCTCCCTACCCTCGCCCTATGAGGGCGAGGGAGATAAACGAGAGGGAGTGCTTTCGCACTCCCTCTTCTAGAATTCCTACTAAATTCATTTGTCGGCAGGTAATAACAATCAAAACAGAGCAGAACCACAAATTTGAAATCGTACAGGTTAATAGCAGCATCGTGGTATAATTCAAGAGATGGTGCCAAAAAAATTCCAAAACAGTTCAAAGATTGAAATACCCGGAGACGAGGTAGACCTGCATAGTCTGACAGTTGATGAGGCAATTCCAAAGCTGGATGAATTCCTTTATAAAGCGTATCAGGCCGGACATTTCAGGGTGTGGGTAGTCCATGGGAAAGGTACAGGCATTTTACGCCAGGAAATGAGACGTTATTTGTCTAAGCATGCTTTAGTTAGAGCGTACAGACCAGCTGACCCGCAACGCGGCGGCGCAGGCGCTACCCAGGTTGAATTAAGCGATTAGTAGAAGTGATCAAAGATAATCAGGAGATAAATGTGATGAAGAAAAGGTACTTTGTTTTACTAATATCTTTGCTGCTCGGCACGGTGCTTTTGGCGGCCGGTTGTTCCGGAACGGCAACAGCTAAGAGCGGAGATAAGGTCAAAGTTGATTATACGCTAAAATTATCTGACGGTACTATCTTTGATACATCCGTGGGTAAAACGCCTTTAGAGTTTACTCTCGGTCAAAATCAAGTTGTTGTTGGCTTTGAAAAAGCTGTCACCGGTATGAAAGTCGGAGAATCTAAAACGGTAACAATCCCTCCGGATGAAGGTTATGGCCAGCACGATGAGAGTCTGGTGGTGACAGTGGACAAAACGCAATTGCCCACGGATTTAGTACCGACGGTAGGACAACAACTGCAAGCAACCAATACCAATGGTTCAACAAGCGTTTTTACTATTACCCAAGTTAATGACACAACTGTAATACTAGACGGAAACTCTCCACTGGCAGGGAAAGATCTGACTTTTGAAATCAAGCTCCTGCAGATAGAAAAATAGCGGGCGCGTTTTAGTTTGGCAATAAATTATGCTATGAAGATAATCATACTGGCATCGGCATCCCCGCGACGGAAAGAACTACTCGAAAAAATCGGTCTCAAATTTGAGGTTGATGCAAGCGGCTGTGACGAGGAAATCAATGCGGGGCTTGACCCCCAGGAAATTGTGCGGCAACTATCGATCAAAAAAGCAAAATCAGTGGCAGCCAGACACAAGAACGCAATTGTTATTGCTGCAGACACTATCGGAGTAATGGGTGATAAGATACTGGGCAAACCGCACACAGAAAATGAAGCCTGTAAAATGCTGCAAGTAATAAGCGGTAAATCTCACTTAGTGATTACCGGGTTTTCTATTTTAGACACTGCTACCAACAAAATAGTTACCGGAATAGCAAACACCCGGGTGTACATAAAAAAACTAACCGGCCAAGAGATAGATGCTTATGTGAAGACCGGTGAGCCGCTGGATAAGGCCGGAGCCTACGCTATTCAGGGAATGGGCGCTGTGATTGTGGAAAAGATTGAGGGCGATTATTACAACGTGATGGGACTGCCGCTGCATGCTTTGACCGAAGCCCTGAAAGAATTTGGAATTAAAATTATTTAATCGATTCCCACTTCATTTCCGCCGCACGCAAGCGGGGGTGAGACACCAGCAAATGCCAGATAACACTCTGAAAGGCTTCAGTATGAGGAGTGACTGTGCTGGTATTGACGGTAGGAATAATCACACAAACAACTGCTGTCTTTCCCGTATAACCGCCGTCTCTACCAACAATACCCAATACTTTTGTGCCGATTTTTCCGGCATATTCCAAAGCGTTGACCAGATTGACACTGACGTTCTTTTCCCGGTTGCCGCCGCCAACAGAAAACACAAAAACACCGTCTTTGGAGTTAAGGTTACTGCCTTTCAACCAGGCGGCAAAAGATGTTTCCCAGCCATCATCATTTATCCTGGCGGTCAATTCAGACACGTTGTCCGCAGGCGAATATGATTCAAAGCCGGCAATTTTCCTGAAGTCATTAACAGCATGGCTGGCATTCCCGGCTCCTCCGCCCACACCGAGGAAGAAAAGGCGTCCTTTTTTGTCGCGGATATCTATTAGAGTGTCGACCATCTTTTCAATGGAGGCACGGTCTAATAGCGATGTAATGGAGCTCACTTCCCGCAGGTAATCATCGATATAAGACATTGCGTTCTCTTTTCTCGAATTATACTATGTTCTCGTGATATCAGGCATTGACCAGAATTTTAGCGCCATCAAAATCAAAATGGAAACGTTCCCACTTTAATCCCATTTTCTGGATGGATTCGATAACTTTATGTTTTTCTCCATTCTTACAATAGAACATCAGGAAACCGCCGCCACCGGCGCCGATTAATTTACCGCCAAGCGCGCCGTTTTTCATGGCGGTTTCATAGCATTCATCAATAATCGGGCTGGAGATAGCGGATGAGCGTTTTTTCTTTGTTTCCCAATGGGCGTGAAAAAGTTCTCCCAGCATATCGACTTGACCATTTTCAAGATATTTACGTGTTTCCAGTCCTATTTCCTTGATATGGTGCAGATTCTCAACCATAGCCCGGTTATTTTTCTTACTTTTTGTGTCCTGATCACGCAGTATTTGTGAAGCGCTTCTCTCGGTACCGGTGAAGAAGAGAATCAGGTTATTCTCCAATTGGTCGTGGATTTCAGCGGCAACACGTAACGGTTCGATGATCACGTCGCCGTTCTTCTCAAACGTCAAGCAAGTAAGTCCCCCGAATGCTGCCATATACTGATCTTGTTTTCCAATCGGCTCGCCCAGTATGTCGATTTCGATATGGCAGGCCTCTTCTGCTACTTGTCGTTAAGTGATAAATTGTCGTTTATACGCATGAAGCGCATTCAGCAAAGCGGCCGTAAAGCTGGATGATGTGCCCAGTCCGCAGCCGGCGGGGACATCGGCTGTCGAGTGAAGTTCAATACTATCATTGATGTCGGTTAATTGTAACGCCGCCCGGAAAATGCGATGTTCTATTTCGCTGACATTATTTCTGATTTCGGTTTTTGAATAACTAAGACGGATATCCGTATAGAATCTGGGACTGGCAAGAATCGTGCAGTATTTATTTATAGCTCCGGCAATTAAAAAACCACCGTACTTAGAATAATAGGACTCGAGGTCGGTGCCGCCTCCTCCTAAAGTGATTCTGGTAGGAGCTCTGGAAAGAATCATCTTTTTATTGTTTCCTTTACGAACGCCTTGAAATCCTTTAAGCCCTGCGGAGAACCTATTTCATAGAATCGGTGGTCAACTTCAAAGGCAAGAAGTTGTTTCTTTTCTATTAAGCGGATAAAGAAGTCTTCAAGAGAACAGGCATGATTTTCCGGGATTAATTGAAGGGCTTTCTTATTAAAAACACTGGCGCCATAATCGATATAAACCATGTCGTTTGATTTCTCGAGTTTACTATACTTAGTTACCATATTGCCGTTGATTACCATATTACTCCGGCCATACGAGTCGTGGTTTCTATAGACGGTGGCAAGTGCAAGTTTGTTCTGTGATATGAAATAAGATTGGACCTGCGGGAAATTTAAGAAAAGATATGAATCGCCGTACATAACAAAGAAGATATTATCCAGCAAGGGTTCAGCATTTTTTAAAGCGCCTGCCGTACCCAGTGGTTTATCTTCAACGCTGTAATTAATGTGTACTCCGTATTTACTACCATCGCTAAAAAATTCCTTGATTTGTGTTCCCAAATGGCCAATGCAAAGTATGATATCAGTAATTTCTTGATATCTTAATAATTCAAGCTGATAGGCGAGGAAAGGTCTATTGCGTATCTCCACCATGGATTTGGGACGATTTTTAGTTAAGGCACCTAATCTGGTGGCCAGTCCCCCGGCTATAATTACTACCTGAACATCCATTTTTAAAAATACACCATATACATAAGATAAGAATATGAAATTAGCATAAACACCTAAACTATATTCTAATCCATCATAGGATGTCAACATTGTGCTTAAACAAAAATCGCTTACTTAACTCTAAATATTGCAGTTCGGGCGGTCAGGTTCGAAACCTGACCCTACGGGAGTTACGGATAAATGATGCTATTCGCTTTTTAGTAAGGTGAAATCAAATTAAAAACAACTCGGCTATTTACGGGTGATTCTTGAATTTACTGTAGTTTTTAACTTACAATGCTTGTAGTGGCTATTAAGCAGGCCATGAATAAAACAGGTGATTGAAATGAGTAAATTCGTCGAGAGATTACAACAGGTATTACAACCCGCGGTCCAATCTATAGGCTTCATTTCTGCTAAGTCCGAACAGGCGAGACCCAGGATACAACTGGTAGTGGACGTGGCAAATGGCAAATCAAAAACCCAACTAAAAGAACCGGATAAAGCGGACGCGCTACTCTTGCCGATTTCCGCGGTTGTTGACGGTAAGGCGATATCGGGAGTGCGGCTTGCAACGGGTGATGCCGAAGAAGTAGAAAAATCCGTCAAAAACGGCGCAGATTTTGTTGTTCTGCCCGCAAGCGGAGAAGTATTGCCGCCTGATAAAAAGATCGGAAAAATCCTGCAAGTCGAGGCTGCAACTACCGATATCCTGCTGCGTACGGTCAGCGCATTACCGGTAGACGCGGTGCTGATCAAAGAAGAAGAAAACGGATTGGCACTTACCTGGAAACGATTGATGCTGATTCATCGTTTTGCCGGTCTGGCTGGTAAACCCCTGCTGATTGAGGTTCTTCCCACGGTTACTGATACCGAACTCCAGCAAATCTGGGAAGCGGGCGTCAGCGGCGTAATTGTCAAGACGGATGTAGAACAGGCAGAAGCGGTCGCGCTGAATTTACGAAATATCATCGATAAACTGACATTCCCTTCAAAACGAAAACAAGAAAAAAGTATGGCAATTGTTCCCCATATTGAAAGTGTTGCTGAAGAGCCGAAAGAAGATGATGACGATGGGGACGGTGACGACGAATAAATTCGTTAAAGAATTTCACCCTCACCCTAGCTTACGACTATGATGGGAAGGGATTAGAAGGGCGGACAGGTTAAAAACCTGTCCCTACAAACGTCACATTTACTTTGCAAAGAACGACCTCGCTTTATAGAGAGAGGTTTGAGTTATTGACCCATTCCAAGCCCCACTTAAAACTGATTATCAGCTGTTTAGTCTTCAACCGGTTGAACGTTTCACGTTTTAATTCATTACAACAAAAACAACATTATTTAAATAATGTGCCCGCTGCTGGTTTTTTACTAACAAAAAAGCCTCTCCATTTGGGAGAGGCTTTTCAGTAATCATAGATTAATTAGCAGCGGTATGAATTAAGCGCGGCAGCTGGGGCCGGATAATTGCCAGGACTTGCCTTCGGTCGTGATAGAAGGCGCAATTACCATTTCGGCGTTATGCATTTCGCGGATAGTGGAAGCGCCGCAAAAGCCCATCGCGGTTCTAATAGCGCCAACGAAGTTCTGTGTGCCGTTGGTAACAGATGTGGGACCAAACAGAATCTGTTCTAATGAAACAGAAGTTCCGACTTTGATGCGTGTGCCTCTGGGGAGAACGGGATTAGGAGTGGACATTCCCCAATGATAACCATGGCCGGGAGACTCTTTTGCCTGAGCGAAAGTCGAGCCGAGCATGACGCCGTCAGCGCCGGCGGCAAGGGCTTTACAGACATCGCCACCTTTCTTAAAACCGCCGTCGGTAATAATCGGCACGTAGCGTCCGGAATCTTTCAGGTATACATCTCTGGCAGCGGCGCAATCAATAGTTGCGGTGATTTGCGGCACACCGACGCCCAGCACTTCTCTCGAGGTACAAGCAGCGCCGGGGCCAACTCCTACCAGTACGCCGGAGATTCCCTCTTTCATTAAATCGAGACAAGCGCTATAGCTGACACAGTTGCCAACCAAGACCGGAATCGGCACGGATTTAACCAGTTTGGAGAAAACCAGACCTTCATAACTTTTGGAAACATGACGGGTTGTGGTTACCGTTGACTGTACGAAAAGTAAGTCCGCCCCAGCTTCCACAATTAGCGGCGCATACTTCTTGGTATTAGTCGGCATGACGGTGGCGGCGCAGATAGCGCCGGCTTTTTTAATGGCTCTGATTCTTTCACTGATGAGATTTTCTTTGATGGGCGCTGAGTAGATTTTCTGCATCAAAGCAGTAACTTTATCATTGGGCGTGTTCGCAATTTCACTGAGAACTTCCGCCGGATTGTCATAGCGTGTTTGTACGCCTTCCAGATGGAGTACTGCCAATCCGCCCAGTTTACTCATTAGAATCGCGAAGTTGACATCCGTCACGCCGTCCATGGCGGAGGCAATGATAGGGATGCCCAGCGTGATATTACCTATCTTGAGTGAAACATCGGTTTGTTCGGGATTAACGGTAACGTCCCCGGGGACGATAGCCACTTCATCGAAACCATAGGCTGGTTTCAATTGCTTAAATTTTGGTGTCGTCATATATTTTTACTTCCTTTTAGTTATAAATTTTTAGCTGGTTGATAAATATTATTCTCAATATATCATCAAATTGTCAGCGTTTCAATGGGTAAGGGATAAATCCTATTTAAGTTTCCTTATTTAATACCCCGAAAATAAGGAGAGAGTCCCCGGGGGCTGTTTTCACGATTAACTAAGTGAGAACGTAACCTTTTATACCCTTTAAACGTTATAATAGTAGCAAGTTAGTCAGTAAGAGAGGTCTGTAGCATGAAAAAGATATTTATGTTTTTATTCGCAGCGATAATGCTAATGAGTTTAGTTGGCTGTACCAAAACCTCTACAACGATTCCAGTCACCTATAAGACTCCTCCAACAACGCCAGTCGGAACACCGGTGTCGTTCCAGGTAGCAAAATCAGATGAACCGCGCATCACCTCGCCAAATGTGTCTAATACGCAATTATCCGCCCTTGTCAGCGGGAACAACGCTTTTGCTTTTAATCTGTATCAAACGTTGAAAAAGAATAATACCGGTAACATGTTTTATTCTCCCTACAGCATTTCGACCGCGCTGGCGATGACCTATGCCGGCGCCGCCGGGGAGACTGAGAAACAAATGAGCAGTGCGCTGCAGTTTACGCTGCCGCAAAATCAATTACATTCCGCATTTGATGAACTGGCGCTGCAGTTGGCCAGCCGCGGGCAGGGCGCTCAAGGCACCAATGGCAAGGGTTTCAGTTTAAATATCGCAAATGCTCTCTGGGGTCAGCAGGATTACACTATCCAGCCGGCATTTTTAAATATACTGGCGCAAAATTACAGTGCCGGAATGAATCTATTGGATTTCATGAATTCACCTGAAGATTCACGGGTGACGATCAATAACTGGGTCAGCAGCCAGACGAATAACCGCATCAATGATTTGTCACCGCAGGGTTCTATCGATTCACTTACAAGGTTCGTTTTGACAAACGCTATTTATTTTGATGCGGCTTGGCAGGATCCGTTTGCCAAAGAATCCACCCACAATCAAACATTTAATCTGCTTAACGGCAGTAACGTTACCGTACCGATGATGAGTCGTGAAGGTGGCTATAATTACATTAAAGCTAACGGTTATCAGGCAATTGAACTCCCTTATAGCGGTAACGAAATTGCGATGGACATCATTATGCCGGATGCAGGTAAGTTTACACCTTTTGAATCGGCGATAA
>Ga0224542_1000024_pt1 | contig 10782 bp, 10 predicted proteins | sample 714E33034metaG_FD_172015 | JGI IMG/M metagenome (GOLD analysis project Ga0224542, IMG submission 172015) | Peat soil microbial communities from Stordalen Mire, Sweden - 717 E3 30-34 | ecosystem: Environmental > Terrestrial > Soil > Wetlands > Peat | place: Sweden: Norrbotten County, Stordalen... | reverse complement strand
ATTCCTGTCACCGGCAACATATACAAAAAGATTTTATGCTGGATTACTAGCAGCATGAAAGGTTTGGTGTCCACTTTTGACATCCGACCTCACAGGCAGTTATTAATATCCCAATTTATACCAACCTAAAATGGTTAAAAATGGTTACAAGGTAGTTTAAAGAAGACAAATATAGGCGAAAAGTAATTTTTTAAACATGTCTATTTTGCAGGATCCCAACAAAGCACTTAATCAAATTGAGTGGTACCTTGACAATAAAAATCTTGAAAAATTCCCAGGAGCTTTTATTTTAGCATCAGGTAATTTATGCCGTCATTTATTGGAGCAGCTATTATTTATTCTGGCTTTCTATAGCGGAATGCCGCAATCTAAATATATAAAAACAAACCACCAATTAAGAACAGTCGATGCAATGTTGAAAGCCCTTCGCGAGAAAAGCCCTATTTCTAATAGAACTTATTTTGAAGAGGCCCGGTTACGAGGGCCAAGAATTCGGAAATTTGCTTCTTTTCCTCGTTCTTTAGACAAATGGCGTAAAGAGTTTAATGCACCGTCTCACTTTCACAACCCAGCAGCACAACAAAATACCCGGGAAGTACAAATTCGCGACTTTATTCAAAAAATGCGAAAGTTATTCGATCATGAGGATGAATTTCTGATTATCGCTGCAGTTAACGAAATACGTTCAAAGGGGAAAATTAAGGCAATACTCTCAAATGATTCTAAAAACACTCCTGGAATTCAAGTGAAGCTGGTAGTAACTCCTAAAGATTTGGTTATAGAGAAAGGGAGTCTATCATTAAAGTCGCAATCATTTCCAATACAGGTTATACCTGATGACAAGGAAGTCCCCTATAGGTGGTCTTCAAGAGTTGTGCTAATTCAGAATTCATATGGAATGAATGTCGTCTCTCAATTAATTACTGAAGATGGGTACCCAATAGATTTAACGAACTTCAATACTATTCTTCTCAGTTTGGCGCGGACTTCGGAAGGCAAAAAACGTCTGGAGCGGCGTCTTATGAAGCTAAAAGTCAAAATTCAATGGGAGAAAAAGTCCGCTTAATATTATTAAGGGGGAAATAATGGTAGTCAATGATTTGAAACCGAATATCTCTAATTTATTTAAGGATGTAGTTTCTAATATTTCCATTGATGATGTATTATCAATTGTTTCAGAGCGTAATAAGGATTTGAGCTTTGGTTTAAAATTATTTGAAAAAACTGATAAGGAGATAATTGGTAAAGGTATTCATAATATCAATAGGCTTGAAGAGGCCGGTGTGTTAACGGGAGATTATAGAATCAGCGACCGCCCTATTTATAGGCCCATTCAATATGTGTTAGCAAGCTTCTGCCAGAGTAATTGGGAATGGGAAACCAGATATATTGTTGAGATGTCTTGCTTGCATGTTGAATCTTGCCTTAAACGATACTGTCATTACTCTGGTAAAATGATGTTCGGAAATTTGCTTAATAACAAAGAGGCGAAGAGGCTGCCGCTAAAATTAAGGATGCAACTCGATCTCCTACGGGACCAACTTTACAATAAATCAAAACATCACATTCCTAATTCCGATGAACATTATTTTAGTAAGGCTGATGCAATTGCTTCGTATTTCATTTGTCGGGTTTTGGGAGTAAAATTACTAAATCTAGTTAAATAAGGTTCCTTTATTGTTACATTGTTTCACACATGAAGCCCAGATATGGAATTCAGCGCACCTTTTTAGACGTCATAGAAATAAGCAACAAACCAAATGGATATTGGATAAGCCCACCCATTATGAGATGGTCCCTAAAAACTAACTATCACGAAACAATGAAGATTCTTACACCCAAAAGCAACATCACATTTGAACATATGTGGTGTGAGCTTCGAGGTCCCTTTTGTTAGCAAAAGCTAAACATCAAACGAATGGGTCAAATCCAACATGCTCGAGGAATTTATCGTATCCGTATCCTTTATTCTCGCCAATTAATATTATCTCACACTTACACTTTAATTTCTTGCAAATTGGACACCAAAAAGCTTGGTTGTCGTCACTTCCGTATCGATGCCAGAGGATCTTTGACAGCATTATTTTTTCATCACTAAATTTCAGCTTGTTAACATCGAGGTATTCCAAGAATCCCTTTGCGATATCAGGCATTATTTGTAGACTATTGACTAGCGTCAGTAACCAAGAAAATACATCGGCTATCTCCTCTTCTAACCAGACTTGGTTTAATTTCGGCATAGAGTCAAGATCTCCGGTGTATGTATACATTCTAACCATGGCATCACTAACTTCTCCCACTTCTTCTAATAAGTGAAAGGCGATATCTACTAATGACGTGTGCATTAGATTTGCCAGGTATAATTTTCTGAAGTTCTCTTGCCACTCGTCTATCGAGTTTGGTTTTTCCCCAGAATTAACCCTCGCATAATTTCGCAACTTTTTTACTCTATCTAGTTTTTCAGCTGCCTTCTTCTTTTTCTCTTTATCGGTGTTCACTTTGTCTCTGTCTTCGACATTAAATATTAGACAGTCACACGGTTTTTTCATCTTGGCGGGTGCAGTTTCTCCATTCTTGTATCGTCTCCAGAAACACACCGGACAAACTCCCGGATACTTATTCCATGCGATTTCAGAGAAATTTTTCTGGGTCTTAATGGTCGATTCACCTATTCTCATGTTGGTACCTTCCGCTATTTCGAACGGACCCTGAATCTTGCCTGCAAAAGTGAAAAGCCACATGGAAAAATCGGCAATCTCTATTAATAACTGTTTTCCTGGCCGGTATTTTCTGACCTCCTCACCGATCGCTGCAGCGTGATGAGTTGCATGAAGCCAAACATCCCATACAGACCTATAGGCATCTTTAGATTTATATATACCAGGAACAGCAGCTACAATTTCATCCAGTGAGAGTGCTCCAACCGATTCAGTATCTATATTTTTTACTTTCATATTGTTAACTCGCTTATCGATGAATCTGCCATATTCTGTTTTTGTATCACGTTAACTCCGAAATACCCTCCGCAATTTAAAATGTTTCGTCCCTCAGGGCAGCGTGAATACGTTTGGCAAGGAGGACCAGCGTATCTAAATATTATTGGCGTGATTTTCATTAGTTCTATGTGCATTAGGCGGGCTAATTGTCTGAACTCCCACTCTTCTGCGTAGCACTCTCTTTGAGAGAAAAGATTGAACAAAGATCTCGCATTCATAGTAGTCATGATCTTAGTATTGGAACTGGATGGTAAAACATAACGTGCAGAACCGCATGGTATTCCATTCATAATGAGTTTTTTATATAATTCACGGCACTGTTCCACTGTGTTTTTATACTCTCGAACTAAATCTTTATTTGCTTCTACGTCAGGTGGAATTGTAAATTCAAGTTCCGATGAATCCGTACGTTGTTGGCTGAGTTGAGAATATGACGCAATCCTGTGCCTAACTAGTTGGTGAGTTAACACTCGGCTCACCCCTGAAATGGAAAAGGTGAAATCTATATGCTCCAGAACACTAAGGTGATTTTTGGAAATTACATTACTCACGATTCTTTCAACGTCTTTTTCGGTTAGCTCATCACGCAGGAATTCATAACTTTTATCATTAACACAAGTCCTTGCCGCGATTGCAACCGTCCTTTCGGGGTTAGAGGTATAGTTTACCAGTTTAACTTCGATCATTTCCAAGTACCTCCTTTCATACTTATTATCCTACCGGACAAAATCTGGGGTCATCTGAAACCGCTAGATAATAACCATTTCCAGCCAATGACCTAATCCTTTTCGTCACTATGTTTAGCAATGTCTCTTCTCGTATGTTTTCAGAAATTCTATTATGGGTAGATCGAGTGATCAAATTGCCATGGCGCTCTACCAAGTCGAAGTTTTTCCATAGGTCGTACACTGATCTGATTTCCCAATAATCCGTAAGCGAGCCTGATTTGTCACGTTTCTCCATTCTGATAAAAATATTTGCGGCATTGTAACTTGCTTTATCACTTTTGTAGAGACACTCCAAAAATTGTTTCGTTCCAGGTAACAATTCAAATTTGTCTATGTCGCTTATGTCTACCCAACGAATTGCACCCACTGCATCCTCAGATGGAACCGGCTGTTTTGTCCCTCGCGTGATTACGCTTTCGAAAGCCAGTACTACGGAATGAACCAATCGGTCTGGAGCGTGGTAAATGTTGCTTTGAACATGTGGTAGAAGCCGGACTATCCTTATGTCTGTATCAAGTTCTTCCTTGATTTCCCGAATGAGTGCTTGATGCGGACTTTCCTCTAATTTGACCTTTCCGCCAGGCAATTCCCATCTCAAATGTGCCTCAGGAAGAGAGGGTTGAATTCTTCTTGCTAGCAGCACTTTATTACCCTTTGCTATCGCAGCAGCTACGACTAGTACTGGACCCCGTTCAGCTTCCAAGTTTTACCTCTATTATCATGTACATTGTTCTGATAACATTAAACAATAGCCAAATGAAATGGAATGTGCGTTTTTCACCAATACGGAGTATGGAATTAAAGTCTCTGAGCAAGAAACAGCTATTTTCGCTACTTTGTTCAACATTAGATTTGTTCTATTTCTCTTACTTTGTAATTTGATTGGTATTTCCGACTTATCCACACTATACCAACCTATCCTAACCGTTGCAACTATTATTGCATAGTCCCGTAAAAAATCAAGCCCCCAATAGATAGGATTCTCACAGACATTTTTAGTTTTTATACTCAACGACAAATAGTTGCCAAAGAAGATGGCCTTAAAACATGGATCCTTGGCACTAAAAATGGCACTAATCCTTTTCTGAATAAAATCTGAAAATCACCCTTTTGAAGCTAAACAGAGTATTATATGAGCTTGTGTGATTTCATGGGATTGTATCTGGTACTAAGTTAAATCATAAATTCACACGCAAGGGGTCAGTGGTTCAAATCCAACCACCATTCTTCATTGTATTTCAGGGAATAGGAATTTCTGTTAACGCACCCGTTTTCCCCACCAAAAAAATAAAGGGTTTTGGCGTTGTCTGTTCAGCCTCGACTATTCTTTGGTATGCTCTCGCAAAACATTGCATCTTTTCCCACCGTTTGGACTCCGAACCCCACAAATAAAAACAGCCAATGTTATATTGTTTAATGGCTGAAATTTCACTTTCTTTGGCATGATGTCGGCTGTCATGTCCGAATACTGTCCATCCCAATTGACCAATTTGAGGCAACCATACATCATCAGGAGAATCCATCGCAAATAGTTGTTGATGATAGTGCAGTTCGTTGAACTGCTTATCAAAGTGTAATTCGATTAACGCTTTTGGTAACGAAGTCCCAACGTCTCTGTCAAAGAACACTATCATATTAGGCTAATTTTATACCCTCGAAATTCCACGCATCTTTGATTGCTGTGTCATCGATCCGGAAATCATCTTTAATATCTTCGATGGATTCCCCGGCTTGATAGCGACCTTTAAGAATCCATGTGGGAATACCCGAAACAGTTGGCGCACCAAACGCAACCCGAGGGTCAATCAACACGAGAGATTGCCGCCCTGCAAGATGCCATTTTACAGCAACCCCGCCGTCCTCGTAGTCGAATTCAAGCAATCGATTTTCCATAACTTCTTCCCATGCAAGTTGTCCTCCACGGTCAGCAACTACTAATAGCATCTCTTCATCATTTTCAAATTGTTGTAAATCTAATAAAATGTGAAAGCCTTCAGTCTTGAATTTATATTCTGTAAACGGGTATTCTACGTTGAATCTTTGAGCGAGATATTGCCTTGCTTTTCTGATGCGTTGTAGTGAAACTCCTAATTGACGGAAGATAGAAACTACGGCAACCTCAATAAGCTGAAGGTAAGACAGTGGTCTCCCATGTTCTTTCCCGGGTAATACCACGCCCGATTGTGTTTCCCGATAATGCCAGCTAGCGATGAGCTGCGGGGATTCACCGACATATCTTGCGGCATCTGTAACCGAATAACTGGGTAATAAAAGACGCCTGCGCCAAGGTTCGACGCCACGAACTGCAATCAAATTAGACATCATCCCCCCGATGTTAGTTTAATACCGTTAGATGAGTTCGCTGGCCTATGAGTAAATTCCATTGGAGGTATTACTTTGCAACAAAGTATTCCAGTGGATTTAATAAAATTATAGCCTTAATACAACCTATTGTCTATTTGCTTGTTGTATTAGTTACCTTATAACAGGAACGACGGGAATTATCTATGTTCACTGAAGTATTACAACTGCTATTCCCTTGCCGTTCTGTATTCCTAACCGCTACTCACTATTATGCGAAATTTAGTTTTTGAACGTAGTGACAAAAAGTGATATTCTGAGATTAATCCAGCCAAAGCCGATAAGTTCCTCAACCGTTTGTCGTGTGTTAAAATGTCTTCGCTCGCTCCAATTTTTGAAGCTCCTTTTTATTATTGCTACCTGTTAGCAAAACGAGCGTGAAAAAATGGTCACAAATTGGTCACGGACAAAAAGCAAAGGTCAGGGATTATAAGGGATATTAGCTTCGAAATTAGAAAATGACTTTTGAAAGGAAAGGACAATTTTGAATGCAAAGGATCGGTTTGGTTGCCCAGCTTACAGACTCATAACCCGAAGGTCGTTGGTTCAAATCCAACCCCCGCTACCAAGATTGAAGTCAAGAGTCCTCATTTTAAGGGCTCTTTTGCATAATTCTATGGTTTTCTTTGACTAACTCCTCCTACCGATAGTAAAATTACTTGCAATAATGATTACAGAAGTCTCCGCACCGGGAACCTTGAAGAAGGCCTTTGCGCTTTATGCGTTTTCTTATATTCTCGCGCTAATAATAGCCGTCGGCGTTGGCTATCTTTTTCGAGGACTGCATCCGCTGCTGATGCTTTTCCTCGCGGATATCGCCGGAACGCTGGTAATCTATGCATTTGGTCGTATATTTCACAATGCCAGCTTCTATGATGCCTATTGGAGCATTGCCCCGCTGGCCATCGCTCTTTTCTGGCTATTAAGGACTTCATCGGGTAGTACAGTGACCGCACGGCAAATAATTGTTATCGTGCTTGTTTTCTTTTGGGGTTTGCGGCTGACTTACAACTGGGCACGTCAATGGCAAGGGCTTAAACATGAAGACTGGCGTTATCAAGACCTCAGAAATAAATCGCCGCAATGGTTCTGGTTAATTGACTTGGTTGGTATCGAAATAATGCCAACCATAATTGTATTTCTGGCCTGTTTATCGCTATATCCCTCTTTGCTCATCGGGGAAAATACATTCGGAATTTTGGATATTGTCGCGATCATTATCACCGGTGGCGCCATTGTTGTGGAAACAGTCGCCGACGCGCAATTGAGGAGATTCACCCAGCAAAACGCCCAATCGGGTGCGATTATGGCCGAAGGTTTGTGGGCTTATTCCAGGCATCCTAATTATTTCGGTGAAGTTATATTCTGGTGGGGGCTATTTATCTTCGGCTTGGCGGCTGATGCCGGTTACTGGGGGACGATTATCGGGCCGGTGTCAATCACCATCCTTTTTTTGGCTATCAGTATCCCCCTAATGGAAAAGAGGAGTCTGGCACGAAGGCCCGGATACGCCGTACTGAGCAAGAAAATCCCGGTATTTTTACCCTGGTTTCCCAAGTCTTGAAAGAGGGGTTATTTCCGCTTAATGTTATATGAAGAAATCAAAAACTATTAAAAAATTAAAATTCGGTCTGAAACAGGTTATAGTCGAAGTGGCGACCGGACTGCTCACCACATTGGTATTAACCATATTGGCGAATCAGGGATGGCTGCCCGATAAAGTCCTTCTAATCATCAATATATTTTTAATCGTCGGGAATATCCTGCTGATTCGAAAGATGTGGTCGTGGGGAATATTTTACACCGTCGGCTGGCTTATCGGGTCATTTGTCTTTTTTCAAATCGGACTTTTTAGTACCTGGCAGATTATTTTGTATTTGGTTCTACCGATCGCGGCACTGTTAATGCGGGTTGTTTCATCCGTAAAACGCAGTCTGGCGGGTTAAGCCGGTGGTTTAATACCGGGCGCAGCCAGGACTTCCGCGATTTTCTCGAGTAAAAGTTGTGAGGAAAATGGTTTGGTCACATACCCGCTGGCACCCATCTGTTGACTGAGCTTAATATTGAGTTCAAAGCCGATAGCGGTGACCATGATGACTGGAATAGATTTTGTGGCCCGGTCGGTCTTAATCACTTGGCAAGCAGTTAGTCCGTCCATCTTGGGCATCATCATATCCATCAGAATAACATCCGGTTTCTGAGCGTTGGCGATTTCTATTGCTTGTTTCCCGTCTTCGCCTTCAAAAACTTCGAAGTTTTTACTTAATATTGTGTGTAATAGACGTCTCACGTTGGGCTCATCGTCCACAATAAGCACTTTCTTTTTTATATTAACCTGTTCCATCTCTTTGGTCCTCCTCTTGTCGTTAAGGTCTGTTCATATGTTATACTTGTCTTTTTCCTGAAGTATAGCAGGAATTGTCCAGTTTAAGAAATGTATTGGCTACAACCGGGTCAAATTGTGTTCCGCAGCAACGCTCAATTTCCCGCCGTGCTTCTTCCACGGGAATTGCCGGGCGGTATGGACGGTCGGATGTCATGGCATCATACGCATCGGCTACGGCCAGAATCCTGGCGCCTAAGGGTATATTTTCTCCGGATACTATCTGATGAAGTCCGCTACCATTAAAATGGTCATGATGATGTTCCACTATTTCAACAACTTTTTGGTTAACCACCGGCTTCACAATACCGGCTCCTACTTGAGCGTGAATCATAATATGTTCGTATTCGGCCGGAGTAAGTTTACCGGGCTTGTTCTGAATAATCTGGTCAACGGCAATCTTACCGACATCGTGCAGCAGACTGCCCCATCTCAAATTCTCTAAGTCTTCCCCGGATAAGTTCATCCCCCGACCAAGATCTAATGCGATCTCACTTACCCGCCGCGAATGTCCCGCGGTGTACTTGTCCTTAGCTTCGAGAGCAAAGACCAGCGCCTCGATAGAATTGAGAAAAAGCGTTCTAATTTCTATCGTCTGCTGTTCCACCTTCTGATGGAGGTGTTCCTGGTATTCCCTAATCTGTTGTTCCAGCATCTGTTTCTCAAAAGTTTTCTCGACATTCAGGACGACTTCGTCCAAATTGAATGGTTTGGTGATATAGTCGTCGGCACCTAACCTCATACATTGGATAGCAAGATTTGATTCGGCGACTGCCGTAGCCATGATCACTGCGGTATCGGGGTAACTAGCTTTTAATTCCGGCAGCAAATCCATCCCTGATTTTCCCGGCATTTTCATATCGAGCATTATCAAGTCTGCCGGGTATGTCTTCAATTTACCCAGTGCTTCCTCTGAAGAACAAGCCTCTTCACAATGGTAGCCTAGGCTTGTAAGCTTTTGGCGTAAAAGCCGTCTGATTGTTGCTTCATCGTCAACTATTAGTATTTTTTTCTCTTGAGTGGTCATCTTAGTGGCTGTCTCTATCATTTATTTATTCTTCCATCGGGGATTTATAGACTCGAAATACCTAAATCTGCACCGGAACTTTATTCTCCTTAACACCGGTTTGTGCCACGATTCACCACCATGATACTATTGTCCGTTTAGCGGTAACTCCACGATAAAAGAAGTCCCCTGTCCGTTTTCACTCTTTGCATAAATTTTGCCACCATGTTCACTTACTATCCCATGACAGATGCTCAGACCAAGCCCTGTTCCCTTCCCGACCTCTTTAGTGGTAAAGAAGGGGTCAAATATGCGTTTTAAATTTTCCTCTGGAATTCCCGGGCCCTCATCGGTGAAACTAATCCTGATAATATCATCAACCTTCTCGGTGGTAATGGTTAGCCTCCCTTTGTGGTGTGCTTCCAGCATCGCAAATTCCGCGTTAACAACTATATTGAGAAAGACCTGTTGCATCTGAAAATAGTCAATCATGATTCCCGGTAGATTAATCGCTAAAAGTTTTTCTATCTCAATATTATTTACCTTCTGCTCATAAGTGCGTAGCCTCAGCACGTCTTCTATTATGGTATTTACCTGGCTTAATTGTTTGACCGGGGCATGTTTTCTGGCAAAGGTCAACAGGTTTTTAACAATAACCGCGGCCCGCTGGGCTTCACTGTAAATAGTGGTCAAATCCTCCTTAATATTGGCAGGGACATCACCTTCCATTAGTAATTGGGAGAAACCGATAACACTGGTCAATGGGTTATTCAACTCGTGAGCGATCCCTGAAGACAACTCTCCGATTGAAGCTAGACGGTCTGTCATAATGAGCTGTTGTTCTATCCGCTTTTGTTGCGTTATATCTCTGGTAACAATAATTGAACCTGTGACTTCTCCCTTTTCGTTAAACACAGGCGAACTGGATTCGTGGAAGTAAGCTTCAGTATCAGGATTAAACCATTCTATTGTGGTAGACTTGCCTGTTTTTAATGTCAGCAGGTGCGGGCAGTTGGCCGGCGGTTCTTTGGTACCATGCATCACCTCATGACAGTACTTACCGACAAGTTCATTCGGCGTTGTTTTAAGCATGTCTGCCACTGCCTTATTTACCCTGATAATCCGGTTATCCTTATCGTGAATGAAAATAAGGTCGGTAATAGAATCGAAGGTTGTCCTCCATTCCTGGGCTGCCTGTTTCAGTTTCTCCTCTGCCTGCTTACGTTCGGTTATATCGGTATAAAGAGATTGATATTGCTTCTTGCCGTCCCAGAACACTTCTTTGAATAAAGCCTGCAAATTACGCAT
>Ga0224542_1000022_pt1 | contig 11202 bp, 14 predicted proteins | sample 714E33034metaG_FD_172015 | JGI IMG/M metagenome (GOLD analysis project Ga0224542, IMG submission 172015) | Peat soil microbial communities from Stordalen Mire, Sweden - 717 E3 30-34 | ecosystem: Environmental > Terrestrial > Soil > Wetlands > Peat | place: Sweden: Norrbotten County, Stordalen... | reverse complement strand
AGATATAACCCTTAAAAGGGGATAATATGACCTGAAAAGTCGGTTGACAACTGAATAGAGAGTGATTTTCAAGAAACTGCAGCGGTTTAGACAGGGGATTTTGGCTGAAGACCTACTAAATCAGCAGTCTGTTTCGGTGCGGCCAGAACTGGTAGTGTAAATACAGCTAAGAAGTTTACCGGTCAGCGACTTGATAGTACAGGGCTTTACTATTACAACGCGAGGTATTATGATGCTACCATTGGGAGGTTTATCAGCCCGGATACGGTAGTACAAAGCTATAGTAATCCGCAGACGCTTAATCGATACAGTTATTGCCTGAATAATCCTTTAACGTATGTTGATCCGAGTGGGCATTATGTTAGTTGCGTCTACGATGAATTTTACAATGATACAGTAGCCGCATGGAATAAATTTAAAGAGCTTTATCCTGACCAATCTTCCATACTTGAGAATTCCGATCAAATGTTTATTATAGGTGGCGGAGACATCCCGGATGGTTTAGGCATGACTAGTACAGTTTTAAGTCCCCATAGGGAGGATCCAAATGATGATAATAGCTGTATGGATTTTAATACGGGTACACGTATTACTCTAGATTACAGTAAGATTCAACCTCAAACGTATGGAATTGATGCAGTTGTTTGGGTACTTTCCCATGAGACGGTTCACGCTGCGGCTGTAAATTGGGAGATACATGCTGGCTTATCACTAATCGAGTCAACAAAATATGAGGAAACGATTGCTTGTCAATTTCAAGAGGCTGTAAGGCGCAAAATAGGATTCAATCCTGGCCCGGGTTGGCATTTATGGGGGTATATCTCCCCAAATCCTGTGGAAAATGTATATAACCTAACTAAGATAGCAATGCGCATTGACCTTTCTTTAGCACCTGATCAAATAAGTAGTAAAATGAATTACGAATATTATGGGACCGGATTAAAAGATGCCACCCCATATGCTTTCCTTAAGGCAATTCCTCCAACTGAATACTTTGGTGTAATGCACAGCCTAATTTTTTATTTCCTTAAATAGTATGTTTTGATTCAATGGGAGAGATTAATAACAAAGGATAGGCCTATGCGGAAAATATCAGGATTATTGCAGATAATGATCGGATTGTTAAACATTTATTTTCTGCTCAAATATGTGTTATATATGGCAAAATTCGATTCCCTTAATTTCCTTTTTCCGCCACTCAATTCCTTCATTGTTCAAGGTCATTTTTATTTTATTGATTTTTTAGATGGTTGGTATCGTGTAATTGGAACAACATTGAGTGCCTTATTTTTATTCACGGGGGGTATCAGCGCTTTGAAAGGGAAACACTGGGGTCTGGTATTAACAGGTGCTTTTCTAATTCTTTTGACGCCTATCGTGTATCAGAGAATTGACCTTTCCCTTCTTACACTTATATTGTGTAATGTAGGATTGGTTTTAGGTATTATTTCGATTGTTTTGACAATATTGTCAAGGAAAGAATTTAACAAAAAATCATCCAGATCTTCAAGACCCTGAATTAGCACCTTAACAAATTAATAGATAGCTGTCATACATCAACTCGTTGAGCTGAGTACCTCCCGGGCTTTCAGTTATCAGGTTATTACTGAACGCTTAATGCTGAGGGCTGAATGCTATATTTAGTGCCAGGTATTATGATGCATCCATTGGGAGGTTTATCAGCGCGGATACGGTGATACAGAGTCTCTATAATCCGCAGACACTGAACAGGTACACGTACTGCGTCAATAATCCGCTGACATTCAATGACCCGAGTGGGCAAGATTACATCTCGGAGCATGGAGGAGGGACAATTAATAATGTTCCCATAGTTGATAAAATAGTACCGATTGTTCCAACAAGTTTCATTATTACAAGCGGATTGGTGCCTTATGACAATGCATGGACCCCATACGTTAATAGTTTAGCCGCAATGGCTTATTTTCTAGGCTCGGGGGCAATGATAAAAGATAGCGGTCTTTCGCAATCGGATTATCCGTCCACTGTAGATATAACAGGTAATGTCACGGCATATCATACTTCGAGTGGGCTTAACGGGGTGTCATGTGGTATAAGTTCATCTGCTAGCATTGGATATAACGTCACGCTGAACTGGACTTATGAAAATGGGAACACGGGGAGGGCTTCGATGGATCCGATTAGGCCGGACGATGGAATGAGTATTGCCCCATACCCTTATAACAGTTCATATGGGGTATCTTCATACAACACAGTAGCTTCGTTTCCCTCACCATCCCAGTCGCCATTTGGCGCGCAGGCAATTTTAACCTTTATAGTGTCGGAAGTCCCCAATTACAACGATAAAGCTGTGAAAAGCATGTGTGTTACAATTGTTCCAAATGCATCGCAATCATCTGACCCTTCGGCTGCCTACAGTTATACTCGTCCAGAAATTCCTCCAATCTATCTAAAAGGTGGGCAGTAGCTACGTTTCACATTAATGAACTTATTAAATATTACATGAACTGGAGAAAACGAAGAATAAATGAATAGGGTATTGAGAATTACTTCTTTAGTTGGCATCGTTTTCCTCGCGATGTTGGTAATAGGATGCACGAATAAAAAGGCTATTGCCGCTGAAATGATTGCCGGCGTGCAAAAAGATGTACCTTTCACAATCATCGTGCCCACATATTTTCCCAGCGACGTCAAAGTTATTCCGATAGGGATTTATGGACCCGGCACTAATGAAGTTACCCATTCCGTAAATCTAGGGATTACCTACTATGGTAGTAATTCTGAAAAATTTATTGTTGTAACTGAAGAAAACGTTAACACAACATGGGTCCCAACTCACCCTTCTATAACTTATGACATAAATGGTGTTGAGGTAATGAGTCAATCCGTAGCCATGGGGTCAGCGACCAAGATAACCAATGGAATCATGTACGTATGGAATAGAAACGGAATAAATTTCGAAGTGGATGTTTATGGATATGACCAAACAGAAGGGAAGAAGATCGTGGAATCAATGATTAAGTAAGTTAAAACCTTCAAAATACTGGAGTAGCACCTTAACAAATTAATAGATAGCTGTCAGCTTATAGCTATCAGCTTTCAGCTACAAAGGTATGTCCACCAGGACAGTTTGAACAGTCCTTCAGTGATGTCCACGTCTACCGGCACACTGGACAGTTCGATTGCGTATTTTCCCTTTGGCTTGACTAGAACAGGCTCTGTCAGCACAGACAAGAAATTCACCGGTCAGAGACTTGACTCCACCGGGCTTTACTATTACGGAGCAAGGTATTATGATGCTACCATTGGGAGGTTTATCAGCCCGGTTATTCGTGAGGGTTTGCAGGCTATGATGGCTAAAGACGAGAGACTTGATGTGGTAGGGGACGTTCCGGATGGATATGACGGTCTTCTGTTTATTAAACGAGCAAGTGACCGTGGACAGACTGTCAATGTAGTATTGACCGAGACCCGAATCGGCGAACGGGATGGAGTACAAGCGACGAGGATTATCAAGGATGAATTCCCTGAGATAGCCATACTGGTACTCACAGATAACATGAATGATTCTTATGTAATAGATGTGATTCAGGCGGGTGCAGGGGGATACATCTTCCTCGAGGATATGACACCCGAATCGTTGCTGCAGAGCATCTATCGCGTAGTCGAAGGCGGCGTGCAGATGAAGATGGAATTGCTGTATAAATCTACGATTACCACCGGAGGATAAAAGATGGACGCTAATACGAAGGAAAAACGTTTATCAGGTAAGGTCGTATGGGTAACCGGTTCATCGCGAGGCATGGGCCGTGTTATCGCCGATCATCTGGCCTCTTTAGGGGCAAAAGTTGCTATTCATGGTACAAGTCCCACTTCAACCCGTGCTTTTAACGAAGCTGATTCTTTGGAAGCAGTGGCTAAAGCTATCACCGCTGCTCATGGGGGTGAAGTCTTACCAGTTTCGGGCGATCTGACCGATGCCGTTATTGTGAAACAAATCGTCGCTAAAATCCGTAAGGAATTCGGTAGAATCGATATTCTGGTGAACTGCGCCGGTGGCGATATCGGCGCGCAGGGCACTATGGGTAAGAATAACGGTAAACCTCTAGCGAATGATGCCGTTTTTATCTCCGTAGAAGATATACGGGCTGTATTAGATCGGAATTTGATGACCTGTATTCTATGTTGCCGTGAAGTGGCTCCGGAGATGATCGAGCGGAAAGAGGGCTGGATCGTCAACATCGGCAGCCTTGGTGCGCTTTCGGCCATGGCACAGGGGGCGATCTATTGTTCGGCCAAAGCGGCTGTCCATGAATATACGCGGTGTTTGGCAGATCAGTTACGTCCTCATAATGTCCATGCCAATGTAGTTGCGCCAGGCGTAATCATCACACCACGATTCGTCGCCACAAGGTCTATCGACAAAGATAAACTGATGACCGATGGTACGCTGGACCGTTATGGCCGTCCGATCGAGGTTGCCAAGGCAGTTGAGTTTCTCGTCACCCCGGATTCATCCTATGTGACCGGACATATTTTGCAGGTAGACGGCGGAATCCAGTTGTAATTGGTTTATTTCTGTTTTGGTAAAACGCTCTTTTCTGATGTCGGTTTTGTTATCAGCCATTCGCCGGTGAGTTCCAATATCGGCAACTTAAATTCCAGATTCTGACGCCGAAACGCAATCATATCTACCACATCAAACCCGCATTCCGGTAAATATCGTTCAAGGACCGCGCAGCAATGTGACGCGCCCCGTCCTCCGCAATAAGAATTACCCACCGGATCTTTACAGACTTCACCGTTCCATTTGTTGTCGTGCCAAGCCATGCGAATTGTAAGGTGAGGAGGCATTTCATTCTCTTTTTTGCGGATTTTCTTCTAATTTTACCACTAACTGTCAAACCATTTTGGTCGGATGATCCCAGGGAGAGGAGACACGATGAAACGATCGTGTCGGTTTATGCACTCGCTTGAAGTCTGCGTGTCCAGGTAACGAGCGCTATCAATAACGTACTTATTAATTCTTTGGTTTTGTCATCAGTAAGGTTGCCTTTTTCATCGAATTTCTGGGCGGCAAAATTGACCATGATTTCAGGCTTGTTGACAGGCCGCATATCGAGTATAACGAAAGTCTGTCGCAGATTGTATTGTGCTCTGGCACCACCCAGCATTCCCGTGGAGGCACTCATAATTGCTACCGGCTTACCTTCCCATGAATTATCGCCAACTGGTCGGGAACACCAGTCGATGGCGTTCTTCAAAACGCCGGGAACCGAGTAATTGTATTCCGGCGTAACGATTAATATGGCATCTGCCGCTCTTATTTTTGCCTTGAAATCCTTGACTTTCTCAGGCAAAGATTGCTCTAAATCCTGATTGAAGGGAGGAATTCCTTCGAGGTCAAACACTTGAATCATGGCATCTTTAGGAGCCAGGGCTACGGCAACACGCAGTAGCATTTTGTTATAGGAGCCTTTTCTTAGGCTCCCGGCAAAAGCCAAGATATTCAATATTTTATCCATCGTTAACCTCACTAATTCACTATAACCCCAGGTCTGGACTCGACCATTTGATTTGTTGTCTTATCCGTGCCACTAGTCCGTCTGCGGCTTGCGAGCACTCCGATTCGTTACCTCTAAGTTTCTAAACCGTGCTACCTCCGGTGCGCTCAGTAATTCCCAGTTACCTTTAATGCCGGAATTTATCGCGGCTACTTCAACATGCAGCATGGCTATCCCGCAATCGAGCCGCTTAGATACATTGAAGTCTAGAGTGGCGTTTTTAACGTAAACCGTAACACTATCTTTCCCCACCTCGAACCTCCAGGGCTGGCGGTTGACGGCAGAAGGCGCCAGGCGGGCTGCCTCAAGAGATACTTTAACCCACGAAGGCCATTCCTGGATATCCAGACCCGTAACCAGTTTAGAAAGGGCGATGCGCTGGTGGCTCCGTCCGAAGCCGGTCATGATTCTTTCTTCGGTGGATAATCTTTCGGTGGCGTAACCTACCGGCGTTACCGCCAGAATTTTCTCATGCGGCCCGATTTTAACCAGCTGACGGGCGACTTCCGGTCTGAAAAATCCGCCTACCCAACAGGTCCCCATGCCAAGCGCCGTAGCTTCCAGTATGATGCCTTCCCCGGTATAGCCTACTTCTTCCTGAGCCGAAGGACCGGACATATCTCCGATAAAAGCGATAAAAGCATCAGCACCTTTTATCTTTCCATACTGTCCTATCAGGCCTTTGAAAACCCGGTCGGCGGATTCGGTAATCAATTCGGCACGGGCGTGAGGAAAGGGGTGAAATTCACGGCAAAGAGATCTCAAACTTTCTAGTATCTCCGGGGATACTGGTTTAGAGCGGTCGAACTGCCGTCTTGAGTGACGTACGGTAATTGCGTCGTACCATCTTGAAGCAGAAATTTCCATACCTTAAGTATAACGCTTATTGATCCGCAATCAACAGCAAACCGTGCGGAGTGTAATCACGACAATCAGGGTTATGAATATTAGGAGGTCTGGCGAGGTGCAATCATTGTTGTCTAGGATTAAGCAAGGGCTCCGCTTTCGAAGTATCGGACACCATAGTGTCGGAGGTTGACTGGTTGCTGTTGGGCAAATTGCTAAACGAAATCTCGTGAGTCCAGCAATAGACCCGATATTGACTCGGTTACTAGTAGATTGCCACTGCTTCACTACCCGAGGTTATGGTGTCGAGTTCATAATATACTGTGACGGTAGTATTTCCTGCAACTGTCAAGGCGCTAGGTTTAATTGTGACATTTGTGCCGGCAATGAGCGTGACGGCGTTGCTACCGTCTGCCGTTACTGCAAGATATATAACTTCTCCGACATATGGAGACGACAAGTTAGCAACGATATCTGCTGCACTCGGAAGCGCCAAAGTATGCGCCGAGGTACTAGTGTCGAACCGGAATAGGGTGTATTGATCGAACTGAGCTCCAGTAACGCTCAGATTAGCATTTCCTGCGTTATAGAAGTCACTCTGGGTACTCTTCGAACTAGTACAGGCTACCAATTTAGACCACAACACGTTGCATTGCATCCGCTTAAAATGATGATCGTCTCTAAATATCAAGATTCATATTCAGTTCATCTTACTGCCTTATAATTTACTGTAGTGATAATGAAATGAACAGAAGTGAAGAATTGTTTCATATTCTAAAGGAAGGAAATAACCATGAAAATAAGCTGTAAAAACATTATTCAAATCAGTGCCGGCGTAACCTTCGCAGCAGTTTTGTCTGTTGTCGCGGTCGCATGTTTATCGGCATCTTCACAAACGACGTCAACCGTACCACTTACAACGACTTCCACAACAACTACCACCCCATCCTCAACTGAAACAACGCAATCTTCCCAATTCCAGCGACTCGGGGCGAATGGGACTATCGCATCTATCAATGGCAACACTTTAACTTTAACTACATCACAGGGACAAGCAACCGTTAATATAAGTTCCACGACGACTATTGAGAAAACAGCTGCTGGAAGTGTCAGTGACCTCATTCAAGGTGATTTTGTGACCATCAACGGAAGCCCTGACAGTAATGGTAATGTAAATGCTACCTCTATCGTGGTGCGACAAGGACAACCACCAACTGTGATAACACCCGGAACTGGGGGAAGCGCTACGAGACCAAATGGAGGTTTCCCTGGAGGAGGCACTGGGAGCCAGATGACAATAGGCACGATTAACTCGATTGACAGTAATAGTTTTATGGTCACGACTGTTGCACAGGGTCAGGTGACAGTGAATATCGGTTCAGATACAACAATTCAGAAGACAGTTAGTGGAACGGCGTTTGACCTACAAATAGGTGTTTCTATATCCGCTACCGGACAAACCGATGCTAATGGTGATATTAATGCAACCTCAATCTCAATTGGATCGCCTGGGCAAGGTTTCCCAGCGTTCCAGCCTATCACCACTCAGAGTCAAACGTCTGCAAATAATTCGAACTCAGCAACGACATATCATATCGGTGTCTACTCGGATGCCAATTGCACTAAACCCGTCTCCAGCCTTGACTGGGGCAACCTACCCCGAGGGACATCGGTAACACAAACCATATACGTTAAGAATGCAGATAATCAGACGGCGAAAGTGACCGTGAGCATATCCGCAGGTGCCACATCGGGTGTTACCTTTACAAATAGTGGTCCGATTAATATGAGCCCCGGAAGTTTAGGACCCAGTGTCTATCAGTTACAGATGTCTTTATCCGCTTCAAGTGTTGCTGCTCTAGGGAATCTTAATTTCAGTATTAATTTCACCGGTGCGATACCTGTTAGCATTACGAGTCAGGTTAGCATAGTTCCACTATCAACTGCTCCTGCTTCAACTTCGATATCCCCTTAATTCTTGATAAATTGATTTGATTTAAATATGGGAATCAAATGCAAACCGATAAAGGAAATAAGAACGTTATTTAATAGGTTCTGGACTAAACTTGGTAAAAAAAGTAGGATATGCCTTCTTGTTATTTATTGCATCGTAACAGCCATCTCTCCATTTGGCGGTCTGTTCTTCTATTTTACGGAAGTTCCTGTTGTAGATCCCTAATCAGCGGTCGGCAAGCTTGGTGAACTAGCTGCCGCCTGGAGCGGACAGAAGGTCCTCGTTTTTTCACCTCATCCTGATGATGAATCAATTGCGGTAGGCGGTTATGACCAAAACGATTTAACACGATCTCGTCATAGTGTCTGTCAGATAATGCTTATTATTACCCTGTATACGTCTTTGAATGTTGAGGGTTCATGACCAAAAAATAAAACCCATTCAGCAAATAGCTATATTGCCATAGTCAGTATATAATCTTAATTAACTGGTTTCAGTTTATCAATTTATAACAATAGTCAGGAGTTTGAACGTGAAGCGAATATATTTTATTATCATAGCTGGAATAGTTTTGGCGATGACGCTGTCCATATCCGGTTGTACCAAGACAAATAAAATTACTGATATTACATCGAATTCTGCCCAATATGATGGTAAGACAGTAAATATCAGTGGGTATGTTGGGAATACGTTATGGAATGCTGTTACCGGACGTGGGGCTTACCAGGTGGATGATGGATCAGGGAATATTTGGGTAGTGACTAGCAATGACCCACCTGCAAAGGGGGCCAAAGTTAATGTAACAGGGACGGTTAGTCCGGCATTTACATTTGGAGACACGACGCTGGGCACAGTGGTTAATGAAACTAAACGAGATTGAAGCCTCATTTGTAAATCCTAGATAAGGATAAAAGCCGCCTAATGATAAATCAGACGGTCTTTTCAATTTGAACTTTTATGAAGGTTCTCTCTCACCGTTCATAATTCGTCGACACAATACGGGTATTTCAGATCTGCACAGAACATCCAGAATATCTTGGGGTAAAGAGATGAGACTGCTCGCTCGTGAAAGAATGTGCGTCTTGAATCTTCCGACTAGACTCCCACGAACCGTTCCACTAATTCGGTTGCCGCTCGGTGCTCTTCCATAGCATCTAAAGCATCTGCCTTTGCCATATTCACGAGACCTGAAATCTGCTCTATAACAGCCTCCCTATCCCCCTGTCGCAACTCTTCAAGGTCAATCTTCTCTTCGGGTTTTGCAGCAACCCCATCATTGAACGGTGCTACAAACAACTCTTCGGTATATTTGATAAGATCAGCTAGGCTCCTGACCAGGTCGGGAAACAGCGCTTCTTCTCCATCAAAATAGCGTTGGCTGATGGTGGTGACGGACTGGCGGAAGGTATACAGTTTGGTCAGCAACATTCCGGCCATCTCCTTCCACTCCATTTCCTCCTGTTTTGTACTTGGCGAATTCGCTTTACACATTATACTTAGCAGCAACGCCCGTCGCTTAAGTCTGCCTTCGGCTCCGCCAGGACATACCAGGTAATCGTGCTCCTCCACATAACACTGCAATTGATCGGCATGTACACCAGCCAACTGCCGCTTTGCACTTTTGGCATCAAGCCAGGTGTTCCAGGAAGCAGTTATGAATCATGGAGATACGTTGGACGGTAAGTCACCATTAACCTTACGTCCCTGCCACGAGCAATAGTCTTCGAAGCTAATATAAGGTCGTCCATCTATTTCCTTAGTACGTCCCGGGAATCTCCTTAAACGCCTACCGACCTGCTGGCAAAGATCATGTATCTGGCCTTGGTCTATTTCAGTCCCGTTGTTGTCTATAAAGCGCGACCATGCAAGCGGATGATGATCGTTTGTCTCCTGTAACTGGTAACCTTTTTCTATAAGGATGGCACTCACCTCAGCCAACACCACTACATGGCGGTCAAGCCACTCCCCTTCGACCAGAGGCATAATCTGCAGGAAAGGCATAGGAACAGTCTCTAGATATACTGAGGTGCCCCTTTGAACCTGGCCAGAGTCCACCAGTTTGTGAATTGCCTTCACCATTCTGCCATAGTGTGCGTCATAATCGGCGTCTTTGATGGTGGCCAATCCCTTAGTGTAATCCTCACCGGCTTTGAAACGTTCGAACTCGGCATCATCCTGGAAGCAGTCCCGCACCTCTTTCTCATTGTCCGCTGTCACCAGTGGTTGCCATTTCTCATCATCATACTTGTAGACTCCTTGCGGAAGCTCCCGCTCACCCTGATCGAGAAGGTAATTATAAAACCATTCATCGAGAGTGTCTCCCCCATCAAACTCATCCCATGTGGTCACATGATTGCGGATAGCCGCCTTTACTGTACCTGCAGTTTCAACATCCAAAGGATAGGGAATCTCACAGCTGTATATGTGAACCAAATCATTGAGGAGATGCTGGTAGCGATTTTCTCTAGTAATAGCTCGAAGATTCCCCTCTAAAGCAGCGAACATAACGCCCCATAGTCTTATCCCTGGCATCAGATAACCGTTGACCTGGTTATGCAGCTTTATAAGGAAACAAACATCCCTCACTGCCCGATGGACGGCAGCATCTATGGTCTTCTGGGGTTGGCCCTTCATAGTTTCGCGGATAGCAGATTCTACTTGATTAGTTACCCTTGTTATAGGCCGCAAGGCTTCGGGCTGATCCCGCAGATATTTGAGATATTCCATTACATCGGAATAACGGTTTGCCTCCTGCAGCCATAAGATAACCGCCTCCTTAGGTGCTAGGCACTGCTCAAGTCTGTCCAGACGTTTTGTCTGTCTCATTTGGGTTCTCCTCCTTGCCGGACCCCAGCAGGG
>Ga0224542_1000021_pt1 | contig 11286 bp, 9 predicted proteins | sample 714E33034metaG_FD_172015 | JGI IMG/M metagenome (GOLD analysis project Ga0224542, IMG submission 172015) | Peat soil microbial communities from Stordalen Mire, Sweden - 717 E3 30-34 | ecosystem: Environmental > Terrestrial > Soil > Wetlands > Peat | place: Sweden: Norrbotten County, Stordalen... | reverse complement strand
GAAGTCGGTCGGTTCTTTCTTTTCGATGTTTTCGGTCGCCTGCCAGTATCCCAGGGCAGAAAGTACCAGTTTATTCACCCGCTCCGGCCGGTTTATAGCGATTTCTGCCGCTACCTTGGCCCCGGTATGGTGCCCCACAATGCTCGCTTTCTTAATGCCCAGACTATCCATGAAGCTCACCACACTGCGCGCGTGGTCAATCATTTCAAAGGGATATGGAGCCGGGTCGGAATCTCCATTACCCAAAAAATCCGGAGCAATAGCGCAATATTTCTTAGACAAGAAAGGTATCACTCCGGTGTAAGCGTCAGACGAACCCACCCCCGGATGCATCAAAATGACCGGCTCGCCGGTTCCTTCAATCCGGTAATGTATCTGTCCTTCAGGAATATCGGTATAGGCCCTTTTCATGTTTAACTCCTTAAATTACACAGAATTCAGCATATTGTATCACGATAACAACACTTATTGCAGTAATTGATTAGTGCTAATAAATTTTGAATTGTCGTTGGATGGTGATATAGTATTCTATATCGATTATTATATAATTGTCGGTATAACACCGGGTGTATTTTTGCCTCGAACTTTTACTCAGCGATTAATATTTTAATCTATCCTCCTCGCTCCAAGCCAATCCCGGATATTATAGCTGTTTTCAAATATGAATAAGCGATTAGTAATAAACAGGAGGTCTCCACTATGAAATTGGGATGCAGTACCGTGCTTTTTAACCAGTTAGACCTTTACGGGGCTCTGCAGCACATAGCATGGGCCGGTTATGAAGGGGCCGAACTGGCCTGTCTGGCTAATTACGCCCGGCATATTGAATTAAACACTGAGAAATCATACATAGCTGAGATTAAGTCTACAGCTAAGAAACATAACCTTGCGTTGTTTGCTATCCATGCCGGGTTTGGCGATCAGCCGGGTGAAGACCGTATTGCATCGATGACGAAACTATTTGAAGTAGCCCACAAACTCAGTATTCCGATCGTAACAATCCGGTGTAAAGGAAAGTCCGGCGATAAAGAGTCGACGAAAGAAGAATTTAAATATATCAAAAAATTAAGTGAAGCAGCGGAAAGTTGGGGAGTAACCGTGGCGATTAAGCCGCATGTCGGTGCTGCAGTTTATAATACTGCTTCGATGCTTCAAATGGTGGATGAGATTAATTCGCCGGGTCTTGGAGTTAATCTTGACACGCTTCACATATTTAGGGCCGGCGAGGATGCTTCAGAGACTGTTCGGAAACTCGGTCAGAAAATAGTTCACGTACATGTGCGTGAATATCCTGATGTTGCAGACCGGCAGCATTATGAAGCTCGTGCCGAGGAAGAAATTATTGGCAGAGGCGGTGTCGATTTCCCCAAAATTCTGAAGAGTCTCAAAGCAATCGGCTATAATGGCGCTATCGACCTTGATGTTATCGGCGCTTTTACATTTCTCTTGTCCAGGCAGATGGGAATTACAGCGGAGTCCAGAGGTTATCTTAACAGATGCCTTCAGGAGTTGGAATAAAACTACATTTGCATAACAAGACTTTGCCGCCGAAACTTCGAATGATACCGTAAAATCGATTCGACTTTTTAATAATATAAGGTAATTATCCCCTCACATCACCTTGCATATCAATCGTACATGATTCTAACTCTATTATCCCCCAAAGAGGGGGTGATGTAGAGTGAAATTCCCCATTGATTTTATAATAGCACTATCAATAATTGTTATTCTTGGATTAGGTCTCATAATATTTGAGTGTTTATATTTCAAAGCCAAAAAGAGGATTAAATATTTGGAAAAGAAATCCATTAGGGATGACTTGAAAAAAGATTCTTAAACCATATAAACGAAACGATTGCTAATATAACTTTGAAAGCAAGTAAAAAGAACTTGCTTTCGGAATCTACGGACAGTGTGATATTAAGTCCATTTAGGATTGCGTTTTTTATAGGAGTTTCAACGAAAAAATAAAAGAATAGTGCTACGCCTGTAGAGAATAGCCATTCAGCCCATTTGTCAAACATATTTTTAATCCTAAAAATAAAGTTAGCCAAATCATATCAATAACGAATGATTAATGTCAATTAAGGAGTGTATAAATGACAATACAAAAGATATATAATTCTCTTACTAATTTGTATAGGAGGATAATATGGGTATCCGATTATTTAAGTGTATTAAAAATTGGTTTATACGCAAATGGGAACCTAGCGAAATCTTATTCAGTATATTTTTGGTTGAGTTTTTTACTTTCGGCACATTTATCTTCACATTACGAGTGGAACACATTGGGGGTGCAGTTATGATTTATTCTGTGATAATGTCAGGTGTATTCCTTCTTTGTGCCATACTAACAATTATACGAATAAATATGAAACCAGAGGATAAAAGACTAGATACATTAATTACCAGTGTTACAGCATTGACAACGGCAGTTAACACTGGATTTTCAAACCTGAACACAAAAATGGATAACCTCTTGCAAAATAGTATTGACAGAGATACGGCGAACCAATTGAAAATTGCGATTCAAGAACTGACAGAGGAATTAAAAAAGAGGAATACTAATACTACCCAAAAGGAGTAGTTAGGTATATAATCCTCTTAACCAATTCGGTTAGGGGGACAAAATGGCTAAGAAGGTATTTCTTGTGGTTTTATCTACGGTTTTAGTCTTAATATCACTTTCCTCTTGTTCAATTCTTTCCTTGAATCGAATTGCTACCGTTGAGAGTATTGAGTGGCATTCTTTCGACGTAAGGGGAAATGGGGTAGCTGTAAATTTAAAGCCTTCAGATGGGGCAAAAGCTGATGTTGAATATACAGTAGATTTATATGAAAGCGGAAGATATAGAGATACACAATCTATATCTTGGGATGCTAACGAATTACAGACATATACCCTCAAAACATTGGTATACTATCTACCCGATTCAGAATTTGAAGCGTATGAAGGAACTGGCAAGAATCCTAGCGATGTATTTAGTGTTAAGGTACATGAGTCTGTACAGGAGTCAATTGCAACTTCTGACCCTGCACTAATTAACCAAAACAAAAAGGCAAGTCTTACATTGACCTATCCGAAAGGTGGTGAGATATGGCATGTTGGTCAAACGGTAAATATTACGTGGACATCAACTAATTTAAACAAAGATGCCTCTATCTTCATTTCCATATCAAACGATAGCGGAAATACTCTTCTACCCCTTGTAGGGCAATATGGAATTCAAAACACTGGAAATTTTCAATGGATAGTAACAAGTTCTTATGTACATCCTACTGGTTACGGTAACGCTGCACCTAATATTAATACATCTTACATTGGAAACCATATTAGAATTGAAGTAGACTTCAATTCTAGTTTTACTACCATCAAGGGTTCTTTAAGTGCGACTGATTTCACTATAACTAAATAACAATAATAGAAAAGGAGGGAATCCTATGGATAAACCAATAAAGCATACATCAGGCAGAAAAGTTAGGAGTGATATGAAAGTCAGTGGAATAGGGGTGAAACGCCATATGGGTAAAATTAATGAACGGCCACGAAAGTTAGTAAGAAAGGATATAACCAAAGATGAGTTCCTTGCCAATCTCGGTAAAGTATGCCGACCAATAGGCAAGGAATCTAGTGAATCTGATTTAGAAAAGACTGAAACATAGGTTTTTCGTCTTTTCGATGATTATATCTGAATGAATATTCATTTACATAGGATTGGAGATAATCAGGACTGACATGATGATAAGTACCACTAATGCCACGCTTAACCAGATACCAGAATCCGTCAATGGTATTGGTATGAATATCACCCTTGACGTAGATTCTTTGGGCATGGTGAATTGTTTGATGGTTGAATCCAATTCTGTTAAGTCTATTGTAAGATGGCATTTCATCGGTAAAGATTGTGGAATTAGGAGTAACTTTATCTTGAATCATAGGAATAAGAGTGTTGGCTTTGACATCGGGAACGACACTTGCGGATACACTAGCTTGACGCTCAACCACACCCGCAACGATGGTTTTACCACTCGCACCACGCCCACGCTTGCCAGTTCTAGCACCACCAATGTATGTTTCGTCTGCTTCAACCTTGCCACTAAATTTACCAGTATTCTCACCAAGCATAGACCGAATCTGCTTAAACATTCTCCAAGCCGTCTTATAGGTTACGCCAGTGCTTCTTTGCAGACACTTTGCAGAATAGCCAGTTTTAGTAGTGGACATTTCAAAGATTGCTTCAAACCACAATTTAAGGGGTGTTGCGGATTTATGGAATATCGTTTCAGCCAATGGGGAAATCTGATGTCTGCATACATCACAAGCGTAAACAGGACGACCATGCAGTTTGTAATGAGGTGTAACTTTCTTGCAAGTCGGGCAAAAGATACCATCAGGATAAAGATGGTTTTTCAACCACGCAATGCAAGAATCGTTATCGGGAAACATCTTGTTGAAGTCTTTTTTAGTGAATTTAGCTTGTTTAATTTTCATGTCTATCACCCCTTACTCTTTAATACTAACATAAATAAAGGGTGATGTCAAGGGATAATTACCTAATATAATTATGATACAAACATTGGAAAATGGGGAGACAACATGGTAAAAAAGAACCGCGCAAAAAACATTGGTGAACTCAGAGCATCCGGCTATATGCCGGTTACCGTGAAACAGGAATTGAGGCGTAATCTCGTAAAAATGATTAAGAACCATGAGGAAGTTTTCCCGGGTATCATCGGTTATAGCGATACAGTGACTCCCATTATCGAAAATGCTGTCCTATCCGGACACGATATTATCTTCCTCGGTGAGCGCGGGCAGGCAAAGTCACGCTTGATGCGGGCATTGGTGCAACTACTGGATGAGGAAATTCCTGCTATCAAGGATTGTGAAATCAATGATAACCCGTTCGCTCCGATCTGCAAGCACTGCCGGGATATGGTTGCTGTTCATGGAGACCGCACTGAAATTGTCTGGCTTGGCAGGGAAACCCGCTACTCAGAAAAGCTGGCAACACCGGATATTGCGATGGCCGACCTGCTCGGCGATGTTGACCCTATCAAAGTTGCCGAGGGTAAATATCTTTCGGATGAACTAACGATTCATTACGGGCTGATACCTCGAACCAATCGCGGAATCTTTTGCATTAATGAATTACCCGACCTCGCCGAAAGGCTTCAGGTAGGTCTCTTCAACCTGATGGAAGAGCGTGATATCCAGATTAAGGGTTACCGCATCCGGTTACCGCTGGACATGCTGCTGGTCGCCAGCGCTAATCCGGAAGACTACACAAACCGCGGCCGCATTATCTCACCGCTCAAAGACAGGTTTGGCTCCCAGGTCAGGACCCATTATCCTCTCAACATTAAAGACGAGATTGCTATTATGGAGCAGGAGCATCATCAGTTTACGGAAACCGGTATTACTGCTTTCACGCCTCCGTTTATGAAAGAAATTGTGGCTGAAATTACGCAACTTAGCAGAAAAAGTCCGGATATCAATCAGCGCAGTGGTGTCAGCGTGCGCGTCTCTATTATGAACTATGAAACCATTGTTTCTAACGCTGTCAGGCGCGCGATCATGTTAGGTGAGAAACTGTCAGTGCCCCGAATCAGCGATCTATCTTACATTTCTGCCTCTATGGGTTCCAAGATAGAACTGGAAGGTTTTGAAGAAAACAAGGAAGATAAAATTATTGGCGATTTAATCCGCCAGGCTGTCTTCAATATTTTCAATCGTTACTTCTCATTATCACATCTGGAACCTATTATTGCCCAATTCACCGCAGGCTTCAGTGTTGAGGTTTCGGATATGATGCCGGCCCGAAATTATGTTCGCAATACCAAAGAAATTGTCGGTTTAGCGGATACGGTCGAAAGAATATCCAATTCTGAACAACCGGAATACACCGCTGCCGCTATTGAGTTCCTTCTCGAAGGACTTCATATCAATAAGCGACTAAACAAGACGCTGAAAAACGGTAAAATCATTTACCGCAGCTAGGGAACATATGAAAACCTATCGTTACTCACAATGGGACGGCACTCAGCATGTCCTGGCGTTGGACAAAGACGAACTCATGGATGAACTCGCGGAGAGTCTGATGCATAATGGAGACCTTCCCTACATACTCTGGAAGATGCAGAAACAGAGCGTTGAAAATGGTAAGGTACGATTGTCCGGTCTGGAAGAATTGCTACGGCGTGTCCATCAATCAAGGCAGCAACAATTGGATGGACTTTCATCCATGGTTGAAAGCATCAAAGCTAAAGTGGATAACATCCTTAAGATGGAGCTGGCAAGTATTCAGAAAAGGCTCGATGAATCGAGGCAGAAAGCCGAGCATGGCGCTCTTGAGTTGGATTTGAATATTAAGGAACGTCTTTCTGTAAACATCGCGGACATTGCCTCAAAAAATCTGGAGAAACTCAAAAAACTCCCTTCCGACATTAGCAGTAAAATCAAGGAACTACAAAATTACGACTTTATCAGCGATCAAGCTCGTCAGCAGTTCCAGGAATTGATGGCGGTCGGTCTTGAAGCGCTTCATCCGGCCGACAAACTCCAGGCGGCTTATCCTTACATTACCGAAGATTCAATTTCATTTGCCGAAGCTCTGAAGTTGATAGAGATGCTTCAAGAGATGGACAAACTGGAAGAGCAGATTAAGGATGCCCGTTTCAGCGGTAATCCGGAGACAGTAGACGAACAATCGGTCCGGGAGTTACTGGGGGAACAGGCAGTCCGGGAGTTGCAGAGTACTTCTGATGTTACCCGGGTTCTGGAAGATGCGAGCTATATTCGCCGTATTGAAGCAGGCTTTGAACTAACGCCATTGGGGATGAGGAAAATCGGGCAGAGAGCGCTGCTGGATGTTTTTACTCAGTTTCAGAAAGACAAAAATGGCAAACATCAGCTTTATGAGAAAAGCAGTATAAGTAAAAGAGGCGAAGAAACGAAACGATATGAGTTTGGCGATGACTTTGAGCTTGACCTGAATCAGACCGTCATCAACTCCTTATTACGCGAGCAGCAAAGACCGCCCATCAAGCTCAAAGTCGCTGATTTTGAAGTTTATAAGCCAGAGCAGATACCGCGTTCGGTAACAGTGCTAATGATCGACCTCAGCCTCTCTATGTCGGTACGTGATAACTTTTTTGCCGCCAAGCAGGTTGGCATCGCTCTCGATGGACTCATCAGGAGCCAGTTTCCCAGAGATAGCTTCTACATCGTTGGGTTCTCCAGCTACGCCCGCGAGATTAAGAAGGAAGAACTGACGACCTTGCGCCTGGACCAATCCGACCCCTATACCAATATTCAGCATGGGCTGGAACTGGCTAGAAAGCTGCTGGCGAAAAAGAAGTCCCAGAAAAAGCAGATTATCATGGTTACGGACGGCGAACCGACAGCTCATACCGAAGAAGGGCAAACCTATTACCATTTCTCGCCCGGGGCCCGAACCCTCCAGTTGACATTGAGAGAAGTAGAATATTGCACCAGGGAGGGGATAACCATCAACACATTTATGCTTGGAGAAAACAATCTCCATAATGCTTTTGTCACTAAAATTGCCCGGATCAATAAAGGCAGGGTTTTCTTTACCAGCCCCGATAATTTGGGAAAGTACGTTCTGGTAGACTACATCTCTAATCGGCGTAAAACCTTGAACTAAACAGCTCTATCTTACCTGGACTATCGGGTTATTAGCTGAGAAATACGATAGGCATAAACCGGGTACAGTGGTAACAATGAATGTAGGGTCGGGTTTCCGAAGGTACTCAGTTTTTAACTGATGTACAAACCCGACCGCTCCGTACGTATTCCCGAGAAAGCGAGGGTTGAGTTACGATGTCCCTAAGCCCGAAGGCCTTTGGGTACTTTACGACAATAAATGTATACTCAGCTTTCACCGCGTGAGTATAATACAACCTTACCGTTTAGCCTCAAAATAAGCACTGTTAAAATTTGAGAAAAATTACTGAACAGCTTTACCATGCACCTAACAGGTGGTTTCTTCTTTGAGTGAAAGCTCTTGTTAGGGAACTAAAACAGATTGTTGCATAGCCCATATGGCAATAATAACTATAAATTCGAGTCCTGTAAAGTGAATAGTTTGAACCTAAAGGGATTACTTGCAATCGATTCGAATTGACAATTTAACGAATTGTAAACTAAGGTCGTAACAAAAAGTCATAAAATCATATTTCAAGAACTAACACGTTTATTACCCCCTAGAACTAGTGTTATAATGATGCCAACATGGTTCGAAAGAATTTGCAAAAACAAATAGATGAGACCATCCGTATGGAACTAGAGGACGTGCCGCAACAACATGTCAAGAACTGGTGTAATCATATCGAAATCCATCAAGAGAACGTGAGTCTTGTGGGCCAAATGGTTGGTCTACCAATTGGGGCAAAGCGTATTGGTTGCCGTTTCCATCATGGTTATTCCGGAATGACAATGGGGCAAACAGCAGCCATCTTCATCGAAGCCAACTGCTTTGATTGCCCTAATCATACGGTCGTAAATCCTGACAACTTTGGAGAAGCCCTTATCGCGAAAATTCGAGACCGTAAGAAGACCAGGAACGAGGTTGAAAAAGCTACCCAACTGCTAAAAGGATTGACCCCTCCGAATCCGACTGAGGCGCTTAAATCGGATGTCGAAAGCGACACAACAGCCCGCGAGTTGGCTGGGTTACTAACCACAGAGGAACATAAACGCGAGGCCGCGGATAAGCTTCTTCAAGGTACTAAATTCAAACCAAAGATAATATCAGGTAGTTTAGCATCTGTTCTTATTGGCGCGGTCCTTGACCCACAGGTGGGAAGCATCGTAATGGAAATATTACGTCTAGCTGGGCTGCATGATATAGACATCCTCTTAATTGCAGTTAAGGGGGCAATTGTAGCCCTTAATGAAGGTAGAAATGTAGATTCGGCGTCTATGCTAATTACCGAAGCCGTCAAACAAAAGCAGATCAGTTTTACCCCTGAGATAGTGAGTACTTTGGTTTCTTGGCTTCCTGCTCCGATTGATCCTTTTCCACATTTAGGCATTCGCCGAGATAAGAAAGGCCGAGAAGGTGTTGAGGAAGCTTTCAAAACTTTTACCACCCAAGATAAAAGACTCGTTGAAGAGACTATACTAAATCTTCTTCGTTCTGATCAACCGCACCTTGTTGCAGCCGCCTGTGCCGCAGTTCAAATATTAAATGAGTCATCACCTGATTTCTCAGTAGAGCGGTATTTTAAACCATTACTTGAAGCGCTGTCTCGGGAACGAGAAGATGAGGATATGTATGTGGACGCTTCAATATGCCAAACCTTAGCACAGATGATGAAGCGCGAACCTCTTGTTGTCTCCAAAGAAATCTTTGCAGCTATTAATAAGGCTACAGAAGAATTGCAAGAATCATTGTTTCATATTTTCATACGCAATGAAGCACTCGCGGTAGCTGAAGCCTGGATTGAACCTTTTGTAAGCCTCCTAGCGAATGCAAAGATTGCGGACCAGACTAAGTTTGAACTGTCGGAACTGCTATCACATATTTCTCGAGATCGTCCCGACGTTGTTATTGCGCACATAACGGGACTTTTTGGTGTCTTGGCCATCGTGTCCGGACTCGAAGACGATAAACGAAAGCTCGCACAAGAACCAGGCAAAGAGAGAATCTCTTTCTTTGAATATCAATCCTGCATTTCCGCTTTAAGTGGAGCAGCACGAAATTTACGAGAAGTGATCGAAAATGTAGGGAATACTGATGCAGAAAAGACTGTTTCTGAGATTCGAGAGTTGATTGCACGAACAAGCAGCAAATCAGCAGCTTCATTCAAAACTGAACTTATCCTGCTTCTTGGGGATTTCGGGCATCGAAATCCTGATCTCTGCTCAAAGATAATACCCTTGATTTTCCCACATCTCGTTGATTCTGATTCTTACATGGTTCGTGGTGCTGCTGCTGAAGCATATAGGGAAATTGCTATGCGAGACGGAAGCTGCTTACCCGAAAATGTGACCATCCTATTGGCTGCTTTGTTGGGTGATGAGTACCTTTATCCGGTTAGGGTTGCAGTTGAAGCCTTCGAATGGATCGAGGTGAAAGACTTCCAATTGGCTGGAAAAGTAGTAAATCGTCTCGTAACCACTTACGCTGCGTACAAACAGGACCAGTCTCAAGGTCACTTGCTCGAAAAAGTCTCGGCCGCACTTGTGAACATTGCAGATACTCACACCCCGTTCTTACCCTGTGCTGCCCAGATAGCGATTGATTTGGGAAACCATCCATACTATTACTCCGCCAAAGATGGGCTCCGCTCATTACGAAGATTAATACGTCGACATAAAGAATACGAACCATTCTACCTTTCCTTATTAATAAACTATTATTCTCGATTTGACTTGGAAATAACATCAAGTCGTGCAGGGTATCACAGCGGGAAAAGTGATTCCGAATTTGAAGAATTATATGACCTTTCTCCGGAGGTGATAAAGTCTGAGACAACCAAACTGACGACCGTTGCTCAAAGTCAGAAAGAACCAAATAATTTGATTCATTTCGCCTGCCTCTTGATAAACGTTGGAGCTATAAAAGAGGCCGCAGATTTGTTTAGAAAATATACAACATTGTTACCCGATGAAGAGCGTTATGCTTGGACTCGTTCAAAGTACAATGCATTGGCGTTTCTGCTTGAGGCCGAGACAGCTTTAGTAGGTCGAGACTTAAATGAGGCAAAAAAACTCATTGAAGAAGCCTTAGAAATCGCGGGTTCAATTGAACGACCTAAGAGAAACCTACCGTTCGGATTGGAGAGGGCCATTCCAAGAGAAGATGAAAAACCCGATTTCTACACGACTTGGCTTCAAATAAGACAACGATGGTTAAATCTGAATAATGACCCTGTAGAATTGGACAAGGCTACCGAAGAAGTTATCCAACAAATAGAGTCCTTGAATACAAGAACAACTGACCAAATGGCCTTGTATATTCACAAAGAATTAGCAGTTGCTGCCAGATTCTTAGCACAATGGTATCAATGCGTATTAAATGGTGACCTGGGACAAGATGCAAAGCGAGGCGCAATCAAGGCTCACCTAGCGGAAATACTACGGGGTGTCCAAGGGCATGGTCATGAATTGCTTGAGGCTCGTGTAGAAGATCATCTAAGTAAAGTTGATTCCCTTTCTACTACTAAAGGTATAAGGGAGCTACTGCAAGACTTATTACGGGGAGCAATAAGTAGTTTACATTCCTGCATAGCGGACATGTTCTTCTTGAAAATAGC
>Ga0224542_1000020_pt1 | contig 11288 bp, 16 predicted proteins | sample 714E33034metaG_FD_172015 | JGI IMG/M metagenome (GOLD analysis project Ga0224542, IMG submission 172015) | Peat soil microbial communities from Stordalen Mire, Sweden - 717 E3 30-34 | ecosystem: Environmental > Terrestrial > Soil > Wetlands > Peat | place: Sweden: Norrbotten County, Stordalen... | reverse complement strand
ATTGGGGAAGAGGAAAAAGTATGCAGGACCGAAAATCTGTCGTGGTGCCTGCCACATACGAAGAAACGGACCACTAGCATTTCGCATACGTTTAGCGAAACTTTTGAAATGAAACCTGCCATGATTTGGATTCTTGTTGGTGGCAGTGATAGTAACAGTTGCTGGATCAAGTTGCACGCATGGTCCTGGCTGTTTTGTCGGGTCAGCTTCCTCGGCCAGATGTAGTCGTAGAGCGGATATAGGATCGAAGAAGTCAGAGTGTCCGGTTGAGATGACGGCGACTTTGCGGCGACCTTTACCTGGGCTTTCGATGGCTCGTATTTGGAAAATAGAGCCCCCTTGGTGTGGTTGAAGTTGTGTTACCGTTCTGCGCCAGTTCTTGATGGAGGTCTTGGCTTCGGACTTGTTCGAACCTTTGGCCATTATCGTTTTTCCTGTGTACTAGAGTGTGGAGCACTCGTCATAGGTGCCCGAGTCGTTTCTGTTCAACTCTTTGTGTGAGGTATGGAGTTCCTTCACGATTTCGATCAAGGAAGGGGTAGAGCGTCCGGTTCCGTTGCATTCCTGGCACTTTTTTCGAGGTACAGCCAGGGGGTTGTCTGGATCGCATCTCCAGCACTCGACGGTCATTTGCTTGATGGGAGTCAGATCATCGTCGAGATCGCTGTACTTGTAGGCCGTGGCTGCAGATGACATTTGCATCCTCCTTCCTTGGAAGACGCATCAAGTATAACACATTTTTGTCTGTCAAGGAGGATCGATTTTTTCCTCTTCTGAAGATCCCTTTGGCGCGAGGTTTTGTCTTTCTTGCACGGTTTCCTCGGGCAAGGAATCGTTAGCCAGTGCGGCAAGCTCCTCGTCGGAAATCTCAGTCTCGGTGTCTGGTCCAGGCTGGCCTAGGGCGCTTACCTCCAGGCTGTCGTCTAGCACGTCTGCGACGGAGCCTCTGAGGCCATCGAGACATGCAAGTAGATCCTTGCAGCCGCGTCGCTTAAGGTGTTCCAGGCGGGATACGAGCTGTTCGGGGGTCTCTACCTGTTCGAAGAAGTCGAGCACGTTTGAGGCATCGGTCAGGAGATCAAAGAGGCTGGAGATTTTCATGGTTCATCCTTGGGCAGACATGAATAGGTTGGTTTGTCGTCCGGTAGTTATGATTCTGTGTAGGGGACAAAGGTAAAGGTAGTAGGAACGGATGTTTTTGACTCCATGTTCTTCAATGTAAGCAACTGTCCATCCGGGTGGGATCTCCTGACCGTTGAAACTGTTCGGAAGTCTTGTTTTACATTTTTGGCTGCTGCAGTACCAAGACTTTGTGTTTTTGGGGATTATCAAGGTTTTTGGCATGGCAGGAACGTTACCATTCCACAGGACCTATGGGACATTTTTTGAGGTCGTCAGCTCGTATAGTGATAATTGCGGTATTTGGATGAGGAGGACCTTTGGCTAGTAGAACTATGCAATGTACAACCTGAACAGCAGGACTGTCTTTTTCTATTGGTTCGAGGGTAACATATGGGGACACCCAGATCACAGGGAAGGTGCCAAAGTGCTTGATGTTGATGAAAGGAACTAGTCGCTGGTTTCCCTTTACAGGATGATCGCTTGGTTTCAGGAGTTCATCCATTCCTGAGACAGAAGGTAGTGGTATTTCGATGAGTGCTTCTGACATAATTATGTCTCCTGTTTTGTGTCCGGAGAGGGCAATGAATTGTCGGATTGAACCTCAATGGGTTTTTCATCAACAACTTCATGCTTTGGTGCAGTTTCTGTCACAGGTTCAGTTTTTTGTGGGGTAGTGGCTATTTCAATTTCACTTGCTTGGATGATTGTGGCGCCTAGCTTGTCAGCCACCTGGGTAAGAAATGGGAAGATTAGGTTGAAGTCGGTCTCTTCCATGTCCTTGAGGGGTTTCTTGTCTTTGATGGATTCTCCGAATTTGAGGATGATGTTTCGTGTCCAGTTGGGGCACAGTAGTGCTTCCCAAGTAGATCTAATTAGCCAGGCTCTCTTCTCTTTGGAAAGAGGCTTTAGGGCGATCTTGTTTCCGATGAAATCGGCAATTTGTGTCAGAGGAGTAAAGATGAGGTTGAATTTCTTCGAGTTACGGGCATCTAGTTCACTGAGAGTTGCTTTGGCGAAGATGGCCTTACCAAATTCAAAGCTGTTATCAGATGTCCATTCGGGAAATTGTAGTGCTTCCCATACAATCTTGATGAGGGAGGCGCGATCTTCTTTGGTAGGTACAGTGGACATTGTAGTTCCTTATATTTTGATGTTGTGTCGGTGTAGAACATCTTCCCAAAGAAGACGAATTTCCCTTAGGTAGGGAATATGATCCCCCGCGATGAAGGTCAGACCCCGGATGACAGGGGTTAGTTGATCTAGGCGCTTGGACTTGTCGATTTTGTCCATTGTCTTGATTCTTTTCAAGACATCATTGAGAATCATGGGATTTTCAAGTTTTGAATACTTGGCAACCTTGGGCAGGTTGGCTGCGAATTGATGTAGTCTATCGATCAAGTCGTCAAAAGCTGTTGCTTTTTCGCCTGAGGCTAGATCTCTTTCAGTGAGTCGGTGCTCAATAATGAGTTTGGTGGCCTGTGCTCGGGCAGCCGTAGCTTCATGTATATTCGATGTGCCGTCTGCTAGGCGTCTTAGCTTAACGACCTTCTCAGCTGCTTCGCCGCGTTTCATGATGTTGGAGTCTCAGGAAATCGGTATTCTAACCACTTAGCGATTCCGTCTACCAACGAGGTTGCCCTGCGAATACGAGGATCGTTGGTCGGTCCAGATGGTTCGAATTGAAGGTTTTTCAGTTTACTAACGAACCATGACAAAGGAACACCTGCTTGGAGTGCTACTGAAATACTCATTGAGAGAGCATCTAGTAATCCAGAAATGGTAGAACCCATGCGGTCAGTCTTCAGAAAAATCTCACCTGGAAGGTTTGTGTCTGGGTAGAGTCCTACTTGAATGTACAGTTTTACTGATTCTTCAGTTTGGATTTCTTGACTGGCGCACTGGATGATCAGTTTTTTGGTAATTGAGGGTCGTTCATCTGGCATATGTTTACGATTGCTCATATTTTGAATTTTCTTAAAGTTTCCTGTGCGTTGGCAATCGCAGTGTGTGCTTTGGCTATTTTTTCTGCCGGACTTTCTTGTGTAGCATCCTCAAAATCCCTAAGATCTTCGTACATGTCTGTCATTATAGGTTCCATGTGTTGATCTAGGATGTGTCGTAAGTATCCAGATCGTGTACGTCCAGTTGTCTTAGCGACGGCGTTGATTTTCTTGAGCACCGAGGCTTTTACGGTAGTTTGGACAAGGTACATCTTGGGCACGGGAGCATAGGCTCGCATAACTTCGCATATGATGCAACTTTTTTCACTTTTTCTTTTGTCCGTCGCGTCTCAGTCCTTTCCTGTTCGTGCGATGGTCATAGATCCCTGGTACGCGCTCCGTCGCACCTTGGCAGTAGTCTATTACTTGTAGACATAGCTTCCGGGCCTCTTCGCCGATCTTGGGTGTCTGTTCGACAGCGGAGCGCAGATCCCTCATCCGTTTCCAGCTGTACATGCTGGAGATCTGCAGGTGCGAGTTTCGGATCTTGGGCGGACGTTCGGTAGGGGGTGAATTTGGGGAGATGCGCTCGATGTGAAGTCGGGGATGGAGGCCGGCGTAGACGTTGTACGAGGAAATGGCTTCGTCGGGCATCATGGCAGCCCAAGCGAAGAGATAGTTCACAGGTATTCGGTCTTTCTGTTTCCATTTTTCCAGGATGCAGTCGGGCAGTCGATCAAGGGCACGCAAAAGGTTGTCGATATAGGTATCTGAGTAGCCAGCTTTTTGAGCAAAGTCTCTGTAACTGATATGGAAGTTGTCACTCATGGTTTTGGCAGCCAAGGCGATTTCATATGTGTGGAGATTCTGTCGAGTGGAATTTTCTAGGATGTTGGCCCAGTATTCGTCTTCTTCAGGGAGATCCGATGGTAGTATTATTGCGGGGATGTGGTGCCATTGTAGGAAGAGAGCGGCTTCGGTTCTGCGGAAACCTGATCGGAGATAGTACAATTCGTCTTCGCCGGGAACTGGAATGACGACTATGGGTATTTTGAGTCCTTCTGTTCGCATGCTGCCAATTAGCAATTGTAGTTCCTCGTTGGTCGCGTCTAGGCGGACATTCTTGAAGTCCTTGTCCGCAATGATTTGGTCTAGGGGAAGCATGGTTATAGGCCCCGTGATGATGGCCGATAGGCGTTCACCTTGAGGACCGTGTTTGCTAACGTAGAGATCGCGTTCGCGCTTCGTTTGTCGTTTGGCTAATCGATCTTTGGCAGCCTTTAGACTGTGTTTGTGTGGAGGGTTTGCTTTGGCGGTATGCTCAGGGAGTAGAGGTTTTAGGATTGGTCTTGGGTCTTCAGGTTCTTCGTCATCTGCCAGGGGTTCATTAGGGATATCTGACTGGAAATCTCCTTGCTTCAATCGTCGCCAAGTAATTTCTTCAGAAGGAGATAGCATGTAGTTGTACATGAGATGTCCTTCGGGAATTTGGACAAGATCTCGAAGCAATGTGCCTTGAGATTTTTCCAAGGACTCAATGACTGACACTGGGGACTGAGATGGAGGTTTTTTATTGATCAAGGACGTTCTCATCGAGAGATATTAAGGATTTGTTGCTTAGGTGCATTGGAGTGCCAATTTACTAGCTATATCGTATTGTTTTTTGGACCCATCTTGGTATGCATTTTCAACTGGTGCATAGCATTTGCCGCAAAGTAGATAGTTTTCCAGGGTCTTCGGATTCCATACCCATCCCCATTTACCAATACCATCGGAATTGCCACTGAAGCCAAGAAGCCCAACAAACATGGATATTTGCTGTCCACAACGTCTGAAAGCATCTTCAGTCATTTCACGGGTAAATCCATGGGGATAAGCAACTTTGCACAATGGACATACAGTTGGTCCCACCGACATTGTCAAATGTAATTCATCGTTGATGATTTCTGCCTTGAATGCCATATTTACAATTCTCCTTTTGCTTTAGCGATGGTTGTTAGTTGGGACGTTAACCTACTTGTTGCAGACGTAGTTGTTCAGGAAGGTGGTCTAGTGCCTTGTCGATGACTTGTTGCTTGGCTATCACTCGTTGGCTCATGTTTACATCGAGGGTGTTGTTCAGTGCTAGGTGTAGTACATGGACCATTTTTGACTGACCGAAACGACAAAGGCGATCTTCTGCCTGACTCAGAACCGCAGGGTTCCAGTCGATTTCACAGAAAATCACTGTAGAGGCTCGGGTTAAGGTGATTCCAGCACCTGCTGCTTTGAGTCCTCCAATGAAGATTCTCTTTTTACCGGCTTGGAACTTTCGAATGATTTCTCCGCGATCTTCCATGGGAGTGTCGCCGTACAATGTCACAGAGTCCTCGGCATAGTGTTCGGTGATTTGGCTTAAAACGTCTTTGTGATGGGCAAAAATTACGATACTGTCACTGGTTGCGGTAAGCAATTCGTCAATGTACGATAGACACATTGGTAGTTTGGCTAATGCAGTTTTGTGTCGGAATTCTGACATTTCCTGAAAGGCAACTCCTACGAAGGCGTCTAGTGCCCTCACTGCTGCTTTGTATTCAGTATTGGTCTTGGCAGCTTCCAATTTTGCCAAGGCAGCCTCGTACTTTTTCTCGTAGACTTCTTTCCATTTTCGGAACTCAGGGTGCTCGGACCAGTCGATTTCCTTATCGCCCAGTACTACAAGTTGTCTGCGCTTGGGCGGTAGTTCCTTTAATACATCGTGTTTCAGTCGGCGCACCATGAAGGTAGTGCGCAGTCGTTGTTGTAGTTCTGATAGGTGCGAGGAGCCTGTCGCTACCCAGGTGTTGTGACCATTATGTCGCTCTTGATGTAGGCCGCAGTATCTTCGAGCAAACGTCCACCAATCACCAAACTTGGCTGGGCAGATCGCAGCCGCCATGGGCCAGATCTCTTTGGGGTAGTTCTCCATTGGCGTACCGCTCAGGAAGAGCGTTCTGTGCGCTCTGCGCATGAGTCCGAATTCTCCAAAAACGGCAATGGAACGTTTGGACTCGGGGTTCTTGAGGGCTTGTGACTCGTCGAAGATGATCACATCCCAAATGCGTTTGAGACTTTCCGTGAACTCCGAGATTTCTTCTCCATCTCTCATTCGAGGAACGAGCTTTTCGTAGTTGGTAATTACGAACAGATTGTCTTCAGCGGGTATTCTGGAAGTTCCTGTCTTGGGAATGAAGACTTTGCGAGTCTCAACTAGCCATTTTTCGGCTTCCATTTTCCAATTGAAGGCAAGTGTAGCTGGCGCTATAACAAGAACGTTTTTGGGTTTGATATAGTTGACAAAACCCAGTGCTTCTACTGTTTTGCCTAGTCCTGGCTGGTCTCCGATCAGAGTGTCTTTTCGTTGGATAGCATAGGCAATTCCAGCCTTTTGGTATGGCAAGTATTCAAGCCCAGGAGGACACGGAACCTCGATATTGGAAGAAACAGCCCGTGACTTTTCGAGCATGTGCAAGTGTCCTTGCATGATCTTCAGTGCGGCTTCATTACAATGCGATTTCACCCGAGTAGCGTCTTCTATACGCGGCGACCAGAATCGTCGACCTATTCTTGCTCGGCATGCCTTGCAGTGATCTCTGTTCGCGCAAAGGGTAGGTTCGTGTTTTTCGAATCCGGCCTTTTTCAGTTCCGCCCAGTCCTCGGGCTTAGAATCCGAGACAAACACACCTTTCCAGAAGGTGATTACCATTTATTGATGGGCTCCTCGAACAATGGCTTGGCGAGCTACAGCTCTCCATGCTTCTACATCGGGACTGCCATATTGATCGAAAGAGGGAGCGTGAGACTCAGGATCACCATGCCATTCAAGAATTTTTTCAGACCAGAGTTCAGCTAACTCAAAAGCTAACCAGTCTTCTGGTTGTGGATATGTAGTAACCGATTCTTTGGGCTTACCACAGAAGAAACATCGCATAGGACTTTTACAACCGGCACGGTTACATAACTCGACAATGTCATATCCGCAGCAGATCCACTTTGTCATGTTAGTTATCCTTTAACGTTGCTTAGTGTTATGACTTGACTTCTTTCAATTCTTTGGTGAATAGTTCTTCCCATTGTCCAGCAATTTGTGTCCAGGACAAGTTCCTCAAAGCCCATTCACGGGCGTTATCTACAAGATCGGCGAATTCAATTTCGCAAGGAGGTTTTTTGAGGAATTCTTTCACGTGATTGAGGAATTTTACTCTGTACACATCACTGTTACTTGGAGGATCTACAAACAATCCATATTTTACAGTTTCCGCCAATGCCGCAAGTCTTGTGGCTATGCAAAGGCATCCTGCTGCCTGTGCTTCCATGGCCGAGATGCAGGAAGTTTCCTTAAATGCAGTGGGATAGAGCCACATGGAGGATTCCAGAAAAGCCTTGGCTAGCTCGACTTGACCTACACGTCCGTGTGCAAAGACGCCACAGTCTTGCATACTTGTTAGTCTGTCTTGGAAGAACTGGATCTGTAGTTTGGCGTCTTTATCATGATGTTGGTTGGCTATTTGTTGCCAAGTATTAAAGCCGTAGTAGATGTGTAGTTCAGCATCTGGTTGCATTTCTCTGATCTGTGGCCAGTAGCTGAGCAATTGGTCTAGTCCACGATCGGGTGAGGAGGAATAGATGACTTTGCAACCTTCCTTCTTCGGTTCACGTAGGAAAAGTCTTGGGTCAATGCCGTTTCTGGTAACGACGAATTTGTTTTTGGGTACTTCGGGATAATACGACGAGAGTATTTTTTTGGACCATTGAGAGAGACACAGGACAATATCATATTTGTCCAAAAGATTTTGGTGGTTGTCTCCTACATGAATATCATGGCACCATAGTACTGCTAGTTTGGTTCGGGGTTTGAGTACATGTAGAGCAGGCAGACAGCGAGAAGAGATGAAGACGTCGCATTCTATGATTGAAGTCTGTGCGAGTTTCGATGAAAGAAGATAGGGTTGGCAGTCGGTGTATGTGACACTGTCGCGCTGGCAGGGTGTTACCTGTCCGATGATCTCGACGTCGTGACCCCTCTGAGCAAGCTCTGTTGCCATATGGATGGCAGCAGTCTCAGATCCTCCGAGACCAGTGTGTAGTGAGTCAGGACCCCAGGTCTCCCAAGCTGCGCCGGTCCAGATCACTATTCTCAAATTGTCCTCGATTTGGCTCGACGGATGGCCTCGGTTGCGGTACGGGCCGATCGCTTTGTGTCCGTGTGCGCCTGTGGATCGATGACTCTAGCCTCATAGGAGATCCCTTTGGAAGTTTCCTGCAAACGCAGGTAGGTGTGCATGATCGCACGACCCGTCTTTCGCGGTTTGGCCATGAGTATCGCAGGCTAACTCGGTGCAGATCTAGTGTCAATGGAAAATATGGACTTGGAACTTGGACCGGGAATATGGGGCGAAAATATATCTTGACTGTTTTTCGTGCCTTCGGTATCTTCGCACCTTCGCGGGGACGGTCGGCGGTCGGCTCGTCCTCATAACCCACAAGCAGAGGAGCATTGAACATGGCAGCAAAGCAGGACAACATGGTTCGGGCACCTGAGGGCTTCCGTCGCGCAGGATCCGTGGCGAACGCCGGATGGTTCAACATGAGCAAAATCGGCAACATCATTCACGGCACCTTGGAGGGCATGTTCCGTCGGCCGGACAGTCTCAAGGGACCTAACGGCGAGTCGGATTTCTTTCAGATCAAGGTGAGTGAGCCCTGCGAAGTACGCATGGGTACTGGTGCAGCTACGAAGTTGGTTCAGACCAAGGCTGATGACTTCGTCAATCTGAACTTTGGGCCGAAAACCAAGTGCCTCAAGGAAGAGAATGACAAGGTTTCGAACGGTGCCGTCATCGAGATCTGGGGCGTCATTGCGGGGCGCAAGATCGAACTCAAGGACGGTCGGAAGATGCACGATCTCGATTTGCACATCAAACAGATCAAGGCTCCACGAGCTGACATGGATGAAGTCCCTTTTGACGGTGCCGCGCCGGACGAAACGGTAGTCGAGTAATCCTCCATGTCCAGGCCAGTTGCGATTCGGGTGAACTACCGGGAGGATGCGGGCTATCTGCTGCGCCTGGAGGCAGCTATTGAGATCGACGTCACCCAGTCGGACGGATGGAGGAAAGAAACCATGGTGATAGTTCGTCAGTTGGTCAAGCGTCTTCTGGAAGCTGACAAAGGAAGAAACAAGAAGCTTGACGTTTTGAAGTCCGCTCGGTAGTACAGTATCGGGAGACCAGGGTGTAGCCCTGGTCTCCCTTTCTTATGGAGGTTTTCATGACCGATCAGGTGATAGATGTGGAGCCGGAAAAGGTCATGACAGGGCAGATTTCTTATTGTCCTGATCTTGGTCTATATCATCACGTTCGTCCGGACGGCGAAAGCTACTTCACAGCACGTGATGTGCGGTTAGAGATTGATAAGTATTTGGCTGAGGGTCGAGTGAAGGAGGCTGAATTTCTGGCGGGGCTTACGGCTTGGGCCAGAGACTTTCCTCACAAAGTCACGACTTTCTATGCCGATCGGTCTTTCGAGGTGAGGGAGTTCAAACTGGCTCCTGAGGATGATCCTGGAAGCGTACCAGACGAGGTAGATGGAGTCGCTCCAAACACTTGAGGTTCATTCTTGTCACATCGGAGCTTTTCTGGAGATTCGGTTCCTTTTAGTACACGTCTGAGACAGCAGGGACCTAAGCTCGTTCGCGATCGTCTTTTGGAATTGATGCGCGATATGCAATGGCATGCTGCTTACGAGTTGGAGCAGTTATTGCCTCAGGGTGAGTGGGTGGGGGCAATGCGCGAGCTGTTGCAACTTCATTTGGCGTTCGATCGCGTATCGCACAGTTTGCGAATTCGTCAAATGAATTCAGGCGAGCGCAAACAGTCGTTAGTTGATTTGCTTGCAGGAATTGATGCTTCTCAGCCGGATCCCCTTGCGGCGTTGCCAGAAGGCGAGAAAACATTTGCCTTTCACGAGGAACGCATCGAACACTTAGAGGAGAAAAATCGAAAGGATGAAGGTATTTTTGATCCTAGCAAAGACGCTGTAGATGAACCAGTAGGAGAGAAGTTGGTTTTGTCTGAGGTTCCTGGAGAGTTGGAACTTCCCATGGTTGACAGTGTGACCATGTCATCTGCAATCCTCGCAATGAAAGGTTCGGGCAAGACGTACTTGGGAGGTGTTATTGCAGAGGAGTTTTTGTTGCATTCGGAATTGAAGGTGCCTGTAGTGATTGTGGATCCTACTGGGGTATGGCACGGTCTATTAGCCACTAATGAGGGAAAACCTTCTTCCTTTCCATTGACCATCCTCGGGGGTTCGCACGGAGAAATAGCAGTTACTCATCGTCAGGGCAGTCAGGTGGCAGAGGCTGTCCATGAGACGTGGCCGAGATCTTTCATTTTGGATCTGTCTCATATGGAGCCTGAGGGTCAGCATGGGTTTGTGGCGGATTTTGGTCAGCGGATTTTCGTACTCAATGAACGGGCTCCTTTTCATCTGATCGTGGATGAAGCCGACGAGTTCGCTCCTCAGGTGATTGACTCTTCGTCACGTCACCAGAAGCGCTCTCTAGGAGTGATCGATAGAATGGTTCGTCGTGGTAGGACAAGAGGATTTGGTACCACAGTCATTACACAACGAACAGCGGTGATTTCGAAGAATGTTCTTTCACAGAGTGAAGCCCTTTTCATTTTGCGAATGGTGGCTCCGAGTGATATTGCAGCTGTCAATGAGTGGATGAGACACCGGGTGTCGATCGAACACCGCATGGCATGTCTGGAGCAGCTTCCCAACTTGCCGCCCGGAACTTCGTACTTCATGCAGAGTGGAATTTCTGCGCCGTTTCGTAGATTTGTCGTTCGCAAGAAGAAGTCGTTCGACTCGTCACGTACTCCTCGTGCCAATGAAGCGTTCGTAGAGCCCGAGTTGGCTAAGTCCCCAGAGAACATTCTTGTCGTTGTCAAGAAATGGCTAGGTACTGTTGTGGAAACTTCTTCGAGTGAGGAAGTTTGATGAAACGGCGTGATTCCCTAGGCCGATTTCTTCCAGCTCCTGTACGGGATTCCTTTGGTCGTTTTGCAAAGAAGTCGGTTAAGAAGTCATTGGTTCGAAAGTCAGTTGGGAAGATCATAAGGAAGATGCTTGCAAAGCCGGCTCGAAAGCCGGTTAAGACGATTCAAAAGCCCGTACGCAAGCCCGTCCGCAAGCCCGTAC
>Ga0224542_1000018_pt1 | contig 12053 bp, 9 predicted proteins | sample 714E33034metaG_FD_172015 | JGI IMG/M metagenome (GOLD analysis project Ga0224542, IMG submission 172015) | Peat soil microbial communities from Stordalen Mire, Sweden - 717 E3 30-34 | ecosystem: Environmental > Terrestrial > Soil > Wetlands > Peat | place: Sweden: Norrbotten County, Stordalen... | reverse complement strand
ACGCCGGACAACTCCGGCCAATCTTGCACTTGACAACTCATCGCCATGTGGATAACGCGCCTCGCGCTCCGCTACCCTGTTTCGACCTTCTTATTTGCCATGACGATCCTTGTTTTCGGGCTCGTCTCGTTCAGCCAGCTCCCGGTCGATCTGCTTCCGAACATCAGCATCCCTGCCGTGTCAACGGTGACGTTTTTCACCGGAGCCAGCCCGCTCGACATGGAACAATCCGTTACCCGTATCATGGAGCGAGGCGTCTCCTCCGCCAACGATGTCGATTATGTCCAGTCCTCCACCCGCGAGGGTATCTCCCAGATCAGGATCTTCTTCACGTGGGACGCCAACCTTGATGTGGGTCTCGTCGATGTCGTCCAGCGGGTGAACCGCATACTGACACAGCTCCCGACGGGGATAGCAACACCTGTCGTCCTCCGGTTCGACATCACGAGCCAGCCCGTGTGCAACATCGCCATTTCGGCCGACATGGACGAAAGGGATCTGTACGACCTTGCCTACAACACGATCGAGCCCCAGATCGAACACGTGTCGGGAGTTGCGCAAGCCCAGGTTCTCGGCGGCAAGCTCCGGGAAGTCCACGTCACGCTGGACCGGAATCGTCTGGAAGCCCTCCAGTTGCCGGTGCTCACCGTCCTGAACGCTGTTGCCAACGCAAACCTCATCCTCCCCTCCGGCGATATCAAGACAGGCAAATTCGACTATTCGCTGAAGACGGAGAGCCAGTTCAATGTTGTGAAGCCGATGGAGGACATCGTCGTCAAGGTCGTCAACGGTGTTCCGGTCAGCATTAAAGATGTCGGCTCCGTGGAAGACAGTTTCCAGGAGCAGACCGAGATTGTGCGGATCAACGGGAAGCCAGGCGTGACGATGCGCGTGCAAAAGCTCGCAAACGCCAACACGATCGATGTCGTGGACCGTGTCATCAAGTCGCTTCCCACGCTGACCGGCATCCCGCCAAACGTCAGGATGACGATCTCCTTCGACCAGTCACTCTACATCCGGCAGACGATCTCGGGCCTTGAGCGTGAAGGGGGCCTGGGAGCAATCCTGGCGATGATCATCATCATGCTGTTCCTCCGGAACATGCGCGGGACCCTCATCATCCTTGTTGCCATCCCCCTGTCGATCCTCATCACCTTCATCTGGTTCCGCTTCGGCGGGTCGACGCTGAACATCATGACATTCGGAGGATTGGCGCTGGCAGTGGGGCGACTGGTCGACGACTCGATCGTGGAGCTGGAGGCGATCTCCCGCCATTACAACTTGCGCAAACAGGAGCAAACCAAGATCCAGGCAACGCTCGAGGCCGCGCAGGAGGTTGCCGGGCCGATTTTCGTCTCCACCCTGACCACGGTCATCGTGTTTCTCCCGATCGTATTTCTGACCGGCATTGCGAAGCTCCTCTTCATCCCCCTGACGATCACCATCGCGGTTGCGCTCTTCGGTTCGTTCTTTGTGTCCCGGACCGTCACGCCGCTCATGTGTCTTCGGTACCTCCCGCCGGAGAAGCTCCTGGACCGGAACTCACGGAAGATCCCGGATCGCATCCGGGTGAGAGCCTACGATGCGCTCGAAGCGATCGATACATGGTATGAACATCAGCTCCGCCGCACATTGGAACACCGGAAGTTCGTCATCGGCGCTATTGCGATCGCGGGTATTCTCTCGTTCGGACTCATCAAATTCATCGGCACGGAGTTCTTTCCCGAACAGGATGAATCCCAATTCACTGTCACCGTGAAGCTTCCCGTGGGATCACGCGTCGAGGAGACCGAACGGCTCTGCCAGGAGATCGAGCGCGTTTTGCAGACCAATATCCCGGAAATACAGGCAGTGATCACCGACATTGGCGTGCCCGCAGCCCGCAGCGGGAGCTTCTTCGCCCGCAATACCGGCACCCATGCCGCAAACATCCAGGTGGCGCTCGTGCCTCCCGACCAGCGGAAACGTGATATCTTCCAAATCATCAAGGCCGTCAGACCGAAGTTGTCGCAGATCCCCGGCATCGCAACGTTTATCAGCCCGAGCGGCTTCCTGAGGTTCCTGATGAATTTCGGATCCAATGCTCCCATTGATGTCGAGATCAGAGGATTCGATATCGACACCGGTTCTCAGCTTGCGAAGCAGATTGCTGGATTTGTCCGGACGACCCCCGGCACAGCAGACGTGCAGGTGACACGAGAAGACAACCTTCCTGAACTCCGCGTGAAGATCGACAGGGACAAAGCCGGCACGCTGGGACTGAGCGTCGCACAGATCTCCAATACGATCAGCACATGCATCAACGGGAGCGTGGCCTCGCTCTACACTGACCCCGTCTCGGGCAACCAGTACAACATCCTTGTCCGCCTCAGCGAGGATTATCGGGAACAGATCGCCGATCTGGGCAACCTGGTCCTTACAACCGACAACGGCCAGCAGGTCCGGCTTGGCAACGTTGCGACAATCACGAAGGATACCTCGCCGGTCCAGATTGACCGTAAGTACCAGCAGCGGCTTGTCGAGGTCACCGCAAATGTCACAGGTGCCGATCTCGGCTCCGTGGCAAGCGCCATCCAGGCGAAAATCGACAAGTTGACCGTCCCGCCGGGTTTCGAGATAAAACAGAGCGGGAATGTCGAGCAGCAACAACGAACATTCCGGGATCTCGCTCTTGCGTTCAGTCTTGCCATCATCCTCGTATACGTCGTGATGGCGTCGCAATTCCAGTCGCTTCTTGACCCGTTCATCATCATGTTCACCGTCCCCCTCGGCATGGTCGGCGTCCTCTGGATGCTTTTCCTTACCGGCACCACCCTGTCGGTCACGTCCTTCCAGGGTGTCATCGTCATGGTTGGCATTGTTGTGAGCAACGGGATTCTTCTCGTGGATTACACCAACCGCCTCCGCAAGGCATCGGTTCCGCTTGTGGACGCCGTCGTCAAGGCAGGGCGCACGCGCCTGAAACCCATCCTGATGACCTCGCTGGCCACCGTGCTCGGACTCATTCCCATGGCGATCGGCATGGGTGGAGAATCGACGCAGGCGCCTCTTGCTATCGCCGTGATCGGGGGCCTGACGGTGTCCACCGTGCTGACACTCTTCTTTGTCCCGGCGCTCTACATCGTGTTTGAACAACGATTCAAGAGGGAGATGGCACCATCGGAGGAGGGAGCATAAGTGAAAACCGCATTCCTCTCCCTTCTCCCCGCCTTCCTGATCGCGGCAGGCACACTCGCATCAGCCCAACAGTTGGACACGCTGACGCTGGAGCGCGCCGTCGTGATCGCCCTGGAACACCAGCCTGCACTTCATGGGAGTGAAGCAGATGTCAGGGCCGCGGAGGCCGGTGCGCGTCAGTCCCGCGCGGGGTTCTTCCCATTGATCGGAGCAACCGCTTCGGGCATACACACGGAGGGAGTTTCCGTCGTCTCGCCTTCGATTCCCACCCGGCGGCTAACCTATAACACCTACACCGCAGCATTGCAGGGGAATCTGACGATCTGGGATTTCGGCAAGACGAGCGGACGGGTCTCCCAGAGCGACTACCTCGCCGACGCAGCGGGCGATGACTACGTTTCGGCAAGAGAGAACCTTGCAGTCAATACCGAAGTTGCGTTCCTCGGCTACCTGCAGGCACAACGCGTCGTGCACGTCAACGAAGAAGCGTATGACCAGGCGTCGCGGCACCTTGCCCAGGCGCAGGCGTTTTTCAGCGTCGGGAAAAGACCGCAACTGGACGTGACAAAGGCGGAAGTGGACATGCTGAACGCCAATGTCACTCTCATCCAGGCGAGGAATGCGCTCCGCGTCGCCAGGATCGAGCTGGAGAACATCATGGGTATCCATCCGGCTCACGAATACACCGTCAGCGAATCCGCCTCCCCCGAAGCGATCGATGCCACTCTGGACTCGGCGCGCGTTTCCGCGCTGCGCAACCGGAGCGAACTCATCGCCGCCGTTGCCCGCGTCGATGCCGGCAAGGGCGGGGTCACGGCAGCATGGGGACAGCGTTTGCCCACCATCGCGGCGACGGGAACCTACACGTGGAACGGATATGAATTCCCGCTGTATGACCGCTGGAACGCCGGTGTCACGTTCAGTCTTCCGATCTTCCAGGGATTCGGGCTGGTGGCGGGAGTGGAGCTGGCAGAGGCAAACGAAGACATCGCGCAAGCAAACCTCGATGTCCTGAAGGAGAGTATTTCCCTTGAGGTCGAACAGCAATGGCTCGCTGTACACGAGGCAGCAGAAAGAGCAGCCGCAACTGCAAAGCTCGTGGAACAAGCGACCGAGAATTTTCGACTCGTCGAGCGTCAATACGCCGCAGGCGTTGCTACCGCCCTGGATCAATCTGATGCGCAACTGACCCTCTCCAACGCCCGCATCACGGATATCCAAGCGCAATACGACCATCGTACGGCGCTCGTCCGCCTGCGCCGGGCGATGGGAATATCGGTGCTGCCTTCCATCCATTGATTCTCGCATCCAGAAGAGCTATTTTTCCCACCCACAAACATCCGGAGAATCGCGATGGGCAAGAAAAGCGCAGATGCCATAAAGCGAGAGATCGATCGTTTCATCTCGACAATTGTCCGGCTCAACGGGCGAGCAGGTAACGCACCGGAGAAGGAACTGGCATTCATCCACAAGCATCTTCGGAAGGCGCTCAAGGGGATCAGACGGAACGCCGGCCGGAAACCCGCAGCGAAGAGATCCCCCGGCAAAAAGACCGTCACGAAGAAGCCGGCGATTTCCCGCACAGGGGAATCTGCCCCCGGTACGCAGAAGAAATCGCTCTCAAGTCCCCAATAGTTCCTTGCACGGAGCAGCCTCCGGAATGCGTCCCGGACGCCAACCTGACTTCACCGTGCTGGAGCTCTTCGTGGGAATAGTTCCATTGACCGCAGGCATAAAAAACGCCCGGCTGGTTTCCCTGCCGGGCGCGGCTTCCATCCCCTCTTCCCTTCCCCACACCGATAAACGTCGATCTACTTGACCAGCACCATCTTCCGGATATTTGTGAAGGATGCTGCACTGTTGACGCCGCTCGCCTGCAAACGGTAGAAGTACACGCCGCTGGCATAACGGGCCGCGTTCCAGACGGCAGTGTACTGGCCTGCCTGCTTCACGCCGTTCGCCAACGTCTCCACTTCCCTTCCCAGAACGTCATACACCGTCAGTGTCACGTGGCTCAGCTCCGACAACTGATAAGAAATTGTCGTTGACGGGTTGAACGGATTCGGGTAGTTCTGCCGGAGCGTGTAGGCAAGAGGTACCGCGCTCGACCCGGTCCCCACGGAGGCGGTGACGCCCAGCGAGAAATCCTGCGTCAGCGCATAGTCCGTGACACCCACCACGATCGATTGTTGCACGGCATCATATCCCTCTCCGTCCACCACCAGCGTTGTTGTCCCGACGGTAAGGCCACTGATGGCATACGCGCCTGTGCCATCGGTCAAGCCGTACCCGACTGTCGATCCGTCACTCGCCAATGCATAGACGTTGATCCCCTCAACACCCTGACCGTCGGCCCGCACCGTTCCTGTCAGGAATGCCACGCCGCCGTACGCGAACGGCACAACACCGATCGTGACACCGTTCACGTCCCCTTCAACATTGACCGTGTCGGCATCCTTCCACCGCATGACACCAAACGCCCCGGCTTTGTAAAACGCAGGCGCATACCCCCCGAAGGGGATCGCGAGGACAAGGTACTTCCCCCCCGCAACTTTGGGAAGTGTGAACACCCCCAGAGAATCTGTATATGCAAATCTTGACGCCGATCTGGATGCCCGGGGCGGAAGCGGGAATGCAATGATTCGCGACGGCACCCCCGTGCCGGAGGAATCGACAACGCTTCCGCTGATGGCATATCTTTGCGGCGGATGATACAAGTTGAGGTTGAAGTCGATGCCGCTCGTATCGGCCGAGGGCGTGAGAATCGTTGCATCGGCCGGCTGAGCCTTGTGATCATAGAATTGCGGCATGTAGCCCGGTTTCACCGCCAGGACGACATACGATCGATTCCCCAACACGGTCGCATTGAATGCGCCGCTTGAGTCCGTCAGACCTTTCCACACCACACCCCGCATGCAACCAAGCCCGTCGAGACGCACCGACTCTCCCGGGACGTTCAGGATATCCTTGTTCGTCATCGACACCGCTTGCAGTTCCTGGATAGTCCGCATCACAAGCACCCACGCCCCCTTGAGGGGGCTACCGGCTGAATCGCTCACGGTGCCGGAGAGATGGACAACAGGTGGGGGCACGTACCGCACAAGGGCAAAATTGATGGTAACATTTGCTCCCTCCGTAAGAACGACTGGAGTCGCCTCTGCAAGCGTCTTTGCATTGTCGTACCACTCAGGAAGCAATGCGCCCACGATCGAGGCGAAGGGGGCAAATGGCATGGGCGGTTGGCAGTAGATGCGGTACGTTCCTGTGTCCAGCACGGCACGATAGAAACCTGTGCTGTCCGTCCTGAATTGAGGGAGCCAGAACACCGGATGGAAGAACGGACGATAGAAAGTCACGCGCGCATTCAGAAGCGCTTTTCCGCTCACCGAATCGATGACAAAACCAGACACCGTATCGACTGCGGGTGCAGGGATTGGTGGAATGCCCGGCCCGGGAAGGCCCTGAGCAAACGCCAAACCTGCGACGAGCGCAAGGGCCAGAATTCCCGGCAAGACGTATCGCAACTGCTTCATGGTGGGAACCTCCTCTATGGGTGAGTGAAGTGAATCAAACAGGCGTGAGTCTTCTGCAGGAAGATGTGTCAATCACCGTGCCATCCATCTCACCGGACGGCTGTCTTCGCAACCTATGAAGAATCAAGGAGATAGTCTAGGACGAAGATACCCCTCACCGGTATGAAGTGCGGGAATAGCGGAAAGAACTGCGGGAAGTCCGGGAATCAGGCATTTGCCGGCCAGGTGAAGAGAGAGAGAGCCCATCTTACGGCAGTCGCGGTGCCGCATCCTTTTCCCCCTCCCTCCATGACGCGGCCAACCCGCGATTGTTCCACGCCGTATGTCGCGAGCGAGGGATGATGGTCTGAATCTCCCGGTTCTCCACATTATTTCTGTATTGAGGAAGTCGGCCTTTTTCCCTATCTTCTCAAGTCATTGAACGCTCCACACCCATCGGGGAGAACATCATTTATGCTCGCATCCCATTGGACGATGATCATTCACCTCCTTGGCTTTGGCGTGCTCTGCTCAAGCGTCATCGGCTCGTGGATCCTCGGCGGCAGGTACAAAAGAGCAGAGGACTGGAAGACAAAACGGACGATCCTCGGTCTCATACGTCCCATCGGTCTTCTCTCTCCCATTGCCAGCGGAGTTATGCTGCTCAGTGGCATTGGCAATCTCGTTGCCATCGGCTACGAAATGCCGCTCCCTTCGTGGCTTCATGTGAAGCTGACTGTTTTTGTCATTGTCCTTGCGGCAGGGATCTATTCCGGAATTTGCGGAAAGCGCCGCGGAGCAATTATCGCACATCTTGCAGACGGCAATGCCCCGGCTGATGCTGAAGCCGCCGTCGTGCGGCTCGACCGCCGGCTGCAATCGATATTGATGCTCCAGGTGATCGCTCTCCTTGTGATCATCGTCCTTTCGGTTGTCAAACCATAGCGCGCCTCCGGCCGGCCTCAGAATTGACTTCTCATTCACCATTCACATTGCAGGAAGGCATGACAATGTCCACACACGCTCGCAGTGCGGGGTGTATTCTTCTGTCTCTCGGCACCGTCTTGTGTGCCATTCTTCTCATGGGTTGCAGCGGTGAGAAGAAGATCGAGCCGGTAAAGCCGGCAGAGATGGAATCGTACCGCGATCCCGGCTACGGATACTCTCTCCTCTATCCCAAAGGATGGATTGCCAACACGCAGGTGGGGCGTTCCGCCTTCTACAACATGCCGGAGGTTGACAAGAAATTCCTCGAACCTACCGGACCATACCCCGATGGCGTCTCGATCATGGTGGATGTGATGACGACCCCGACGCCCGATCAGGAGAGGCAGAAGACCCTTGATGAGATGAAGAAGAACGGATTCGTCCTCACTCCCGAACGGCAGATTGTCGTGGGGGGCCGGCAGGCGGTCGCTGTTGTCTATTCCGGACAATGGAGCACGAGTGTGAAAGAATCGGGTCAGCACATTTACGTTGCTTTCGATACGCTCCTCTATGACATTCACTTCGCGGGGTTCGGCGGGTACTTCGAGGCCTATCGGGCCGTATTCGACTCGTCTCTTGCGTCGTTCCAATTCCCGCGCCCGGTGATTCCCGGACGCGATGCCACACTCCCCTCCGACGCGGTGGTGGACTACAACGGCAAGCTCTTCTCTTTCCAGTATCCGGACAACTTCAATTCGATGAATGCGCCGAAGGGGAACAACGAGGAAGTAGTTGAGCTCCGAGGCCAGCGGCAGGATTGCTCCATCCGCTTCGACGTCTTTGGCGCCAAGGCATTGACGGTGGAGAAGGTGTTTGATCAGAACAAGGGGAAATACCGCGCGACAGCGACCGGCAAGACCACGGTCTCCGGGCTTCCCGGTCTCACATTGACCTACTCCCCCAACGCGAGCGTCGAGCGACGCTTCGTCTTTGTCGTCAAGAACGACAAAGTGTACCGCATCACCCTGGATTGGTTCCGGGCGCAGAGGGAAGAATACATTGCGTCATACGACAAGGTGTTGAACTCAATCAAAATCAAGTAGCGCAGGAGACCAGTCATCATGGATCCGAAACTCGTCACAACGGCTTTCACTCTCGACGGTTATCGCATCGTACGAACGCTTGGCGTAGTGCGGGGGATCACCGTGCGTTCCCGTTCGATTATCGGCAACATCGGGGTCGCCGTTCAAGTACTGTTTGGCGGCAACATCACCCTGCTGCAGGAACTGTGTGAGCGCGCCCGGCAGGAAGCATTCCTCGTGATGATGGAGCATGCCGCCCAGCACGGAGCAAACGGAGTGGTCGGCATGAGGTATGATGCCACCGAAATCATGTCCGGAGTTACCGAGGTTCTCGCCTACGGTACTGCGGTCGTCGTGGAGAAACTATAGAAGGAGGTACAGATGAATGGACGCATGGCGATTGCCATTATCGGTTTGGCCGCATTGCTCTGCGCAGGTGCCCATGCGCAGCAGCGGCCGATTCTGAGTCCGCGCGATTCCGTCTTTCTCCGGTTTGACACCAGCACCATCGCCGTCAACTATGGACGCCCGTCCATCCGGGGGAGGATCATTATGGGACACCTGGTGCCGTGGAACCAGGTGTGGCGGACGGGAGCGAACGAGGCGACACATCTTGCCACGAATTTTGACATGGTGATGGGAGGCGTGCCGGTTCCCCGCGGACGCTACACGCTGTGGACCCTCCCCTCCCCCGACGGGTGGCAGGTCATCATCAACAAGCAGACAGGACAATGGGGAACAGTCTACAATCCCGCTCTGGACCTTGCGCGGTTCCCAGCAACGGTGGAAAAGCTGACAGCGGCAGTCGATACATTTACCATCGCGTTCCAGGCGACAGGCGCCTCGACCGGCACGATGCGGCTTCTCTGGGAGAACACGGCGGTCTCGATCCCCTTCCAGAAGAAGGAACGCGTGACGCCGCTCAGTCCAACTGACTCCGCTGCCGTCTCGCTGGGCGGATCGCGCATCTCCATCGGATACAGCCGGCCGTTCGTCCGGGGACGCGTCATCTGGGGTGTCGTTGTCCCGTTCGATTCCGTCTGGCGAACGGGGGCCAATCTGGCAACCTCCCTCGTAACGGAGCGCGATGTGACGATAGGCGATGTCACCATTCCCCGCGGCAGATACACGCTGTACTCGATCCCGGAGGCGGAGCACCTGACGTTGATCGTCAGCAAGAAACCGGGCGGGGGACCGCCTGCGTATGATCAACGGGAGGAACTCGCCCGCATCGTCATGAAGGCGGAAACAACGCTGACCCCCATTGACCCGTTCAGGATTTGGATGGAGAAGACGGGAGACACGGCGGCAACGCTTCGCCTTGGATGGTCCGACAAGGCATACAGCACGACAATCAGGACGCATTGACCGCCTCCATGGATTGTCCCGGCACACCGGAAGGCCCGTCTGCAGAGCGGACGGGCCTTCTTGCTTCTTCCGGCCTCTTCGCGTACATTAGGGTGCTAGACCCTCTCTGTTCATTCGGCGGCCCTCGCGTTCCCGATAGCCAACCATTTGGGATAGCTCCATGGATATTCAAGGCAAGACTGTACTCGTGATCGGCGGGTGGGGCTTGGTGGGATCTGCAATATGCCGCAGACTCATGGAAGAACACCCCCGCAGAATGGTGTTGACGTCGCTCCGCAAGAGCGAAGCCTTGGAGGCGGCAGCAACCCTCCGCAAGGATTACCCCTCCGCAGGCAGGGATTTCTTTGTCCCGTGGTGGGGGAACATTTTCGTCCGGGAGCAGCTGAAGGACCACGCACGAGAGGCCATCCTCTCAAACGAAAAATGCAGAGAGATGCTCATCCAGGACGTCGTGGATGAATTGACGGGACCCGTCCTGCGACGCTCAAGTCTGTATCGCCTGATCCAGAAATACAAACCTGCCGTCGTCGTGGACTGTGTCAACTCTGCAACCGGGATTGCCTATCAGGATATATTCCAGGTCACGCGGCAGCTTCTCGGTATGGTGAAGAAGGCGCGGCGATCACGCGGCCGTGTCGATCCCGCTCTTCTGGATACGACAGAACGCCTGCTCTGTACGCTGTACATCCCCCAGCTTATCCGCCATGTCCAGATCATGTACCGTTCCATGCAGGTCGCGGGGACGCGCATCTACGTCAAGATCGGCACAAGCGGCACCGGAGGGATGGGTCTGAACATCCCCTACACACACAGTGAAGAGAAGCCTTCCCGCGTTCTTCTGTCAAAGTCGGCGGTCGCCGGCGCCCACACGCTCCTTCTCTTCCTCATGGGGCGGACCCCTGACGCCCCCATTACCAAGGAGATCAAGCCAACCGCTGCCATCGCCTGGAAACGGATTGCCTACGGGGAAGTGACCAAAGGAGGGAAACCGATCCAGCTCGTGGATTGTCCCCCCTCGAAAGCGGTCAAACTCAAGAAAAATCTGCAGTTGCTCATGCCGGGAGTCGCAACACCGACCAAGAAGAACCTCACGTCGGTGTTCATCGACACCGGAGAGAACGGCGTTTTTTCCCGGGGAGAGTTTGAGGCGATTTCCACCCCCGGTCAGATGGAGTTCGTGACACCGGAGGAAATAGCCGAGGATACCGTTTTCGAAATCAAAGCGGGGAATACGGGACACGACATCATCAACGCCCTCGACAACGCGACGCTGGCGCCGACGTATCGTGCCGGCTTCATGTTTACCAGCGCACTCGAAAACCTGCAGAGACTTGAACGGGAACACGGCGTCGACAGCGTCGCCTTTGAAATCCTCGGCCCTCCCCGTCTTTCGAAGCTTCTCTATGAATCGTATCTCCTCCACCTCTGCTTTGGCGACGTCAAGACGGCGGTCCGGACAACTCCCGCCATGATGAGCCGACGGCTCAGCGATCTCATCGAGATCGACGAGCAGATCCGCTCAGAGATCATCTCCATCGGCATCCCAATCCTTCTTCCCGACGGGAGGTCCCTCCTCCGCGGCCCGACGATAAAAATCCCGCCGTATCGCGGGGACGACCGGCTGGCGATTACGCCCCGCGCGATCGACCGGTGGGCGCATGACGGATGGGTGGACCTGCGCGAAAAGAACATGAAGGCGTGGCGCGAGCGGCTCACCCAGATCGTGCGGATGGTCGAAAACCTTCCAACCGACGAGACAAGTTCCCGTACCATGCAAAACAAGGAATACTGGAAGAACCTGACGGAAATCGATCCCGGCAAGATCTGCGGGTGGATCTTTACATACGAGGAGAAGGGAAGGCGCATGAAAGCGTAGCGCGGGATCGGGAGTGGAACAGAAGACAGTCGTCGTACCCTCACACACATGCATCCAACAATCACATCGGATTAACGTATGAAACGTATAGGCATTCTTACCGGTGGAGGC
>Ga0224542_1000017_pt1 | contig 13576 bp, 13 predicted proteins | sample 714E33034metaG_FD_172015 | JGI IMG/M metagenome (GOLD analysis project Ga0224542, IMG submission 172015) | Peat soil microbial communities from Stordalen Mire, Sweden - 717 E3 30-34 | ecosystem: Environmental > Terrestrial > Soil > Wetlands > Peat | place: Sweden: Norrbotten County, Stordalen... | reverse complement strand
GATTACATCGTATCTACGCAGCGTGTGATCCTGCTAATACAGGTTCCTATCGCATCATGGAAAAAATTGGTATGCAACGAGAGGGCTATTTGAGGGAACATAAACTGTTCAAAGGACTCTGGCGTGATTTCTTACTCTACTCCATCCTGGAAAAAGAATGGCTGAATAGCAAAGATGACTCTTTGAAAAAAGTGGATGAAGAGAATGACGGCGGTAAAGAGATTGAGTATTTAGAGAAAAATCAGGACGATCTGGATATCATCCGGCCTTTGTGGGAGAAACTTAACGCCCATCACATCACCGTCTCCAAGTATTTTAAAGACAGCCGCACAGCGACTACCTTCGATATGAGAAAAAAGCAATTGATGGAAAAGTCATATCAGGGTACGCTGCGTATTGACCTGGCCAGAGACGCGATTACGAAAGAATACATCGGTTACTGCGTGACCAGTGTCGATCAGGAGAAACAGGGGGAAATCGAATCGATTTATGTGGAAAAAGACTATCGGTTGTCCGGTATCGGCGATAGTCTGATAACAAGAGCATTGCGCTGGCTGGAAACCGTGACGGTGAAAAAGACCATTCTGAGCGTCGCCGAAGGTAATGAAGGCGTCTTTGCCTTTTACCGACGTCATGATTTTTACCCCAGAGTCACCGTTCTTATGCATAAACCGGATACGGAATCTTAGCGGGGGTTACTAAGTGAAAATACGATCATTTACGATAGAAGATGAAAAAGCTGTCATTGAGCTGTGGCAAAAATGTGACCTCGTGCGTTCTTGGAATAATCCTCGGGCAGATATTGTCCGCAAGCTGAAAGTAAATCCGGAACTGTTTGTGGTTGGTGTTTTAGATGGTAAAATTATTGCTGCTGCCATGGGCGGCTATGAAGGCCATCGCGGGTGGGTTAATTATTTAGCAATTGACCCATCTTATCAGCGTAAAGGATTTGGGCGGCAGATTATGCAGGATATCGAAAAAAGATTATTAGCATTGGGTTGTCCCAAGATTAACTTACAGGTGCGTAACGGCAACACATCAGCGCTGGAGTTTTATAACAGAATCGGATATAAGGATGATAATGTTATCAGTCTGGGTAAACGCCTTATTTCCGATTCTGAACAATAGGAGCGAATAATGGAAATAAAAAAGTTTTCCCCGGACAACATTCCGTTATTAGAATTTGATCCGGATAAAATGGCATTAATTGAACCGCACCGTATTTTTAAAATGGCGAATCTCCCTGAGTATTGTGTCCTGCCCTTTTATCCTTCTTTGATTGAGAATCTCAAGCAGGCCGGAAAGTTAGTGAGAATATTTGAACTTTCTATTTCCGGCATTTGGTTGCTTCCTTTTGACTTGTATAAAACGGAGTTTGAAAAAAAAAGTGTAACCGTTGCCTTTCCTGGCGTTGGCGCGCCGTATTCCGCAGCTATTTTTGAAGAACTGATAGCGTCGGGGTGCCGAAAATTTGTTGCTTGTGGCTGGTGCGGCGTACTGAAACCGGAACTAAAAAACGGCGAGATTATTATCCCTGCTGTAGCTGTGAGAGATGAAGGAACGTCATATCATTACCTGTCTCAATCGCGCACGGTTGAAATGGATACTAATGTCGTAAAAAAGCTGGAAACAGTCCTTGAAAAACATCATATCGCGTACGAAACCGGTAAAAATTGGACCACCGATGCTTTTTATCGGGAAACCAGAGGGAAAATTGCTATAAGAAAAGCCGAAGGATGTATCTCTGTCGACATGGAATGTTCTGCTCTGTTAGCGGTGTCTCAGTTTCGTGGTGTATCTTTAGGATTATACATGACCGCCAGTGATAACATCAGCGGCGATACATGGGATACTAATATCGAACGCGGATTTGATAAAAAGGAAAAACTCTTCTGGCTATCTGTCGAAGCCTGCTTGAGCTTGTGATTAGGCTTAAGCGATTTAGGAGTTCTTACGGTCTTCGGCCTGTGGGTTTTCGCCTTTATGGATTGGCGGTCGGGTTCAAAACCCGACCCTACTGTTGCTCTCGCTCAAATTAAATTATTTTATTCTATAGTCGCAAACAAATCTTCTAGTATTAGAAGCTGAAAGCTGATTGTTGATAGCTATTCGTTCTATCCAAAATCTGTATTGCTAAAATCCCCGTTTTTCTTTAGAATTAAGGTTGTGTCTTGATAGTGATAATAAGTACAGACGGCTCATTAATTCTTCTTGGGAGGACGGGCGATTGAAGGCTTTAGGCAAACATTTACTGCTGGAACTAAATGACTGCGACCCTAAGCTTCTCAATGACATCAGTTTTATTAGAGATGTTATGCTCGCCGCTGCCAATGAGTCCGGCGCGACGGTTCTCGGGGAATCATTTCATCAGTTCAGTCCGCAGGGTGTCAGCGGTGTTATTCTCATCGCGGAGTCTCACCTGAGCGTTCATACCTGGCCGGAGCACGGCTACGCCGGCGCGGATATTTTTACCTGCGGTACCCGCGTCAAGCCGGAAAAAGCCGCCGAAGTTATCATCGCAAAATTGAAACCCGGAACTCATTCTGTTATTCTGATGAATCGCGGGATGATTGAAGTTAAAAAGAAGGCAAAGGAAAAGAAATAATGGAATTAAAATCAACCAAATGGTTTTTTGACGAAATAAATCCGCATTTACTGCAATTACACGCTATCGAAAGCGCGTTGTATACCGGCCGGACGAAATTTCAGTCGATTGAGATCCTCAAGAGTCCCACCTTCGGTAAATTACTGGTGCTCGACGGTAAAATTCAGTCCAGTGAAGCGGATGAATTTGTCTACCATGAGTTATTGGTACACCCGCCGATGCTTGCCCATCCCAATCCTGAAAAGGTTTTCATTGCCGGCGGCGGTGAAGGCGCTACTCTGCGTGAAATTCTTCGTCACACCACGGTCAAAAAAACGGTGATGGTCGATATTGACGCCGATGTAATCAAAGTTTGTAAAAAGTATTTGCCGGAATACAGTGCCGGTGCTTTTGATGATAAACGTGCCAAAGTTTACAATACCGATGCGCGTAAATGGCTGGCCGAAAGCAAAGAGAAATTCGATGTTATTATTATTGACTTGACCGAGCCTGTGGAAGCGGGCCCTGCTTATCTCCTTTATACCAAAGAGTTCTACCGGATTGTGCAGAGTAAATTGACTAAAGATGGCGTGATTTCCGTACAGGCCGGTTGTGCTTCGTATACGGAACTGCTCAACCTGAAAGCCGTCAGTCGTACGCTGAAAAGTATTTTCCCCATCGTCAGCATTTATCAAGCAGATATCCCCTCATTCGGGGGGCCCTGGGGATTCTATGTGGCGTCGATGACACTGGATACCGCCGCGCTTACTCCTGCTGAAGTCAATAAAAGAATCAAAGCGCGCGGGTTAACCAATCTGAAATTCTATGACGGACTAACGCATCAGGGGATGTTCACCCTGCCGAAACACATGCGTAAAGCTACCGCACGTGGCGGCAGATTGATTACCGATGATTCTCCGCTCTACCTCTATAAAGGCTAGAGAAAACAGTATATAATTTTCTAGGTTTTCTCTAGCTGACGCGCAGATAGGGGTTAAAATCTGCACCACATAAGATATTATAAATATTGATAATGGCGGGAGTCTGAAATGTGCGAAGAATCTTGTTCTGAAAACTGACTGCCCGTAGGTACTCAGTCTTAGCTGATGTATGAGAACTGATAGCTATGAAAGGGGTTGGTGCATACTGTGCTCTGGATTACTACCTCTCTCGCCACTGCTGTTCTTATTGCCATCGCGAATATTATCGATAGCCACCTGCTTTCCAAAAAAATGCCCAGCCTTTCGGCTTACCTATTGCCCTTGGGTATTGCCCAACTCATCATCGCTTTGGTTGTCTTTGTCATCTTCCCTTTTCCCGCCAATCCTGATCTGAAGCATATCCTGGCTGCTTTTGGCGCCGGACTTTGTAATGCCTTTTCCCTTATCATTTTGCTAAATTGTCTGCTGAAGGGTGAAGTATCCCGTGTCATTCCTGTTACCAGCAGTTACCCCATTTTTGTTGCCTTGTTGTCGATGCCGCTCCTTGGGGAGATGTTGAACTTTGGGGAATGGCTGGCTGTTATCTTAACGGTGGCCGGCGCGGTGCTGATTTCCTTAAATCTTGATAGCGGCGGACAGAAAACAAGACTGCAGAAATCGTTCTTTCTACTGCTATTTGCGGCCATTTTGTCGGCGATATCCAGCATCGGCTACAAGTATGCGCTGGAGTCAATATCGTTCTGGAATACCGTTACTATTAACGCGGTGTGCGTAGTGGCGATTGTTCTGATTTATTCCTTGCGTAAATCTACTTTGTTAGAACTGAAGAATCTCTCGCAGCGAACGCAAAAATTGGGGTTAATCTTTGGCAACCAGTGCCTCGCGCTTACCGGTGTTACGCTAAGCTTTATCGCTATCGCCAATGGCCCGGTCGCCCTCGTTTCCACCATCATGAATATCAGGCCGGCATTTGTCTTTGTTTTTTCCTTGATATTAAGCCGGTTCTATCCCAATTTCATCAATGAGCGTTTAGATAGACGAACGGTGATAATAAAGATTATGGGCATCGTGATGATAACCGGCGGCGTCGTAATTATCGGATTATCCGGTTAAAGTTGTTTCCGGGAGATACCGGCCTTCACTCGATAATAAAAAAAAGAGGTTGTATATACCATGATCTGGTTTCTTACTGCTCTCATTGCCGCTGTTATTTCTTCGGTCGGAAATATTATTGATAGTCATCTCCTTTCGAAAAAAATGCCCAGCCTGCCATCTTTCCTCATTCCCATGGGCTTTGCGCAATTGATTGGCGGCGTCGCGCTCTTAGCTTTCTTTCCTTTCCAGACTAAGCTCGATTTGATGCATCTATTGGTGGGCTGCGGTTCGGGATTGCTGAATGCCAGCGGCTACCTGATTATCCTTAACACCCTGCGGAAAAGTGAAGTATCCCGTGTGATTCCCATCATTAGCAGCGCCCCGATTTTTGTCGCTTTATTGTCTATCCCTCTATTAGGGGAAATGTTGGGCTTCTGGCAGTGGTTCGCGATTCTGATAACGGTCGCCGGTGCCGTGCTGATTTCGTTGCAGATGGATGGCGGTGGACGGAAAGCCAGACTGCAGAAGTCCTTTTTTATACTCCTGTTCGTGGCGTTAATGTTAGCTGTCGCCAGTATCGGCTTTAAATATGCGTTGGAAAAAGTATCGTTTTGGGATATGTATGGTATTAATGGAATCTGTATCGCAAGCGTCGTTCTGATTTACTCGCTGCGTAAAGTAAATTTCTTGGAATTACGGAATCTCAATCAACTGACGCAAAAAATATTAATTATCGTTGTCGATGTATGCCTGGGTATTACTGCCGGTATTTTAGGATTTAAAGCGCTGGACATTGGTCCCGTCGCGCTCGTAAATGCGCTGCTAAATGTCAGGCCGGCATTTGTCTTTATTTTCTCCCTGGTGCTGAGTCGCTTTTTCCCGGGCATTATCAATGACCGTTTGACGAAACGCACCGCCTTATTGAAGTTCATCGCTGTGGCGCTGATGACCGGTGGAATAGTGATTATCAGCCTATCCAGTTGACGAATTAACCTACACCGGTGGGAGATCAGGGATCCCTGCCTGTTGGAAGAAAGCGGTTCTTGGGAATTAATTTCTTCAGTCTGTATTTCATATTGAAGGTAGTGAAGAATTACCACTCGCGGTATCTGTTACCTGTTTCTCCCCGGTTACGATTGCTTCTTTGTTAATATTACCGAGCAAAGACAACACTTCCTCATCGGTGGGAATATCGCTCGGTAAGTCGGAGTAGTGCATAAAACGGATTTTGCCCGCGATATCGATTACCGCCATCGCCGGTAATCGTCCGCCCCGGAGAAGTTTGAATTCCTGATTGTAAAGTTTGGCTATATCATGTTTGGGGTCGGCAATGCCGATAAACGGCATTTGGTGCTCGTGCCACCACTTTGCGAAAGAATCGGCATCTTCCGGCCCGACGGTAATGATTTCCGCGTTCCGTTCCACAAATTTCTGAAAATCCTGACGCAACTGCGCCATATGCCTGCGGCAATGAGGTCAGAAAAAGCCGCGGTTGAATACCAGCACCACATTTTTCTGCCCTTTAAAAGCAGTAAGTTGAATTACTTTGCCTTCGGTGTCGGTGGCGGTAAAATCTGGTGCGGTGTGGGCTTGATTAATATCAATCATTGTTCCCTATCCTCTTTTCAATCAGATGAGTCTAAATTCCAGGTAAATACCTACTTAGGCAATCTCCGTAAATAGCGGTCTGCCTGTAATGCAGCTTTGGCGCCTTCACCGGCGGCTACGACAATTTGTTTTTCCGGTACGTTCGAAACATCACCCGCGGCAAAAAATCCGGGCAACTCCGTCTCGCAAGCAGCATTGATTTGCACTTCGCCCACCTGGTTCAATTTGACTAATTCCTTGACCATATCGGAATTGGGCACCAGACCAATTTCGATGAATACCCCGATGACGTCCAGTTGTCGGCTATCCCCCGTTTTCAGGTCTTTAATCACGATTCCTTCTACCGCATCCTGACCCAGAATCTTTTCCGTCTGTTGCTCGGTATAAATCGTCAGGTTAGAGGCAGCGGACAGTTTTTTAATCAAAATCGGGTCGCCGGTAAGGGGTGTTACCGAGACCATGTCTACATGTTCCGCGACTTTAACCACGTCCAGGGCCGCTTCGATGGCAGAATTTCCGCCGCCGATAACCGCCACTTTTTGTCCTGTAAAATCCGGGCCGTCACAGATGGAGCAATATGTTACACCGTGCCCGGTCAGTCCCATTTCTCCTGCGATATTCAATCTGCGCGGACGTTTGCCGCTGGCCAGAATAATTGCTTTTCCCTGAAATTTGTCTCCATTTTCAGCGATAACCTCAAAACCACCCTCAATTTTCTTTACCTGTACCACGTTCACGTTGATTTTCTGGTCGATGGGGAATTGATTGACCTGCTGCTGGAACTTAGCCACCAGCTCATCGCCTTCGATAAACTGATAGCCCATATAATTCTCCACGCCATTGGTCCAGTTCACCTGCCCACCGATATCACTGGTAATCAGGAGGGTATTCAGTTGTTTGCGGGCGGCATAAACCGCCGCCGTCATGCCGGCAGGGCCGCCGCCAATTATAACAAGCTCGTACATTATATCTTCCCCCATAATATCATTTTAATCGGTCAATCAATATTATGTGAATAATCGTGTGTAATAGTTATATAATTAACAGTTAAAAGATGACAAATTTATGACGTTTTACTTTGATTCTGCCTGAACATAGTACTGCTTGGATAGTCTCACAACCCTTCACTCACAACTCATTACCCCCATTCTCCTTTGGTTTGATTCATTATTCGTGTCTGTGCTAGAGTTGAGATTACCGTTAATGAACGATTGGTTGTTGAATAATCAGTCCCACGATAACGGCATTTTGGAAGACTAATTTGTCCGTCTTGTGTTTAGAGAACAATAATGACCATCGATAATGATCAGCACTATTTAATTTGCTCCCTTTGCGGCAGGCCCACGCCCGAAGGTAAACTATATTGTCAATACTGCTGGACCCGACTATACTCCGAGGACAAAGTGAGCGCCGCCGAAGCCCGTGAATATCTCCGGCGAGCGGAGGCGGCTGCCAAGCGTAAAAAGAGAAACAAGCGGATTATCATTATTGTCGGCTCGGTAGTTCTGGTCGCGGCGGTTACCTTGGGCGGGCTGTCCAAATACACCGATGTCCTCGATAAATCTTATCCAACCCTAAACTCGGATTCACCGGCCGGGCAATGGTCGATGTTCCGCCATGATTTGTCGCATTCCGGAGCCGCGGACTACGGAGACATTTTACCGCAGGGTCAGGTGCAATGGACTTTTTCCACCGGCGGGGCAATCCATTCGTCCCCGGCAATAGTCGACGGCACCGTCTATTTCGGCTCAGCGGATGGCAAAATATATGCCGTGGATGCCGCTTCTGGTAGCGAAAAATGGGAACATCAGACGGAAAGTTTTGTACTGTCGTCGCCTACCGTCATCGACGGCGTGGTATATATCGGTTCAAATGATGGGAGAATGTTCGCTTTGGATGCAAGCACGGGCAACCCAATCTGGTCTTTTCGTACACCGTATCCGGTGGTATCTTCGGCGGCGGTGGCCGATGGGATCGTTTATTTCGGCGCGGACGATTATAACCTCTACGCCCTGGACGCCCTTACCGGCCGCAAGCTCTGGGAATTCCAGACCGGCCATCAAATCGCGGCGTCGCCGGTGGTCGCTAACGGCATTGTTTATGTTGGTTCAGGCGATGGGAATCTGTATGCGCTGGATGCGAAAACCGGCAAGTTCCGGCTTCACTTTACCTCTGCACCCATCGACGCAACGGCGGTGGTCCGCGGCAGTAACGTTTACTTCGGCAATTTTAACGGTTATTTGTTTGTTCTTAACGGACAGGCCCGGAACTGGCCGTGGGAGTACGATGTCCGGCCTTTATGGATACAATTATGGGCGATGCATCTGGCACCGCAGCCACCGCAGACTTCCGGGTTAATCTGGTCCATAAAGTTGGGGCAAAGGATCGAGTCGTCGCCCGCATTGGTGAATAATGTGCTGTATCTGGGGGTCGATGACCGCTTGGTGGCATACGATATTAATAGTAACAATACTCTCTGGTCGTTCCAGACGGGCGGCCAGATAAACTCATCACCGGCGGCGGTCGGTAATACCGTGTATATCGGCAGCGATGACGGGAAAATCTATGCAGTCGATGCTGCCAGCGGCCAAGAACTCTGGGATATTACCACCGGCGATAAAGTCACTTCCTCTCCCGCCATCGCCAACGGCATCCTCTACGTTGGCTCCGACGACGGCAAACTATACGCGATAAAATAGGTTAGTCTTTCTTTGAGTACCTTAAGGACGAAATACTTTTGACCGCAGTCAAAATGTGCATCAAACTAGTCTTGCCTTATTCAGTCCGCGCAGTTGTAGTATTGGGAACGAAGTTTGAGTTCATTTAATACCCCGACCGTAAGGTCGTGGGAAGTTTATTAATAAGAAAGTTCATAAAGTTGAAATAACGATTACCCGATCAGAATAGGGCATTGGACTTCTATACGCGGAAATTAGGTTTCAGTAAAGACCTTTCCCCACCACAGGACGTTGACCCTGTGGGTGGGGAACTCGTAAACCGAGGTTGTCCGAAAATTAGAAATTGCGATTTTCATCTCTCAAAAGGGGGCATAAAATGGGTTTAAAATTTAATATATTCCCAACAACCATCCAATTATTCGCAAGTTTTAGCCTATATTCTCCCATTTACAATTTTAACCTGTCATTTTCGGACAGCCTCGGTATTGAAAAACAAATAAACGTTTAGGTCAGCCCATAGGACCAAACTAGCGGGTGGTTGAAGTTACACCTCCAAACACAGAAAGCAGATCAGGCTTTCTTGCGCCTCAACAGGCGAATACCCAATCCAATGATTACTCCCAGTATAATAACCCCAATGATAATCAGCCAAAACAACGGCTGGATTATGTTTTTCGAGACGTTGAAACTACCGTTTAGTCCGGCAACCTCGACAAGGTAAACCCCAGACAAATTGTGGCTGGTCGTAAAGGTAACTACCTCACTTTCACCGCCGGCTAATGTCACATCCTTTGATCCTTCAATCAGGTTATTTATCTTCAAAGTTACCGTATCGGTTCCGGCGACATCGCCGATATTGGTAATTTGTGTAGAAATATTGACCTTTCCGCCGTGTTTAACTGTGGTCGGATTGATTAACAAAGAACCGACTTTAAATAAGGCAAGGCGCGGCGTGATTGCTGTTGGTGTCGTTATTGTGGTGGTTCCAGAAGCGGCATTACCACCATTACCATTCCCGGTTGCATTAGAGTTATTTACAACGTAGTTTACTGTGCCAATGGTCTGAGATGAGGGCAAATAACTGGATACGTCCCACCAAATGACAGCGTTAACTTTGGCCTCCATAAGCTCACCGATTACGGTGTAAATACCGGCCGGACTGCCCGCCGGGAAGGTGAGTGGAATAGTTTGGGTCAGTTGCAGTGTTTCCCCGAGTTTATTCGGAAATGGTGTTATTGTTACCGTATAGCCTGCGTTGAGAGTAACCTCCGTTCCGGTTGCTTGGTTTATGGCAACGACGCGTCCCTCAATGATCGCAGAACTTACGGAAATCGGCAGTTCCTCGTTACATGTCCCGGAGCCGGATGCGATGGCATTGAACGTTTGCCCTTCACTGACTTCAGTAGTGCTCAAAGTAACTTGGTAACTAAGCGTAAAATAGTCCGAAACACTGAGCGCGGCAGTAGGTTGGACGTTCAGCAACGAAGTGATTAAAACAATAAAAATACAGAGGGTTAAGGTTCTAAATAAAACCGATTTGCCTAATTTCATCCTGTAATATCGCTTTTAATAAAAAATATAAATTTTATTCTACCTTACTTAATACCCCGACCGTAAGGTCGTGGGAAGTTTATTTACCCATCGCTATCGGTTTAGAGCGTTGACTCCTGCGTTTATTTTGGGCAAGCAAGTGAAAAACCTCGGTTTTGCTTTTCCTCAACAGTGCGAAACCCAATGCCAAGATTATTCCCACTCCGAAACCCCGATCTGCAATCAATCAAAACCAAACCGGCGTTGCACTTTTCGAGACGATAAAATTACTGTTGCGTCCCGACCCCGACAACGTGATTCCCGGTCAATTTACTGCTGGTAGTGAAAGTGACGACGGTACTATCTCTATCGGCAAGACTAACATCCTTTGAGCCTACGATCACATTAATTACCACAGAAACGTTGACGTTTTTATCGGGTTTAGCCGTACTGGGATTAATAATCAAAGAAGTAGCTTTAAATGCGACGGCTTTCGGCATTTGCTGCGCCTGTTATTACTCTCCTCCTTTGGGTGTATTCTGCCATTGTTTTATGTCTTCCTGCGTAATCCGACGACAATAATGGCGATTACAGCGAGTATAAGAAGACCGGCGCCGATACCAATAATCACCCATAGAGGAATCTTTACCGCTGGCTTGGGTGCCGTCGAAGTTACCGGTGACGCCACGACCGTAAACTTCCCCGCCAGCCCGTTGACATCGACGGAGTATTCCCTGATCGCAGTTGGCGTCACCGTAAAGATAACGGTATCTTTCGTGCCTGCGGCTAAATTTAATATCTTTGTGCTTGTTATAACACCATCGATTTTTAATACTACTTCGTAATTGCCGGCAACGTCACCGCTGTTTTGTGCCAGGGCGCTGACGGTTACTTTTTGACCGGGGTTGACATTGGCGGGCGATACCGTTAATTGACTGACATTGAAAGTCGCCGGCGTGGTCGTGGTGGTCGTGGTCGTACTCGTCGTGGTAGTGGTCGTGGTCGTATGCGGCGTGATGGTCGTTGTGGTCGGTGTTGTTGTAGTTGTCGTTGGTGCTGGAGTCACAGCTTTAACTCCATAGGTAACCGCGTAGGGTGTAAAATGGGTAATTTGGGCATAAATGAAGTGGTTAGTAGTATCAACCGAAGTCGTGGTTAACGTGATCCAAGCACTCTGGGTACTATCATAGTAAGCAATCTGCAGGCTGCTTGCAGCCACACCGGCCGGTATTAATGTCGGGTCGTAACTGAATCTGATAGTAATCGGTGGATTAAATGTGGCGCCCGCCGGGGTAAAATCATAGGCCAGGGTAACCCTTCCCGCATTTGCTGGGAAAGTGGGCGGTGTAGTCATATGTATCATGCTGATCTGACTAAGAGCTGCTCCGCTGGAGGTAAGTCCCGTAGTGCCAACCGGGATATGCAAGACAACATTATTATCATCGCTCCAAGCATTTACATCCTGGTTGAAGATGCCCTGGGTATTCACCGCACCGGCTACATTTGTAACACCAGCTATAGTAGTAACGCTTGGTCCGCCACCACCTCCGCCTCCGCCACCACCTCCACCAGTATGCGCGCTGGCATAACCGATTTTTGCGCTGGTGCCGCTACCCGCGGCTAAAATCACTGTCAGGTTATCTCCATTGAAAAAACTGGTTAAAGCTGCGGCCGGGCTGGCCGTTAGGCCGGTGTACCACATATTCAAATAACCGCCGTTCACTACCACTGAGGGGAAAGCAACCCCATAATTATCCCAAGCACTACCCACGCCTTTGCTCAGGACTGGATTTGCAGCTGTGTCTTTAATCCAGGTCGTGCCATTTGTCGAAGTTGCGTGTCCAATCGCCGTATTGACACCGGTAAGAAAAAAATTATTGAGAGTAACTTTATTTTGCAGGTAATCGAAAAACATGCTCAAGTCACCTTTACCACCGGTATACCACATATCGTAACTGCCATCAGCATTCCTGACTACAGACGGCGCGAAAACACAATATCTATCCCAATCATCCGTGGCAGCTCCTTTCTGCAAGACGGGACTGGCATTTTTAGTCCAAGTTTTACCGTCCAGAGATGTAGCGTAACAGATGGCAACGTTAACTCCGTCAAGTAACGCTGTTTCTAGGCTGCTTTGGGTCGTAGCCGCAAACAAACTTGTCGCTAGCCCAACAAGATTAACATTGATGCCGGTATACCACATTTCATAGGTAGAACCATTTTTAATAACTGAAGGAGTCATAACACCCAAATTGTCCCAGTCTCCGCTTCCATCCGTCGACATAACAGGATTACTTCCATCCTTTGTCCATGTGATGCCGCCATCGGTGGATTCGGCATATCCAATTTTGGGTTCACTAGCGGCAAGAAAAGCCAGAGCATCGGCAAGGACACTCGTGATGTCGTTTTTCAAAGAAAAAGTGACAATGTCGGTTCGCAGGTTGGCAATATTGCCATGAACGATATCACCAAGTAAAATCGACATATTAGCGGGAGTAATACTAGCAGTGACCGCATTAAGATCATGAAACAGAGTTTGTAAGTCAGCAGCATTAACGGTGCAGCCGGTATACCACATCTTATATGTGCTGACGTCTTTGATGACATTGGGAGACGAAATAAATTGATCCCAGGTTGTTACCGGGAAGGTGACACTACCACCATCGGTCCAAGCGATACCATCTGGAGAAGTGGCATATTTCAGAGTATTGCTAATACTACTTAGGTAATTTGTGATTTGTTCGGGTGTAAGTCCAGCTAGGGAAGTTAATACTGATTGGATTGCGGCGCTGTCCGATTCGGATGCAGCGATAGCGCTATAATTACCGGCTTTGAGGTCGCTGATTAAAGTTGGGTATGGACTCAACAGACTGTATAAATATGACGTGATCGAATCGTTCGTATTTGTAGTCTGGATATACCACATCTTGTACAAGATTGCCGAGCTATCATAAATTACCGTACCATTACTAGCAAAATTTCCTGAAGTTAACACCGGATTGGCCGATTTCACCAGGGTGTAATTTGCTGCCTGTACCGTCGTAGATATTGGAATCAGCAAGCAAATAATAGCTGTAAGGAATAAGATAGCGGAACATAGCTTTAACTTTTTCATGGTTGCCCCTCCAATTATTAAATGG
>Ga0224542_1000015_pt1 | contig 14876 bp, 11 predicted proteins | sample 714E33034metaG_FD_172015 | JGI IMG/M metagenome (GOLD analysis project Ga0224542, IMG submission 172015) | Peat soil microbial communities from Stordalen Mire, Sweden - 717 E3 30-34 | ecosystem: Environmental > Terrestrial > Soil > Wetlands > Peat | place: Sweden: Norrbotten County, Stordalen... | reverse complement strand
TCGGAAAAGGTCACGGTGGTAGTAGTAACGTCAGGCATATAGACAGTACCAATATCGAATTGGTTGATCACGGCGTCCATACCCCCGATGTGGTCTTCATGCGGGTGGGTAGCGATGACGATATCAAAACGGGTTATATCCAGGTCTTTGATATCTTGAATTAAAATATTCGTGCTGTCGTTGGTACCGGCATCGATGAGCATGGCCTGATTGCCGCATTGCAGTATTTCGGAGTCGCCCTGTCCCACGTCCAGATAATGAACAACGAGTTCATTGGCGTTAACGCTTGTCCCGGTATGGCTGGTGGTGGAACAAGCTGCCAGTAAAAAAATAAGTAAAACAGCAGCCAGTGAATGTATTAATTTTTTCATGTTTAACTGACCACAAATAGCTACACGGTTTTTCGCGCGGCCTGGAAAATATCCCTCACATTCTGCACGAACTGCCTAATAGCGGCATCGTCGGGAAAGGCTCTCTTCGGGATGATGATGGCCTTTTTGGGATACACCAGTATAAATACATGTGCGTCGGTTTGCGCGATGTTTTCGATTGCCGTCCATTTCACAATTGTTTCATCGTTATCACGGACGCCTTCCGGAGACACCGAATATTTATGCGCGCCTATGAAGTTGTTTTTGTAACTGTAGGCGATCTTCGCAGTTTTTCTAATCCTGCGACGCAGGATGTTGGGATAGTACAGGTAATATAGGAAGCCGCCGGCGCCAATGATAATTCCGATGCCGCCGCCTATTACGGAGCTTATCGTGTCTGTATTAACGCCGCTGGTCAGATAAATAATACCGGCGACAAAACATATCGCCATTACCGGCATGAACACAAAACGGATTAGTTTCCAGTTCTTTTTCCATTGCGCGCTGTTTTCCAGGTAGTAGTAATTCCAGGCAATGGCATCATTAACATCTAACTCGCATTTTATATTTACAGTGTTGGTATTCATCTTTTAAATCCTGATAAACTAATTATATTCTACAATAAAGACTGGTATACCAGTCTTTCAAACTCCTCCAGGTAACTGTGGTCCGGCGCTGACGGAGCGTCAACTTCACAAAATAAGTTATTTGCTATCATTTTTTGGGTGAAGCAAATTGCCAGTAAGTTCTCTTTCGGGTCAGCGAAGAAAATAGTCCCGCAAGCGCCGCCCTTACCGAAAGTTCCCGGTGTGCGCAGTATGGGGTATTTATTACGGCTATTATAGATTTCTACCCCGATGCCAAAGTCGATTTCCGGGCCTAAATCGGTGCCTACTCCGCCTGTTTGATCGGAGGTCATGATCTCGACGGATTTGCGGTTTAATATCCGCACGCCGTCAAATTCTCCTTGATTCAGCAGCATATAGGCAAATCGGGTATAATCGGAGACTGTTGACAGTGCCCCGCCCAGGTCGCCGCCGGCCCCGAAATGAACCTTCGGCCCGATTACTTTTTCGCTGGTTTCAGCTTTATCAAAAACAGACATGCCCCATTGTCCATTCTCATATTTTGGCTTGTAACTGGTCGAGAAACGTTTCAGCTTCGACTTATCAAGATAGAAGGATGTATCTTTCATGCCTAGAGGTCTAAAAATCCGTTCCTGAAAAAATTCTTCCAGCGTTTTACCGGTGATAATTTCGATAATCACCCCGATGACAGGGTAACCGACGTGATATTCATATTCTGTCCCCGGTTCGGCACAGAGTGGGATATGGGCATGCGCCTCCACCCTTTCGCGGTAACTTTTACGAGGTGGTTTGTCAAGACTTTTCGTAATATCCCAACCTGATTCGTCGATGTATTTTTTATATTTTGAAATCATCCAATGTGGCGCCTTTCTAAACGTCGCCAGCCCGGTGGTGTTAGCCAGACAATCGCGGATCGTGATTTCGCGCCGGGCGGGTAAAATATTCGATATCTCCGGCGGTCCGAGACGATTCCGGGTAGTTGTGGCGACTAACGGATTTTTAAAAGCAGGAATATATTTAGAAACAGGGTCATTCAGATTTAATAAGCCTTCTTCGCAGAGTATCATAACCGCAACCCCGGTTATCGGTTTGGTGTTCGAATAGAGCCGGAAGATGGTATCCTTCGTTACCGGTCTTCGAGTTTCACAATCGGCATAGCCTTGAGCTTCGAAGTGTACGATTTTACCTTTACGCGCGACCAGTGTGACGATGCAAGGGACCTGGTTTTTATCAATAAACCGCTGCATTACCGGACGGAGCCGTGCCAAACGTTCTGAGGACATCCCTACTTCTTCCGGCTTAACCCGGGGTAAAGGCAATTTGTTGTCTATTTAAGTTACGCTCCTTTTTGCCACATCCACTGTCTGTAGGTATGTATTTCACCCTCATACGTTCACTTCGTGAAGTACTTCCAGCTACGGCTTCCAGCCTTAATCTCCCATCAAGTTAGAGGAGACTAACAGCTGATTGCTGACCGCTGAAAGCTGAATGCTAACTATAAATACTTCAGCAGTTCACTTGGATGCTTAATTACTACTTTAGCGCCGGCCCCTAAAAGTTCCTGTTCCGAACGAAATCCCCAGCCTGCTCCGATCGCATACATTCCAGCGCGATTGGCTGTCTTCATATCGATATCCGAATCACCCAGGTACAGGAATTCCGCAGGGCTGATATCGAGTTGTTTTGCTATCTGCAAGGCCGCTGTCGGGTCAGGTTTATTGGGCACGGAAGGTTTTGCCCCGGCGACCAGCGTAAAGCGCCATTGTGAAAGCAGTTTGGTAACACACAGGTTGGTCAAGTCATCGGCTTTATTGGATAAAACTGCAATCTTGATATGCTTAGCGGCTAAAGCATCCAATAATTCAGGAATACCCGGATAGGGACGCGTGTTATCTGACCAATGAATCTGGTATTCGGCGTTGACCATGTTCAGTAATTTCAACGCCGTTTCGTCATCCCGGTGGTCTACCGGGAGCGCGCGTCGTACCAGGACGTCCCTGCCTTCCCCGATTATGGTTTTGTAAGCTTCGGTAGTATGCTGCGGGAAACTGAGGCTACTCAAACCTTTGTTCACCGCGTCAGCCACATCCTGAAGCGTGTTTAACAGTGTTCCATCAAGGTCAAACAAGATTGCGCGGTACTTCAAATATCCTACCTCTGGTGATTGAATTTTTACATTTATTGCCTGTGTCAGACTCAGACAGGGATTTCACCCTCATCCTATACATTTGCTTCGCAAAGTACCTGCGGCCTTCTCCCATCAAGGGAGAAGGAACTAACCGACGGGTGGGTTAAGCCTCGCTCACACTCGGCTAACCCACCCTAAATTTGTAACTAGTAGCAAAACAAATTAGTAACTTTAGCCTAAGCGGGTTCTCAGATCATTAAACTGATTACGTAATCTTTGCGGGAACCGGTCGCCGAATTGGGAGAAGAATTTTTCCATTTTAGGAATCTCAAGTTTCCAGGCTTCAACATCGACATCAAGTATTTGTTTAATGTCCTGCGGAGGGATGTTAAGACCTCGCAGGTCCAGGTCGCTGTCGTTTGGCAAATATCCAATGGGCGTTTTCTTCGCTCCGGCTTTGCCGTCTACGCGGTCGCACATCCACTTGAGGGCGCGGCTATTTTCGCCAAATCCGGGCCATAAGAACTTGCCGTCAGTGCTCTTGCGGAACCAATTCACATAGAAAATCTTCGGCGCTTGGCTCTTCAATTTATCGCCCATATCGAACCAGTGCTGGAAATAATCCCCCATGTTGTAGCCGCAGAACGGCAGCATAGCAAACGGGTCGTAACGTATACCCACATTGTCCAGGATGGCAGCGGTGGGTTCGGAAGCGGCAGTCGCGCCCATAAAGACACCGTGGTCCCAATCGAATGCCTCAGTAACCAGCGGCACGACACCAGAACGGCGTCCGCCGAAGATAATGATGTCGATGGGCAGTCCTTGCGGTGTTTCCCAATCGGGAGAAATGATAGGACATTGTGATGCCGGTGCAGTAAAGCGCGAGTTACCATGAGCAGCGGGTTCTTTATTATCAGGAGTCCAATCACGGCCTTTCCAGTCAATCAAGTGAGCGGACTTTCCTTCCATCCCTTCCCACCAGATGTCCCCATCGTCGGTCAAAGCACAGTTGGTGAAAATCGTGTTCTTTTTGATGGTTTCCATGGCCATCGGGTTGGATTTGTAAGAAGTACCGGGCGCCACGCCGAAGAAACCAGCCTCGGCGTTAATGGCGCGCAGGCGGCCGTCATGCCCCATTTTCATCCAGGCGATGTCATCACCGATACATTCGGCTTTCCAGCCGGGGATAGTCGGCTGTATCATTGCCAGATTGGTCTTGCCGCAAGCTGAGGGAAAAGCAGCAGTGATATGGTACTGACGACCTTCCGGATTGGTAAGCCGCAGGATAATCATGTGCTCAGCCATCCAGCCTTCGCGTTTGGCGATTGCGGAGCCGAGGCGCAGGGCCAGGCATTTTTTCCCCAGGAGCGCATTACCGCCGTAGCCGGAGCCGTAAGACCAGATGGTATTTTCATCCGGGAAATGGCTGATATATTTCTTTTCCATCGGCGCGCAGGGCCAGGTAACGTCCTTTTGCCCTTTTTCCAGGGGAGCTCCGATAGAGTGGAGACATGGAATAAAATTCTCACCTTTGTTGAGGAGGTCAATCAGTTTCCCGCCGACACGCGTCATGATGTGCATATTACAGACGACATACGGACTGTCGGTAATCTCCACGGCTATCTTCGACCAGGGAGAACCGACCGGCCCCATGGAGAAGGGGATGACGTACAGGGTGCGGCCTTTCATACAGCCTTTGTAAAGAGACAGCATGGTCGGTTTTAATTCGTCGATATTTATCCAGTTATTCGTCGGGCCGGCTTCGTCCTGAGTTTTCGTGCTGATATAAGTTCGGGCCTCAACACGGGCAACATCACTGGGGTCGGAGCGGAATAGAAAACTATTGGGGCGCTTCTTGAGCGGGGTAGCTCTGCCTTCGGCTACCATTTCCGCCATCAGGGAGTCATACTCTTTTTTCGTGCCGTCACACCAGTAAATCTTATCGGGCTGGCAAAGGCTGGAAATTTCACGCACCCATTGATTGAGTTTCTCATTCTTCATCTTATAAGTCATTTGGGTAATTCTCCTACTCAAATTCAAACGCCTGAGAACTACATCATTGGTGTCAAAGATTGGAATGGAGATGGAGGTATATTTTCTCAAACGTTCTGCCGGCTGCTCCGGAAAATGGGAAACCTATGAGTGTATTATATCATAGGCTGAAATCAGCGGGTTAATGAGGATAAAGACGAAATCCCCGAAGGTCGAAATGCTAAATAAATTCGAAAAGAAAAATATCAAATAGTCCATCCCGATGAAAGCTTGTCCCATACTTGATAGGGGATTGGGATCCAGAATAGAAACTTGGATTTCATGTCATCCTTCAGCAGAAATAAAAACGTATGAAATGACAATCTTAGATTTGATAATCGTGAGATCGCTACGTCTCTACGATCCTCGCGATGGTGCTGAATAAAAGGGATGAAGGTTTTTAGCCCTCCAGCCTAATTCAATCAAGATCAGGAACTATTTTTCCGTCTTCTTATACAGTCTTGACGGCCACCAACTCCAGCGCCCGGCGAGCGTCGCCAGAGCGGGCACGAGCAGTGCTCGAACAATGAAGGTATCTGTTATCACACCTACGGCAATCGCGGCCCCGATTTGTAGTACTACGCGAAGCGGCGCAGTTACCAACGTCGCAAAAGTACCGGCGACAATAATACCGCAGGCTGTGATAACACCGCCCGTATTCGCGACCGCATGACTCACAGCATCTTTTATCGGTCTTTGTTGGGCCTCTTCTCGAATGCGTGAGACCAGGAAGATATTGTAATCGGCCCCAAGAGCCACCAGAATCACAAAGAGGAATAACGGTATCATATAAATCATACTGCCTTGCTTCAGCACGTCCAGGAAAAGCCAGGTAGCAATACCAAGCGTGGTGCCGTAGTTCAGGAGTACCGTGGCCACCATGTAGAGCGGTGCCAGCAGACTCCGCAGTAGAATTGCGATTACGATAAGTATACCGGCGATAGAAAGACCAACCACCCGACCAAAATCGGCATCATTGGTGAGCATAATATCGGCTTGTGTTGCGCTCTCGCCACCCACATAATGAGCGCTTCCCGCCAAAGTAGAAGCGCTGATGCTGCTCGCTACCGCTTTCCTGACCAGGGCAACCGTATCGAGGGTGGTGGCTGAATATGGGTCGCCGCTCAGCACGATATTAATTTTAGCAATGGTTTTATCAGTAGAGAAATAGGTATTCTGAAGATAATCTGTGAATGGAGTATTGGCTGCCAAATTGAACTCACTGACCAGTCCACTAAAATTGTCAGCCACCGCATAAGTAGTGCTCTGAAGGTTGGCTAACATCGCAGGTAAATCCGTTGGTTGTGCCGCAGAAATTTGAGCGGCAATTGTTGCAACCTGTGTGAGATTTACACCGGCCTGTTGAAAATTAGGGCTCTGTAGTATTCCCGGATATTGTAATGCCAGACTCTGCAATACCTGACCTGATGCCTGAATTGAGGCTATTTGGTCCAGTCCGCTGCCTTGACCCAGTGCATCCCCGATGCCGCGGATCTGCAACGCTAAGGCGGAGAGCTGATCGCTCGGCGCCGAATAGTAATCAATGCGTGAAACACCTTGAACACTCTGTAAAGATTGGGCTATTTTTTCGATTGCTTGCAGTGAACCGGAGCTGGTCATATTCCCCTGTGGAGATTCGATTAAAAGATAAAGCGGTGATAATTCTCCTGCCGGAAAATGTGCGGTCATTATCTTATAACCTTTTACGGACTCTGCCTGTTGCGGCAGCTGACTAATGATATCTGCGGAGCGGGTAAGATGAGGCAAAGCCGCGTATGGCAATAAAAGTATAACGAGAATGGGTACGGCTACCATAATCGGATGTCGACTTACCCAATTGCCGATAGTGTGCCAGCCGAAACGGCCTTCCTTTTTAACACCCGAAGTCTTCGCCGGCCAGAAAAGATATTTACCGAAGAGCGACATTAATGCCGGGACTAAAGTTATGCCGGCCAGCAGGGTGATGGCGACACCAATTGCCAGCGCGTATCCGGTGGTTTGGTTCATTCCGAATTTTGAGATACCCAGAGACAGGAAGGCGACAATTACAGTTAAAGCACTGGCGGCGATGACCGGACCGATGTGTTTCATCGCTTGAATTTGTGCTGCGTGATGCTCTTTTTGTCGCAACTCTTCGCGGAAACGAGACACAATGAAAAGGCAATAATCAGTACCCACGCCAAAAATAATTACTACCAGGTATGCTTCCGATAAAGTGGAGAATTTAGCGCCTGCTTGTCCCAGATAGCCAATTATCCCCGATGACACGGCAAAGCTGCAGCCAATGGCAATTAGAGGCAGGAGTATTGCGATCGGGGACTGATATATAATGAGCAGCAAAATGGCTACCAGAATTATGGTAACAAGGGTAGTACGGCTAATCGTTTGCTGAACAGATGAAAACATATCCTGTAACAATCCGGTTTCACCGGTGACATACGCTTCGAGATTCGGATGATACTGTGACAGGTAACCCCGAATTTGCCGGACAGCCGCCTTTGCGCTGTCAGAAAGAGAAGTCACTGAGAAGTCCACGACGATCATCATCGTGGTCTGGTCGGTACTGATTAATGTTGAGCGCAGCGCATCATTTTCGAAGACAGCGGTGACTTGTTCTATTTCCTTAGGCGCGGCACTGGAAACCAACCACTCATAGATAACTTGAGCCTCCTGCATATCGGCATCGGTCAGGCCTTGTGCATTGTGGATGATGACGATAGCGGTACTGGCCGAGGTTGTGGTGGAGACAAACTTTTCTTTAAGCAATGTGGCGCCTTCGGCAGACTCGGTGGCTTGTGGTAAGAACTGACTCTCGTCGGTGACGCCGACCTCAGATATTTTGGGAGCTACCAGAAACAAGGCTGCCGCCGCAGCCAGCCAGACGATAGTGATAGTAATACGGTATTTCTTAGTGAATTCAGCGAGTTTAGTGAACATGATGTTTCCAGACCTCTGATCTATCTTAGTTAATTTGTTATTTTTGAAGAGTGAATACTCCGGGATTGCGCGTTGTGCAACAGGAACTCGGCAACTTCTTTCGCTTTTTCCAATTGCTCAATTGATAAACCGCGCAGGAGGTTTTCCATCTGTAACTGCCCCTGTGCCCAAATACGGTTGATTATCTCCTGCCCTTGTGGAGACAATGCGCAGATCACGACACGGCGGTCTCCAGTGTCAGCGCTGCGTGCGACCAGGCCTTTTTTCACCAGGTTATCGATAATACCGGTGGCAGTGGATACGGCAATACCAAGAGTAACCGCGATGGAACTCATCCGGCTTTGACCTTCGGTATGCAATAACAAAAGCACCCGCAATTGAGCCACTGTCATGTCCGATGTTAGCCACTCCGGTGGAATGCTGATTCCGATTGCATGGAATATATTCTCTGACACCTTAAGGATTTGAGGGACGAGTGTTTCACTCTCTTGATTTTCATCATTGTTAGGTATTGACATAATATTCGCTCCAACAATATATTTCGGTTTAGCCTAACTAATTAAAGAATACAGCTTATATTGGATTTTTGTCAATATGGTTTCAGAAAGATATCAGGCTTTAAGGTTATATTGACCTATTAACTTTTTTTAGGACAACAACCCTCTGCTACACGAGGCTGTCCTAAACTGCTATCGTCATTCCATACGATTGTCCTTCGACTAAAGGATGATGCGGAATTTAGAAACCTCAGCTTAAACGCAAGTTTGTTTTGTGGAGAGGCTGTCCGAAAATAGCTCTTCAATAGAAATAACAAAGGGTATAGAATGAGCAGCAAAGGAGGGGACGACGTTGGGAAAATTCAAAGAATTAAGACAACATCAAATAATGCTCATGCTACCTAATCTTGATGATAAAATACCGCAAGGGCACTGTGTAAAGCGGCTTCAGCATTAGCACATCTCTCATTCAACTGCCTTTTGAAAATATGGCGGCTTCCGGCTTGACCAGAGCTGCCATCATGGCTACGATTATCATGGCAACGGCCGCTACCCAGAAAGCTACTATATAGTTACCATTTACATCGAATAGTTTCCCGCCGATGATCGGGCCGGTAGCGGCACCAATTGCCCAACTAACCTCAATCATCCCCAATATTTTAGCGATGTGTTTTGTACCGAATGTCTGACCGAAAAAGGCAGCCAATGATGGCGTTACGCCGCCGCTGGTCAGACCGTACAGCATAGCAAATAAATAAATTTGCCACAGGCTGCTAATGTGGGTTAGCCATGCTGTCATAACCGCCATACCCAATGCAAATAATATTACCGTTCTCTTAGCACCCATTCTGTCAGTTACGACACCCCCTAAGAGAAAACCAGTGACACTCATGATACCTATAACGCTGATAACCGTGGCACCCTGGCCCGCTGAGAAACCTATATCCAGAACATGCGGGACTATGTGTGTTGCTACTATCAAGGAACAAACACCGAACATAAAGTGAAGAATAGTTATGAGCCAGAAGCTTCTGGATTTGAATATAGAGAGCATAGAGAAAACACCCGCAGGGGGCGCTGTTCTCGTATTATTTATTACCTCTGCACCCGATTGACGGCCGTCAGGCAGAAATCCCATTTCCTTCGGGTCTCTCTTTAAAACGAGTGACAAAGGTATCGCCAGCCAGGCAATCACACCCAAAGCTAGTAATCCAGTACGCCAATCGGATTTCACTATCAAGAAAGTTGCAAGTGGTGCCAGGATAACCTGGCCGAAAGAGCCACCTGCCAAAACAATCCCTGATGCCAGACCCCTTTTTTGCTCAAACCATCTGAATATCAATGGCATACCGGCAACATACAAAGCCCCGGTACCCAGTGCCAGCAGTAAGCTATAGGTTATAAATAACTGCCATACAACATGTACACGGCTTGCCAGCACGAGACTTAGACCGGTGAAGAAAGCCATGATAAGTATTAATCTCGGCCCATAACGTTCAAAGACCCAGCCACCCAGCACGGCCACGCCGGCCGTTATTATCCAATAAACAGAGACAATAGATGAGGTGGCAGTGCGTGACATATGAAAATCGGTTTCCAGAGACTTGAAGAAAACACCGAAAATGTAAGCAGTCCCGAATAGAAGCGTATTAATCAAGAACAAGGCGGCTACAATTTTCCAACCGTAAAAAACAGGTTTCTTTGGGTTAGACACAAAGAACCTCACTCAATTGCGATTCACAAAATGGTACACTCCAACCGTAAGGTCGTAACAAGTTTAAATCTTCGGGCGGCGCTGACGTCGCTTCTCGGCTACTTTTATACGGGCTAGAGCGCGGCGTAAAGATGCTTCAACATTAGCCATATCCATTTCGGTGGTAGTTCTGCCGGTCAGACTCTCTTCGGCACGGCGTTTGGCTGCCTCGGCGCGGGCAATATCAATCTCATCGGCACGTTCCGCCGCATCTGCCAGAATGGTGATATGGTCCGGCTTTACTTCCAAAAAGCCGCCGGATACTGCCAGGGAGTGTTCTTCCGTACCTTTTCTGACCAGTACTTCACCCGGTTTTATCATGGTCATGATCGGCTCGTGGTGCGGCAGGATGCCCAGTTCACCTTCAACCCCCGGAACCATGACAATATCGGCGTCTTCGGAAAAGACCAGCCGTTCGGCGGTAACGATATCAACGCGGATACCCATTAATCCTGTGCTCCCATTTTGTTGGCCTCTGCGACAACATCATCGATAGTGCCCTGCATAAAGAAGGCCTGTTCGGGCAGAGCATCATGTTTGCCTTCCAGTATTTCTTTAAAACCGCGGACAGTTTCTTCCCGTGAAACGTATCTGCCGCTGCGGCCTGTGTAGGCTTCCGCCACGAACATCGGTTGCGAGAGGAACCTCTGAATTTTACGGGCACGGGCGACGATAACCTTGTCATCTTCGCTGAGTTCCTCAATACCGAGAATGGCAATTACATCCTGCAAGTCCTTATAACGCTGGAGAACACGTTGTACCTGCAGGGCGACATTATAGTGGTCCTGCCCGACGATGGCCGGGTCGAGGACGCGTGATGTGGAAGTCAACGGGTCGACGGCAGGATATAAGCCCTGCTCGGCGATGGAACGTTCCAGCGCGATAACAGCATCGAGGTGACCGAAACTGGTAACCACACCCGGGTCGGTGTAATCATCTGCCGGTACATAAATTGCCTGGAAGGAAGTAATGGACCCCTTCTTAGTGGAGGTAATACGTTCCTGCAACTCGCCCATTTCTGTGGCCAGCGTCGGCTGGTAACCCACGGCCGACGGCATACGTCCCAGCAGCGCCGAGACTTCCATGCCGGCCAATGTATAGCGGTAGATATTATCTATAAACAAGAGCACATCCTGTCCTTCCTCATCCCGGAAGAATTCGGCCATTGTCAGGCCGGTAAGCCCGATGCGGAAACGTACGGCCGGCGGCTCATTCATTTGTCCGAAGACCATGACGGTTTTATCAATAACGCCGGAGGCTTTCATTTCATTCCAGAGGTCATTACCTTCACGGGAACGTTCCCCGACACCGGCAAAAACGGAGAAACCGCCGTGTTCGGTAGCGATGTTGCGGATAAGTTCCTGGATGACGACGGTTTTACCGACACCGGCACCGCCGTAAGCACCGACTTTACCACCTTTGGAAAACGGCGCCACAAGGTCGATGACTTTCAGCCCCGTTTCCAGCAATTGGGGAGTTGTTTCCTGCTCAATAAACGAAGGAGGGGAACGGTGAATCGACCAGTTTGCGGTAGCTTTGACCGCACCAACATTATCAATTGCCTTGCCGGTGACATCGAATAGTCTGCCCAGGCAGCCTCTGCCGACGGGTACCGTGATGGGCAAACCGGTATCAACGACTTCGGTACCGCGGGCTAGACCTTCAGTCGGCGCTAACGAAAGACAGCGCACCCAGTTATTGCCGATATCCGCCTGCACCTCAAGAATCAATTTATCTTTACCGGTGTTAACTTCCAGAGCGTTGAACGTCTTTGGTAATTCGTCGGGCGGAAACTCAACATCGATGACTGTCCCGATGATTTGAACTATCTTTCCTTTAGCCATAAAAACCTCCGTCTTCCCTCAAACCCCGTTAATTTCTGGACAGGGCGGCGGCGCCGCCGCTGATATCGAGGAGTTCCGTTGTAATCGCTTCCTGCCGGGCTTTGTTATACATCAGGGTGAAATCCTGAATCAATTCTGCCGCATTGTCCGTGGCGCTGCGCATGGCCACCATTCTGGCTGATTGCTCACTGGCAATAGACTCCAGGATAGCATGGTATATTTCCATTTCTACAAACCGGGGCAGCAGCGCACCCAAGACCTCTTCCGGCGACGGTTCGTAATCAAAATCAGCGCTTTTTGCTTGAGTGGATGACGCCGGTTCGATGGGGAGTAATTTCTCTATTACCGGCGTCTGGACCATTGTGGAGTTAAATTTGGTATAAGAGACATACACTTCATCCACATAACCGCTGGTATAGTCATCGATAATAATACGGGATATTGCCAGGGTATCGAGCAGGGTGGGACGGTCTCCCAACTGGGTAAATTCTGCGCGTACTTCCCGGCCGTAGCGGCGCATAAAATCAATCCCTTTACGTCCGACATTGACAATCGTTACCGGTGTTTTTTGCCCCAGGATAAAACTGCCGGCCTTGCGGTTCAGCATGGCGGTTAATCCGCCGCATAAACCCCTGTCCGGGGCAATATGCACAATCGCGATTTTTTTAATATCGCGGCGTTTTAACAACGGGTGTACTTCGCCGGTTTGCGGTATGGCGGCTAAATCAGCAATGACCTGCCGGATTTTCTGGTCATACGGACGCCCTGCAGTGCCGGCTTCCTGAGCACGGCGCATCTTGGAGGTAGCAATCATCTCCATAGCTCTTGTGATTTTGGCGATGCTTTGCACACCGCGTATTCTTCGGCGAATTAAACGAATGTTTGCCATTATTTATCAACTTAAACGGGAACTTTTTACCAAGCTCCGCTATTTATTACTTAAATGTTTGCTTAAATTCCTGAATTGCGCCTTTGAGCGCTTCGGATGTGGCAGGATTAAGATCTTTTTCTCTGGCGATGGAATTACCCACTTCCGGATGGCCGGCATCCATGAATTTGTATAAACCGGCTTCGAATTCGCGCATCTTTGCCAGTGGGACATCATCCAGCAGGTTGTTAATGGCGGCATAGAGAATCATCACCTGTTTTTCCATAGCGACAGGCATATAAAGCGGTTGTTTCAATATTTCGGTAATACGTTGACCCCGTTCCAGTTGTGAGCGGGTGGCTTTATCCAGTTCTGTGGTACCGAACTGGGCGAATGCGGCCAGTTCGCGGTACTGCGCTAGTTCCAGTTTCAGTCTGCCGGATACTTTGCGCATAGCCTTGGTCTGGGCGGAACTACCGACGCGGGAAACGGATAAACCGACATTCAAGGCGGGACGAATACCGGCGTTAAACAGGTCGCTTTCCATGTACATCTGGCCGTCGGTAATGGAAATTACGTTGGTCGGAATATAGGCGGAAAGGTCGCCGGCCTGTGTTTCGATGACCGGGAGAGCCGTCAAAGAACCGCCTCCGGCAGCATCATTCAACCTTGCGGCTCTTTCCAGCAGACGGCTGTGCAGATAAAAAACATCGCCAGGATAGGCTTCTCTGCCCGGAGGACGGCGTAATAACAGTGAAATCTGGCGGTAGGCCCAGGCGTGCTTGGAAAGGTCGTCATAGACCACTAACGCATCTTTGCCGTGTTCCATAAACTCTTCGCCCATAGCGCAGCCGGCGTAGGGCGCTAAATACTGTAAAGCCGCAGAATCGGAAGCGTTAGCGGCTACGACAATGGTATGCGCCATCGCTCCGTAGGATTCCAATGTAGCTACGACACGAGCAACTTTAGACGTTTTCTGTCCGATGGCGACATAAATACAAATCAGGTCGCCGCCTTTCTGGTTAATGATGGTGTCCAGCGCAATCGCGGTCTTTCCTGTCGAGCGGTCGCCGATTATCAACTCGCGTTGTCCTCTGCCAAGAGGAATCAGGCTATCGATGGCTTTGATACCGGTTTGTACCGGGGTACTGACTGACTTACGTTTGGTGACATCAGGCGCGATTCTTTCCAGCGGTAAAGTTTTATCGGTTTTAACCGGGCCTTTGCCGTCTAACGGCCGCCCCAACGAGTCAACAACACGTCCGATAAGGGCTTCGCCGACGGGTACCTCGGCAATTCTGCCGGTGCAGCGTACTTCATCGCCTTCACGAATCGTCGCGTAATCACCCAGGATAATCGCAGAAACACTGTCCTCTTCCAGGTTCATTGCAATGCCGATGATGTCATTCGGGAATTGTAAAAGTTCATTATATTTGGCCGATGCCAACCCGTTAATTCGTGCAATGCCGTCACCGATTTCTGCTACCACCCCGACGTCATACATCGTCAGAGAAGTGCCGAATTTATCTATTTCCCGCTTAATCGCGGAAGCGATATCTTGCCCTCTTGTTGCCATTTACGCTGTACCTCCCCTTTTGCCTGAGAAATTAATTAGCAACCCCACCCAAATCTTTTCTAAGAGCCGTCAGTTTACTGCGGATACTACCATCAATCAATTTATCACCAACCCGGATAATAATACCGCCGATAATCGCCGGGTCGACTTTAAGCCGGAGGAGCACCGGCTTGCCGACGATATCGGTAATGCGCTGCGCTATTTTTAGCTGGTAATCATTGTCCAGCGGTATCGCTGTGGTGACTTCGGCAATTTCTGTGCCTTCAATGCCGCGGTAGTTATCC
>Ga0224542_1000014_pt1 | contig 14996 bp, 21 predicted proteins | sample 714E33034metaG_FD_172015 | JGI IMG/M metagenome (GOLD analysis project Ga0224542, IMG submission 172015) | Peat soil microbial communities from Stordalen Mire, Sweden - 717 E3 30-34 | ecosystem: Environmental > Terrestrial > Soil > Wetlands > Peat | place: Sweden: Norrbotten County, Stordalen... | reverse complement strand
TTCATGGTCTGCCCACAAAGCACCCAAGACGCCATACTCGTTTGCTATTACCCATAGCCGCTTGTTGTGTGGGTTGTACTCTCCGGGCAGAATGACATCGTTGCAGAGGATGTCCTCTTTTTTGACATCTACGTCACCGTGTTTCAAATGCAATGTAATTTTTGACATCTGATGTTTCTTCTTCTGAAATCTATTTTACATCATCACCGAACGAGGTGTCAAGCTATATTTTCTGACGGCCTCCCGCGAATGACAAAATTCCCACCAGTAGGCTGGAAACTCCCCAAAATAGCCATGATGGACCTTTGGTCACAGGTGTCAAAGATGTTTCGGTGATTTTTTCCAGTGGCCCACTCGGAGGTACGGGTCGCTTGATAGGAGTCTGCGCTAGTTTGCCCAAGATCTTGGCCCGTGCGATGAATTGTCGGTTGATCTCACGCAGGTTCCAGAGGTTGAGGAGATCTTGAGAGCGGAATTTGCCACTGTGAAAATCCCAAAAGTCTATCCACTTCGAGTGGAACTTTCGATACGCTACAAACTCAGCCTCGGGTAAGCGACTGGCGCGCTTCAGGGACATTATGGTGTTTGCACACCTTGCGATCTCGTTGCGCGTGTTTATGGCGAGTGTAGTAGGGTTCATGGCGGCGATTGTCTCGATGCCAGACGCGGGGACAGGTACAGGGGAGGGAGCAATCGCAACCGGCCCAGATCCGCAGCTCCAGTCACGTGAGGTTTTTCCGAGCACGAGATCATATGACATGATTAGATAGCGTCCTTGAGTCGGCCTATGACTTCTCGAAGGGCATGCGCAACGTTGATTGATGGTACTGCGAATTGAAGAGAAGTAACGTCAGGGTGTTGTAGGTAATCAGCAGCCAATTGAATGATTCGGTTAATTTCATTCACATCTGATTTTGTCAATTTCTGTTTCATATTGTTTTTTCCTTTGTTAGGGAACACTGATGTCTTCTTCGTCTCGTTCATTTGCTGCACAAGTAATGAGTTCACCTAAAAGATTAGTTTGTGAGGGCAATGCCTGTTTGACAAATTGTTCAATTTCATCAATGGCAGCAGATGATCGTCGTTTGAATAACTCAATAATGTCCGCTCTGTCTTTGTGTCGTCCTGCAATCAGTTTCATTACGACAAGAGGACCTATTGGAAGAATAGGAATTTCGCCAGAGGCCGGGACGATAAGATACTGTTCCAACATTGCTTTCTCGTAAGAATTGGTTGGGGCAACATAGCGGATTCGTACACCTGCATATTTTAATGGTAGTCCTGATTTCAAGTATGTTATTTTTTCTCGATACTCAAAGGCACAGTCGCCGACTGCGATGTCTATGTCTGCTGTTGCACGTGGATAGCCATTGCAAGACACCGCTACTCCGCCCACAATGATATGTCGTATACCTTGGCCTCGCAAGAGCGCGGAGACTGCTCGGACGCCATCAATTACTACTTGCGGAACACAAACACTTAGATTGTTGATCGATACAAAACCATCAAATCTCGGCTCTGTGAAAACTTCAATTAGGGTCACGGTATGATCCTTTTCAGGTTTTTCTCTTAATGTTGACGGGTTTGGTTTCGGGTGTATGTTCGTCGCGCCAGAGAGAATCTACACGTCCATTCGATTTGTCTTTGCCGACTGTCCAGTTCTCTTTACCGAATGTCCAGTACCAGCATAATGCACCAAGCCCGGCAAAAGCAAGTAAGGACAAAACGATTTTGAGCCAGATGATCACGGTTGTTCTCCTGGAATTGCGTCGGGCACACCGACCCGTATCTCAGTCGGCTTGTCTCTAGTGATCCAGCGGATCCCTAAATAGCTCACGCCCACAGCAGCAAGTAGCCAAAGTAGGTGATCGGTGGAAGCTCTTGTGGCATCTCGGGCTTTATCTAGTCCCTCAGCAACTGCACTTTGTCTTGTTTCAACAATGCCATACACTCCAGCGGCTTCAATGTAGATTGCGGTCAATCTACGAAGAAATTCGTCATAGACTGGACTTCCTACATCGAATCTTTCATTTGACGATGTTTTGGTGAAAATGCTAGCTGCTGTTTTGGCGTTTGCAATTGCCCGAGAAAGACCTTTGGTGTCTGAGCGCTTACGCCATTGCCACCAAGCCGTGTTTTCATCAAGCATCTTGTTGCCGCATACAATTCCGGCTTCTAGCTTTGTTCTCATTTCCGTTGCCGTTAGGCTCTTTGGCATTGTCCGTAACAATACGACAAGTTCGCCCATATACGGTACAGCTACGGGTACCATGCCTTTAGAAACGAATTTGTCATGAAGGATTCTTGCTTGTTTGAGAAGATTGTCGAATTCTTGTTTATTCTCAGAAAGCATCATTTGAATGTAGCCGGGTGATTTCAGAGGATGTTGAAGTTTTTGACGGAAGGGACTCCATCGGTTGACAAAGAAGTCATCCCATTCCGTAACATCAGTTGCTGTCAGAATCTTGCTGTCGTGAAGCTGTCTTGTATATCGCATGCTTTCGGCAATGTTGGACAGCCAGCGATCGGCAGCGTCCAGGTCAGTGAACCCAATCTTGAACAGATCCCAACCACTCACAGTAGCTCGCGGCCTGGAGTAGAACATTTCGGGCACGCCTGCCCATTCGATGCTACCGAGTGGAGGCGGCTCTCCCCTTGCCCAATCACGTCTCATGACGATTTCTCTTCCACTCAAATTTGGAGATTAGTGAATCCCATTCGCGAGCAGCGTATTCGCCTAGGTATTTTTCGATAATGGAGCGTGTTTTCTTAATGTCAATTGCTTCAAGTTGAAAAAGTGTTTCAAGATCGAGCATATCTTTGTCTCTAGAGGCAGCCATTTTAAGAACGGCGAGATATTCTGGACTGACTACTGGTAGAGCTAGTCCTTCATCGCGCGCATTTTCAATTGCAGCCACATAGAGAGAATGATATGCATCGTTGCGAACGATGATGTCTACAGGATGGCCAGATGGACTCTTGGTGGAGATGCCTCCAAAGGACAATTCCCTAAGCTTTTTCAAGCCTGGAAGATATTCTCGACAGGCAACGTCAACATCTTTGGTTAAACGATCAGATCCATACACTGACATGGCGATACCGCCTATTAGTACAGTTTCTATTCCTGTCTGTATAGAGATTTTAGCTATTTCGGCAATAGTATTTTCAATATCGTCAGGATTTAGGAACTTAATTCTTTCTCTTTTGGTTGTCATGGTAATTATCATTTTCGTTTTTTTGACAATACCATTTTAAGCAATTTCATCTGGTCTTGAAATCGAACAGCATCTTCCTCCAAACCCATTTGGTGCAACTTTAGTGTTATTTCCTCAATGTCAAAGGCTCCTCGACGATGGAGAGTCAGAATGTCCAGTAGATCTCTAGTGTCATCTCGGTCTGCCAAGAACTTACTGATCACTAACAGGTCAATGGGAAAAACTGGAGTAGGAATGCCGAGACAGTTTCGCATCTCCGACATTTCGATAGCACTCTCTTCTGGATCACCTGAAGCAAACAACAGGTCGATTCGTTCATCGGGCTCGGCACCAGGTGGTATGGAAATCCATTGCGAAGGGTGTAATTGTTCCAGGTGATAATCACTCGCTAGTTGGTTCAGTGCTCGCAGAACTTTGTGCTGGTCATTGTAATGAAAGAAGGCGTCAACATCTGCAGTTTCACGTCGGAAGCCATGAGCATTTACAGCCAGTCCGCCTCCGATAGCCACTTTCACATCAGCCTTCTTTGCTACGGCAAGAACGAGAGTGAGCATGCTCTCTTTCGAGGTAACATCAGACAATTTTTGTTCAGAAGGCGCTTTCATCGGCGTGACCAGTTAATTCGATTGGAAGTGGGCTCTATGTATATTCGCTTTTTCATTGGATGCTTGCGAGGACCGAGGTTTTTGGGAATTCGATCGAAAGGAGGTTCCAAGTATACTCTTCGGGCTAGATTTGTGGATGACCACCACGGCAGTGTGATGAATGCCAGTCCAGCGAAAGTACCCAGGACCATAGTGCCCAGGGCAAGTTTCTTGCCTGCGCCTGTGCCTGTAGACGCTGATTCGCCTCGCGCCCAGCTGCGACTCATTGACGGGGCTCCTTGCTAGCGGTTCGGTAGATACTGGCCAATGCCATGAGGCTCAGGGCTCCGGAGAGAGCGAAAATGGATGCGCTGATCAGGGACTTGGCCCGGCGAACGTCGTACCGAACATCATCGATCTTGGCAAAAAGTGCTTTCTGCTGCTTGGCCGGCATTAGTAAGGAGCCACTGGCCCAGTTTCGAGAGGTGTTTCCGCGTAGAATGTCGTATGCCATGATGTTGCCTCAGCTGATTTCTTGAACGTGACCGTCTTCGAAGACCTGCAAAATGGGTTTCAGGCTGGAACGAAGAGCGGCCTGTTCGGTTACTTGACCGGGCCAGGCCATCACAACGTAGGCGCTACGAGAAAAGTGAGTCATGCCGTAGACGAGATCTTCTACAAGCACATCACGGGACTTGTAGACTTGGCTGAAGTTTGCAAAATGATGGTTTGCGTGAGGTACTCCCTCACGGGTCAGCCAAGCGACCGTGTACCAGCTCTTCTTTTTTGTCTTTTTTGCCATCGTAGGTTCCTGCAGAAATTTACTTTCTCGTCGATTTTGACACGGTGCTAAGAAAACAACTTGACACCTCGTTCGGGGTGTGCTAGATTGTATTTCAAGAAGGGAGAAACGAACATGAAGGAATTTTTCGGTACTCTCATCATCGTGATTTTGGCTTTTCTGGCAGGACTTCTTGTGTTCTGGTGGAGGAAGCTCATCGTTGTGGGTGTGGCTCTGGTACTCTTGTTCTCTGGCTGCGATTCGGGAACCGCGACTGATTCAGGAAGTTCGTTCAATCCGAACGCTCCGGCGGCATCGGGCGAATGTCCTGTTCCTACAGGATCTTCAACTCCAGATGGTATCAGCCAGTCGGCAGTTGTACAGCAGGGCGCTGTAGTACCAGTGCAATTCTTCACAACTTCTGAGCCATTGGGTTGTACTGATAACTCCTTGTCGATGAAACCATACAAGGGCCTGTCGTGTTCAGACTTGGCAGGTGATCTCTGGACACCTTCATACACAGCTGCATACAACCAAGCAACATCCGAAAGTGTTGATTTTCTTCCATGTTGCGTTGCCGTGACCCGAACCAAAATGAATTCCAAGAGCGTCACATCGCCAATTGTTGGTTGTGATGCTATACGGGATTTTTCCGGAACAATAACCGGAATACCAAGTGGTAAGTATGTGTTATGTTCCACTTCAGGTACTTTCTTGGGATGGATTATTGACGCCAGCGTGAACTAGATTCCAATCTCGTAGCACAGGGCTAGGAATCTGACCTTATCGCCAGCTCCTCCGGAGTTTGAAGCAATACTGACAATGGTTCCAGTGCCCTCAATGGGGATAGATGGAGAAGTGTTTGCTGCTACGTTTACCTTGTTCAGTGAATAGCCACAATTATCAGATATTGTGACGTCGATCGAGGCTGTAATTGGTTCTCTCAACACTCGCACTGATCTTGCAAAGGCCGGTACGCAATAGACACCTGCCATTGTTATAGGAACTGGTATGCCGGCTTGATCTGGAACATACAGGTAATGAGTTCTGAACACCTTTGAAGTGTGCCGGCTGAAGTAAGCTGACATGGCTTTGACCAATACAGGCTCGGCCGGAATAACTTTGCCTCCAATGTTTGTAGGTCCTCCAGGACCTACAATAGGTTTTCCTTGGTATTGAGCTACGCTTTGAGGAGGAAACACATTCAGCAAGGACTGCAGCAAACGATTATCGTAGCGAGCATAGATTCTCAGGACTCCCGTGGGCACTGTGATGATTATGCCACCGTCTTGTGGCTCGGTAGCGGCTGCTGCTTTCAGTACGGAACCGTCAAAAGGTCCAATGGGAATGTCTACCTCAGCCTTGGTAATTTGACTTCCGTTTCCAAACTCGATGATTCCTGTAATCGGTCCAGGAAAGCCTGGGTAGGGGTTGGCCTGTCCTACGAGTCTCGATGCTGTAAGCACCACTGACGTGGTCTGTGCCGTTCCTGAGGGTCCTGTGAGCTTCAGAAGGCGCTCTGGGTTGGTCTGGGGAATCACCGTAGCGTTTCCCTCCTGGGGCTGCAGTACGAACCCATTGCCGATGTTCTGGTCGGCCTGCTGGTCCATTAGGTGTTTTGGTTCAGGTCGTATCATTTTCCGCCTGCCTTTCAAGTCTTTGAAGGAGTAGGTAGCGCTGCTACCAGACTGCCCCCCACGCGCACTGGCACTTTCCCAGCGTTGACTACTACGATCTTGATGGGTTCACTTGCGGTCACGATGACCTTTAGCTTGAAACCCATCTTGAGCATATCAATAGACCAGGAGATTGGATCCGTAAGGGCTGCGCAACCGTGAAAGATGTTTTCCACGGCCACTCGTCCAACAGGACAGGACATAAAGAGTACTGGCTTATCTAGTGCTTTTGTAGGGGCAAGAATGATTTCTCCGCGCTCGCCACTTCCAAGTTCCAGGGAACCGAACACGAGGTTGTTTCTGTCGGGGATCAGTACTGGCGCAGTATCGATCAGATCTTGATCGTCTATTGAAATACTCATGCGACTTTTCCTCCTTCCGGAGGCTTCTCAATCCACAACACTTTTCCCATTTTCTTTTGTTTCTTGAGATTTTTGTAATAGGAAATGAGCTGTTTTCGAATGTAGTATGGACACCACGGATGTGAGGAACATACTCGAATTGCAATTACTGCTCCAAGTCCTACAAAAATGACAACACTGAAAAACACAGCTAAGATCATGACGTCATCGTCTCCGGGCCATGTCTATTTTGATAGCCTGTACCACATCTGACAGTTTCTCAAAGGCAGCTTCTTGACGAGTCATGGTAAGTTCAACTCTGTTCAGTGTATTTTTAAGTGTGGCTGTTTCTTGGGCGTTAATTAGTGATTCTTTGATGTATTCATTGCGTGTGACCCAGAAGGCATTGCCCAATACACCGACAATAGTTCCGAGTCCGATGATTAGTCCGATTATGATCGACAACGAGATGACGAAGGCAGCTGATGGAGTTGTACGCGCAGGTATTGACATTAAGACACTTGGAGTGTCTTCTGGCATCACAAATGGGGTACCGTCTGCACGTGTTGGAATTCTACTCAAAGGAAATGTTCCTTCTCAGGTCATTTGAGGCGCGGTATGGCATGGTTGCAGTAAAACTACTGAATACTTTCTGTTGTTCATCTAGCATTTTCTTGGATGTTGTCAGATGCTTCCGGGCGGCTCTGTAAAACGGAAAGTCTGTAAGACATGATATGCAAAACATGAGAGCTGCTCCGCAAACTAAACCTACTACAAATCCGGTCATGGTTGAACCGCCTGCGAAATGGTTCTGGTCAGTTTCTCCATGCGAGTTTCTTTCCGTAGCTTTCGGTGCTTAGCAAAAACATCCACTCCGCCGAGTGCTGATAGCAAGGCACTAATCTTGGTTGGATAGGTATCATCTTTGGCACGTGGTCCACCATTGTAGGATGCTAGGTTTCCTCCATGCAACGTAGCCAAAATCTCTGCTCCCTTGTGAATGTTGATGGAGGGTCGTAAAAGTGTGGCAGGGGTGAATCCGCGAACGGGCTTGTTTTTGCATTTGCCATCGGAGCCCTGTACGCAACGCACGCCCAAGATGCCACAGTCAATTCCTCGTCCGGACTTGTGGCATATGCTTCGCAGATCCGATTCGTTGATGCCCATCGCCAGCAATACAGCAGGGTCCAGGTTCCATTGGTCAGCCGCTTCACCGAATTCGATGGCCCGAGCCTCGCACTGCTCTTCGGTCCATGGATTATCTTTCCATCGAATACTGTGTTGAACCTTACAGATTATTTCTGAATTGACAGCGACTTCATAAACTGGTTTGAAACGGGTTGGAGATGAGCTGCTAGCTAGAGCGATCCGATCGGCCTGTACAGGTAAGCCCATTAGCCCGGTCAGGAACGCGGCGAAGTAGAAGTTTGAGTGCATTGAATCCTCATCGTCTCGGTCTGTGGGTCCGGAGCCTCGTCGCCACCACGGCGAATCGTTTCTCTAGACCCTTCTCACCGAGCTTCCGGGATAGTACCATACCATCCTCCGCTTCGTCCAATGTGATCTTATGTGAATTTATTCGTTTAACTAGTCGTACCAGTTTCAGCTTGAGCCAAGCAGGCTTGACCATGGGCTCATCGGCATCATGGCAAGCGAAGGCGATGAAGCCCCCGACCGCTACGAGACTTGCCAAAAAGCCCAGCATGTTTTTCTCCCCTCCAGGGAGATGAGGAGATCAGCCGATGGCCACGCTCTTGCTCTTGAGGAACTTCAATACCTTTTCACCAGCTGCAACCTTGCTCTCTTTGCTGCTGTTCGGGCCACAGTGAACGTCGATTGCCTTGTTGAAATCGTCCTTGGACATCTTCTTGGCCTTCACCGCCGTAACGATGTATTCCTTGAAGTCTTTGTCTTTTCCGATGAATTCTCCACCCACCGTAACGTTCTTCGCCTTGAGGAAGTTGAGAAGATGCTCGCCCGAGACCTTCTTGGCAAAAGGCTCAGCTTCCGGGCCTACGTTCAGATCGATTGCCTTGTTGAAGTCTTTCTTGCTCATCTTTTTGGCTTGCAAGGCATCAGTAACGATTTCCTTGAAACCACGATCTATCCCTGAACTACTTTCGGTAGCGTCCTCATGAGGATTTGGCTTGGCTGCAGGGATCTTCGAATCCTCATGGGGATTCGGCTTGGCCGCAGGGATCTTTCCTGTAGGAGTCGCAGCAACCACTGGTGGAGCTACCATCTGCACTTTGACCGTCTGAGGCTGTTGCTTCTTGAATAGGCTGGCCAGCGACGTTGCCGCCATGACTGGCATGGACGCCAAGGCCATTCCGGGTAGCGATCGAGTGAACAGACTGAAAGGTGACCAGCCTACAGTCCCCATGGCCGCTGTTGGAGGATTCATCGTCGATAGCTTACTCCGTGTAACGAGCGCGCCACGGTAGTTGGCAATTGGATCCGGTGTGGCAAATGCCAATGCTTTCAATGACTCCTTGAGCAGCTTCCAGGCTCCGGTGATAGGAGTCAGGGGCTGGTCAGGCAGAGAAGACATTGGCGATTCGTTTTCCTCAGGAGGAGGAGCTTTTGCTGAAATCATCGCTGCCAGTTTCGGCTTGCCAAGCCGCAGGGCTAGTGCAATTCCCTGTTGTCCTTCAGCTGCAGTGACAGTTCCATCGTTGGCCTTTGCTAGCACCTGTGCAACTTCGGCCTCAGCCGCTTCCTTTTCGGTATCTGGGATAGGAGGCGTTGCCTGTGCCATGAGTTCAGCCCTGGCTTGTGGTTTGGCAGCCAGCGATTGGTTGAGAGACTGTGCAGCAACCAAAGCGCCAGCAGCGAGTGTTGCTTCAGCAGGAGCATTCGGAGCTGTTGCTTGGGTAGTGATTTCCTTGGCAGCTTGAACTGCTACAGGATCACCAGCCTTGATGCGCTCGTTGAGTGCCAAGGCGTCTTTCATGGTCTGTGGTATCTCTTGACCGTTGTTGATCTTATCGACGGTATCGACCGCCATGGTCTTGGCGATTTCCTTGATACCTCCTGCATCCCCCTTCTTGGCGGAAGCTAGATTGGCCTGCAGCTCGGCCTTGGCCTCGGGGTTGCCGGCCTCAGCAGCCGCTACGGTAGCAGCCTTCTGCCTGAGAGATTCTGTGACGGACGGCGCTTTCGCTGCCAGCATGGCCATCTGTCCTGCTGTCTCCTGATCGCCCAAGGCATGAGCCGCCTTGGCTCCCGCCGCAAGCTCCTCGCGTGATGCCGTACCACTGGCAGCCTTTCTTTGGGCCATTGCTACTTGCTGATGTGCCTTGCGCCGAGCCGCTTCTTTCTGTGCAGACTTCTTGCGCTTGGTGGAGGTAGCAACCACCCCTGTAGTTACGGTACTGACCACCATTGCAGCCAACATAATGCGATCGATAGCTCGAATGGCATTCGGGTTGCCTTTGTTCGCTGCTGCCTTCAGGATCTCATACTGTCGCAGTGCCTTGGGATTGTTTCGTTGCAGCTTGCTTACGAAACGTTCTGCCGACTTCATGTTGCGTGCTTCGCGGGGAGTACGCACCTTTTGGCGAATCAACCGACCTTGCTGCATGGCCTGTACACGTGCCAGGGCTTTCTTGTCACCTCGTTTGGACAATGCAACTTGCTTGGATACGTAGGTCTTGGCACGGGGGTTGCCAGCCGCTGCCTTCCGTTCTACCATCCAGCATTGCTTGAGCTGACGAGTTCGGCTCATGCGCACGAGCTTATTGGCTGCTCGCGCTTCGTATCGTTTCTGAATAGCCACGACTTTCAGTCGGCGAGCTTCACGAACAGAAGCCACTGTCTTCTTGCGTTCAACTTTGGTACGGGCCTGTACAGCTATTCGGCCAGCCTTGACCGCATTCACGTCACGCAAAGCCTGGGGATCACCCTTCTTGGCTTTGGCAACCATTGTACGTACAGCGCGCACCGCCTGGGGATCACCCAATTTAGCTTTCTTGTACAAGCGAGCACCGGCTCGGACCTTGATGCCCGTAGCAGATTGCTCGTTGGCCTTGGCCAAGATCTTGGCCTCTTTGCTCTCCTTGCCAATGAACTCCTTGAAGTCTTCACCAATGAATGTTCCGCTTTCGCTGTCATCAGCAGTTGCCAAGCTACTTGGATCAGCTTGAACTTCCTTGGTCTTCATGGCCTGCTCTTTGGCCAATGCTTCAGCGTCTTTGGCATCTGCCTCAGCATCGGCAGCAGCAGCTATAGCCAGCTGGGCTCTCTGCTCGGCCTCACTCTGGGCATCAGCTGCAGCTGCGCGGGCCTCAGCCGCTTGCCTTCGCTTGGCAGCTGCTGCCATCATAGCCAGACGTTGCTGCTCCGGTGAACCACCGCCTCCGCCCTTGCTGGCTAGACCGAATGCCTGGGCTCCTTTGTAGAGTCCCTTGGCTGGTAGCCAAACAGGAGCAGTAGCGTAATGGAAAAACTTCTTGACATTGAAATTGAAACCCATCGAATCGCCCGCAATGTCACCAGATTGTTTCAGTGCAATCAGTGCCTTCTGCGCCCGAGGATTTCCAACTTTTGCGAGTTTGACGATCGCAGACAGCATCTTCTTGTCTTCATCGTTCATGGCCTTGGCGGCTCCAAGGAAAGACGCCTTGGACCATGCCTTTGCTTGCTTGCAGCCGACAAACGCCTTACCTGACACAAGAGCCTTCGAAAAATCATTCAGTTTCGCTTGGTTCTTGAGTGTCTTGGCAAGTCCTTGCCGTTCCATCTGAGTGGCAGGCTGACCAGAAGCCAGCTTTTGGGACATGTATTCGACGTACTTGCGATCTTGTGCATTTCGATCTTGTGCAGTGTCGATAGCACCCAATACGCAAGCTCCCACAAAGGCACCATGCATAGTCAATGCTTCGTTCTGATCGTCAATCAAATCACCATGAACTACTTTCATGCGACCGATGATTTGAGCAATCTTTCGTGCTTCCTGCAGCTCATTCTTGTCGAGTGACTGTCCCGCCTTGATCTTGCCGTACAAATGACCAGCGCTTTCCTTCTTTCCAGCCTTTCCCAGGGCATTAACGACCACTTGAGCAAGAGGCAGGTTTTTCTCGTGACCCACGAACGAGCCTGACATTTCTCCCTTGAGAGAAGCCGCGATTTCCTTGAGCTTGGCCTCGGTTGCAGCAGATTGCGCCTTGGCCATTTCGACGGCACGTGTAGCCTGAACAGCCTTCTCAGCTTCATCGAGATCTTCCTGCTGCTTCTTGAGCTGTTTTTGCAAAGCAGCGTTTTCAACCCATTTCTTCTTTTCGATATCGGTGAATTCCTGCTTTTTCTTCGAGGAGAACCAGTATGCGGGATTGAGCTTGTAGAGCCACGGATCTGACCCGGAGCTGTCACCCGAGACGACCGCTCCGCGTTTCTCCAGGACAACAATTACTTGCTGAGCAGTGGTATTGCCTTCCTTGGCAGCAGACGATAGGAGCCCAAGCTCGCCTGGCGAGATTGGTTTGCCGGTCTTCAGTTTCAGGGTGATCATCCTCACAATTCTTTCGGCATGAGGATTTTGGGCATTTCCCATCAACTCGTCAGGATCGCTTTCGTTCTTCCAACCTATTTTCTTTTCAGGCTTTCCCAAGATCTGAGTAGCGTAGGCTCCCAAGGAATCCGGTCCAAAAACACCTGAGAGACCGCGAGTCCGCACGAAATTATTCCATCCGTTCATGTTGCTTTTTCCTTGTTGAGTGTAGGGAGTTTCCTGGGAAGCATTGTATCCTGGAGGCATTTCCTGAGCACCGTCATAACCTGGAGGCATTTGTTGAGCATATTCAGGAGGCATTTGCGAGCCGTCGTCCATAGGAGGCTGTACAGCCTGGTACGCAGGAGGCGCGGCATCTGACTGAGAGTCTGGAGGAGCATCAGAACGCTTATCAGCGGTGTTGTTAATGATTGTAGTGGAAGACTTCTGGAACCAACTGAAGGGCCAAAACCACGCGCCCATTTCAGATCCCAAAATGATCCTGTTCAATTCGTCTCTTCCGCCACAGCTCACGGACGGATCGCCAGCGGCCAAACTGACTGGAAGATTACCTCGTTGGAGCTGATCTTTGGCCCACAGCTTGGCAATGTATTCGTACTGTGCACGCGGTTTGAGAGCAAGACCCGCAGCAGCATCCTGTTGAGCTAGCCAGTTGGCGTGTTCATACCAGAGTTTTCGATAGGTATTTCGAACAATGGCTGCCTTGCCAGCATCACGATTTGGAATGAAATGTTTTGCTACAGATGCAATCTGCCTGAACGGCATGGTTGCTGCAGATTTGAGCGTTTGGAACGGCGAAGAAATCATACGACGTGCTTGCCGGTATTGAGTAACCGGGTTCAGTTTTTTGATCTGACTGATAGGGTTGGCAGCACTAAGGGCTTTTTTCCACCACGAACCCGAGTCAGTGTCTTCACGTTCCATGCGCTCTTCATTGTGATTCATGTTCGTATCTCCATAGATAGCATCGTCAAATGCACTGTCGATTCCCTTGTATTCCGCTTTGACTTTCTTTGCCAAGAACTGTTGATGTTCAGCATCATCCACTTTGGTAAGTCCCTCAAGTGGAATGGAGTCAAGAATATCGGCCTCTTCTTTGTCGAGAGGACGCATGTAATCTACATCGGCTTGAGCTTCTTTGGGTGAAAGTCCTGCTTCGCGCAGTCCCTGGAAAGCGGCATCATCGTCGTTTTCTTCTGAGGCATCCTTGGTTTTGGGACTGAGTAGAGAGGTATAGCCCTTGTCGCTGAAGCTCGGATCATCGTCGGCTGGTTGCATGGCAGTATCGATCAGAAGCCCGAGCTTGTCCTCAAATGTCTTCAACATGATGTTTTTCCTGTTAGGGAATTTGCACTATCACGGCGGGACGGTGTATCCCTCCTCGTATTACTAGTTTGTAGTTCCTTCGTTGGTTGCCAGGATTTCTAGGATAAGGACGAGGTTTTGTCATATCAACTATAGAACTAAAGCGAGTTCCTGGGCTGAGGGGACCTCGATTGGCAAGAGATGCATAGTCAGGGTAAAATTTTGTCGTGATCGAAGATAATTGCGATTTTGTGCTGGGTGCTTCGGATTCTGATACGGGCTCCGATGCGGGCTCTGATGCTGGCTCTGATGAAGGTTCAGGAGGTGGCGGAGGAGCCACATGACGGCGCCGATGATGGTGACGTCGGCCGACCATCCAGGTTCCGGTTTCTTCATTAAAGCAACCAGGACCTGATACATCAAGAAATCGACTGAGAGCTTGTTGCTTTCCGGAACTCATGGTTTCTCCTATTCATAGCGAATTGACTGCATCATGCTTTCTAGCTCTTGGTTGAAAGATGAATTCCGTTTAAGAGCATCATATAGCTTGCTTACTTGTTCGCCTTCTTGTTTCGTTAGATTTCTTTTGTCTATCAAGTATCTGAGATTGATCAATTTTTCCCGAGTTTTTGAGTCTGGTGCTTTCAGGGACGCTTGATTAACATCGTATCGGAGCTTCTTTTGCATGGCATAGATACCGAATCTGTCTCGAATTTCATGAAGAATCTCATCAGTACTGGCTGGATCTCCACTATCATGCCACCATTTTGGAACAAAAGGACCAGAAACGACGTCACCACGAAGCTGATCTAGATAACGTCCTAGTATTTCTTGTTTTTGACTTGCCATTTTGATTTACTCCTTGTTACATAGTTTTTCGACCCGGTCTCGCTCCTGGAATCATGATCGAAACACCAATACGACCGAGAGAGCGATCTACAGCAGTTTTTGCGGCGAAGAAATGCTTGGAATTGGGATTGCCATTTCCAAGTTTAGATGCCTGCCTCATGACGAGTGCTCGGTATTCATTGTGAGACAGTTCGTTGCCTGAGCAACCATCTCCTTCAATCTCGGCACGTTGCTCGTCGCCAATGAATTCTGCTTTGATGTCTCTCATAATGGAGATTTTCTTAGCGTATGCGTGCCAAGGCAGATCGCTCGCTCGTGCTACCTTCACGTGCTACAGAAAGTTCATCATCGTTCAAGTTAGAGCCCAAAAGTTCTACAGGTTGTGCACCCGAGTCATCGAATGAGTCGTCCTGATACGGAGGAGGAACGCCCGGAGCTGTCAAATAGGAGTCTTGAGAATATGGTTGAGTAGATGATTGGTATTGGGACGTATCAGTTGCATACCATTGCCGAATCTTTTGCAGAAGGGCGCTTGCTCGGGTGTCACCGGCTGCGGCCTTTGCAGTCAGTCTTGCTTGAATTCGTTGTAGACGGGCAACGGCCTGGGTATCGCCCTGAGCAGCCTGTTGCACGATTTTCTTGAGATGGTGGATACGTTGTCGACTTTTTTGTCCTCTCGGCTGATTCTGCTGCCAGGGTTGATTCTGTTGCCAAGGCTGATTTTGCTGCCAAGGCT
>Ga0224542_1000013_pt1 | contig 15088 bp, 10 predicted proteins | sample 714E33034metaG_FD_172015 | JGI IMG/M metagenome (GOLD analysis project Ga0224542, IMG submission 172015) | Peat soil microbial communities from Stordalen Mire, Sweden - 717 E3 30-34 | ecosystem: Environmental > Terrestrial > Soil > Wetlands > Peat | place: Sweden: Norrbotten County, Stordalen... | reverse complement strand
GTCGACGATCTTCCCGCGCAGCGCGGGGAGATCCACTCGTGACTCGTACTGCCGCTCAGCCTTCTCCCGGTACTTCGCCGCATCGATTACCTGAATCTGGACCAGGCGGAGCGCGACAACGACAAAGAACAGGAGGAGACCGACCTTGACGATGAGCGTTCTTGCGCGGGACTCCCGGAATGACGAGGCTGGCTGGTCCTGCACCGGTATGCTATTCTGACGCCCTATCAATCCTCGCGCTCCTATGGCGCCGGCACTGCAACGACGCCAAGCTCGTGCGCCTTGTCCCAGTCGATTGTGAACCAGACGGGGGGCGTTTTCGCCGGCCGGAGACCGAGCTGCTCCGAGGCAATGCCGCTGATTCGTTCCCATCCGGATTTTTGATTGACATCCGACCGCAATTCTGTGTTCGCGTTGACGATCTGTGCGTATTTGGCTTGCAGCTGGTTGATCTCGGAGGAGAGCCGGTTGATTGCGATAATATTGCTGATATAGAGAACGCTCCCCCCCCCGAAGCCGAACAGCAGAAGGATGATATTGAAGGTGGAGAATTTCCTGCGGATTCCCCGTTTGTTCGACCGTACGGCGTAGCTGGGACGCTCGCCGGCGGGGGTGCCATTATAAATGTAGCGACGATCGTGCCCTGCGCTGTTCGCCGCTCCCTCGTCGATCGCTCCACCCGGCCCATGTGCCATCCGCTTGATCCCCCTTACAGCGCGGGACGTGCCGCCGCCCTGAGTTTTGCGCTCCTGGCCCGCGGGTTCCGCTCATATTCTTCTTTCCCCGCCACAACCGGCTTCTTGGTAAGAAGAGTCAGCCGTGGAACTCGCGGGGTGTCCGGCACCAAAGCATTCCCCGACGGTATCCTCTCCGCCGCCTCCGCCCTGAAAAAATCCTTGACAATCCGATCCTCGAGCGAGTGATACGAAATCACTACGCACCGTCCACCCGGCTGGAGAACATCTGGCACCGCTGCAAGCACTTCCCGGAGACTCGCCAGCTCGCTGTTCACTTCGATCCGGAGCGCCTGGAAAACCCGGGCAAGAGATTTCGTCAGATAGCGTCCTCCGACGCACTGCTCGACGATGGACGCAAGGGAGCCCGTCGTATCGACCGGACGCCCATGAACGACCGAGCGCGCGATACGCCGTGACAGGTGCTCCTCGCCATATTCCCAGAGGATCTTCGCAAGCTGCTCCTCCGGATACGTGTTCACGACATCCCAGGCGCTGAATTGCGCCCGCCGGTCCATTCGCATGTCCAGCCGGTCATCAGACCGGAAGCTGAACCCCCTTGTCCCGTCGTCAAGTTGATGGGATGACACCCCGAGATCGAGCAGGAGTCCTGCGATTTTCGCCCCTGCGAGCCGTTCGCGAAGCGCGCGGAAATTTGCTTCGACAATCGTGACACTTTCGCCGAAACGTTGAAGCCGCTTCCCCGACTCCGCGATCGCGTCTCGATCGGCATCAAACCCGATCAGCCGGCCGCGGGGACTCAGTTGTTCACAGATCGATTCAGCATGACCGCCGCTGCCAAGCGTACCGTCAACGTACACGCCGTCCTTGTCCGTCAGGAGAAAGCTCAGCGCCTCTCGGCAGAGGACCGGCTCGTGGTACGTAGCCATGGTGGAAAATTACTTCTGGAGAACCGTTTGTGCGATGTCTTCGTAGCTCTCGGCCTGCGAGTTTCGATATTCTCCGTAGACTTTCGGATTCCAGACTTCGATACGTTCGAGGACGCCGAGAATCAGGACTTCGCTCTCGATGGCGGCAAGCTGGAGAAGTTCTTTGGGAATTGTAATACGGGATTGACCGTCGAGCTGAAGCTCGGTGGCATATTCCAGAAGCGTGCGGGTGAAGTACCTGTGCTTCGGACTCGTCGCCGAGAGAAGCCGGATCGACTGTTCAAGCCTGGCCCATTCGTCCAGTGGATAGACAAACAAACATTTTTCGTATCCGCGCGTTATCACGAATGTGTCGTTCGCATCGGGCGAGACATATTTCCTCAGCTTCGCCGGAATATTGAATCGGCCTTTGCTATCCACTGAGTATGCGTATGAGCCCTTGAACGACGACATGGTCTCCTCGGAATACTACTGGATGAAAATGCCCCGTGCGGACAATTTTCTACCCACCAGCTACCCACTTTTCCCCACTGGTGCTCAGTAAGATACTCTTTTGGACCTTAATGTCAAGGGAATAATACTGAATATGAAGCGTATTGAGGGGTTTTAGAGATGGAATGTGACGGAGTTGGCATCTGCGGGGCGAAATTTACCCACTTGTCTGCCGAGGCAAGGCTTCTTGCGTTGCGATGAGATCCTGTAAGAGTTCGACCGCTTTCAGCAATCTCTCGCCAGGGGAAGAAAATGGATCGAAATGAGCTTTCAGGCGAACGGTCTTTCCGCTTTGCAGGAGCCCCATCCCCTGGCGCTTATAGCGACTGATCGAGTTCATGATTCTCTGGAATGTCTCGCTTTCGTAAAACGCAACATCTGTTTCCAGCGGAAACTCGGCTTCAAGTCTCTCTTCGGAAATGGTCACCTTCACAAAACCGATCCCTGCTGCGACGAGCCGGAGCCGAACCATGCCAAAGAGGTTTTCGATCTCCATGGGGAATTTCCCAAACCGGTCGGTCATTTCATCCCTGACTTCCCTGAGCTGTTCCTCTGTGGTCAACGAATACAACCGCCGGTACAGGGCAAGCCGGTCGGCATCACCCCGGACATACGACTCGGGTATGAAGGCGTCGAGGTCCGCTTCTACTGCCGCCTCCCTTTCGGTCTTCCGCTTCAACTGGGCTTCGCTGAACAGCTCTTTAAACTCTTCTTGTTTCAATTCCTGCACCGCCTCTTCAAGGATCCGCGTGTACGCCTCAAATCCCATATTCTCAATGAAGCCGCTCTGCTCCGCGCCAAGGAGATTTCCCGCTCCCCGTATCTCCAGGTCGCGCATGGCAAGATTGAACCCTGACCCGAGTTCGGTGAATTCCTCCACTGCCTGCAGTCGTTGCAGCGTGCTCCTTGGTATGCTTGCGATGGGTGGGGTGAGAAGATACGCGTACGCCTGTGCGTTTGCGCGTCCTACACGCCCCCGCAGCTGGTACAGCTCCGCCATGCCGAACCTGTCGGCCCGGTTGATGAAGATCGTGTTGACGTTCGGGATGTCTAATCCCGACTCGATGATCTTCGTCGCGACAAGCACATCGCATTCCTTCTGCAGAAATGCCATCATCACATTTTCCAGCGCGTGTGACGTCATCTGCCCGTGTGCGGTCCTGATCCGCACATCCGGCAGGAGCTTCTGCAGCCTTCCCGCCACATCATCCATCGTCTGCACCCTGTCATGAACGAAGTACAACTGCCCTCCCCGTTGCAACTCCCGTGCTGCGGCGTCCCGGATCACATCATCGTTCCATTGCATGATCTCAGTAATAATCGGGAGACGGTTCCGCGGCGGTGTGGCGATGATCGAGAGATCCCGCGCGCCCATCAGGGAGAAGTGGAGAGTACGGGGGATTGGTGTGGCGGTCAATGAGAGGGTATCGACGTCGTTTTTCAAGCGGCGAAGTTTCTCCTTGGCCGCAACGCCGAACCGGTGCTCCTCGTCGATGATGAGCAGCCCGAGATTCTTGAATGTCACGTCCTTTGAGAGAAGCCGGTGCGTGCCGATAATAACGTCGATGAGCCCCTCGCGTATTTTTCCGACGATGAGGGACTGTTCCTGCTTCGAACGGAAACGCGACATCACGTCCAGCCGGACGCCATAGCGTGCAAGGCGGTCCTGGAACGTGCCAAAGTGCTGCGTCGCGAGAATCGTTGTCGGCACGAGAACAGCCACCTGCTTCCCATCGAGCACCGCCTTGAAGGACGCCCGGACGGCCACCTCCGTCTTCCCGAAACCAACGTCGCCGCAGATCAGCCGGTCCATCGGATGCGGCGTCTCCATATCTCTTTTCACTTCAATTGTCGCCTTGGCCTGGTCGCGCGTGTCTTCATAGATGAAGGACGCCTCCAGCTCCTGTTGCCACGGAGTATCCTGCGAGAAGGGGAAGCCCTCGGCCCGCTTTCGCCGTGCATACAGCGTGATCAGATCGCGCGCGATGTCTTTCACCCGTTTCTTCGCGCGCAGCTTCAGCTTCTCCCACTCGCTGCTCCCAAGCCGTGTCAGCGAAGGGATATGTCCCTCCTTGGAGGAATATTTCTGCAGTTTGTTGACGTAGTTCAGGTTGACGTAGAGGACATCGTTCGCGTCGTACAGGATCTTCACCACCTCTTGTTCCGCACCTCCCACGCGAATCCGTTTCAATCCGTCGAACTTTCCGATGCCGTAATCCTTGTGGACGACGTAATCGCCGCGCACCAGACGCTGGAGCTCTCGTTCCGTGAAACCTTTGAATTTCGGCTGGCGCCGCACGCCGCGCCGTTTTAGCCGGCCGAAGATCTGGTGCTCCGTGTACAGCGCGAGGCGGGCATCAGGGATGAGAAAACCTTCGTGAAGGGCATCGAGGGAAAAGGTGAGCTTCGCGACGTCAACCTCTGCCGCTTCATCGTCCCGTGGCTCATCATGCTCATGAATCGAACCGAGGAGTTCCCGCAGCCGGGCGCGTTCTGAATCGCTGTCGCAGGCGAGCGTGACAGAATATGCGCCGTCCTGCAGTTGTGCCAGATCGCGGCGAAGGGCGGCGATGCTTCCATTGAACGACGGCTGCGGCCGGGAGCCGAAGTCGATCGCCTGCGTCTGAGCGGCGATGGTACGGAGCGTGATGCAGGGGAAGAGAGAGAGGATTTCGTTCACTCGCTCGGCCGGTAGCATCTCGTCCATTCCAGCCGCTGGCCGTTCGCGCACGGCCGCGTCGATCAACTCCGGTTCCTCGATCACGACGATCGCCCGGTCGTCGGCATAGTCCAACAGCGAAGCGTTCCGCTGCCCCGTCCCCGTCTTCGTCTCCACAGCGAGGAGATCCGGGAGGATCGAGGCACACTGGAGTCCGCGGATCGAACGTTGTGAGAGGGGATCGAACTCACGAATCGATTCGATCTCGTCGCCGGCAAACTCGGCCCGCAGCGGATTCTCCCCTGCGAACGTGTAGACGTCGAGAATCCCGCCCCGGACTGCAAAGTCGCCATGCACTTCCACGAAATCTTTCTGCAGGAACCCGCAATCGCGGAGTGCCACTGTCAGAGCCGCGAGATCTGTCTTCCCTCCCGTGACAAGCTCGATGCTGCGCGCGTCAAACTGCGAGGGCGCGGGGAGACGTGTGGCAAGTCCCCTCGGTGTGGTGACAAGAACTGAAGAAGGCGAGTTCTTGAGGGAACGGAGGGCCCGCATGCCGAGCACGTTCTTCCCCGCCCCTGCTGCGCGCGCGCCGGTACCGGCGAAGAGATGCACCGCCTCGCCGCCAAGAAGGACGGCGAGATCGTCCTTCAAGCGTTCCGCCGAACCTTCGTCACTCGCGACAATCAGAATTTGCCGCTCCAGATGGTCACGCAGCCCCGCCGCGATACAGGCAAGAAGCGACCCTGCCACACCAGTTATCGTTACCGATCCCGGTTCCGCCGCCAGGAGTTCCTGAAAGGCGGAAAGTTCCTCAATATTCTTTCGCAACTGCTCCATACAATCTCGATGCGTACCATCCATTGGATGAATTGTCCTCTCCCCGGGACGAACGCAGTCCGCCCCTCCAGCGCCGGCAATGAGTCTTCTCGTGGCTCCGGAAGGGTTATTTGAACCATCACTGACCGTCCCGCGCCAACCTTAAGGGACCGGGGGAACGGCTCCTTTGACAAATCCGTCGGCTTCTTCGATCCGCTTGCGCGCCTCATCCGCCGAAACGCTTGCAAGAGCCATGACGATCGCGGTCTTCACATGTCCCCCGGCGCTCTCCAGCAACTCCTCAGCCCTCTTGTAGCTCAACCCGGTCGCCAACATGACAATCCGCTTGGAGCGCTCTACAAGTTTCTGGTTTGTTCGCTGAAGGTCCACCATCATGTTTTGATAGATCTTCCCGAGTTTCACCATCACGGTGGTGGTCAGCATTGTCAGCACGAGCTTCTGCGCCGCCCCCGACTTCATCCTTGTGGATCCCATGAGCACTTCGGGACCGACCTCGGGGCAGATCGCTACATCGACTTCAATATCGAATTCCGACCGGGGGTTCGTGGTAAGAAAGATCGTCTTTGCCCCCAGCTCCCGTGCGCGTGCCACGGCGGCAAGGACGAACGGTGTCCGGCGGCTTGCTGCGATACCGCACACGACATCCCGCGGCGTGATTTCCTGGGCATCAATGTCGTGGCGCCCCTTCTCGATGTCGTCCTCCGCCCCTTCCTGTGAGCGAAATACCGCCGCCTGTCCTCCGGCGATCACTCCGCGGATGAGTCCCGGTTCGGTGCCGAACGTCGGAGGACATTCTGCCGCATCAAGAATTCCAAGACGTCCGCTTGTTCCCGCCCCGACGTAGATCAGTCGTCCCCCGTTCTTCAGCGCATGGACAACAATGTCGACCGCCTCGGCGATGTAGGGGATTTCGTGCTCCACGGCAAGGGGCACAAGTTTATCCTCCGCATTGATGAGCCGGAGAATTCCCTCCGTGGAACGCGTGTCGAGATCCATCGATGAGGGGTTGCGCTGCTCAGTCATGAGCTTTGCGAGCGCGTCATGCAGGACGAGCGAATCGGTCATTGCAATAACGGATATAAGGGAATCACAGGCTCACCAACACGAGCTTTTTGTCTTCGAGTCCGAGTTCTTCGCTTCCCGAAAAATTCATTGCCACAGTATCGATGCGCGCGGGTCGCACTTTCACCCTGACTTCCTGAATTTCTCCTTCAAGGTCTCCCCCTTTGAGCGCAAGGAGCGACGGCGATGGATGCTTCCCCAAAGGAACGCCCGTCTGGTCGAGCGGCACTTTGCCTTTCCGACGAATCAGGGGTTTGCTCCAACGGACGAGATCGGCAAGCGATGCAACCGCGCGCGCAACAACCATATCGTACTTCCCCCCCATTGATTGCGCAAGCTCTTCCGCCCTCGCGGTTTGAATGACGATATTCGGGAGTTTGATTGCGCCGACGATGTCTGTAGTTACCATCGTCTTCTTTCTGACCGAATCAAGGAGCGTGAGCTTCAGGTCCGGCCTGACGATTGCCAGAGGAATTCCGGGAAATCCTCCTCCCGACCCGAGATCCAAAACTGAGATCTTCTCGGGAATGCTCACATAGAAAAGCGGTGCCAAACTGTGGAGAACATGACTGAACCAGACGTTTCCTTCATCACGGCGGGAGATCAGGTTGATTTTCTTGTTCCACTCCAGGAGACGCCCGACGAAGTCGGCAAGCAGACCCATCTGCACATCGGTGAGTGCGAGCCCATTTTTCCGGCAAATTCCTGCAACCGCCAAAGGCGGATCAATAATCCCCATTTACGCGGCTTTCAGAGGTTGTTTCACGTGGAACATTAGCGGGCAAGACAAATCATGAGGATGGAAATATCTGCCGGTGTCAGACCGCTGATTCGGGCTGCCTGCCCAATCGACCTCGGTTTCACCTTCACGAGTTTCTCCCGCCCTTCAGTGCTCAGCGATTTCACCGTGGCAAAGTCGAAGTCGCGCGGTATCTCCATCTCTTCCCCTCTTTGAAATTCCCGGATTTGTTCATCCTGCCTCTTCAGGTAGCCCTCGTACTTCGTCTCGATCTGTGTCCGCTCACGTGCGTCCCGGTCTTCGAGAAGTATGCGGATCCGCTCATCCGACCTGAGTACGGGGAGAGAGAGAAGTGATTCGATCCCAATCTCGGACCGTTTCAGGAGTTGCGCTCCGGTCTCTGCCTCAGTAATCGGCTCACTGCCTGATGCCGTTAGCATGACGTTTGCCTCCGCCGGCGCGATCCGGGTGAGAGAGAGAAACTCTCTCGCCGACGCAACCCGACGCTCTTTCTCCTCGAGCCGACGAACCGCTGACGCAGGGATAAGGCCTAACGCAAAACCCTTCCTCATCAACCGGGAGTCCGCATTGTCCTGACGAAGGAGCAGCCGGTATTCAGCTCTCGATGTGAACATGCGATACGGTTCTTCCGTCCCCTTATTGATCAGGTCGTCGATCATCACACCAATATACGCATCGTCGCGGCGCAAGAGCAATGGCGGCTCTCTCCGTATCTTGAGTGCCGCATTGATGCCAGCGACGAGTCCCTGCGCTGCTGCTTCTTCGTAACCGCTCGTGCCGTTAATCTGTCCCGCAAAGTAGAGCCCACGGATCAGCTTTGTTTCGAGCGTGTGGTTAACCTGGTACGGGGGAAGAAAATCATACTCTACCGCGTAGCCGGGACGGAGCATCTTACAGTGCTGAAGCCCGGGAATCGTGCGAAGTGCCTTCTCCTGAACCTCGGCAGGGAGACTGGTCGAGAAGCCGTTCATGTAGACAATGTCGGTCTCGTATCCTTCGGGCTCCAGAAAGATCTGGTGACGTTCCCGATCGGCAAAACGATTGATCTTGTCCTCAATCGATGGGCAGTATCGCGGACCCACCCCCTTTATCCTCCCTGTAAACATCGGCGACTGATCAAACCCGGTTTTCAGCGTCTCATGAGTCTCACGGTTCGTGTAGGTGAGGTACATTGAGATCTGTGGTTGGGTGATCCTGGTGTTCTGGAATGAAAATGGGATGGGATCCTCGTCCCCTTTTTGCTCTTCGGTCTGGCCGAAGTCTATCGTTTTCAGGCTCAGGCGTGGGGGAGTTCCGGTTTTAAGTCGCCCGGTCCGAAACCCATGCGCGGTAAGCCGCTCCGAAATTCCCACCGAGGCGGGTTCTCCGTACCTTCCCCCTACCGTTGTAGAGGTTCCGGTGAACATGACAGCATTCAAAAATGTGCCGCTGCAGAGTATCAGTGCCTTGCAGCCGATGCGCCTTCCCTCGTCCAACACCACCCCGCAGATTTCTCCATTTTCGATCACTATATCCTGGAGGGATGCCTGCATGATCTTGAGTCCGGCCTGCTCTTGTACTCTTGTTTTCGCCTCGCGGCTGTATGAGTTCCTGTCGTTCTGAGAGCGTGGCGACCAGACGGCAGGCCCCTTTGACTTGTTCAGCATCCTGAAGTGGATCCCGGTGGCGTCGGCAATTTTTGCCATCTCGCCCCCCAGCGCGTCGATCTCCCTCACCAGGTGCCCCTTGGCCGTCCCTCCGATCGCCGGATTACATGACAGCCGGCCCATCGCGTCGGGGTCCATCGTGACCAAGAGTGTCGTGCACCCCATCCTCGCCGCCGCAAGGCATGCCTCCACGCCGGCGTGACCGCCCCCCACCACCACGACATCGAACTTACTCTCCATCGCTTCTCCCTGCACGTTTCACGTGAAACATTCTCACTTTCCGATACAAAAACTGCCAAATATTGAATTCAGGACATCCTCGCTGGTAACCTCACCGGTGATTTCACTGAGTGTGGCAATCGATTCCCGCACGTCGAACGCCGCCAGCTCGTTCGCGGCTCCGGATTCAAGTGATTGGATGGCGGCGCTGAGCGCTTGCGCGGCGGCGGAGAGTGCGCTCCAATGTCTCTGATTCGTAATGAGAACGCCTTCATGGGCGGAGAGGTTTTCCTTCTTTACCGTTTCAGCAAGCACATTGGCGAGTAACTGCACTCCTTCTCCGCTTTTCGCCGACAGCCAGACTTCATTCCCATGGTAGGGTCCTTCCGAAAACCGAATCGAATGTGGTTCGACCCCGGTCAGGAGGTCGATCTTGTTTCTCACAATCACCACGACCTGTTCCGATCCAAGAGCAACGTCGCGGAGGAGATCCTTGACTGATGACATTCCCTTCGTCGGGTCGTCGACCACCATCACAACGTCCGCCCGCTCAACCGACCTTTTGCTCCGCAGGATTCCTTCCTGTTCAGCCGGACCTTCCGCTTCCCGCAGTCCGGCGGTGTCCGTCAGTCGGACGAGAAGTCCACCGACACTGATACTCTCTTCAAGATAATCTCTCGTTGTCCCGGCAACCGGGGTGACAATTGCACGGTTTTCTCTCAGGAGGGCATTGAAGAGACTCGATTTCCCCACGTTTGGCCTCCCGGCAATCACCACCACCAGCCCGTCTCTGTAGATGCGGCCGCTCTTGAACGTCTCCGCCATCTGTACGAGCCGATCCCTCGTATCGGCAATCTTCCGCCTGGTATCGTCGCTGCTTATGACCTCCAGCCCTTCCTCGCTGAAATCGAGATCGACCTCCAATAACGCACATAGGTTGATCATCTCTTCCCGCATTTCGCCGACACTTCCAGCCAGGCGCCCCTTGAGCTGTTCGAGCGAAGCACGGTGCGCCCTGCTGCTCGTGGAGGCGATTAACGATGCCACGGCTTCCGCACGGGAGAGGTCTATCTTTCCGTTCAGGAATGCGCGTCGCGTAAATTCCCCCGGCTCCGCCTGCCGACAGCCGGCATCAAGAATGGCGCCCAAAACCTTCTGCGTCACCAGTACTCCACCGTGGCAACTGATCTCCACCGAGTCTTCGCCGGTGTACGAATGCGGCCCCCGGAAAACGGTTGCCAGCACCTCATCGATCTCTTCGCCTTGCGGGGAAGCGATCAGGCCGTGGTGAACGGTGTGCGTCGGAACCGTGTCGAGCGATTCTGGCCCGCGGAAAACCCGATCGGCAATCCTGAGCGCATCCGGGCCGCTCATGCGTACGACGGCGATGGCACCTTCTCCGGTTGGAGTGGCAACGGCAGCTATTGTGTCGGTTGTGCGGATCTTCATGGCGGGCCGGATAACCTACGAATTTCCGGCGTGAGTATCAAACGGACGGACGGGAAGAGAAGGGGATCGCCCCGCACAAAAAGAACCCGCCCTGGTCTCCGGGGCGGGTTCTTTTCCCGATCTCTCTGATTCCTGCGCCAGCCGCGATGTGTGTGCGCAGCCGTGTCTACTTCAACTTCGGAAGATCTTTTGTCATCCGGGACATGATTCCCCCTTTGTTCTTCTTCGGTTCCACTTTCCTCAGCGGCTCATCGGCCCCTTTCTTGTTGAACCACATCTGTTGCCCGATGGACAGCACGTTGAACACGAAATAGTAGAGGTTGAGGCCGGAGGGGAGATTGTTGAAGATGATCGTCATCATCACCGGCATCATCCACACCATCGCTTTCTGCCTCGGGTCGGTCACCGTCATCTTGTTTTGGAAGAACATCGTCACACCCATCGCCAGCGCAAGGCCGCTGAACGCGGTAATGCCCAGGAACGGGATGGAGAAGGGCAGATTGACCACAAAATCGGGAGTAGACAGGTCATGGATCCACAGGATGAACTCCGCCTGGCGAAGAGCGATCGACGACCGGAAGACCGCGTAGAGGGCGAACAGGATCGGCATTTGCAATAACAGAGGCAGGCACCCGGATGCAGGGTTGACACCGTATTCTTTGTACAGATTCATGATCGCCTGGTTCTGCTTGGTCGGGTCGTCCTTGTACTTCGCCCGGACCTCGTTCATCATCGGCGTGATCGCTTGCATGCGCTTCATCGACTTCATGCTCGTCCGCGTCAGCGGCGTCAGCGCGATTTTGATGATCACGGAGAAGGCGATGATCACCCATCCATAGTTTGGGATGAAGAGGTGAAGGAAATGAAAAAGGGGGATCATCACATATTCGGAGATCGGGCGGACGATCCACGCCATGCCGAGACTGAGGATCTGCTGAAGGTTGCGGCCGTAGCTCTTCACAATGTCGAAATCGATAGGGCCCAGAAAGACCGTGACACGCGCCTTCTCGTTGCCGCTCTTCAGGGGCATTTTCAACGCAAGCGCGTAATCTTCTTTAGCTCCGTTATTGGCAGCGTGCGTACGGATCCCTTCGATATAGGCGCCCTGACAGACCCCCTTCTCCGGCAGGAGCGCCACAGCAAAGTACTTGTTCCTTGCTGCCACCCAGTCGGTTGACCCATTGATGTCGCGTTTCACGACCTCGCCGAACTTCGATGCGTCGATTTCCGTCAGCTCGCCGCCCGAGTACACGTACCCCATCGCAAAACTCGATTCATCAACGCTGTTATACTCGGCATACCGGAGGCCGTTCTCCCATACCACCTGGTATTCATAGTTCGAGATGACGCCGGCCATATTGACAAACCGGAACTCCGTATCGAACGAATACCGACCGTTCGCGAACGTGAATCGCTTTTCCAGCCGGCTGTTCTCGCCGGAGGGCAGTACCAGTGTTACCGATACGGAATCGGTCCCCGACAAACGGTACGTCGTCCACGCCCCTTCCCGCAGATCGAAGTAGAGGTTTCGTGTGTTGACCAGCCGTCCGTCAGCCGAAGTGAATAGCAGGCTTAAATCTCCACCCTTGTCATCATCGATGAGCTGCACCGGGTGGTGGTCCCACGTTGCGAACCCGTTCAACTGGCAGGTGCGGACAAGTCCCCCTTTGCTGCTGATTTCAAGGACGTACTGATCGGTTTTGACGGTAAGTATCTTCTCCGCCCCGGAAACGCGCGCGGCAAAATACTTTCCGTATTGGCCCTGCGGGGTTTGTGTCGTTTCCGCGGGAGCGGGTGCCGGCTGTTGCACGGCGACGCTCTCGCGACGGATGGTATCCGCCGCGTGGATCGTGTCCGCCGGTGCGCCGGCATGGGGAACAGGCGTCGATGGCGTCTGCAGCCACATCCACAAGATGAGCACAAGGCCGATGAGGACAAATCCGAATGTCGATCGCTTATCCATGTTCGTCTCTATGGTCAGACATTGTGAGTCATTCAGGCCGGATCATATCCGCCGGGGTGAAACGGGTGGCAGCGGCCGATGCGCCTGGCAGCGCGCCAGAGTCCACTCCAAATACCGTACCTTGTCACCGCATCAATGGCATACTGCGAGCAGCTTGGAGTAAACCTGCATGTCGTGGGCGGGAGCAGGGGAGAGATGAGGATTTGATATCCCCGGAGAAGAGCAATGATGGCGCGTTTCATGTTCGCGAACCGACAATTGGGGCGGCACATCGTCTGCACAGGGCGGCAACGTCGGTTTGAACATCCTTCAGACGAAGCCGCCGCACATCATCGTCCCCTCCCCCCCGAAAGATGAACACGAGCGCCAGCGTCTTCGGTTTGGCAGCATCCCGGAGCACTTCTGCCTCCGCATCAAACGCTGTCCGGAGCAGGCGACGGATCCTGTTGCGCTTGGCCGCATTGTACACCCTGCTGGAAACGGAAAAGCCGGCACGCACCGGCGTCCCGGCCTTCTCTTCAACCCGAAAGAAACACCGGAGCAATTGTCCATCCAACTTCTCGCCACTCTTTAACACGGAAGAGAAGGCACCCCGGCCCCGCAGTGTCTCTGCCTTTCGCACCTACCGTTCGTCGCTGACCGTCAATTTCTTCCGGCCGCGAGCGCGACGACGGGCCAGCACCTTGCGACCATTCTTGGTCGACATGCGCGCACGAAACCCATGCGTGTTTTTCCTCTTCCGGTTGTGCGGCTGAAATGTAATACTCATCGGCAGTCACTCCCACGGTGGTTCAAAATTTCCGCACTCGCCCCTGTCTTCCGCGGCGTTCCTTTTCGAGGACAACAAAGTTATAAAAAATATGCCACATTAACAACAAATGCTTAAGAAACTCGAAAAATACTTCTTGCGAACAGAAATTGATTGTGCTATCATTTAGTCAGTACAGCAACGTAAGGGTGCGTTGACAATCTGTTGATAAGTTTTCTCTCTCCCGGCGTTCCCTTCCAGATGTTGACACCCTATGCTGGCAGTCCCGTCCTGAGCGGTTTTCAATGCAAAGAACTTCCGGAAATACCCAGCAATTCAGCGGTTTCTGATCTCCACAAATCTGTTGATAAGATATTGATATCTCTTGTCTTCTGTTGCAGCTATCAACATGTGCGTAAAAATGTTGATAACCTGCTGTTGCGTGTGAATAACTCTCTAACGAGTTGGTTTTTCAAATGGATGGAACTTCACCCCTTGTTGTTAATCCCTCTGAAGAAGACCAGGCCGGCGATGTCTGGAGAGCTTGCCTCGATCTGATAAAAGAGAAGGTCAACACACAGAGTTTCAAGACTTGGTTCGAGCCGATCGCCCCCCTGTATCTTCGAGGCGGCCGACTTACTGTCCAAGTCCCCAGCCAGTTTTTCTATGACTGGCTGGAAGAGCATTACTACACAATCATTAGCGCCACGATCGAGACTGTGCTGGGAAAGGACGCCCACCTGGAGTATTCCGTCAAGACAGATGACCCCCAGTTGGAGATCGATTACCAGATCCCACCACAGGCAGCGCCCAGGGTCGAGCGGCGCGCATTCCCGCCGCAGCCGACATCTTTTACCACATCACAACCCCAGGGACCGGTAGATCGCTCCGCTGAGACCTTTCAGTCGTTTCTGAACGCCCGCTACACGTTTGAGAACTTCATCAAGGGAGACAGCAACCAGCTCGCACGCGCGGCCGCCTCCGCTGTCGCAAACAACCCCGGGGGGACATCGTTTAACCCGTTGGTGATATACGGAGGAACCGGCCTCGGTAAGACTCACCTGATGCATGCAATTGGAAACTACGCCATTGCCAACGGCAAGGCGCGGCGGGTGATTTACGTCTCGAGCGAGAAGTTCACTGTTGAGTTTGTCGAATCCATCCAGCGGGATACCGCAAATGAATTCGCCGGTTTCTACCGAAGCATGGATATCCTCATCGTCGACGATATTCAGTTCTTCGCCGGCAAGGAACGAACGCAGGACCATTTCTTCCACACGTTTAACGAGCTCCACCAATTAGGCAAACAGATTGTCCTTTCCTCTGATCGTCCTCCCAAGGAACTCAAGGGGCTCGATGACCGGCTTCTTTCCCGGTTTCAGTGGGGCCTCACGTCCGACATTCAGCCACCGGACCTCGAAACACGCATTGCCATCCTTCGCAACAAGAGTGAGAACGAAGGCATCGACCTTCCGCAGGATGTCGTCGAATTCATTGCCACGAACGTTACCTCCAACATTCGGGAACTTGAGGGCTGCCTCATCAGTCTGATGGCCAAGGCGTCCCTTGAGGGAAGGGATATTACCGTTGATCTTGCGCGGGACGTTCTCAAGGTTGTCGTCGGCG
>Ga0224542_1000011_pt1 | contig 17556 bp, 9 predicted proteins | sample 714E33034metaG_FD_172015 | JGI IMG/M metagenome (GOLD analysis project Ga0224542, IMG submission 172015) | Peat soil microbial communities from Stordalen Mire, Sweden - 717 E3 30-34 | ecosystem: Environmental > Terrestrial > Soil > Wetlands > Peat | place: Sweden: Norrbotten County, Stordalen... | reverse complement strand
AGAATCAGTAATGATTTTCCCGGTAAGTTGACGAGTGACTTTATCCACTAAACTGTAATTTTTCAAATTGCCCTGTGCCGCAGGCCCACTTATGACGAGCGGCGTATGAGCTTTATCGATTAGCATACTGTCAACTTCATCCAAAATTGCATAATTCAAATCACGCTGAAAAGATTGGTTCAGGTCGATCACCATATTATCCCGCAGATAATCGAGGCCGAACTCGTCAATGGTACCATAGGTAATATCCGCTTGGTAGGCTTCTTTACGTGTGATCGGACGAATGAATGACCAGCCTTCTTCGGTGGATTTATAAGTTTGGTCATAAATAGAAGATGTCGTGTGCTGAATGCTGGAAACACTTGTACCCAGGGCGCTATATACTGGTCCCATCCAACGATAGTCACGCTGCGCGACGTAATCATCCACCGTTACCATGTGTACTCCTTTACCAAGAAGAGCATTTAGGTAAAGAGGAAGGGTAGCCACTAGAGCCGTACTTTCGCCATTTTTTATTTCCGCAATCTTGCCCTGATGCAAAACAATGCCACTTATCAATTGGACGTCAGAGTGGCGCTGGCTTATCGTTCGCTTGCCTGCCTCACGTACTGCTGCAAAAGCCTCAGGTATGAGTCCATCCAAAGCATCGTTATGCGCCTTCAAGAGTTGCTTCTCAAGCTGTTCGAACTTCTCTTGTAACTGTTTATAGGCTAATTCCCCGCTTTCCCTTGTTACCTTATCCTGTGCTTCTGCTAATCGTTTTTTTGCTTCCAGTAACTCCAGCCGAGTCGTAGCTACCCGCTGTTGAATATCAACCGTCGCTTCACCTAGACTCCGTTTAAACTCCCATGTTTTTGCCTTCAGTCGCTCATCGGAAAGTTTTTCAAATTCAGGCTCAAGCGAGTTGATTTTGGCGACGATCGGGCGTATTTTATTGAGCACTTTTTCATTTGAATCTATTGGATTACCGAGCCACTTAAACATTTCCCCTTTTTACTCCCCTATGGTCATATCTTGTCTAAAACAAATCTTAGACGGGTTTCTTGTTACCAAATAAGATTATTCAGGTACTTCCGCTTATGAACAACTCTTGTTGCTGGAATTATAACATATATGTTTTGAAGCCTCTATTACTTGTACTCGTTAGTGCAACCACTCTCTCGATGGTGGTAACTAAGTACTATCCGGGAAGGGTTCTCTCTATGGCAATAACCCTATTATCGTCATATTTACGGAGTTAAACTAAAATTGATGAAGACCATAGTGTTTTCTGAAATCAATAAAGCCGGTCTGTTAATTGTTCAAGTTACGACTCCGTAGTGGCAACCGGTGATTGAATTTCTTAAATAACTAGCGTTAGTAGGATATGTAGAAGTACCCTTAATTGAGCTACCAATTCGGGTGAATGAGCAAGAGAGCAACACCTAAAATTAAACAGATAAAAGCAATGAGCATAATCGTTTCTCGGTGCTCCTTCTTCAAATGGCTCGTATATCGAGCAAGGAGAATCAAGCCGATTATTATAGTAAAAGTAATAAAAAACCAATTCATCTCAGGAATGAATGCAATGACTAATGCGGAACAAATTTCCAATGTTAATAAAGTCAACGTGGTTGCGCGATGTTGCTTTCCTTTGTCATGCTCAATCACCGCAATACTTAAAACAACTATAGATATCAAAGAAGTTAAGAAATATATAAGATGATGTTTGGGCACAGCGATAAACCATTTGATAATTCCATAAATAAGGCCAACTGGAATTCCTAATAAACCAACAAGCCAAAGTGCCCAGTGACCGGCCGGGGATTCGTTTTCCTTAAAAGTTGGCATAGGTTTATTTTCACTTTGATTGGCCTGTTCGATTTTAACCCGCGTCCGTAATTCGACTCTTACAGTGGTTTCAACATCGTCTAATTTTACGATGATATCATCTAGGTAAGTTTTCCCCCAGTCATCTCCTTTGACCTCAATCTCCACCAATAGGGGTAATTTACCTGTCCCATATAAAGGTTTTTGACTCACGATATTTAACCACGAATTAGGATTATAAAATTCTTTACTCATCCAAATCTTTGAATAAGGGCCTCCAGAGTTCTTCAATAGAAAAGTATCTTTTCTTGTTTCCCCAGGTATCATATCCGTGAATCGAATTGTCGTTGGATTTATCTCTGGTTTGGGTTTTATCGGTGGCGTAGCCGGCCGATGTGGTGCGGGTGGTGGGGTAGGAGGTACTGAGGTATCATGACCTTTCATTCGTTGAGAATATGCCGAATCATACCGCTTTCTTTTTTCAGTATCGCTTAAAATGGCATAGGCTTCATTGATTTCCTTGAATTTCTCATTCGCCCACTTCTCTTTTCCAGGGTTAAAATCTGGATGATACTTCCTTAATGTGTGATAGTTAATTTTAATTATTTCTGGTTCAGCAGACGGATGTACCTGAAGTATTTGATAATAATCTTTCCAGTTAATTTCCCAATTCTCTTTCATTCTATTATTTAGATTTCCTGATTTACGATATTTATGTAGGCTAATGCGGTTTCGTCTTTGTACGGAGTATGATGTTAACTGACGTTTCGCTGTCATCCAAACGCACTCTAATTTCTGTAGAATACTCTTTATCCCATTGAACCCCTACAACTTCGAGTTGAATTTGTAATGGGAGCTTACTGCCATCAAAAATAGTTTTTGTATTAATAATTTTAACCCATTCAGGAGTTTGTCCAACTAGAACTTTTTTATAAGGGCCTCCAACATTACGTATAAAGAAAGATGCTGTGCGTTTTATGTGCGGGAGAGAGTTTTCTAACAATATTTCTTTTGGATAGACCTCTATTTTAGGTTTTTTATTTTTTATATTGTCTGCTGTACGTGGAGATGTACCTGTCGTTTGTTCGCCATCAAATTTTGATTGTGTTGATAAATTAGAGCTGTTAACTTCACCGCACCCACTTACACCCATTCGTAAATGAAAAGCAGAATCGTAGCGTTTTCTTTTTTCAATATTGCCTAAAATATCGTTGGCTTCGTTAAGATCCATTATCACCTGCAAGGACGTATTTTCAAATTTCATCAGTTTCGCATAGACAACTTTAATCACCTCCGGTTCAGCAGAAGGATGCACTTGAAGTATCTTATAATAGTCTTTCCAGTTAGTTTCCCACTTTTCTTTCATGGTTAAGATTCTCCAGACTTTTTGCATCGCTTCGTTTAAGTCCAGTGAAGCCTTTTTGACGGCCTCAATATTAGCGCACCTCATTGCCTCCCTGACGGTAGCTACTTTGCCCTCAATTTCCTTGTTCAGGGCTTCAGGCATTTTGTCCTTATTATCGCGTAGTGTTTTTTCGGCCGTATAAGCCATGTTATCGGCGGTGTTACAGATTTCCACTTCTTCTTTCCGCTTGGCATCTTCGGCGGCATGGGATTCGCCTTCTTTCCGCATTTTTTCAATTTCGTCTTTATTCAGACCATTGGATATGATAATAGTAATCTTCTGTTCCTTGCCCGTACCTTTATCCAATGCCTTTACGCTCAAGATACCGTTGGCATCAATATCGAAAGTAACCTTAATCTGGGGCATACCGTGCGGCGCAGGTAAAATGCCATCCAGCATAAATCTACCTAAGGTACGATTGTTTTTTGCCAAAGGATTTGCGCCTTGGAGCACATGAATTTCTATTGAAGGTTGATTATCAAATGCTGTGGTGAAAATCTGACTCGTAGAAGTCGGGATCGGGGTATTACGGGTAATTAACGGAGTCATCATACCACTAGGTGCCTCGAAGCCTAAAGTTAACGGAGTAAAATCCAAAAGTAATACTTCTTTGACCTCACCCTTCAGCACGCCGGCCTGAATTGCCGCGCCGATGGCGATTACTTCATCCGGGTTGACGCTCTTGTTCGGTTCTTTGCCGAAGAACTGTTTTACCTTACGCTGTACAATCGGCATTCTGGTCTGGCCGCCGACGAGGATAACTTCATCAATCTGCGCGAGGGTCTTACCGGAATCGGTGACGGCCTGTTTGCAGGGCGCCAGGGTTTTTTCCACCAGGTCCATGACCAGCTGTTCCAGTTTGGCCCGGGTCAGATTAACGTTCAAGTGCTTGGGGCCGCTGGCATCGGCGGTGATAAACGGCAGGTTAATATCTGTCTGCTGCACAGTAGAAAGCTCGATTTTTGCTTTTTCGGCAGCTTCCTTCAGTCTTTGCAGTGCCATTCTATCGCCTCTCAGGTCAATACCCTGATCGCGTTTGAATTCGTCGCACAGCCAGTCAATAATTCTCTGGTCAAAATCATCGCCGCCCAGATGGGTATCACCGGCGGTAGATTTCACCTGGAAGGTGCCTTCGCCGATATCCAGCACGAAAATATCAAAAGTACCGCCGCCCAGGTCATAGACCGCGATAATTTCATTCTTTTTCTTGTCCAAACCATAAGCCAACGCCGCTGCGGTAGGCTCATTGATGATTCTGAGCACGTTCAATCCGGCGATGGTGCCGGCGTCTTTGGTGGCCTGGCGCTGTGCATCGTTGAAGTAGGCCGGGACGGTAATCACAGCATCGGTTACCTTCTCACCTAAAAATGCCTCAGCATCGGTTTTCAATTTCTGTAAAATCATGGCAGAAAGTTCCGGCGGGCTGTATTCTTTGCCGCCCATTAATACATGTACTTCATTGTTGGAAGCGCGTACAACTTTATAAGTCTTACGGCGAGCATCTTCTTCCACCGGTAACTCACGGCCAATAGGTTCGCCGTATTTACGTCCTATAAAACGTTTAATGCTGTAAATGGTATTTTCCGGGTTGACAATCGCTTGTCGTTTGGCCGCTTGACCCACCAGATGTTCACCTGTTTTATTAATAGCTACAATTGAAGGGAACAAATGACTGCCTTCCGATGACGAAATGACAACCGGTTCGCCGCGTTGCATTGCTGCTGTAAGGCTGTTGTTATATCCTAAATCTATTCCAATTGTTTTACCCAATTTAATAAGGCCTTTTCGTCTGACGATTCAGTTGAATATACGATATAGAATTTAGAAGACTATTGAAAAAATAATATCTTCTTTAAATATTTGTAAGCATTTTCTCCGACAACGGAATATAAAGTTAATAATTTCATGCTTACAAGCCCGGAGAATAGGAGTAGCACGCTCTACCTGAACCGTAATGAATCGGTATGCCGTATGTCATACTACATCCTGTAAAACAAGTTTAAATTGTTTGTTGCCATATTATACAACTAACTTTGTGATTTATTCAATAGTCCACATATTATCGTAAACTGAATCCATTCCTTTGCAGAAGACTCTTTTGCTCTTACAAAACTCGTATGTTATTCCTAATGTAATATGTGTCCTATAATAAAACCAATAATAGCGCCAACTACAGCGGTTACGCCAAATTCAAAAATGCTTGATTTATTTATTTCATCTTTGTCGTATATGTTGAAAACTGCCATAGGTTCTGAAACAAATTCTTTTTCTCCGATAATAAATTTCATCTTGATATAACATTTCATTTCATCAACTTGATAACCTAGTTTTATTGCTTTGGGAAGTCCCAAAAATGCTCCATATTTATGGCCGTCGGTGGGTATCATCTTTTCCAGATATCTTCCATCGCTTTTAGCTCTTATTCTAGACTTCTCCCTAAAATAAGTAATAATACCTGAGTTATTTTTTACTACCTTCTTTGTTTCTCTATCATACAGTTCCCATTCAAACTTTATCTTTCCCAAACCATTTTCGTTGGGAATACCTATCGCTAGGTCAAAATTGATATTTGCTCCATTGAAATATATCAATCCGTAATGATAAAAATAAGCCAGGTATGTTCGAATAAAACCACTTGAATGCAACTTAAAACTATAACCATTCCAATATTGTGTCTCAAAAGATGGCATAACCCCCCCTCTTAATTTAGCTATCATATTATCTAGTAAACAAGATGTGGTTCGAATCACAACTGCTGGGCATGACTTGAGAGTCTGTTTACGATGGGTTCCTTTTATCTTGCCCATCTTGTTCATCCAGCTTCCTTCGCTTATTATAGGCAATGTCCAAATTATTTTGGGCTCGTACAAAATTTGGGTTAACTGCGAGCGCTTTTTTATATTCCTCTATTGCGTCATCTAGTTTTCCTCGCTCACTATAGGCAAATCCTAGGTTATTGTGGGCTTCCGCATCATTTGGGTTAATTTCGAGTGCCTTTTTATATTCCTCTATCTCTTCATCCAACTTCCCCTGCTTACCATAGGCAGCTCCGATATTATTATGGGCCAATGCATCATTGGGGTTAATCACGAGCGTCTTTTTATATTCCTCTATTGCATCATCTAGTTTCCCTCGCTTACTATAGGCAAATCCTAGGTTATTGTGAGCCGATGCATAATTTGGGTTAATTTCAATCGCCTTTTTATATTCCTCTATCTCTTCATCCAGTTTTCCCTGCTTCCCATAGGCAAATCCTAGGTTATTGTGAGCCGATGCATAATTTGGGTTAATTTCAATCGCCTTTTTATATTCCTCTATCTCTTGATCTATTTTCCCCTGTTTACTATATACAATGCCCAAGTTATTATAAGCCCTTGCATAATCCGGTTTAACTCTGAGTGCCTTTTTGTATTCCTCTATTGCATCGTCTAACTTTCTGTTCTCGTAATAGGCTGTGCCTAAGTTATTATGAGCGTCTGCATCATTTGGGTTAATTTCAAGTGCCTTCATATATTCCTCTGTTTCTTTATCCATGTTCCCCCGCTTACCATATGCTATTCCCAGGTTATTATGGGCAAGTACAAAATTAGGGTTGATCACAAGCGCTTTTTTATATTCCTCTATTGCAACATCTAGTTTCCCTTGCTCACTATAGGCAAATCCTAGGTTATTGTGGGCCAGTGCATCTTTGGGGTCAATCACTAGCGTCTTTTTATATTCTTCTACCGCTTCATCTAATTTGTTTTGTTTATTATAGGCTGCTCCAAGGTTATTGTGGGCTTCCGCATCATTGGTATTAACACAGAGTATTTTCTCATATTCTTCTATTGCTTCATCTAGCTTCCCCTGTTCATAATAGGCGATTCCCAGGTTATTGTGGGCCAGTGCGTCTTTGGGGTTAATCACAAGCGTCTTTTTATATTCTTCTACCGCTTCATCTAATTTGTTTTGTTTACTATAGGCTGCTCCAAGGTTATTGTGGGCCGATGTATAATTTGGGTTAATAGCGAGCGCTTTTTTGTATTCCTCTACCGCATCACCCAACTTCCCTTGCTTGCCATAGATAATGCCCAGGTTTTTATGTGCTTCCGCATAATTGGTGTTAACCGTAAGCGCCTTATTATATTCCACTACCGCTTCATCTAGATTCCCCTGCTTAGCATAGGCATTCCCTAGGTTATTGTGGGCTCGTGGAATAGCATTCTGACTAAGAATCTTAATCGTCTCATTGCGCACTTGTTCTAAAGTAATGCTAAAACAGTCCAATACCCCGGCAGCACCACCACCTTCATGTAAAAGAGCAATTAGCAGATGCTCAGTGCCAACATAATTATGTCCAAGATCACGGGCTTCATTAATAGCTTGTAAAATAACTCGCTTGGCACGGGGAGTCAAACCAATAGCAATAGTACTGGGCTTTTCGCCCCTTCCTATGATGAATTCAACACCGAAACGTACTTTACCGAAATTCACACCCAGGCTAACCAAAACCTCGGCAGCGACGCCGTCTTCTTCTTCCAATAAGCCAAGCAAGATATGTTCGGTGCCAATAGAACTATGATTATGGTATTTGGCTTCTTCTTGGGCTATCGTGATTACTCTACGGGCTCGTTCCGAAAATTTATCAAATCGAGTCGTCATTTGTCCCTCCCGCGACGTTATTGACCTGCTTCCAATGATAATAACGGCTCTTACATTGTTCCGGGCGTTAAAATAGTCTCTTGCAGGGGAGCTGATATCCGAGAGCACTATGCGGACGTATTTGATTATATTCTTTCTTCCATTGCGCTATCAAGGTCTTAGCTTCCTATAATGAAGTGAAAATTTTCCTGTCCATTAATTCATCTCGGGGCTTGCCTATAAATGATTTACATATTTTGGTTTTTGGCCTCAAACCAATTCTTAACTACTCATTTCTTAGCCTTATTCGATAACTAAAAGATGAATTGCTATTTCTGAAGAATAAGTAGGTGATGTGCTTTCTGGTATTATCAATACGGTCTATACCGAAAATAGTTATTCAAAATTCCATTATATTATAGGCTCAATCATACATTTGTTGATTAAACCAATGAGAAAGAATATTATATTGCTAGAAAATCCTAGGAATCTGTTCGTTTTACTATGGTTAATTCAAAAAAAGAAATTAGTAACCCTTTTGCAACAGGCGGCGGTGGCGTATTATTTGAAACTCATGTGCAAGCATCATTTGTGGTACTAATGCTGGCTACGGGTTTTGTGCCATGTTTCCCAAGTTACCCCATAAAAAAGATTGTATTACAAGGGAAACATTTGGGATATGATACGGATGACTTAATTGTTTTCGTTGAAAACCCAAGTGATGGCCAAGAGAAGAAACTGCTAGCTCAGGTTAAGCATTCCATCGCAATTACTGAAGGCGACAGTGTTTTCGGAGAGGTAATTCAGGCCGCATGGAATGATTTCAACAATCCTAAAATATTCACTAAGGGAAGTGACTCTATTGCACTTATAACCGGGCCCTTGAGTGCTACAGATATCAACCATGTTCGAACAATCCTTGAATGGGCTCGATCATGCGGAAACTCAGAGGAATTTTTTAGAAATGTTGAACAGACAAATTTTAGTAGCGAGCAGAAACGTGGTAAGCTAAAGGCTTTCCAATCGCAACTTATTAAGTCTAACGGCGGCCGAGATATTCCCAAAGAAGATATTTTTCAATTTCTTCGACATTTCCATCTGTTAGGGTATGACTTAGACATTAAGACTGGTGTAACTCTATCTTTGCTTCATTCTTTGATTGGGCAGTACTCGCAAAATGATGCTCGGAATATATGGGCGCGAATTATCGACGAAGTGCAGTTTACCAACCAAAATGCTGGTTCGATAACAATATCCTCGCTTCCACATGATATACAAGAATCGTTCAAGAAACAAATTTTTGAGACCATTCCTACAAATCTTTCAAAAACACTGGCACCTCTTGATACACAGGATTGGAACCGATCCCCATATGCGTCAGAACTCGCGGTTGTAAATCTTTTGGGATCATGGAGTGAGAATTCAGACACAGACAAGTTAATAGTCAGTCAACTATCAAAAGAGGACTATGAAAAATGGATTCCGAAGATCCAAGAGATTCTTCAAATTCCGGGCAGTCCGATAAGTTTAAAAAACGGGGCTTGGAATATCAATGAACGAAAGGAGTTGTGGCAGACAGCCGGGCAGAGGATATTCGATGCCCATTTGGATATTTTCAAACAGTGTGTTATAAATGTACTTTCGGAACGTGATCCTCGGTTTGAATTACCAGCAGAAGAAAGATATGCTGCCAGTATCCATAATAAAGTGATGAAACACTCAAATTTACTGAGAAAGGGCTTTGCTGAAAGCTTGGCTCTCATCGGAAGCAACCCTCAAGCATTAAGTAACTGCTCGACGGGCAAACGTCAGTCAATAGCCGTATTATCTATTCGGGATATTCTAAAAAAAGCGGATTGGGTATTGTGGGGAAGCTTAGATAGTCTACTTCCCCTATTAGCCGAGGCAGCTCCCAATGAATTTTTAGACGCAGTTGATGCTGCCTTACAGCAAACTCCCTGCCCATTCGATGACCTTTTTGCACAAGAAAGACAAGGGATTATGGGTACGAATTACCTGACAGGTTTACTGTGGGGGCTTGAAACGCTCGCTTGGGATGAACAATGCTTGGTTCGCGTTTCTGTGATTCTTGGAGAACTGGCGGCACGTGATCCAGGGGGGAATTGGGCGAATCGTCCTTCCAATTCACTCACAACAATTTTCCTTCCATGGTTTCCTCAAACAACTGCTTCGATTGAAAAACGCAAAGTTGCGATTCAGACTATTGAGAAAGAAAATCCAAAAGTAGCATGGAAGCTTCTTCTAACTTTGTTACCTGGTCAGCATCAAATGTCATCCGGATCTCGTAAGCCTGCATGGCGCGGGATGATCCCAGAAGACTGGAGGAAAGAAGTCACTCAGAAGGAATATTGGGACCAAGTGGAGATATATGCAACTTTATCGGTCGAACTTGCGGAACGTGATATCACTAAACTTGAGGAACTAACCGGTCATCTTGACAATTTGCCATTGTCCTCGTTGGAGAAAATATTAGAGTACATTTCTAAAAAAGATGTTACCGATAAACCAGAAAATGAACGGATGGCACTTTGGACAGGTTTAATGGAATTTGTGTCAAAACATGAAAGGTTTGCTGATGCTAAGTGGGCGCTTAGTTCTGATTTGGTCTTAAAAATAAAAGAAACTGCGAATAAACTTGCTCCAAAGAATAGATTGAATCTGTATCGTAGATTGTTTACCGAGAGAGATATTGAACTTTTTGAAGAAAAGGAAAATTGGCAAGAACAGCAGAAAAAACTAGAAGAGCGTCGCCAACTGGCCATTAAAGAGATCCTTGACAATGAAGGAACTGAAGGGGTTCTTCGTTTTGCCGGTGCGGTAGAATCACCATGGAAAGTCGGTTTTTCTCTTGGATTTATGGCAAACTCGACAATGGATTTGGGTGTCCTGCCCACTTTACTAGAATCGGAAAATAAAAAATTTGTACAACTCGCAAGTGGTTTTGTGTGTAGTCGATACAATAGTAGAGGATGGGTTTGGGTAGACAAAATAGATATGACCGGTTGGACACATTCTCAGATAGGGTGTTTCCTCTCTTATTTACCGTTCATCGCGGATACATGGGAGAGGACAAAGAAGATATTGGGAGAATTTGAGGTAGCTTATTGGAGTAGAGTTTGGGTCAATCCTTATCAGGAGAAAAGCGATTTGGACGTGGCAACAGGCAAATTATTGGAATATGGTAGACCTAGTGCAGCCATTCGTTGCTTGTACGTAATTTTGAATAACAAACAACCCCTGAATAAAACATATACTATTCAGGCGCTTCTCTCCGCATTGTCTCCGACTGAACCTGTTGATTCAATGGACGGCTATTACATTGTTGAACTAATCAAATCTCTGCAAACTGACCCAACAACTAGCCCCGATGACCTAGCTAAGGTGGAATGGGTTTATCTCCCCCTTTTAGAAAGAGACAACCGCGGGACCTCGCCCAAGACGCTGGAAAACCAATTAGCTTCTGACCCAAAATTTTTCTGTGAAGTCATTCGTCATGTTTATCGCTCAAAGAAGGAACCTAAATCCGAAGAAAACCATTCAGAGCAAGAAAAAAATGTCGCCATGAACGCATACCAACTACTCAGTGAGTGGCAAACCCCGCCAGGCACGCAGCCAGGTGGTATTTTCTCTAAAGAGCGTTTCTTCGAGTGGCTCGGGTCAGTGGAAGCATCATGCAAGGGCTCTGGACACATGGAGGTAGCACTTACGCACATTGGCAACGTCCTTACCCATTGTCCTCCCGATCCTGATGGATTTTGGCTAAATCGAGGTGCCGCTGAAGCTCTTAATGCCAAGGAAGTCGAGGAAATGCGAAATGGATTTGTTATGGCGCTTTTCAATTCTCGTGGAGCACATTGGGTAGACCCGAGTGGGAAGCCGGAAACGGAACTCTCAGCTAAATATAACAAACAAGCCGAGGAAACGGAGAATGCCGGATATCATCGTCTCGCTATTTCGCTAAGAGGCTTGGCTGATTCTTATGCTAACGAAGCGAAACGAATTATCGATGAGCATAAACAAGAAAAGGAAAATGATTTATAGTGGCTGTTAGTTAGGTTTTTCAAAAAAACAAGTATCAATGTCTGTTTTGCTACTCAATTGCACAATGAAGTGTTACCGAACCCTATGGCCCAAGATTCACAGATTGTCTCCGGGCTACATGAGTGTCTAAATTGGTAATTTTTACCTTTTGTTACTCCCCATAATTTTATCCTACTCCACTCCTAGACTGGATCGAAATAAAGTTCTATAATGATGCCAAAGGAGCAAAGGAGCCTGAAAATTCAATGGTATAATATGGCTGGAGTGAGTGTATATGGCAGTAAATCTTGATAAACCGCATCTCTGGAAGATGGACATAGCTAGTTCCGTCGATATGTACAACAATTGGTTTCTGGAGTTCGCCCCTAAGGCCTTCAGAGAGACGCGTATGCAGACAACAAGAGATGTTGAATCAACGTTAAAGGCTACTGATAATCTCAAAAACATTTGTCCCACTATTCTTAAAAGTAATCCCGAAGTGCTTCCAACCCTCAGAATGTCTACCTGCCCTCCACTCGCCGTTGACCGGCTAATAGGCCTTGCGGGTGTGAATAACAACTTAGTAAAGAGTATGGAAAACGAGCATAAAATTCCAAATCGTCTAAGTGCAGAAGTTCAGGACTCAGAATTGCGGAAAATAGGAGAAATAATTGAGCGAATGGCAGACCCTGATATCTTCGTTTGGTTAAACCGCATTGAACCGGCTACAGATACCGAAATACACCGAGCTGCGACTATTGTAGCTGATCGTCTCTGTGGTTCCGTAGCCAATCCGATAATCAGAAATGCTCAAGAAAAGCGACAATTATCTGCGATAAGAGCTTGGCTTGACGCTCGGGGATATAAACATATACCGTCTGGAGAGCATACAAAATTTAATTCCTTATCTTTAGGCACATACGGTTTTCATATGAATGTTCCCATAAAGCTCGAAGGTGGTAATCAAATTAATATTCCCATCGATACCGTTGTCATGCCCAAGACAGGTAAAAGTGGTGATTTTCCATTCTTTATTGAGGCAAAGTCTGCTGGCGATTTCACCAATGTAAACAAACGACGCAAAGAAGAAGCCACTAAAATGAATCAATTACTCCGCACTTATGGAGACAATGTCCGGTTTAATCTTTTCTTGTGCGGATATTTTAATAGCGGCTATCTCGGTTATGAGGCAGCTGAGGGGATTGACTGGGTGTGGGAACACCGAATTGATGATTTAGCAAAGTTCGGTTTGTAAAATTATGAAAGAGTTAGTTCAAGAACGATACCGTTTAAATCTACAACAGCATTTGGATGCCAAGAAATCGCAAAGCGAACGTAATAGGCTCGGTCAATTTGGCACGCCTACCGCTCTTGCCCGGGATATCCTGCAGTTTGGTCTGAGTCTTCTAGGAGAAGGACACCCCATTCGCTTTCTTGATCCTGCGATAGGAACGGGTTCCTTTTTCTCTGCCCTCATTCACACTATTTCTTCAGATAGAATCGAAATTGCTCAGGGATATGAGTTAGATATCGCCTACGGGGAATCTGCTCGCGATATCTGGCGAGGTACACCTTTAAATGTTATTATAGATGACTTTACTCGTGCCGAAGCTCCTTCGGAGCAGTCCGACCGTTTTAATCTCCTTATTTGTAATCCGCCCTATGTGCGTCATCATCATATTTCAAGCGGAGATAAATCTCGTTTACAGCACGCTAGCGAGGCTACGTGCGGCGTGCGTATCACGGGACTTGCAGGTCTGTACTGTTATTTCTTAGGGTTATCACACGTTTGGATGCAATCCGGTGGAATTGCAGGATGGTTAATTCCAAGCGAATTCATGGATGTTAACTATGGTAGGTCAATTAAGAAATACTTATTAGACAAAGTAACACTATTGCATATTCACCGTTTTGACCCCAATGAAGTACAGTTTGAAGATGCTCTCGTGTCCTCGTCGATCATTTGGTTCCGTAATGACCCTCCTCCTACTGACCACCAGGTGAAATTCACCTTTGGTGGCTCCCTGTTATACCCTAAGCAGTCTCGTCTTGTCTCAACTTCTGTCCTGCACGAAGAAACAAAGTGGACGCGATTCCCTATGTCGGACCCTCGCGGGAAGGAAACTTTTTGCCACCTCTCTGACTTGTTTACCGTCAAGCGAGGCATTGCAACCGGATATAATAGTTTCTTTATTCTCAATGAAAAACAGATCATGGAGCACAAGTTACCCGTAGAAGTATTTCGATCCATTTTACCTAGCCCTCGTTATATATCCGGTAATGAAATTAAGGCTGATACTAACGGATTACCAATAATAGATCATCAATCATTTCTCTTGGATTGCCGCTTGTCCGAAATTGAGGTGAGCAAGCGTTATCCGACACTTTGGGAATATTTTGAAAAAGGTAAAAGTGATGTCTCGAAACGTTACCTTTGCAGTTCACGCAAAACGTGGTATTGGCAGGAAGAAAGACCTCCCGCTCCCATTCTTTGTACCTACATAGGCAGAAGTGATGTTAAAAACGGGAGACCTTTCCGGTTCATCTTGAACCACTCTCAGGCTATCACCGCAAATGTCTACCTACTTTTGTATCCCAAACCGGTACTTGCTCGAGTAATTGCCGGAAATCCTGCGTTGTTGCGTCGTATCTGGGAATCCTTGAATAATCTTCGTATAGATTTAATCTTGGGAGAGGGGCGAGTATACGGAGGCGGGCTTCACAAGCTTGAACCGAGGGAACTTGGTAACGTGAATATAACAACTATCGTGGATAGCGTTCCCGATCTAAAAGATATCGATATCAATAAAGGTCAATTCCAATTTGGTTTGCTATGACTAGTTAATTCCCCAATTTTATTAATCCCGATGATACACCATATTGATTATAAAAATATTAACACCACACTAGATCACTAATCGCTTGTATTATTACTCAATGATTTAAGTTACTATACGTTTATTTCACCTCCGGCTTTTATCGGTTGAGGACAAGCTACCTGCTTGATAATTACCATTGGAAGGTTCAGCCCGTTGTCTTCGTCCTCTTTTTCAAAGCGTATGCCGCTATATACTTCACCAGGTGCGAAAGAAGTGAAGTTTAGCAGCCTCCAGGCGTGTTGGCTGATTTGTTCCGTATCACCGGAGCCAAATAGCCCCCTTGTCAGGTTTTGACCATTCCACGTGACACCTTGAAGTTTACACATATCTGCGGCGACCTGGTTTATCAGGGTTGTTTCGCCTTCCCATCGGTCGGCGTACCGCCGCTGGCATTGTATGTAATGGGCGCCAAATGATACGGGTATAGCGCCGGGGGGCATTGGATTTTCCACCGCCGGAATATAACCCATCGATCCCTTAGTACCGGGACCATGCTTGATGATTGCAGAACTATCCGGCAATAACCAGTGATCGTAGGGCGTCTCCATATCGATACTCCCATCGAATGAGGCTGATTCGTACTGACCGGCGACGGCGTCAACTTCTTTGGTAGTCGGGCCAAGCACCCAGGACACATCGATAGATGCTCCCCCGCTGTATACACTCGACCGCACCGAAAACTTCACTCCGGGAAAATTCTTTTTCAGGGCGGCTCTTACAAGCTTTGCTGTTTCCGCGCAGCTTAAATATTTAGTTTCCATTTTTCTCCTTTTTTAAAACCATTTACTTGATGACATGCTGGCCCTGTTCTTTTTCTTTGAAATATCCCTGGCATGACGGGCGGTGCCGATTTTGCTTAACGCCGTATGAAATTCGCTCAGGGATATCTCCCCTTTTCATAGGCGGCCTGCAATTGCTTCTCGGTTCTTGCCATGTCGCCCCCTAAAAGAATGACGGCTGGACGGTCTCAGTTTTTAGTTCTTTGTCCTTTTCTTCTTCGACCTGGCTGCCTGCCTGCCGCTCTGCTTTCGCCTTCTCTTTCCGGTGTTGCACCCGCTTCTGGTAGATCCATGTTTTCAGGTCGGTTAGCTCCCGCATGTCGTAATCACTAAGGCTCTCGCATCTAAGGTCTTCCGGCACTTCAACTTTCTTGAATTTCATGGCCTGGGTGAAAACATACGTGTAAATGCGCATCCACTGCTCGGACAAGGGCTCTTCCATCGTCCGGGGGAAAATGTAGGCCAGGGCTTCCGTATCCCCCACCGGCACACCGCCCTCATGCATTACTTTCATGTTCATAATTAGCCGTTCCAGGGTAATCTGGGGCTTGATCCAGTCCGGCAGGTCGTCTTTCCAGGGGGAGGGATAAACGATGATCGGGTCGCACAATGCGCCTACCAGGTCGTCGATCCATCCTACCGCTTTTTTCTCAGTTGTCATAAATTCTCCTTTATTTATATTTACTAACAAATAGGGGTGCCGGAGCGGTCTCGCCCCAGCACCCCTGACCAATTCCCATGAACCGGTCTTACTTGGTTACAGGATCTTCTTCACCTGTATCTTGTCCTGCTTTTTCCTCTTCTATAGGGGATTCGGATTCGTCTGTATTGGATACTTCGTCCGGCTCAGTGTCTGACACTTCAGCAACCGCCTCTGCTTGCGGTTCTGCTTTTACCGCGGCTGGTTCATCGCCCCATGCTACCTGCATGGGCATGACGATCATCCGGGGAGATTGCTGATCCTCGAAGACAGCGGGGCCGCTCTCGGTATACTTGGAAAAGGTGATGATCCCTTGCTTGCCGTTGAGGTAGCCGAGAACGTATTTCTGATTGATCGCGATTCTCGTTGCTTCCCCCTGGGTATTAACCGTGTCGATGGTTGAGCTGATTTCCTGGTCGCCTCCTTTGGCGGACACCTTCAGCTTGCCATCAGTAAACTCAAGACGGACAGCATCGGAGCCTTCCTTGGCGATGATGCGCACCCGTTTGACAGCCGCTTCCAACTGCGGAGCAAATATCTGACTCTGCAGCATGGGTTCGCCCTTCGGGATCAGCGCCAGCCATTCCGGCGGCTTACCCAAGGTCAGATTGATGACCACGGACGCGGACGTCCCAAAGTCCAGCCGGAGTTTGTTGTCACCGATGATAGACATACGTAGCTGCCGCTTGGCAGTGACCACCTTAATCAGTGACTGCGCGGTGGAGGGCGGAGTTCGCGGCGTCTTCGCAAAGACATGGTCCAGAATTGCCACACCCCGGCGCGGGACAATAATCTTCTCTTCAAGCGGAAAGGATAGCCCCAGCGCTTTGTGGCACATCCTGAAGCCGTCGCCGGCAGCTACCTCAATTGGATTGCCCAATACCACCGTTATACCGCTCAACGTGGGCCGTGTGTCATCTTCGGCGGTATACGGGAGAGCGGCCAACATGGCCGCGATGAGGATATCGCCGTCTATTAACCCTTCGGCTCTGGCAGTCAGTTCCGGCAGGATGGGGAAGTCCGCGAAGTCCTCGGTGGGATAGCTCGCGTTGCCGCCGTTCCAAGAAAGGAAAACCATTTTGCCCTTCAGTTCCACCTTGAGGATATCGTTGCCGGGGACGTACTTTAACATCTCGGCAATTGAAGAATAAGGGAGCAGCATCGGATCTGTGGCTTCGGGCAGGTTAGCGACGACCATTGTTTCCAGGTCGGTCGCTACCGCTTTCCCGCCGGCCAGGCAGAGGCAAGCAACGCATTTTAACGAGGGTTTCTTCGGTACTACCGGTTTAACCAGTTCCATGACTTCTTTCAGTTTAGTAACTT
>Ga0224542_1000009_pt1 | contig 22756 bp, 22 predicted proteins | sample 714E33034metaG_FD_172015 | JGI IMG/M metagenome (GOLD analysis project Ga0224542, IMG submission 172015) | Peat soil microbial communities from Stordalen Mire, Sweden - 717 E3 30-34 | ecosystem: Environmental > Terrestrial > Soil > Wetlands > Peat | place: Sweden: Norrbotten County, Stordalen... | reverse complement strand
AGCCCGGTCATGGCAAGTAGGCACTCGGCCGGTAGGGTGCCGATCATGGCTTTGTCACCTTCGTGCGCTTTTCAATCATGGATTCACCACTTTCTCGGCAGCCACCCTCGGCGCGAGCGTTCCAATCAACTCGCTGGCAATTTTTGACGTTACGCCCGCGGCCCTAGCTATGGTTTTGAGATGAGCTGGCCCCGCGCCCAAACGCGATGCTGTTACCATGGCGGACAGCGCGCGCTCCGCCTTGGCGCCCATGGCGGGGCCATACCGGCTCACCAGGCCGAGCGCTAGAACACTGCCCCCAGCAAGATGCTGTCCGGCGGCCGTAAGCGCCAGCCCGGCACTCCCTAGCCCGATGGAGCCCTTTTGCTCAATGAATTCTTTGATCTTGCCTAGATGATGACGTCCGGTCGTTGGCGGAGATGCTTCTCGTCCCGCCTTGATCTCCAACGGCGCCTGTAGCCGTTCCATCAGGTCACGGCGTCTCTCAAGCGCGGTTAGCTGCTGGGCCTGCTCTGGCGATAGCTGCTCGTGCAGCCCAGCGGTCAACTCCTGACGCGTGGGCACGTCCTCGGTCGTCCTGGCAAGTTCTCGCACGTCCGCAATGGGCGCGGTCCCGGTGCGCGTCTCTGGCAGCGGTGGCGATAGCAAGCGGGCTTCGGCCGCGCGCTTCTCGGCTGCTGTCTTGAAGGTCAGGAGGGCGGAGTATTCTTGGTTGAGTTGCGCGAGGTCTTGGCCGACCCTGGAAGGCGTCGCCGCTGGAACTTTCGCCCCACTCCACTCTTGAATCGGAGTCCATCCATCCTTAGTGAGAATTTCCACCTTTTCGGGTGGAACCGGCTTCGTTGCGTAGAAGTCTCCCGTACCTTCCGCTTTGAATGGATGCGCTTCCTTGGGTGTACGCAGGACAACGGGCGCACCTTCTTCTGGTGCGAACTGCCAAACATTGCTGGCCCTTGGCGACCAATAGCTGCGTAGTTGCTTGCTGCCATCGGGCCACACATCTTGATCGGTCCCCCAGTCCGGACGATGTACGGCGATGCCTTCTTTTCCTATGGGACGCGCTCGCTCAAGATTCGTCGCGTGATACATATAGCCAGGCTCATCGGGTAGAGCGTTGCTCGGACGCACCGTCTCGGCGCCAATGCGCGACACAGCGGGAACGGTGGTTGCCCGCTCAACATGCTGGTCCAGCGCATCCTTCATGATCCCGGCCGCCTTGCGCTGCATTTCCTTTGCCTGGCCTGGGTCGATGTACGCACCAGCGAACGCCTTTGACTGCGCGGCAGAAATCTCAGCTCTTGCTTCCAACGGGGTCATTGTGAGCGCGCCGTTTTTACCGCGGGCGCTCCAGATGTTCTTCATCAGCTTGTCAACGTTCGCAGCGTCCGGAACAGTGCCGCCGACGCTTGCCAACTCGTCTCTCCAGGCGGCCAGCGGGCGAGTCAGGTCGGTGATGAGCATCGGCTCTTTGACTTGGTCATAAAGCTTCTCGCGACGTTCGCCCAGCTTCGCCAGGGACTCACCAAGGCGCGCGTCTGTCGCTATCGGGTCGTTCGCCACCTCACCCAGCTTGTGTTTTTCGGCCACCTTCAAGAATGCATCGGCGTTCGTTCCGATCCGTTGCTTGTCGCCAGTGTCCGCCTTCTCGGCCAGCTTGGCAAGCAGTTCTGGCCCCTTCGGCTCAGGCAATGGCGGTTCGGGTATCCATCGCTCCTTGACCAGATCGATGAGTTTCTGCGTCTTGTTGGCCTCCATCTGCGACTCAATCGACGGGATGGCCTTCGCGGCATCCCGCTTGGCTTCAAGCTTGGCGATGATGGGTGCCACCTGGGCTGGGCCACTACCACCCTGGATTGTCTGGACGGTGCCCTCTTCGATGCGGGACTGCTGCGCGCGGGCTTCGGTCAAGATCTTTGCCGCTGTTTCTCGGTCGCCCGCCTTGAGTGCTTGCTCAATTTCTGGGTGCTCGCGAATGAGCTTCAGTACGTCGGGGCGGTCCTGCCCGAGGTAGCCCATCAGGGCGTCGCGTTTGGATGCTGGAGCGCCCAGCGTGGCGGCGTCGATTAGTGTCTCGTCGGCCTTCTTGGCAAGCGACGTCGGGAGTCCGCTCAGGTAGTTTTTACCAGCGCGAACTCCAGCCCCAAGACCGCCAAGTGCCGTATTGACCGCGATTCCAACTGCGCCGCCTTCGATGGCCGCCGGTACGGATTTCTCGACGTCCCCTTCCGATTCTCCGAATGCCTGGGCGGCACCAGCGCCAGCCGCGCGCAGCGTGTTGGCTCCGGTCAGAAGCCTGCCCACGGGTGCCACACCGGGGACAAACGCCGTCATGGCTCCGCCCGCGAGGTTTCCCAGTGCGTAGTCGGGTGGGGAATCCTGTTCAACGTCCTTGTTAGCCTTGCGCTGCTCGTTGCGGAGCTGCGAGTAGCCTCCCTGCCCCGTCAGTGCTCCCACGCCCGCTGACAATTCGTCGCCAAGTTTGAACGTGGCGCCCTGTAGCGCTCCGCCCACGAATGCCGTCGCCTTCTTGCGTGGGATATCGTAGCGCTCGCTATTGGCCTGGAAGTCTCGTAACTGATCGGCCGTCATCGGTCCCGTGGGTGCATTCGGCCCCGTAAACACCGCTTGCGTGCGCTTGTCTGGCACCCAATGCATCGTCCGCGGGTCGATGTGGCCGGGATCCAACTGGGGAGCGATTTCCGGGGGCGCATCGATCACGTCGTCATACTTCCCGCGTGTCTGCACAGCGGGCGCTCCGCCTGTGTCGATAACGTCGTCGTACTTTCCCATCAGCGAGACCTTGCTCTAGCGGTGAGTGATTGTATCGCGCGCTGCGCGTCTGCGTAGTCAGGCGAGCCTGGCTTTTCAAGGCGCGCCTCGAAGTACCGCGCCTTTTCATGGGCGTCCAGTTTGCCAAGCTCGGCCGGTGTTATTTTCCCAGCCTGTGGTGAGGGTGCGGCCGCGGGAACCTGACTGGGGGCGGTTGCTGATGGGCTTCTTGCCATCGCCGCAACGACTTTTTCTTCGCGCTTCGGGGACACGCCCGATGCTCCCTCAATTCGCGCATGCCAATCTCGCAGAATAGCGTCCGCCTGTTTCGCGTCCGCAGAATACAGCGGGGCGGTCCATGCTTCCACCTGCTGCGCCACCTGATCAGGCGCGAGCGCTCCCTTGCTGACCATCGCATTGGCCACATCACGAAATACTCCACGTAGCGCCAAGACCTTTTGCCCCTCGGCCTTGCTGAGCCCGGTTACTGCATTGTCCGGGATAGAGCCTAACCACCGGCCGATTTTGGCCTTAGCAACTCCCTCAAGTCCCTCGCCTGCCAGCTTGGTCCCGGCTGCCATGCGCTCCGCATTCTCGCGAGCCGCCTGGAGGGAGGCCGACGTAGGGGCGCCACTCGCTATCAATTTTTCCAGCGAGCCCTTCGCCGATTCAAGACCCGCCAGCTTGAGTCCCTCGCTGGTCTTATCCCCCTGGCTTGACTTATCAAGCTGTGCTGACCCAGGCATAACCGTGACAGTCTTTGCGCTCTCCCAGTGAGTCTCCTGCCCCACGTGCTCCGCTACGTTTTTGAATGCTTCTTGCGCTGCTCTAGCCTTTGCCTCTTCCAGCGTCTGCTTTGCCTTCTGCTGGGCCTGTGGGAATGGCGCCAGTAGCGTCTGCGTTTGGGCATCGAACGTGTCCAGCTTGGCCTTCTGCTGTGCGAGGATTTGCTCTAGATGCTGCCTGCCAAACGACATGATCTGTTGTGGCTGAGCACCTGCCATTTTGAGCTGCTCCATCGCTACATTCAGCCTAGACTTCTTGGACTCCATATCCAAGTCCATTTGGTGCTCAAGAAGTTTCAACGCCTGATTTTCTCGTCCGGTGTAGCCAGCGCCGAAAGCCGATATGGCCAAGGCAAACTTCTGCATGGTCGTGGGCTTGTAGGGTTCGATCTGACCTGCGCCCTTCATCTGCTCGGATAGCGCGTTGATGTTGCGCAGGCTTTCATCGACGCGCCGTTGCTGGTCAGCTTGTGCCCTCTGTGTTTCCTCTTGCGTGGCAGCCGCAAGCTTTGCCTGGTATCTGACCTTGTCTGCCTCGACTTCATCCTTCGCCGCCTCCAGGGTCTTTGGCGCCTGCATCTCAGGCGATGCGTCGAACTGCTGCGAGGTGAATCGTGGCGAAGCCTCCGAGGTTGCAGAAGGAGTAGGAGCCTGATTTCCCGCCATGGCCTGTGAGATAGCCGCCTGATAGGCTGATGAGTTCGGGTCCATCCCCGCGAAGTTCGGAGCGCTTCCCGCATCCTTGGGAGTCGCCATGGCAGACTGCGCGGCCGAGTCCATCTGCGCCGCGAGCTGATCTCCTGTGAGGGCCTGCGGAGTCGCCGGGAGACTCTGCTGAGACACGACTGCCTGTTGCTGAGCCGCCGCCGCCTGCGCCGCGAGCGCTTGCTCTTCCGGGGTCATGGCCCGCGCGCCACCGCTGCTGGTCGGAGAGCTTACCGTCGTTGATGGCTGTAGTTGCCCGAAGGCATTGTAAGCATTAGGTTCCACGGCGTAGCCCTTTCCCGGACGCCATCGAGTAGGCGGCCTTCGCCCAGTTGAGTGCCTCGTTTGCTTTATGGAGCGCTCCCTTGCCCACCATCAAGCCGAGGGGACCATACTCGACCTGTTTGAGCCCGGTCTGGTGGTCTCGGTGGACCATGAGCTGACCGAGAGGTCCCGTGCCCTCCAGTCCCTGCGCGATGGTACCCGTGTGGTAGTCCTCGCCGCCGTCGGTCCCGGGCACTCCGCGCTTGTAGCGCCAGGTAGCTGTAGGGACCGATTCCGCCCAGTCGGCAACGTCCTTGGGATTCATCTGCTCGACGTCACGCTTTGCCTGGACATCGGATGTTCCTATCAGCGTTCCAAGGGAAGCCAAGCCGCTCTTCGATGAGTCCTTTTGTTGAGGTACGCTGGGCGCTGGCATTCTCCAAGACAAGAAATCCTGTCCCGATGGCTGCGGTATCGAGACAAGCGGAGTCTGTGAGCCACCATACGAATTGTACGTCTTCCCAATCCTTGCCGCGGCGTCTTGCCAGGACGAGGTTGTAGGCTCCGTAGGGAATTCCTTCGCCATCTGCTCGAGCGTGGTCGTCCCGTGAGTCGACGACATCAAAGCATCGAGCCCTTCGTCTGACGTACCGCCGATGGCGGAAATCTCGTCCTTGGCTCGTTCGTCGCTCATCCCGATTGCGCTCGTGATGCCACCCACTAGATTGCTTGCCGTCTGACTCTGCAGCGCGTTCTGATTCGTCCCATAGCTGGCTGCCACGCCCTGCGCCTGGTTGGTCGCTCCCACGGCCTGCAGGGCCGTTCCCATCCGCGCATTCTGGGCCGCCAGCGTCTGCGTGTAGGCGTTCTGAGCGCCCGTTAGGGTTCCCTGCTGGGCCTGTAGATTCGCAGCTTGATTAGCTTCTTCAGCGTTCAACGCCTGCGCTCCGGTCGTCGTCTGAGCCTGCAGATTTGCCGCCTGGTTCGCTGTCCCGGCCGTGAGGGCCTGCTGTCCGGTGTTGATCTGGGCCGTGAGCCCCGCCTGCTGGTTTGCCTGTTCTGCCGTGAGCGCCTGCGTACCCGTGGTGGTCTGCGCCTGTAGATTCGCTGCCTGATTCGCCGTCTGAGCCGTGAGGGCCTGGTTTCCGGTCTGAATCTGCCCCTGCAGATTAGCCGCCTGGTTGGCCGTGGCAGCTGCCAGTTGGTTCTGTGCCGTCTGCGCCTGCCCTTGCAGGTTTGCGGCTTGATTCAGCCCGCCCACCTGGGTAAGCGCCTGCCCGGCGTTGACATCTCCTGAGCGGACACCCTGCAACGCCGTAGCATATTGGGCCTGTTTGGTCGTCTCTTCCTGTGCCGCAAGCGCTGCGCTGGTAGCTGCTGCCCCTTGCTCCTGCGTACCCGTAGCAAGCATAGCAGCGCGCCGAGCTCCTGCCCGGTCTGCCCCGCGAGCCTGCGCGGCCAGCCCAGCTTGCTGGTTTTCGATCTGATTCCCGGCTGCCCGCATCTGAGCCTGGGCGGCACTCGGGCTGCTAGCGGCCGATGCGGCCTGATCGAGAGCTTGCTGCCTGAGAGCGTCGGCTGGAGCGCCGGCCAGCAGCGGAGAGGCGTTGACCGTCTGCGCGTTGATGGCGCCTGGCGCGTTGACCGTTTGGGCGTTGATGGCATTCGGCGCGGTTACCGTCTGCGCCTTGATGGCGTTCGGGGTATTCACGGTCCCGGCCGTAATGGCGTTGGGAGCGGCAACCGTCTGCGCGTTGATAGCGTTCGGCGTATTGACCGTCTGATTCTGCAGAGCCCATGCGGGCGCATTCGCCACCGGAGACATAGCCGCGCTGTAGACGTTCCCCGCCGCCTGGGTCGATAGACCTAGATTTTTGTTTACGTCATAGCTGTTGGGCGTCGTGACGGCGTTACCGAGGGTCGTCAAAGCTCCGCTTACTAGGCTGCCGCCAGGGATGATATTGAGCGCCCCCGTGAGCCCGCTCAACGACAAATCGCCGTGTGCGGCTCGGCTAGTAGCCGCCGGCGCGGCAGCCCCTGACGTGTCGACCGCTCCCGACGCTGGAGCCGCGGCTTGATTCACTACTGGCGCGTTCTGTCCAGCCAATTGCTTTTTCCCAAGCGTGGCCAAATTGGAATCTCCGCTTTGTGCCATCGTTGACCAATCGGTAGCGTCTGGCTCCGTTTTCCCTGCTGCCAGCAATGCCTTTCCCTGGGCAGCTACAGCGGGGTCGTTACTTTGAGCCATCCCTTCGGCCGCGGATGCAGGCTGGCTTGCCTGAGACGCCGGTTGCGAGCCCGTGGTGCCCTGCTGGGCAGGCAGAATCCCCGTGTACGGGTTGTTCTGCATCACCTGTTGCGGGGTGAGCGTGCCTGCTTGCCCAGTACCGCCGCCTGTGCTGGTGCCTGTGCTGGTAAGCCCTCCCGTGACCGCCGACGGCGCGCCAGCCTGTGAAGTCCCGGTTGCGTTCGCCGTCGCCCACCCAGAGCTAGCCGCATACGGGTTGACATAGGGGAGCCCCGTCGGACCAATGCCGTAATTGGGATACGCGGATGCCTGAGATGCGGCTGCCTGGTTCTGTACGTTCGTCAAAGGTCCAGCTATTAGGCCGCCGACGTTGGGAATGTTGCTAGCCATTAGATAATCCTCCCGGTGCTGACGTCTGCGATCTTGCCCCAGTCCTGCACCTCAAGTGCGAACCCAATGAACTTTAACCCTGGCCCTACGATCGTTGAATAGAGCGACTCGGAGGCCTTGAACCGCACCGCTTGAATGCGCTGGCAATTCGCTGGGCGAAACGATACCTGTTCCGGGGCAGCGGTGACGGCCTGGGTCGCCGTCGAAGTGGCAGCCCCGAAGTCGACGGTCACTGTCAGATTCACACCGTGGGCGCTCGCGAACTCCCCAAGAAGCTGTACCTTGCACAGGTCGAACTGCCGTTGCAGGCCAATTGGGTTCATGTCGGCGGTTTCCAACGTCATGAGATACGCCACCGCATCGCCGACTAAAGGCTGGTCATAGGCGCGCCCAACTATCTGGGTTGCCTCGCTGCCGTCGTTGTAGAACAGGTGAGGGACACCGCCAATGATTTCCATGGCGGAGACTGGGTGCAGCGTTGACCACGTATAGACGGCGCCGAGCGGGCACTTCTCGGTGCGGTGTTTGTAGTCCAGCACGATGATCGTTCCCACCGTCGTTCCCGTGGCGGCTGCGTAGAACCAAACCTGGCGGGACGCCTCCACGTGCAACGCACACGTGATGACCGCGCCGGCGGCGAACAAATCGAACGCGCCAGGCGCAACCTCATGCACTTGCAACGTTGGATCCAGCATCATCAGGCGCCCCGTCTGAGCATCCTGGTAGTAGACGCCGTCTGCGCCGTTGACGATGCTCTTGGGATTTGTACATCCCGCTTTCGTGCTGAGCGTCTGCGCGATATAGTTACCACTGCCCATGCCGTCGGGGCCAGGTCCTGATAAGATCCCAATGGCGTCTCGCTTGAACATTGCCAGGTAATTCCAGTCGATATGCCCAATCGCCAGGATGTCCCCCGTGCCATCGTCCCAACGAATCTGCGTGATTTCATTCCACGCAACGCCCAGCCCGGTAGCCAACTCTTGCGATGGCCAGATGACGTTTTCATTCGCCACAAACACACGGTTACGCCACCCGTACACGCAGCGAGCGATGGGCGGCGGTGCGTTTTCAAGCGCGCCACCGGTCGTATAGAGCGTCTCTCCCACGCCAGCCGCTGCAACTGCATTCTGGAGTAGGTCGAACGCCGATCCAACAGGCGGGGCGAACTCGCACGGGAGCACGTCGATGAACGCAACCGTTGGGTCGTTCTGGTAGACGGCAAACAGCTGCAAATCAACCTGCCCGATGTACAACTCAATTTCCGCCTGGGTCCCAGCCATTAGGTGACGCAGCGTTGGGATCCTAATGCGAGAGTCAACTCCTGACGTCGGCGAATCGGGCGGATACGTCCAGTACATGCTGCCAGCCAGGATGTAGGGCGATGACCTCCAAATCCTACCGTCAACGTCGGTCAGTCGGTACACCACAGCGATCGCGGTGTCTCCGTCTATGATGGGCGAGGTTGAGCTCATGACGATCCTGTCCCTCGATACGTCTCAAGCCGCGACGGATAGACCAGCGGCCCAGCCTCGCGAAGTCTCTGGAACCCACTCATGATGGTGGTGATTGGACCAGGAGCAATCGCAAATCCCAGAACCCCCGCTGGATCCTGCCAAACCGGCTTGGCCAGCTTTGCAAAGTCCCAGTGCTGCAGAATGAGTACCGCCACATCTACGGAAGCATTTTGATTCACGCTCTGCATGCCAACCAAAATCGAAAGCGGCAAATCGTTGTACTGGTTCACTCCGTAAAGCATGGGCTGCTGGACATCACTATAGTAGCCTTGGACCTGCAAGTCACGCGTTGCCGTGTGGCCAACGTGCGCCGCTTGGCCATACGCGAGCTGAGCGAGTATCTCTCCGGTGTCCCACTCTCTCAGGTGGTAGCAGGTCTGCAACGCTTCCTTGTCTTCCCAGATGGTCAGCAGGTAATCCTTGCCCGAGGTGGACGTCGATGCGTAGTCGCGCAAACGGAGCCATCCCTGCGCCACGCAACAGCCAAGCTTGGTCCACTGTCCTGTCCAGGTTCCTCCGCTGGTGGCGAACGCCCAGCGCTGGGTGAAGAGGTAGTCAGGGTTGTAGGCCTTGAGGGTACCCGGATTGGTCGTCTGATTCACGTAGTAGGGAATCACCGTCACGGCCACGTCCACGCCCGTCGCGGTTTCCTTAGCGGCCAGTTGCCCGTTGTAGAACCAACCGTAGCGGGCAAAGTTGTTCGCGTTCCAGTCCAGGGGAAGCCCGTAGGTGTCGGGGACCACGGCCGAAAAAGCTTGAAAGTAGGTCGAGTATGTCGCCGGAGTCGCGCTCGTGACCTTCTGCAGAACGATCGACCAATCACCCGAAGTTCCGTTGCCGATAAACGCGTAGAACCATGTGCCATTCGACGACTGGAAACCACCAGCTACGGACGCAATCGTGCAAGCCGCGGCAGTCATTTTGCCCTGTTGCCCGGTGTACGCCACCGCAGAGCCGACGAGCGAGCCCGTATTTGCCAGGTACATATGCGTCGAGATGGTTTTCGCGTAGTTGTTGGCGTACTCGGTTTGCCCGGTGCGGAATCCGGTCGCGTGACCTCCGGCATTCCCTGGGCTCACGTAGGCAGCCGTGGTATCGTATTCGACCCCGCAGGCAGCGACAACCATATGGGGGCCATCGATCATGCCGGCGCATACCGAGGTCAGCACGGCATACAGCGGAGATGAAGCGCTGAACGTCGAGACGGTGTAGAAGGTTCCTGTGCTGAGATTCGCATGAGGAATCTTGTAGGCGTAGACCTTTGCCGACCAGTCCACCCAGATCAGCCACAGGTTGCTAGCATCGAAAAACGAATGGTCGACAAGGGCGAAGCTCTTGATCTTGGTGCTGGCGGCGCTGGAAATCGTACTCACAGAGATGCTCGCCGTCTCCTGAATTATGGTTTCCGCGTCTTGTGTGGGACTGCTGGCCGCCGCGCTGGTGGCAGGGTTGAGCTGGGAAACCACAAAGTGTCCCTCATCGATCAGCCGCACGACATAGTTTCCCGCCTGCTTTGCCATGGGCGCTGCCTGCTCATTGGTCCCAACTGCTGGGAATCGCGTCCGTACGTAGGGCACGAACCTATCGGCGTGCCCCTGGTCCTGATTGAGCGTGTTGGTGATCGAGCGTGCGAACACATGGTCCGTGGCTGCGTCGCGCGTAAGCACCTGGACTCCGTCTGGCGTCACCACCGAATCGGGGGCGCAGGACGCTTGACCGTTGTAAACCTGCGCTATCTGGCCGAAGCCGTCGCGCTTGGAGAACTCGCCGCCCTTCACCTGGCGAACCTCCTGGGCCGTGATGAGGTCACCTAGCTGCACTCGCTTACGGCTCGTGTCCTGGTCTGTCGCTCCGAATAAAAGCGAGAATGGCTGCTTGGGAAGAGCCATCACCACACCCGAGTTATTTGCAACCCTGGCTGACCGCTGGATCCGTAACGATTCCAGAGAGCCATATACTGTTCCGTCCAAATCTGTTGAGCTGCCTGCTTGTGGAAGGTCGGGTCTTCATTGTGCCGCTGGCGAGCCCATGCACTCGTTTCCTCGATGATGATCCCCTCTAGCCCATTGGGGACATCGTAGGTCGTGACGGTCGTGGGCGGCGACATCACGTAATACAAGCGGTAAGATCCCGGCGCCGATGCGGAAGGCGTGATCACGATGTTGGCGCCCTGCTCGTAGAAGCACAGCGCCCCAATCTCATCGCGGTTGAGCGACGGCGCTACCGGGACCGATGTCCAGTAAGCGCCAGACTGCTTCTCACAAACCCGCACCGTCTCGCAGTCGGAGGGCTTTGCGAATGAGGTTATGGATCCGACCAGTGTGGATACTGGGCTGAGCGCCTCGTAGATGGTCGGGAACTCACCCGACAGGCGACGACGAAGGCGGCGGTATTCGTCGTCGAGCCTGCGGATGATGGCATCTGAGGGTAGCTGCTGATCTCCTGACACGCGCCCGAGGTTGTCGAGCACGCGCTGGACTGCATCTGTAGGAGCGAGCGCCGCCATGGTGACGCCGCCGGGATTAGGCGGTTCGGTAGCCGCTAACGAGGACAGTACAGCCGACGTTGGCGCCCGATGCCTTCGTGCGAATCACTCGCAATACCGCTGCCGAGGTGACGACTGCATTTGCTGACAGAATGGTAGCCGCCGACGTCGACGTGTTGGCTGCAACGTTGTTGCTGATGGCCTCGGTGATTGGAGTGCTCACCGTTCCGTTTGCCACCTGGATGGTGTCCGAAACCCCGCCCGCCGCCGTGTTTTTCAGCACCTTGACACCCGTGACGGTAAATTTCCCATAAGTCGCGTCCACCGTAACATCGATGTTTGCCGTGGCGCCGTCCGCAACGGTGATGGCGATGTCTTGATGGATGAAACCAATCACACCTGTCGCACTCGGCGCACTCGGCGCACCCACCGCAATGCTCTGACCGTTTACCCCAGGATAGAACACTCCAGCCAGGACAGCGAAAGTCAGCGACGTACTTCCAAGCGTGATCGGGTTGATAGTCGTCAACCGGAAATACTTGCCTCCGTACAGCGTGCCTTCGCAGATGTACGCCGAGATTCCCGAGACGACCTTGGCACTGGTGTTGGCATCGGTCGCCCTGGTCCACGCCGTTGCGTGCGCAACGTAGATACCGTTTTCGGAGGCAGTTGTCTGCTTCCAAACGAGCACGCGATCACCGTCAATGATGGTCACGCCGTCGGTAGCTGCAAGTCCTACCGATGCTAGGGTGATGGCCGCAGTGGTAGCGCACCGGACGGGAACCCGCTCGGTCACGATGCCATTGCCTAGCGCCTCAAGTGCATCAAGTGCCGTGTCGTGTTCGGTCAGCTTGGTGACAACTCGCGCGCTAGCAGCCTTATTTTGGATAGACCGCCTAATGTCGGTCCTGGCAACAAGATGTGCTCTAGGCATGGTTACTCATTCCCTTCTTCTTCAGTGTCTTCGTCTTCTGTGTGTTCGCCTTCTTCGTGTGGCTCGGCGTCTACCGCCAAAAAGAACGCTTCCAAAGCGCTCTTGAGTTTGAGCTCGGAGCGGCCTTCAATGGCCGACATGATTTCCTTCGTTGCTTCGTCCTTCGCCTTCTCGTTGTCCATCGGCTCGCCGTCGTCGGGCTCTTCGTCGGCTGGGCCTCCGATCTTGTTTGGCAACGCTGGCTTTTTCAGGCCGATCGCTACAACCAGCCCTGGCTTTTTCTCTTCGGGTCCGCCGATTCTGTTGGGCAGTGGCATGATGTTCTCCAGTTGTCGGTAGGGCCGGGCGACCGTAGCCGCCCGGCTCTACCTGTCGGCTAGGTTATGGACAGACCGAACCCGCGAATGAACTTCCCAGGAGCCGGGAACGCGATGTTGCCGCGGCTGTACAACTGCATCTGATAGGCGGCGGTCCCCGCGACAAGCCGGAAGTCCAGACCATCCTTGTTGTCGATCTGAACCAGGTCTCCCACGTACACCAGACGAGGTGCCCACTTCTCGTTGTCCCATGGGCCAGCATAGAATTCGCCGTCAGGAAGCATCGAATCGGAAATCACGGGAACCTCTCCGGCCAGGCTGTTGACTGTCATCCCCTTGAACCCGATGTTGTACTGACCAAGCGCGATCTCCACGATCTTGCTCTTGTCCTTGCCAGCAACGAAGGCCGTGTAGTCGTTGTCGCTGCAGAACAAGCAGGTCGCCTTGACGCCCGCCTGCTGCTTGAGCATCTTCAGGGTCTTGAGGAAGGCATCCTCGGGCTCCAGGCTGCTGCAATCACAGGTCAGACCGGCCAGCTCGCTGATTCCATTCCGGGTGACCTGGTTCCACGGAGCACTGTCCACCACCGTGGCACCGGGCAGCCATCCTTGCAACCCTTGTGGGAGGACTGCCGTCATGGCGCCGGCGGCGCGATCGTTGTAGTCGAAAATGACAGCTCCAGTGCCTTCAACTCCCGTCGCCCATGGGAGCTCGCTGCCGCTGTTTACCGTCGGGTCGCCATCCAAATACACAAGACCTGTGTTTGGATCAGTACCCAGCACCCCCAGATGCCGTTGATTGCCACTCGTGTCCACGTAGCAAGTCGTAAGTCCGTAGGGAGATGCTCCAGGGGGTGCCGCCGTGATGTCCATGCCGCGGTGGAAGCGGTTGATCACATCGGTCCCGACAGTGATTGAACTGGACGTTGCCGCCGTGATGGTCTTGGAGAGCTTGCCGGTACCATCGCCGACCGCGTAGCGCGCCCAGTTGTTCCGCATCGCGATGATCTTGTTGTCCATTTCGGTCGTCATGACCTTGAAGGTCTCGCCCGAGGACTTTCCGATCGCGGCGTCCATCGCCTCGCGCGCCCACTGAGCCGTGCCCGAAACCGTTACGGCCGCCTGTTCCCAACGGGTATAGAGCGAGGATGCACCAACCGTTGCGCTGGCGGCCTTTGCCTGCACTTTCGTCAGGTCCTGGCCAACGCTGGTGCCGGTCCCGTAGATGATCGGCGTGACCAGTATACGACCGAAGCCCTCTCCGGTATCCGCTCGAGCTTCCATCGACGCGAGAATCGGCGAGACGTTCTTGTCTGCCGTGAAGAAAATGTCCACGGGAGTTTTGCCCGTGTAGTGCTCGTGAAGAGCTGCCCTGACTGCTGTGAGATCTGCACCTGCCATAGTGTCACCTTGGGGTAAAGAAACCGAGGCGCGCTCACTCGGCGCTGCCTCTAGGTATTCAACCCTGCGTGGTGACTCGTGCAGGTATGGCGGTTTTGGTCGGGCTCTAGCCCTTGTGCTTCAAGATACAGATTGTAATGGTGGAGTCAAGCCAAGATTTTCAGCATGTTCGGCGCGCCACTTGTCCAGCGGAATGCGCCAAAGCGGGAAATGTGGGACGTTGGAAACCCTGCGAGTCTTCCCGGGTGACATTACGCGCGCAGAAGATTCCACAATCGTCGATACCATCATGACAACGTCACATTTCGCGCTCGGCAATTCCTTGCCAATCTCGAAGACTTCCTGTCCCTTGTCGATCGGCTTCCATTCTCCGCTGGTGCCGTCGGTGTTGATTTCGACCCATCCTAGGTCATTGGTGCGCCACTGCGACGGCTTCAGCAGCAGCACGTGAGGCTGTGGGAGCACGTATAGATCGAAGCTGATTCCGGTCTTCTCACCCCCTGACATGAGAGTAGGGACCGAAGCGTTGAAGAGAGCCTTGTCGTTGTACTTGTGCTCACTCATCCTGAGATCCTCCCATCGAGCCGGGCCTGGATGGCTCGTCGCCGTTCCTCATACGTCCCCTCTTCGATCTTCTTACCTGCTCGACCACCAGAATCAACCGCGACCCGTACCGGGGCGGCTGCGGGGGAAGACGAAAGCGATTTGGGGGCTGAGGCTGGGGCAGCAGTAGCGCCGCCTCTGACTTTAAGGAGCCGCTCCGCCCGGGCCACGTGCTGCGCCTCGAAATGCCCCAGCACCTGATCTGCGGTTGGCCATTGCCCGGTTGCCGCGTGGTGGCCCTCCACGGCAGCGGCAATCTCGGCGGTTGGCCAGCCCTCGGCCGCCATCATGGGATAGCGGGAGGCATTGGCTTGTAGGTGGCTCGCGACCTGCCCGAAATATCGGGCCTTCCCTTCTTCTGACGCCTGGGCGGCATCGGCCTGGGCCTTCTGCTGGGCCGCTTCCGTTTCGGCCTTCAGCTCTGCTCTGATCTTGGACAAAGCGGCGTCAGCGATAGCTGCCTGACGCTCTTCCTCGGTCGGGGGGCGCTCGGTGTCACCCTTCGCCACGCGGTCGAGAGCCGCAAGCAAGAAGTCGTTGCCAAATTTTTCCTTGCCCAGAAATTCCTCAGCGGCCCGCACGGGATCCCTGCTCGCCAGCTCCTTGAGTTCCAGGATCTTCGAAGCGGCGGCTTCGCGCTCTGCTACCCGAGCCGTCTCCGTCTTGATGCGTTCTGATTCGGCTTTCAGGCGAATTGATTCGGCCTTGTTCTGGCGCTTGCCCCGAATGTACTCAGCCAGTGCCTGGGCGCGTTCGTCCACAGGTGGCGTAGGCGTTGCCGGCGCCGCGGTGGTCTCGGCTGACGACTCAGATGCGGCGGGAGTCTCTACTGATACCACCGGAGGGGCGGCTGCTTCCACGGGTGCTGCTGAGGCAGGCGCTGCTTCGATCTTGTCCGATCGATTGGCATTGCGCTGCACCTGCGCCATGTGGTCGGCCATGTACTCAGCTAGCGACCGTTCCGGCCCCTGCGGCACTGGAGCTGGTGATGCTGGAGCTGGTGACGCTGGCGCGGGAGGCGTGACATCGGCGGGGGCGGTAGTGTTAGGCATGGGTCCTCACGGAGTAGGGGGTGTGGAGGCGGGTGCCACTGGGGCAACGGGAGCTGGCGCGCCAGGCTGGCCAACTGGGACAGTGGACCCCTGTGGTATGGGTGCTGCAGGCATGATGGGCTGGACGGCCGGCAACGGCGCGCCTTGCTTGGCTTGTGCGCATTTGATCAGACGGTGCAGGGTTGCGAGCTGCGCATCGGTCACACGCTCAGGGTTGATCATGGCCTGGCACCATGCCTGCTGACCCAGGATTACGATGGCGTCCAGGCCGGCCTGGCCTTGGATGGCAGAGGGTGGAATCGGGATCTCGGCATCCTCGATGGCAGTTTGGACCTGCTTGGCGGCAAGTCGACGAGCCGCGGTCACGCGGTCCATGACGGCCGCGATGTCCGGGACCTTGTCTCCGATGGCTTCCGCCATGTCGGTCTGGTCAATGAAACCCAGGTCCTTGAAGTCATTCAGGTCTGCCAGCAGCCCGGGGATCGTTTTGCTCAGGGCGGACGTCACTCCATAGCTGATCTTGTAGTCATTCCGGTCGAGGTCAATACCAGTTAGGTCGATCTCGTCCATCAGGTCTTTGTTTGCCTTCGATGGAACCTTGATCTTTTTCACCTCATTGGCGAGCGCGACGATGATGTGCCCCGCCTGCTCCCAGCCAGCTGTCCAGTTTGCATCGTACTGGCTCGCGCGCTCATCCGCGAGTGACCGCACCTCGCGTAGCGCTACGCCAGCCGTGATACCGGGGCTTGTCTTGCCAGTCGCGAGGCCACGGCTGATGCCTGCAATCTCATAGCATTTGTTCTCGTGCCATTCGACCCGCTGTAGGGCCTGCTGGCTGACAGGGTTCGTCGGGACAATCGCCGGGGGAACGGCCCCTTTCCATTTCCAAACCTGGTATGGGATGTCATTCGTATCATTCTTGCCGCTGTCCATGTGGCTAAGCAGCACCGGGACAGCACCCTTTAGGCTATCCTCGATGATTCGTGCCAGACGGTTGATCGCCAGATGGTGGGGGGCAATGAATCGCCCCATGGGGATCCCGCAAAATCCCTTGTGGTCCCAACGATTACGAAACACGGAGAACGGGAAAAAGTCGTAGGGCCATTCTTGCCCGGCCTTCTTCCTCAGCGTTGGGTCGCCGTTGAGAACTGTATTCCCAACCGTCACTACATAGCGTCCTGGCTGGTCACCAATCTGTCGACGCCACCCACGACAAACCTTGACCGTGTCCGGTGCATTCCCGCGCGGGGGGTCCACGCCGATGATGTTCTCCGGCTCCCATGGTGGGCACGCATTGATCTCGTCCGCAAACTGCGGGTAGCTCTCAATCAGAGTCGAGCGCGACACCGCCTCATGCATACCCAGATGGATGGGGTGACGGCCTTCTCCGCGCAGCGTATACACCAACAACGGATCGACGCGATGACAGGTTATCTCTTTAGTTTGTGGCGAAATCTCGAACAGAACAAATCCACATGGGCAGCAGTATGCATCCTCCCACGCCTGGCGAGCCTCCTCGAAAAACCCGCTCTTATCAATGACCCCGTCCTGGACGCGGGAAAGCAGCGTGCACTGACGCGCAATGTTCGGCTTTGCCGCCACCGGGACGACCTTCGGCCGCAACGCCTGGCAGATCTTAGCCGTACATCCGTCGGTTACCTCCAAAAAACTGTTGTAACCTACCTGCCGCACTGCTGACACGAACCCCTCGACGAATGCGGGAACATTCTGCACGAGCCCCGTCTGGCTGATGATGTCCCCCGATGGGCGTGCGTAGCGAAGCTGCAAGTAGAAACGCGATAGCAGGCGATCGCTCGTCTGAGTGCTGCGCCAGGTTTCCAGTATCGTCTCAAGCAACGCTGGCTCATCGATCCAGCCTGCTTCATCCTTGGATTGTGGGGTCATGGTGTCCTCCCTCAGAAGCTCGTGATTTCTCCGCCTGTTTGCTTGGCGCCCTTGCGCGCATCTGGGTCAAACTTGAGCTCAAGCGCGCCGTCACGGTAGCTGGTAACGCCGGCCTCTACACAAGCCTGCAGGCGAGCGCGTAGGTCGTCGAGTGGCAGGGGGCCGCCCAGCCCAAACTCTGGAGAATTCCCCGTGCGTAGCGTTTCCGCATCCTGTGCCTGAGCACCTCGTTCCGATGCCGCCAGCCCTTCGGCCTCCATCGCCTTCGCAATTTCAGCCACCGCGGCGTTTTCGTCAATTGGCTGGCTGTTCTCGTTCATGTTTCTTCCCCATCAAATAATTGAACAATGGAATAGAAACCGCCCACACGTCGGGTCTTATTATCATGATCGAAGGTTCCGGGAGTGCAGGATACGGCATCAACACATGATGCCCATCTTTCCAATAGCTACCGCTAAAGCACTCGTTCCCAATATAGACGTTTGCACTCGTCTCGTATCGCGTGACTGCAACATGGCCGATATTTTCGGCTCGAAATACCGTCACCTTCTCTCCCGTCACTGTCTCTATCTCGTCAATCATAGCTGCTGTTCCCTCCGCTGAAATGATCAATCATAGGAACTGTTACCGCCTCTGTAGGGATTATGCATATCGTCTCGCACGGCCTTGCGCTCCAGCCACTGCCGTATGTGACGATCTTCATTCGTTTCTTCCGGCGCAGGCGCTTCCGCCTGGTAGTGATAGGCGCACGAATGGGCGTACCGCAGCGCCGCCATGACATCGCTGTGAAAAGTCTCGCTCACTTCGATTTCGTGCTTGTTTGGCTTCCACACCACCAGGTTCGCATCGTGAGCGCAGAGCCCATGCGGGTCGAGTAACAAGCGCCCCGTGCGAAACTCATCGTTGACGAGCGCAATCGAGTCTACCAGGCTGGCAGGTTTGACCTGGAATGTGTACATCCCGAACACGGCCTTGAGTGATTCCATGATCTTCTTGGCACCATGCCCACCAGTATCAACGCAAATCTTCTGCGGGTGCCAATGCTCGACGGCTGCTCGGAACACCTCGGCTAGGCGCAGATAGTCCAAGTGATTTGCTTGCCAAGTCCAGCATTCCCACAGCTTCCTAGCCCCATCATCCATGCGCCACCCAAGCACCACGATGGCATCATGATCGCTGAACCCCAGATCCAACCCCATCGCATACCGCCACGCCTGATGATTCGGCTCAGGTCGCACCGTCTCGGGCCATTCAATGCCGTCGCCATCGCGGAACACCCACCGGTCGCGTGCCGGCTGTCCTGGCAGGATATCATTGCGCGGGCTTTCGTAGCGAAACACGAGCGCGTTCGGGTCTACGAAAATCTCACCCAGCACCTCACGCCGATAGATGGGATGAGACGGCCCTATGCCTCGCGCCTCGTATGCCTCAATCGCGTCGTGCCCGATGTAGGGGTTGTCGAATAGGTTCCAGTTGAGCTTGCGGAACTTCGACGCTGTGATCAGGTCGTACCAAAATCCGGCCTTGGTGATGGGGGGCGTACCCTGGCAGATCAGCGAGCCGTTGTTGTCGATGAGGGTTGGGATCGCAGCCTTGTCGATGAGCAGAAACAACACCTCGTCGGCATAGTCCTGCATCTCGTCCACGATGATCTCGTCCCAACGGTCGCCAAGTTTGGTTTTGACTTCGCCGACGTTGTCGCAGCCCATGGCCCGCAGAAATGAGCCGTTCCCCCAGTATGCCAAGTTGTCACCGTGGTCTGCGGTGTGCGGAATCCCCTGGCGGGTCATCAATTCCAACAGAGGATCGAAAAACTGCAGCTGCGCATTCAGGGCCGTCTGGTGGATATAGAGCACACGCCTCCCGGGTCGCTCGACATTGAGTTTCGCCGTGCGAAGCACTGCCGCACCGGTCTTTGCCGCGCGACGACCGCTCCAGTTGACCATGAAACGGTCTTGACACGTAACGGCCTCCCACTGTTTCGGGAACGGTCGACCGGGCTTGCGAGGGTCAAGCGATGTCAGCTCGGTGATAGGCGAGCTGATCCTGCGCTTTTCTCGCGAGGCCTTCGCTAGGGCTTGCTCAAGCATTTCTCGCCCGGCTTCGCATGCGCCGACCTTCTTGGCTTCTTCCCGAATGTCCGTTCCCAGTTGGCCTCGTAGGTTTCCCGGTCTGGGCTGACCTTAGAGCGGATGGGGGGCACGTAAGCTTTAGCCATGGCTAATCCCCCTCCATTGATGCTTCTGCCATGGCGGCCTGAAGCGCCCGCGCATGATAGTAGTCCGTCGTCATCCTCACGGAGTACCTGCCATAAAAAAACTCATCAACATGGCTAAGGTATGTGACCTTCACTGTGGTTCCGTCCTCACACAGCACCCTAATGAATGGCAGTCCCCGGTGGTCCACACAAACGCCGCGGAGATTGTCTTTGATTCTGCATCCCATGGCTATCGCTTTATTGGTTTTGCGGGAGGAGGGTCGAAGTCTTCTACGTCTTCCTCGACGAATAGGATACCTTCGGTCAGTGATACCGGGAATGCTACGCCATCGGCAATGAGCTGCCGTTGCAGGTTGCGCGGCATCGCGACCGAGCCGAAGTTGCGCAACGGCTTTCCCTCGGCGTCGATTTTCTTGATGTAGACTAGATCGCCCAACAGTTCCATGGACCCGATTTTCCCTCCGCCACGGTCCGCAGGCAGCTCCATCCCCTCAACGAGATAGCGGGCCGCCGTCTGTCCGATCCCCATGATGGTCTTGCCCTGTTGTTTCTGGATGTAAACGATTCGCTTCTGTTTCACGCTGGTGTCTCCTTGATTCGTTTGTTTCGGCAGCCCGCACACAGGTCGCCGTCGTTTGGTGCGAGCGGCTGGAGTTCACAACACCCGCAGAGCCCATCTTTCACGTGCCGATACGTTGAAGGCTCGGCCCCATCGGCGCACCACTTACACAGGCATTTCCCCGGTGCAACCGGCCGTTCGCAATCCTCAAGCGCGCAGAAGCCCTCATCGCGACTCACGCTGCCCTCGCTTGCTGGTGTTGGTAATCGCGCCGCGCATACCGGCACAACGCTTGGAATGCTTCAATGGAATACTCAACCGGGAAACCTCCTGCCTGCATGGCCTGTACATCGCGCGTCCAGAACGCTACCCGCACCGGTACGGCAGGAGCCACCACTGAGATCAGTGCTGCCCCGATCCCCTGACGGCGAAAATCTGCGCTCACATAGACGGCGAGCAATCCCCCGAACAGCGATACCGCCCATCCCATCCCATCGTCCGCATCGCCAACTGGGACTGCAACCGCTGCTTTCCCCACTCGTCCGCGTAGGATACGTGCAAGCGCCGCCGTCTCGGCCCTCGCCTCTGCGGGTCCCGTCATCAGGACGCGTCCCACCTGGTGGCGGAACGTCGCCAGCATCCACGGCAGATGTGCCGGGCTAGCCGGGATGATCTCAATATGAGACAGCAGGTCGGTCACGCCTTGGCCTTCGACCAGTCGTGCTGTTTCTTGGCCTTGCGCTGGGTCGCATAGGCGATCGCTACGGCTTGCTTAGGCGGCTTGCCAAACGCCACCTCAGTCTTGATGTTCTTCTCCCGGGACTTGTCGCTTTTGCCTTGGATTAGGGGCACGGTTTTTCCTCCGATGGCGCGGGCTCTGCAGCAGGCAATGCCTCGGCTGTGCGCGATTCGAGCTTCGCAATGACGGCTTCTGCTCGTTCCTTCAAGGCGGTTGTCACGCCTTTGCGATCGCCCAGGATGCGAGCGATTATTTCGGCCTCGGCTTTCTCGGAGGACATCAGCAACGCCGCCAGTGTTCCGAGTGCCGCTTCGCTCAAATCTCCTGACAGCAGGCGCTCCCGGTATACGGACAGCACCACATCGAGCATCCCAGAGGATTCGCTATGATCTTCGGGAGGCACGACCCTGTCAGACACGGTCTGCGGGCGTCCAGCGTACTGCTGCAAAAGAGCTGTCCCGGCCTGCGGCGCCACCTTGCTCCCGGATTTGGCGTCTCGGCACATCGCCACCACTACGGCCCTGATGCGAGAAATCTTGGGCTCCTCGTCGTCCGCCTCGTCGAGAATGTCCCTCACGATTTTGAGCCGACGAGCAGCGTTGATCCCATATGGATTCCTGCGCTCACCAGGCTTGATCAGATTCAGATTCGCCAAGGACGCTGGATCTACTGCCATTGCCTAGAGGGATCCATGCTTTGCTATAATTGTCAATTCTTTTCCTGCCAGAGATGCCGCAAGACTGCCTACGTATTGAAGATTTTACTCACCCAACCCACATCTTCTCCCCCAGCCACTGCGCGAAACTGTCACGGGTCCATGTCCGCGTTAGCCAGTTGCAACACTCGCCGGCTGTAGCCGCTCTCGCGCCCAGCCCGGCACGTGTGGTGCCCCGCATAGACCCCCAGCGCCGCCTCCAGGTCTCCGCAGCGGTCCATCCAGTACCGCAGGTGGCGCGCACCCAGGGCCAGATTGAGCCTCGAGTTCTTCAATTCCTCGGCCGTATGCCCATGCGCGGCGCGGGTACCCGGCACGACCTGCAGCAGACCCACGCCCCCACGTGGCCCAACCGCACTAGGCCTGCACGTGCTCTCAACATACGCCATCGCCACCAGGACAGCCACGGGGACACGCCAGCGTTGGGCTGCGGAGGCTGCGGCATACGCCAGGCCAGCATAGCCGGGGCCGCAGAGATGCGCAAGCAAGAGGGCGGTTGTCACCGTATACCAGCTTCGTTGCCACAGATCGTGCCGTCCTGGCCCCGTTCACACCGCGTTGACGGTTTTTGGCTATCACGAGGCACGGACACGGGCCTAAGCCTCCAAAGAGGGCATTCTGGCGATGTGCAGGCTGCTACCTGTTGGCGCCAAGACCCACCGGCCACCTGGTCGAAGATACAATCCTTGCACATGTCGTTGATGGCCTTGCGCATACTGGGACGGATAGGTTGTGCTTTCGTCATTACGCCACCTCGTATCCCAGCGCGCACGCCTCTGACGTCGCCATGGATGCGGACACCGAGCAGACATCTGCCCAACTCAGATACATAGCCCAGTCTAAGATTTCGTTAGTCAGGTAAACCTCGTCGACTGTCATGCCGCGCCGCCCTGTTCCCATCTGCCAGCACGCGGCCGCTTTCAGTAATGCGTCCGCTATCTGTGTTTTCGTCATCGCAGTCTCTCCTCCGGGCCGGCGTCGGTCAGGATGTAAGTGGCCCTGTGTTTGATGATGCTCCGCCGCAATCTCGCGACTTCTTCCTGAGCGGCGTCGCGTTCCTTGGCCACTTTGCGAATTTCCTGCCCCAACTTCACCACGTCCTTCTGACAGCGGTCGGCAAATTCCTCCGCGCTCTTGACCCGCTTGTTGCAAAG
>Ga0224542_1000007_pt1 | contig 26325 bp, 58 predicted proteins | sample 714E33034metaG_FD_172015 | JGI IMG/M metagenome (GOLD analysis project Ga0224542, IMG submission 172015) | Peat soil microbial communities from Stordalen Mire, Sweden - 717 E3 30-34 | ecosystem: Environmental > Terrestrial > Soil > Wetlands > Peat | place: Sweden: Norrbotten County, Stordalen... | reverse complement strand
TTATTAAAATCGGATTTTGGCAGGCATTAGGATTGAACTTATTAGCTGGCATACTTTTTAAAAGTAGCTCGTCAAGTTCAAAATAGTAATAGTGTGCAAGCGCAGCCGACCCACGCTTGCACCTAACGGCTGGGTGTATGAGAAGGTTTGCTTAGATGAACTTTCAAATTACCACTACTGTTGATAGCAAACTTTCTTATACACCTTGTTATGCTCTCGTGCCGACTTATTAAGCATAAATGCTGATTTGAAACACGAAAGAAAAACAAAAAGAATTTTGGGGTGGATTTTTAAAATTTGAATATTTATATATAAATTAAAAACTATGAGTGAAGATATACGAAAAATGATTAATAAGATGAAGAACTTTAAGCAATTTGTGAATGAGAATATTGGAAGTATTAATCCATATATCTATGATAATCCAAAACTAATTGAAATGTTAGAAAAGGTAATAGAACCTTCTTCATTTATTTGTACTTATGTGGCATCAGCAGTGAAAATGTTGGAAGGTGATAAAATAAAAATATATGGATTTAGTACAAGTGAAAATCCAGATGCTAAATATTTTGTAGAAGAAAATGGTGATGATAGTGATGAAGGACATCATTTTGCAGTAATGAATGATAGATATATCATAGACCCTTGGGTATTTGATAATTTTAATAGAAGTGTTTTTGATTTACAAAATAAAAATGATGAAGAAATAATTGGGTACTTGTATGGTGATAGAAATAAATGGACTGACATTACCAATAGAGTTGAAAAATTTAAAGATATGTTCCCAAAAACTTATGAAGAATTATTAAATTATTATACAAATATTAGTGCGTAGGGAAATTCTTTTTGTTTTTCATCACAGAATTCAAATTGAAACACTAAACTAAGGCATGGAGCATAACGAATGGCAGTATGAGAAGTAGCGGATTTGAAACACTAAACTTTTCAGAACAGATTAACTATAATAGAAGTACAAATGCTGAATATACCACTGAAACCGCTATTTCTTATACTGCGTGTTATACACAGTACGGTTTATTATGGTAGAATGTTGATTTGGAACACAGATAAAAACTTTTTAAAAATGTGTGTTGGAAAAATTAATTCTGAATATATATATATAAACTAAAATAATATGAGTAAGGAAATACGAGAAATGATAGATAAAGTGAAAAACTTTAAACAATTTGTGAATGAGAATGTAAATAATAATCTTTCAGATGAATGGACTCATGATATTGTTGAGTATTTACAAGGATACTATGGTAAATCTAAAAATTACAACAAACTTTACAAATTGATTAAAGAAGTTGTTGATATGGGATTACGAGCAAAATCATTCATTTCTTTTAGAGAATTTTTAGATTATCATAACCCAAAATATCACGAAACCAATAAAGTTGATAATTACAAAAATTTATGGTGGGGTAATGTAGCGTACTTATTAGGTAATACTGAGAAAGTTGAAAAGGATGGTGTTGATGAAACATTTATGTATGAAGTTATTGGAATTATGAATAATGTGATTGATGAAAGACAAGAAAAGGAAGGGTAAATTTTTAAAAAGTTTTTTACACAGAACTTAATTTAAAACACAAATGTAGTATTGTGTATAACGGTCGAGGCTATGAGCAGTTGCCTTGTAAATACTGTTCAATTAACCGACAAACGCTGATAGGCAATTGCTTATAGCCTTTGTTATAAAACGTTTTGAGCGATGGAAATAAAAGAAATTACAAAAGAAGAATTAACAAACAGATACCAAGATTTTTTAACTGTCGGGGATTTAAAGAATTTTTTAAATAAACACAACTTACCTGATAATGCTAAAGTTGTAGTTCAGAGAGTTGAAGATATTTATTATGAAAAACATAATTGGGGTGTTTATTTAAAAGAAGGTGAACATACATTCAAAGATGAACAGGGGAATATTATTAAAGAAAGTTTGGAGCAATATCATCCTGCTTGGTGTTGCGTAAAATATAATAATGAAGATGATGTTCTGTTTATTGACTTGCACTATTAAGCGTGGTGGGAAATGTTTTATAACGTTTCGTGTATGAAACGTGGCTTTGTTCGAATGTTTCAAGTTAGCACGAACCTATCAAGCCATGTTTTATATACGGTGTTATATGGCGTTATTTATTGAATATTAACAATTTAAACTAAATATTATGTGGAATTTTTTAAAATCAAAAGAAGAAGTCGAAAGTTGGAAAATGCTTAAAAATTATTTCGATGGTGATGGCATGGAAAAACTTGCTCAATTACAGGCTAAGTACAATCAAGAGGAACATTTCAAACAAATTGAACTTAAACGTAAAAGAGAAATTGAGGAAAGATATAACTATTTGAAGGCTATGTTAGAATCAGAACTTGCGTTATCTGAACAGGAAACAAATGATTATAAATACTTCAAGTTCGTAGTTACTGGCTCTTTATAATGCCATATAACGGTCGCAAATATACCCAGTTTTGGATTAAATAGTATAAACTTTAAATTACAGATAAAATGAATAAAAATATAGAAACTTTAAGTAAAACACAAAAACCCAAATTGGGTATATTTGTTGTTATAAAACGGTTTTTTTGTAAACACGATTGGCAACAAATAGATATGACACCTGACCCAATACCACAAGAAGGTGAATGGTGTTGTAGTTCAAGATTACATAAATGTGAGAAATGTGGTAAAGAACAAATGCTCGGAAGTGGGTGGTATTCTTAAACTGTTTTATAACGGCTGCGTGTAGCATATCGTTGCGGATTTTGAAACACTAAGCTATCAAAACGAGATGAATTTAATTAGTAGCACAAATAATAAATAACCTGCTAACACCGCAATGGATGCTACACGTTGTTAGGTGCTGGCGCAATTTTAAAAACAATGGAAATACTTACTAAAATTTTTGCAGTAATTGGATTAGTAGTTGTGGCTGCCGTGTTGATGGCATTACCTACAATGTGGTTATGGAACTGGCTTATGCCTACAATTTTCGGACTTATTAAAATCGGATTTTGGCAGGCATTAGGATTGAACTTATTAGCTGGCATACTTTTTAAAAGTAGCTCGTCAAGTTCAAAATAGTAATAGTGTGCAAGCGCAGCCGACCCACGCTTGCACCTAACTATAATATATAAAGTTTACTACTTAACTAATTAATTATGAACAATAAATACATCAACATTTTAAAGATTTGTTTTGAAAAATTAAATTATTTTAATTACTCAAGACATACTATTGAAATTTATATTTATTATATTGAAAATTTTTTAATTGTTGTGGATAAGTATCCTCAACATTTAGTTTCAAATGATTTTCAAAATTATCTTAATAAATATCATTTTACTTCTATTTCACAACAAAATCAGATAATTAATGCAATTAAATTTCTTTATGAAAAGGTCCTCGATAAAAAATATGACAAAATTAATTTTCAGAGACCTCGTAAAGAAAAACACTTACCCCAGATAATTGATAGAGATTTTTTGCTCGATAAAATAAACCAGATTCAAAATTTAAAGCATAAAGCAATTATTTCTTTAGCGTATTCTGTTGGATTAAGAGTGAGTGAGGTTATTAATTTAAAGATAGAAGATATTGATTCAAAAAGAATGCTTATAAATATTAGACAAGCAAAAGGTAAAAAAGACAGAATAGTTCCATTATCTCGAAACATATTAGAGATACTACGAAAATATTATGTGCGATTTAAGCCTAAAATTTATTTATTTAACGGGCAAAATAATTCTTTACAGTATTCTTCTGAGAGTTGTAATAAATTAGTAAAACATTATATAGGTAAAGAATATCATTTTCATTTACTTAGACATTCTTGTTTTACTGCTTTATTAGAGCAAGGAACAGATTTAAGAGTTATTCAAAAAATAGCTGGACATAGTAGTTCTAAAACAACTGAAATTTATACACATGTGAGTACTAATTTACTTAATAAAGTTTTGTTACCAATTTAATTATAAGTAATTATGTCAAAAAATTTTTTTAAATCAGAATCTGAACGTAATCTATGGATTAAGTTAAATGCTGAACGTATTAAATATTTAAATGAAGTAAATAATCATATGATAAATGAAGATTTGGGTAGTATTGATAAAGAATATTCACCCATATGGTTATCAAAAAATCAATTAGAATATGATGAAAATGAAAAAGATTATCTACGTTATAGCTTTGAAGAACTATTGACTCTCACTCCTCAAGAATTATACAAACTTTCAAAAGAAAAAAATCAAAATAAATTAGAAGAATTGATTAAAAATTTGTAACAATTTTATTATTTTTTTGTAACATTTAAAAACAAAAAGAATGAAAAACATACAATTAATTTTTACAATTTTATTATTTTTTTGTAACATTTAAAAACGAAAAGAATGAAAAACATACAATTAATTTTTACAATATTATTAATTATTGCTTGTGGTACTACAAGGAAAAATCCTTATTTAAATCATCATAGACCAAAGGCAGGTAAACATTATCTACATAATAATTATAATGTATTGTTAAAATCAGATAATCACATAATAAGACATCACAAATATGAATGAACTTTTTATAATAAATACCTATGAAGATGGAGCTATTATTGCAAGTACTTCTGATGGTGAAACAGTTTTTTTAACTAAAACCGAATATCAAAACTATCTTAAAACACATGAAAATGAGTGTAAATAATTTAACAGATGTTGAGATAAAAAATATCATTAAAAACTCTAAAGAAACATCTAAACAATATTTTCTTAAAGGTTGGAAAGCACACGAAAATTATATATCTGAAACATCAAAACAAAAAAACATAATTGAATTATTAAAAGAAAGTAGAGACTTACTTTTATTGGTAGCATTACTTGATAAACACAATAATTGTATTAATATGGTTGATAAAATTGATTATGTTTTAAATAAAAATTAATTAAAAATTACCACCTTCAACAATAACATCTTGTTGGTCTTTTGCACCAGCATAAACACTTTGAGCAACACCCAATATTACACCACTTGGAAGAAATAAACCACCAGTTATCATTATATTTTTAGCACCAATAACTGCTGTACTACGAGTTGCCGTTGCAATAGCTATTTCATTATAGAAAAACCAAGTACTACCGCCATTATTAGATAAGAAGACTTTGCCTGTCATTGCAGTACTACCAGTTGCAATTAATTGTGAATTTATAAATGTAATTTTATCTATACGAGTACCATTAGTAGCACCAGTTACTACTTTTGTTATTGAACCACTACCATTTGATGCAGTATTTCCAGTATTTAAACGAACCATTCCCAAAACCCATGAGTTTGCAAAAACAGGTTCTATATTTATTGACATATGTTAAATTTTAAATAATATTATTTATTAATAAATACTTATATGTATTATTTAATAGCAATGTTTTTAGATTTATAAATTATTCCATAAAATTTATCAAACAATAAATCAAAAATACTTGTTTCAGCAACATCTCCATAATGGTCTGGATTTAAATTTTTTCTACATTTTCTTTCAGATTCATAGCAATAATTAAATCTATCAGTATCTTTAAATGTATTAATATTTAAATATACAAGTAATAACCATTGAATGAAATTCCAATATTGATAACCTTGTGAAACAGTATCAAGATGTAAACAATAATTTATTGTTTGTTTCATTTCTTCTTCAGTTAATTCAACATTACGTCTCATTACAACAAAATTATCAGTATCCCAATTATAGTGGTTTTTAAATAAAATTGGTCTGTAACCAGTATCTACTGAACCAAATAAATATAATTCATCTGCAATCCATAAAAATTGTGCTGCATGACTAAAAAGAAGACTGACATCATAACCATTCTTTTTACCCCATTTTTTCATTACTGCACATATAATTTTACTTAGCCAAGTATTACCTTTAACTAAAAAGTCATCTCCTGTTTTTACGTCATTTAGAGTCATAGTATATATTTTCATATAAATACGAAAAATATGTTAAAATAATTTTTATATTTCCCAATTTTTTTATATATTTGCACCCAATATAATATCATATTGGTATTATTAACTGAATAGATAGCTATTACGGCACTGTTCTTAAAAACAATTTAACATGAAAAATTTATTCACATTACATGCATTTATGCATGAAAACGGTTATACTGAGAATAGTATAACAAAACTTACTGAAGTACTCACTTCAATTATGTCTAAAGGTTATTTTATTGCACCAAATGGTGCAACTATTGGTGCAATTAGTGTTCATCCTTATTTTAAGGATAATGAAAAATCGATAAGAATTCGATTAAACACTAATGATGTAAAAGATATGATTATTGTTAATCATCCTTCCAATTCATGGGCATATTTGGATAATTTGACACCAGATAATTTATTGGTGGGTTCTACTAAATTTTTTAAATCATCAATAACTGAAAGAAATCAGAACAATAAAATTGGTGAGTTAGGTAAATATGTAATAGTACTATAATAATTAAATTCCCCACATTTATTGTGGGGAATTTTTTATTTTTTAAAATAAATTTGTATTTAAATAAAATATAGTTATATTTGCAGTCTTAATTTTAATTAACTAAAAACTTGAAGTCATGAAGAAAAATAATTTAGTTCCGAATAAAGGTCTAAGCCTTTCACAAGCTCAATCAATTTCTAATCTCTGCAATCAAAGAGCTACTGAAATTGCTAAACAATTAATGGCAGTAAATAATTACACTAAAACAGTAAATGTTGAAGGTAAAGACCATGAAACCGTTAAGGGTGTTAAACTTCCTGATAATGTTGTTATTTTATTACAGGAAAAAGCAAAACTTCATGCTTGTCAGGCATTTCTCATGGAAAATATGAAAGCAAAAGAAAACTTGCTTAATGTTGCAAAAAACATTGCATATACTATACCCGATGGTCTTAAAAGTATAACTCCAGAAAAACCCAAATTTGTTTATCCTGTAATTTTATCACAAGTTAATGAAGAATTTGGTTGGGAACAACTTACTGCATCTGAATATAATGAATATCTGGAAGCCGAAGCATATGCCTCACATATTGGTCAATTTATTCATGAAAGGTCAATTCTTGCAGGATTACGCAATGAAATTAATAATATACCTTCAGTTGAATGGATGGTTATTAAAGGTGATGGAACTAAAACCCCTGTTGAAATAAAAGTACATCATACTTCTGAACAACTTCTTAAAATTCATGAAGAACTTGCAGCACTCCATCGTAACTTTGAACAAAAGGTAAATTATTACAAAGCAAAAGTAAAAAACCTTACTACCGAAGAAAATGCACGTATTGCCAAACTTAATGCTGATGCTCAAAATAGTGCAGAAAAAACTAACAATGACCTGCAACTTACTTACGATACTACAATGAAAAAACATCATGAAGCACTTAATACAGCTAAAGCTGAATTTGAAAAAGACCGTCAGACAAGTATTAAGGAAATTGCAAGTATGCGTATTGAAATCGACCCAAGATTTCAAGAAATTATTAATACATTTTTGAATCAACTTCCAAAACAAGAATAAAAACTTAAGGTGAAGAATAGATAGAGCACAAGCCGAGTCTGTTCTTCTTTGTGCTTAGTAATGAGTTCTTTAAATATATGAAAAATTAACAACGTTAATTCGCAAATGTCTCTACGGGGACATGTGCTCCATTAAAAGGTAAAATCGCTTTCCTTGCGAAAAAACAAGTTTTCTATGGGATTTTTACAAAACCACCATGACTGCTGACTAAGTTACCTTCGGGATAATTAATCAGAGGTAGAAAACGACTTCGCTTTTGTCCTTGCCATTGTGCAAGGGAAGGTCTGTGCCAGTGGCATTATCATTGTTAGGGTCTATATAAATTCATTACTAAGTGACTTATTTTTAAATAATCAATAAATTATGGAAACAATATCAAAAGAAGATTACTTAAAAGCAAAAAAAATAATTACTGAATATTATAAACAATTGGAATCTAAAAGTAATTGTACTTGTTATATAATGCATAGAACTAAAGATAATTTAATGTTTGTAACAACAGATAAAGAATATGCTGATGAATTATATAAAAGTGGAGAATTTGTAATGAGAGAAAGTCGATTGGTTAATCCATATTAAAATAAAAAATCATGAAATTTGAAATAATTCCAAATCAACAAACCCCTTGTGTATTTGAACTTGTTCATGATTTCGAAACCAATACCGAAATATTAAAAGTATTTCTTGAATTTGCTTGTAGTCATCATAATGCTGTTGGATTGGCAGCAAATCAATGTAGCTTAGATGAACAAAGATTTATGCAAAATATCTTTGCTCTTCGAAATTTAAAAGAAAATTCTTGGAAACTAATTATTAATCCAAAAATTGATAAATATTTTGGAATGATAGAACCCAAACTTGAAGGTTGTCTTACTTGGGTAGGTAAATCAATTCTTGCGGATAGATATCGTGCAATCAATGTTAGTTATGATGATATAGATGGTAATCATCATACAAATCAAATTTATGGTGGTTTTGAAGCACAAATTTGGCAACATGAAGTTAATCATCTTAATGGTATTGAAGAAAATGTTGTTGATTATAATTATAAATTACCAGCAAAAAAACAGATTCAAAGAAATGATTTATGCCCATGTTTTTCAGGCAAAAAATATAAAAACTGCTGTTTAATATATTTAGATTAAAAATTAAAATATATGTGGAAATATTTAGTTAAAAAATTTTACCTTACTAATGCAATGAATCAAGATATTGAAGAATATCTTGATAAACTTGGAAGTGAAAGTTGGGAATTAATTCAAGTCATTCCAAGTAAATCTCACGCTGATTATTTTACATTTTATTTTAAAAGACATGTTAGTGATAATAATTCAGATTTACCGATATAAATAAAATTAATAAATTATATTATGAAAAATTATGAAATTTGTTTATTGATTTATATTATTGTAGTATTTGTCACCTATTGGTTATTTGTTTATTTTAAATATGGAATACTTACAAGTATTTCAGATAGTTACTATAGAGAAAATAATAAAGCATTATTTACATTATTCATCTGGAGTATTGCATTTCCAATGATAATACTTGGTGTTAGTGTTACACCTTTAATGTTTTTTGCCGGAGCATTTCTTGCATTTGTTGGCGCAGCACCTGCATTTAAAGAAGAACAAGAAGGTACTGTACATATTATTGGTGCAACAGGTGGTATTTCACTTGGATATATTGCAATGATAGTTGCTTATCATCAATATTATCTTCCAGCAATTATGGGATTATTTGCGATTTTAGCTGTACCCAAAAAATTACCTAAATTTTTAGATAAATCTTGGATGAAATGGTGGACAAATGGTATACCTAACTATACTTGGTGGATTGAAACAATGGCATTTGTTCTTGTTATTATTAATTTGATTATTAAATAATATATGATAAGGTCTAAATTTGAATTAAATGAAAATGAGGTAAAAGCTGCAGAAAAATTCATTGCTAAATTACCTAAGAGATATAAAAATGAATCAAAGAAAATGATATTTGATTTTGGTAATGGTATAGGTATTGGTGTATCCATTAAAGTTGGTGATAGAGAAAAAAATATAACTGATTATAATACATGGTAATATGAAAACAGCAAAAGAATTAGCATTTAAAGCATATATTCAATTTTATAATCTTCATCCAGATGAAATGGGCGAACGTTTTGAACACTGGTGGAGAGATAATTATATTGATGGCGAATATAAAGATAGTTTTCAACCAAAACATAATGTTTATGTTGATGGTGAACGATATATACAAGCAGAATAATGGAACAAAAAGAATTTATATTGTGTGCTGCTATTGATTATAATGGAACTATAATATCTGGACATAGACATAGTGATTGTTATTCAATCTTACAAAAGTTAGTTTCTAATCCAGTACTACCACCTAGAGAAAAACAAGGTTTTCTCACTTCAGAAAATCGTTTTGTTAATAGAGGTGAAACATGGAAAATAGCTAAAGAAAATAATCAAATTAAATATGGATATGATGCAAGTGAAAATGAGGAAGATTCAATACTTATTTCTGAAAATTTATATTAATATATTATGAAAACAAATGTAGATAATAAATCAAAGCAAAACAACGAAAATCTTGAAAAAATTTCATTTTAATTAAAAGTATTGATTATTTAAAGAGTGTAAAACATAATTATGAATGGACTTTAAATGCTTTAGAATATAAAGATGGTGGAAGATATATACCAGTTACAGTTGATAATTATGAAGTAAGGATAAACGATACTGCAAGTAAAGATGCTTTAGAAACTATTATAACAATTGCTTTAAACAAATTAAATAATGAACTAAATTTGAAAGAAAAAGAATTAAAAAAATTATTTAAATCATATTAATATATGGCTTGTCAAAATAAAGAAAAAACTGGAAATTGCGGGCATCATCAATGTGAATTTTCATAAGAAACTTTACATGGTTATGAATGTGTTGATATTTTATATTTGAATAAAGTTCCATTCTGTGAAATAGGTAAAAATTGTCATCAAAAATGTAAATTTTCATGGATTAAAGGAAGTAATAGCGAGGTAGAAAATGCATGCCGAGAATGGTGTAAAAATGAAGAATCTATTGCCGAAGATGCAAGAATGGATATGTGATAATTTTATTAATTTTTGTAACATTTTCATCAATAATTCGTATAATCATTTGTTACAAGTATTAACTAAAAACGAAAAAGATGAAAAATTTTATTAAATTTACGATTTTATTGGTTGTTTTAGGAATTTTTGCATTTAGTTCAAATCCTACTATTACCAAGGTTAGAACCTTTACTATTGAAAATGGTAAGAAAGCCTATAATTATTGCACTGGTTCGCTGAAAGAAAGCAAGAATGAAACCGTTAAGAAATACAGTTCAACAATACTTTAATCTCGAAAATATGACAATTGGAGTAAGAACCACAAAACAAGTTTATGAACAACTTGACAGAATTGTAGAAGCCGAAAAAAACGGTGGTAAGTATCACGGAATGTCCTATGAAGAGGGTGTGAAATATGCTCTTGAATGAATATTAGGTGATAGTAAAGCCGAACCAATGCCTAAAGAAAATTAATTATGTTATCACGTTGAAGAGTATGTAAATAAAATTTATCTACTTCAAAATATTTATGATTTCTGGATATACTCCAATACCCTCTATCCCATTTGCAAATGCATTTGGGATTGCTTTTCTTAATATGTTATATGCGCCATTTACATCTGAATTTATTTTAATATTACTATTTTTAATTTTATATATCCCTCTATGTTCACGATAACCACTAAAAACATACACTGTTTTATCATTCTTTTTATAAGAAGGTATATAATCTAAATTCAGAAAACTTGCTTTACTTGTATAACTTTCTTCTCTACACATAACATTAATACCCCGTCTTTCGCATTTATATTTTAGCATATCTATAAATCTACTATGTGGTATTTGTACAAAATTTTGATTATTTGTTTTATTTAATCTACTTTCATTTTTCCAATAATTATTTTTACCAATAATTAATGTGTTAATGTTATTATTAATTAATTCATTAATAATTATTTTACTTGCTTTATGTAAATAATTATCAACCTTACATTTTCTTTTTAAATTTAATTTGTTTAATTGCTTTGAACCATATTTTTTATTTCTAATTCTTAATATTGATTGTAAACATGCTTTTTTCTTATTATAATATTGATTTATTGATTTTAACGGTTTTCCATTAATTATATATGGTTTAATTTCTTTAATATTACTAACAACAGTGGCTAAATTATTTACCCCCAAATCAATACTTGAATATTTATCATTATTCAATAATATTGGTATATCCTCTATAGTTGAGACCACTTCAATAACATAATATCCAATTTTAGGTATTATTCTTATACAATCAATAACATTAAAATCATTTATTTTGGTTTTAAATTCAATGTTTGATTTACTTAATTTAATTTTATTTGTTTTTTTAAACACTTTCTTAGAAATAGCTTGGTTAGTATATGATACAAAAAATCTTCCATTTTCTTTATCTAAATAATAAGGTAATTTTGGCTTTGATGTAAATTTAGATGGATTTATATTATATACTTTTAGCGCAGCAAAAAACGATTTAAAATTATGTTGTACGGCAATAATAACGTTTGATGATACTTTAGCAGGTAATGCCCAATATTGTTCAGTATTTTTCATTCGATGATGCAATTCATATAAAACATTATTTTTATTATGAATAAATTCTTGTCGAATAAGATATAAACAACTATTATATAAATTTTTAGAAAGAAAGCAAAGATTATCAATTTCTTTAAAATATTGATTATCTTGTTTAATAATATGTTGTTCTACTAATTGCATAAATTTACGTCTATATAGACATAAATACTATAATAGTTCAGAAAATTTACATTTTAATAAACATATTTTATATTAGTATTTATATAAAAACTATCATGTCAAGTGTAAAACAAATCATCAATGAAGAACTACAAGTATTCTTAAATGAGGTTGATAATGCCAATTTTCCATCATTTGGCGACCATTTACGTAGCATAAGTGAAGTTGGTGAAGCAAATCAAGAATTAATGACAACCGTATTAAAAGAAATAAAAGATTTTATTAAAAAATATAAGAAAAAATAATTGTAATTAAAAAATATTTATTATATTTGACCCTTGTAATTATTACAGGGGTTTTTTAATTAAAATAACTTTATATAAACCAATAAAAAGCATGTCTAAAAAAATAATTTATTTAATTGGTAGTTTAAAAAATGACCAAATTCCTCACATTGCCAATAAAATCAGAGAATTAGGATTTGAAGTTTTTGATGACTGGTTCTCGCCCGGTCCTGAAGCAGATGATTTTTGGCGTAATTTTGAAAAAGTTAGAGGCACTACACATAAACAAGCACTTAGCAATTATGCTGCGAAACATATTTATGAATTTGATAAGTTTCATATAGACAGAAGTAATATGGGTGTTTTAGTTATGCCAGCAGGAAAATCTGGTCATTTGGAATTGGGTTATATGATAGGGCAAGGTAAACCTTGTTTTATTTTATTTGATGAAGAGCCTGAAAAATGGGACATAATGCATGCTTTCACTAAGGAAAATGGTGGTGACATTTGTTATTCTTTTGAAGAATTACAAGAAGGATTAGAAAAATTAAAACCAATTGAAAGTAATACTAAAATTAGTATGCATGAAAGAAATGGTGGTAATATAGAAAACTTCAAAATTATTGAAGACATGAAAACAGTCTTAGCGTGGCAAGATAATATAACTACAATTGCCATTGTTTTAGCAAAAAATTGGTTTCCAAATTTTTTTACTTTTACTACAAGTCCTAATGATTTTGTGGTATGTAAATGGCATGATTATCATGATGGTGTAAAAAGTAATATTGAAGGTAAACAAACTATTGCAGTTTGTAAAGAATATGAAGATGCTGAAATTATTTTTAAATCAAAAATTAAATGATTAATTATACTAATTCAGATAGAGTAGTGAATTATAATAATTCAAGTACCGCAATTAATACACCAATAATAACCATTGAAGAAATATTACAACTTCAATCCAAACCCAATGGTTGGATTTGTCCTAATTGCGTTCATCATGATGGTAATATTAATTGCAAAATGAATATGTTCATATCATTTGTTGGTTGTTATACCAGAGGTTGTCAAACATTTAAAGAAAAATAATATGAAAGTTATGATTGTGAACCATTAATTAAAAATTAATTAACTTCTACGCTGCAAGCACATGGTATCCCATCACTTTGCGCAACGCCAGACTTGTTCCTAAGTCCGAAATTCTTTATATTAATCGCAGCATTAACATCTCTATCATGTATAGTCTTACAATTTGAACATGTCCATTCTCTATCATTAAGAGTTAAATTCTTGTTGATATTACCACAACAACTGCAAATCTTACTACTTGGCTCAAATCTGCCAATAGTTATAACATTCTTTCCGTACCAATTAGCTTTATATTCAAGCATTGTTTTAAACTCACTCCAACCCATATCAGATATAGCTCTTGCCAAACAATGATTCTTAACCATATTTTTAACAGTTAAGTCTTCAAGACATATTGTATCATAATTATCAATAAGAGATTTACTGATTTTATGTAGATAATCCTGTCTTTGATTCTTTATCTTTTCATGAAGTAAAGCAACTACCATTTTTTGCCTATAGTAATGGTTACTTCCTTTAACTTTTCTTGAAAGTGAACGTTGTTCAATTCTAAGTTGATGTTGTTTTGATTTAAAGAAATCTTTGTTCTCGAATTTCTTTCCATCAGATGTTATTGCAAAATCTTTAATTCCCAAATCTATACCAATAGTTGTTGAATCAATAATTGGTTTTTTATTGGGAATTTTAATATCATTTTCAACTAATATTGATACAAAATATTTATTAGTTACGGTTTTACTTATTGTTACGGTTTTTATAATTCCTTTAAATTCTCTATCTAAATCAATTCCAACATATTTTAATTTAGGAATGAAAATTTGTTTATTATCTTTAGTAATATGTATACCTTGAGGTAATTGAAAACTTTGTCTTGCATACTTACCCTTAAATTTAGGAAATCCTTTACCTTTAAAGAAGTTAGTATATGAATTATCCAAATTTCTTAAAGACATTTGTAATGCCTGTGAAGGTGCTTCCTTTAACCAATAACATTCGTTATCTTTTAATTCTTTTATTTGTTTAATAAGGTCAAAACAATCAATATTCTTTTTATTTCCTGCATAAGCACAGATTTTAGTTTCTAATCCAAGATTATAAACAAATCTAACTTGACCAAATATATTAGCAAGAAGATTTATTTGGATTTGATTTGGAAATATTCTATATTTGTATGCTTTTAACATTTTAACAATTTATAGATAATTTAATTTATCTATAAATACTGAAAATTATTAAAAAGTTATTATATTTGTAAAACATTTTTATATAAAAATTAAAATAATATGAAAAGAATGTTTAAGTTTTCAATTAAATGGCTAATAATTCTTATAATGACATTTGGATTTTTAGTTTTATGTAATTGGTCATATCATCCAGCGAATTGGAATGGTTTTTCGAGATTTATTCTTGGAGCAGAAGGTATTATTTTTCTTATTGATTTATTTCATGAAATATAAAAATAATATATAATAAGAATTATATAAATTATAAATTTAAAAACATTATGATGGAAAAAAAATGGTCATTAGCTGAATTAGCTATTAAAAAAAATGAATGTGCTGAAGAAAAACCAGTTATTATTAAATTAGAATCAAATCATATTTATTATTATTGTGATGTTGATGCTAAATCTACTTTGGATTTAAACAAAGCATTACAAGATAAAGCAGATGAATTACTCTGTATATCATTAAAAAATGATTTTGGAAGACCAAAAATTTACTTACATATAAGTAGTTATGGTGGATATATTTTTGCGGGTATCTCATCAATGGATACTATATTAAGACTAAAAAAATATGTAGATATTATTACCATTGTTGAAGGTGGTGTTGCAAGTGCAGCAACATTTCTTTCTGTTGTTGGTACTCTGAGAAAAATGACACCAAATTCTTATATGCTTATTCATCAATTATCATCTGGTCTTTATGGAAAATACAGAGACCTTCAAGATGATATGAAGAATAGTGATGAAATAATGAAAATGATTAAAAGAGTTTATGCTCAATATACAGAAGTTCCAGAAACCGAAATTGATAAGATATTAGACCATGATTTATGGTGGGATGCAGAAACTTGTGAAAAATATAAATTAGTTGATGAAGTAATTTAATTATTATGTTAAAAAAAGAAGAAATTAAAAACGGAAACTTAGTATTTAATTGCGATACTAATTCTTATGGATTTATACAAGATGTTGGTAATTCACGAGAAAAGGGCGATAGAGGTATAAGTTCAACACCCGATGATGAAGTTTCATATTCAATTGTAGATATAGTAAGCAATGAAGTATATGATGGTATTTGTGAATGTTCACACATGACATCCGAAGTATTAAGTATTGCAATTGAAAGAGATGTTGATATATATTTAGCTATGTTGGAAGCTGACAGCATAATTGCACTTGGAAAAGCCCAAAAGAAAAATGCAACAATACAAAATGCAATTAATAGATTTAATAAAATTAAAGTTGTTGGTTTTTAAATAAAATTAATGTAATGAAAATACCTGTTGAATTATGGGTGGAACATGGGAAGAACTTGAAAAAGATAATGAAAGTTATATTTCCTACTAATATGGCAAACAAAACTAAAAAATATAGAGTTAAAGTAGTTGTAGAAAATCAAATCATAGGTTCGCCAATAACCAAATATGTAATTCAAATACGTTTTCTACATTTATTCTGGTTAGATTATAGTGATGCTACAATACTTAAAGATTGGGCATATCGTACTTGCGAAGAACTTAATACATCTTATGAAGATATTGCAAATAAACATAAAAATAATATAAAATGAAAAAAATTGTTATTTTTAAAAAAGGAAAGGGTTTGCATATAACAAATAAAGGTATATTTTCAACAGAAGATTTATTGAAAATCTTAAATAAAGAAAATAATAATAACGTTAAATTAAAAACAAAATGAATTAGGTTATTGCAAATAAAACTCCAAAAATAAATCATTGGATTGAAATTAACGAACCTACAAATTATTAAATCATGAGACTCTATAAACAATTGCCTGATGCTGTTTTGAGAATAATGATTACACAACAAGGTCATAAATCTGAATATTTGACAGTTTGTGATACCTTCCAAGATGAATGTATCGAAGAATTGAAAAAAATTATTGATAGCCAAAATCTATCAATATTTGCAGAAGGTAAAAAAACCACTGTTCAAGTAAGAGAAGCTGTTGGTGCAAAAAATGGTAAATGTAAATCTTTTGCATTTAAAGGTCTTACACCAAATAAAGTATATTCATTGTTAATTAGTGAAATAAAATAATGAAAACTGAATACGTAAGTTATGAAATAGCTAAACAACTAAAAAAATTGGGTTTTGATGAACCCAGTATTGTTGCTTATGATGAAGTGACTATGGCATGTACTATGACTGGAAGTCCATTTAAATTATTAAACTATAATTCACCAAGTGGTGGCGGATATGTTTCTGCTCCACTTTGGCAACAAGCTCGTGAATGGATTGCCAAAGTTCATGATTTGGATATTATTATTGAACCTTATTGGAATTCGGAATATCAAGAAAAAAATTATTTGGTTCGTAATACAGTAGACGTTGAAACACATTCAAACTTTCATTGTTATGATGATGCACTTATAAGAGGAATGGAAAGAGCAATTATTTTAATACAGAAAAAACTAAAATTAAATGGACGGTAAATATTCAATATCAATTAAAGAAGCTGTTCAAAATTATCCAGTACTTAAACGTACTGTAGATTTAGCAAAAGAATTTAATATTGAACTTCTTTTTCATTATGCTAAATTTACAAAAAAAGGTAAAGTATATCAACACATGTTTGTTACCAGAGACAGTGAAGGTAATAAAGACTGGCAGAGAAATCAAGACTTATTGAATTGGTTAAAGAATTGTAAAGATTATCAAAAAAATTTTAAATCAGATGAAAAAAATTAAACAAAAAACACTAAAAATAATATTTCGAAGTATCGTAATTTCAATTATATTATCTGCTCCAATAGGACGAGTTTATTGGCTTTGTACTGATAAAAACTATTATGGTTTTCCTGCTGTTACACAATGCAGAATCTGTAATAAAACTGTATGGGAATGGCAACGTTATGAAAGACGACAATTTATCATAAAAGGTTGTTCATTTTGTTCTGGAAGTGGACTTGTTCATACAAAATGTCAAGGAAATCCAGTAATAAAAATTAAAGTTGAATATAAATAAAAATTAATTAATAATTAATTTTTTTATTTAAAATAAAAACATATCTTTACAAAAATTTTCAATATAACATATTACTTATGAGAAAACTCGAAATTCAATATGATTTAAAACCAAACGGTGCTGTTATTAGAATTAATAATTACAAAGGTTGTATATTAAGAATATGTAGAATACCTAAAGAACTTGTCTTTGATGAAAATGGTAATGTCAGAGAATTTATTGATTTAGCTTATTCACAGCCAGAAGTTATTAATCAATCTAAAATACCTGACCAAGATAAATGGATTTATCCTGAACCAGAAATCATTATTGAAAATTTAGATAATATTGAAACTATAGTAAGTGAATCAATAGATACTAATGATTTTCATAAAAAATTAACAAAGGTTTTAAAAGAAAATCCTGAATTAAAATCTACTGATGGTAATACAAAAATTACATTTAATCAAGACGTAATTGACCATATGGAAAAAGAAGTGGATATTCATGCCAAAAAAGGCACTAAAGTAAAACTTTATATGAAAGATGGAAAAGTTGGTGCTGGATATGATTGTCAGGGAGAAAGAGCATTAAAATATCTTATACCTGAAACAATTTATCACATAAAAGAAATTAAAGTATATAATTGGAATACTGACATATATTTAGAAGAATTTCCTGAACTTCCATTTAATTTTGTAATGTTTGAACGTGTTAATGAAAATGATATAATTTTTTATGAACATGGTTGTGGAATGTAAATAATATAATTATTTGTATAGTAAGGTTTAATTTATGGAAAATGAAGAAAGAAATAATAGGATAGAAGAACTTGAAAAAGAAAACGATGATTTATCTACTAAATTAATTGATTTAACTTTTGAATTGAACTATAACAAAGAGAAAGAATTACTTGAATTAGTGAGAGAATTATATAAAAACATAAGTGAAGAACTTGTTTGTAAAGAAAGTAAATTAACAAAAAAACAAATTCTAACGAGCGTTAAAAAATATTTAGAACAATTTGCAAAAGATAATAAAATAAAATTATGAATAACACCAAACCAAAAGTAAAATTACTTACATTGTGGATGCTGGATGTTGATTATTATAAGAATGATATTCCTAATCATATAATATCAAACGGCATTTGGGAAACACAAGGTGTTGAAGAAAAATCTAATGAATGGGGAATAAATAGAATTTATACTTTGGTTTGTGTAGATTCTCATAATAAGAATTTAAAAAAAGGAACTAAAGTGAAAATGGCTGAAGCAGTTATTATTGAATTATGCCATAGAGTTAAACTAATTCATTTACCAAAATATAAATCATTAATGAAAAAATATATACCTAAAGAAAATTAAAATTATGAAGTATTATAATGGCGACATGGATGAAAAAACGTTCTTAAGATATGTTAAAGCACATAGTGAATCAGAACGAAAATTATTTCCCAAAGCTATGGTTGCAGAGATATGCGAACTTAATGGTGACCATGAAACAGCCGAAGCAGTTGCAAAAGGTATTAAAGAATGGTATGGTATTGATATGAGAGAAGATGTAAAAGAAATTTGTGAAAAGAAAAAAGCAATTATTAAAAAACAAGATATAAAAGAAGAAATGTATTATATTCAAAACGGATATGTTGGTAATGCAATAGCATGGTGGGCAATTGATTCTAAAGGTTATACTACTAATATATCTAAAGCGGGTAAATATACTAAAGAACAAGCCGAAAAAATTATTGAACGACCACAAGATGTTGCATGGGAATGTTCATATATTGATAATTGCAAAGAAGCTCAAAAATTAATTATTGATGGGCAATACCTTGATGGTAAATATAAAATTATTGGAAAAATTAAATAAATCAAAAACATGAAAACATTAAATATTGGTGATAGAATTAGAATAAATAAAAATCCCATTACATGGTCAAGTGAATTTTCTAATAATAATCCGATTGGAGTAAATTTTAAATATCCAGTAGTTGGTATTGTTAAAAATAAAAAAGATTGTATTGGTTTTACTGGATTATTAATTGAAATTGATGGTAAAGAATATGGATTTAGTGAAGAAACATTGCTTGATGTTTGCGAATTACTTCCAAAATTAGATAAATTACCTCAAGAATATATTGTAAAATGCGAAAATATGGAAGAAACCACTAAAGTAGTAAATACTTTACATCCAAATAGTGGTAAAAATAGATGGAGTCATTGGAATTATGTTATAAAATATAAACATACTGAAAGAGATTCTAATGAAGGTGTCAATATTTTCAATATAATTCCAAACGAATATAAACATCTTCCTGTTTTATTATTTAATGAATGGAAAGAATTATATTATAATAAAGAAACAAATGATATTGCTAATAAAACTAAAACAATGGAAAGTAAAGAATTTGTAAAAGTAATTAATGCTGGAAAAAGTTATTCTCAGCGTCAAGATGCTAAAGAATTGGGTTGTACTAAATATCATTTTTGGTTAAATAAACCAATTGCAAAAAATGGTGATATTCTTGAAATAGTAAAGGAATTTATATCATGGAATGTTGAAACATGTTATATTCTAAAAGACAATGAAGGTATAGAATATATCATTCAAACAATTGGTTGTGAAAAAATTAACTATAATGAATTAAAAGGATTAAAAGAAAATCTTGAAGCAGAACTTAAACATATTGAAGAAACATTTAAACATTTAAAACCTAAAGTAACTCCAGTAAAAGTGGTCATGCCACATTATAAAATTGATGATATTGTTGTTTGTTTACCGGGATTTAATGATAATAATGCATATGGTAAAATTTATGGTGGAGCAGGATATGAATCAGGATTGGTTTTTAAGATTAGAAAAATAGATGAATATCCTGACTATACTGTTTTATTTCCAACAGTTGGTTATGGTATTTTTGATAATGCTGTTCGTTACGCTACACAAGAAGAAATAGAAACATTTAATAAACCCAACTATAAAGTAGATGATATAGTTGTTTGTTTACCGGGATTTGAAACTGTTGGTAATTCTAGTGATATTAACTATGGTGGAGCAGGATATGAATCAGGATTGATTTTTAAAATCATATCAATAGATTATTATTCTCCTTCTCGTGATGTTTTATGGAGAAATAGTAAAGATGTTTATGACAATGCTGTTCGTTATGCAACACAAGAAGAAAAAAAAAATTTTAATGAAAGGAATATTACTATTTCTGGCTATAATGCTGAAATATATGAAAACGATAAGTTTGTTGAATTTGGTTGCAAATCAATAACTTTAAAAACATTAACTACACTTCATGATATTTTTATTGTTTCACATCATGGAAAAGTTTGTGAAGGAACTGTTGAAATGATATGTTCAAAAGGAGTTATATTAAAAATTGATGACAAATTTAAGTCAATTAAATGGAAAAATGTAATCGAAAATAAAACTAAAGAAATTAAAAATGATTGCAGTCGGTGATGAATTAACTGTTGGCCACGATATTATTGATATTGCAGGTGGAATAGTGCTTAAATTAGGAGAGAAAGTCACAATACATGAAGTTGTTAAAACACCAAGTAAATGGTCAAATACATTCAATATGTTCATGCCAGAAGTTATACATGGAGTAATGCTTGATAAAAAATATGGAATGTGGCTTCTTTCTTGTTTTGCTGAAACCAAAACTGATTGTAAATAATAAAAAATTAGAAAAAATATGAGTGATGTCGAAAAATGGTTAAGAAGTAAAGAAGAAGAACTAATAAATAAAATTGGCTTAACTACTTGGAAACAAGATAAAGTCTATTTTGTTGATGAAGTTATTGCTTTTTTATTGGAATATGAGAAAAGACCTGAATGTATCAAAAGTCCTACAGGTAAACATGAATATGTGTTACCACCAGATAGTTTTGATAATCCATATTGTAAGCATTGTTATAAAGAATAATTATGGCAAAACATAAGAAACTTACAGAATTAGAAAAATTAAATAACCATCGAGAAAGATTAATTGAGGGCATTCAAACATTTTATTTATTGAATGAAAGTCAACAAAATACTTATCACATGGGACAATATACTTCATATCTTAAGAAAAAACGTAAAGTATTATCAATGGTAGAAGATAAAATATTTTCAATTACTGGCAAAATGCTGGGTATTGAATAACAAATAAAAAACAATAAAAATGGATAAAAATGGATAAAAAAAGAATTCAAGAATTAAAAGATTTAGCCAAAAAAAATAAATATGAAGAAACTAAAGAAGATATTTTCATACCAACAAGAGAAGAAGCAATTGAATGTAAGATAGATGCAATTGAAGAAAGAAAATCATCTAATTTAGATAATTATTGTGAATGGATTGAAGCAAAAAATAATAATTATATTCCAACTTCCCCATTAATAATTAGAAAAAAATTACCTGCAGGGATTTATGATATAAGTTGGGACGGAAATGGAGGAGTTTATATTTTTAATAAACAAAAACTTGAATTGGATGAACTACTGAATTTACCAAATCCATTATTTAAACAAATTTTAAATGATATGGAATATTTTTGGGATAATGAAGATAAATTCAAGAAATATAAATTCGCATATAAAAGAGGTATTTTACTTCACGGTCCGGCAGGAAATGGTAAAACTTGTTTAGGTGCATTATTAACACAAATGATAATTGATACTAAACAAGGAGTTGTTTTTTCAATTAAATCTAGTAGAGATTTGGAAATTTATTTTGATGCAGTTACTAAATTTTTTAGAATAATAGAAGAAAATACACCAATCTTAACAATAATTGAAGACCTTGATGGATTACTTGAATATCAAGAAAATGAAACAAGAATATTGAATATACTTGATGGTTTTTATCAATCACAAAATATTGTTTATCTTGGCTGTACTAATTATCCCGAAAGATTAAAAGAAAGAATATTAAATAGACCAAGTAGATTTGATAAACGATATTATATCGGTCATCCTGAAGCAAATATTAGAAGATATTACTTCGAACATAAAATAAAAGATGATGATATGAAAAAAATTAATATTCAGGAAATGGTGGATAAAACTGAAGGACTATCTTTATCACATCTAGGTGAGTTAATTAAATCAGTTTTTATTTTTGGAAAAGATATGGATGAATCTATTCGAGAATTACAAAATATGGGAGAATATATTTCCAGTACAAAATATAATAAAAAAACAACAACCGGATTTGCATTAAAAATAATAATAGAGAAAAAATATCCGAATAACAAATAAAATTATGTGGCGTTCATTAAAAAATAGTAGACCTCACGAAGGAATAAGAGTTAAACTAAAACATATGATAACTGGAACTGGAGCACCAGAACGTGAAGGATGGGAAAGTACTGGAATATATAAGAATGGAAATTGGATGATTAAGCAAAATGAAACAATAAAAAAAGAACTTAAACCAACTCATTGGGATTGGATACCAAAATAAATTATGAAAGAAGAAGAAATACATTTTCACAAATTAACTAAAGGAGATATAGAAAGATTCTATTTTTATACTCTTTGTAAGAAAAAACTTGCAATACCTATCTATTATCCTAATTCAACAAGTATACCTGAATATGTTACTTGTGAAAAATGTTTAAAATTACTTAAACAAAAACATTTAATATGAATTTAACTAATGATGATATAGACATTATAGTTGTTTGTATATTGATTTGTATACTTTGGTGGATTCATCGAAGAAATAAAATAAAATAATAATTAAAACTATGTTGGGCAAAGATATAATCGATTTTATTACTGAAAGAAAATTAGTATATAGGGACGTTATTATTAACTTCTCTTATAAAAACAATGGTGCATATGTATTAGATATTAAAAGTATAAATTCAGATGCCGATGATGAAAATATTGTATTGAATATTGGAGAAATTGATAATATATTATCAGATACTAAAAATAAAATTGGTATCATGGTTGATAAAAGCAAAGCAACTGAAACATTTAATTGTGATGAAACTCCATTTCCTAAAGAAAGTAGATTAAATCCTAAAAAATAATTAGTACATAAGCATGAACATTAACTTGGATATTATATCCATGTGTACAATACAAATCTTAATTAAAATCAGTACAATAGTAAACGAACATTATCTGGACAATAATCAGGACATTGTGTCCCGATTATTTTAATAATTCCAATTAGGTGGTTGTTTCTTAAACTTCTTAAAGTACATTGCATCTAATTCATCAAGCAATCTAAAACATCTATTCTTTAATAATGTATATGGATGATGAATTTTTTCATAATGGTCAATCCATAATTTCTTTGCTAACTGAGGTGAATGCTTGTATTGCATGATGTACATTTCACGCATCCGGTCTTCAATTTCAAATGCTGGCATGCTTAATCTACCTACATAATCCAATACTCTAATTACTTCTTCGTATACTGTAGTGTGTACATTGCCATTAATTGATTTTTCAGTTTTTAATTTTTCGATTTTCTGTTTTAAATTTTCAATGAAATCTGTTGCTTTACTTAGTTCATTACTGTGATTTGGTAATTTAAAATCATGAGTAATATACTCTTCTTTTTGTAACATAATTGCTGAGATATGAGATAATACAGTTATTTTTTGCTATTTTAGCATCTACTTCTTCCTTTCTTTTTAAGAATGTTTTTATTTTAAATCATATACATAAACATCAACAGACATTACATGTTTTATTATTTTTTCAATTTCTTCCCATTTACCCCCCGCTAAACCACAGCCAATACGAGGCATGTGTATTGTTGCACCAGTACGAAACGCCATATCATTAACAGCATTTAAACAAGTACGTACTGCATTATAATCTATTGGTGTATCATTTCCTGCGGAACGAATACCATGTTGTGCAATCATATTTGCTACAACAATATCGTTTTCTACACGAACGAAATCAACCTCACCAAGAATATATTTCTTTTTTAATTTATATGCTACTTCCGGCATTTTCCAACGATTACTAAGAGCAATCACAAAACCTTTTCCCCAAAAACCTAAAGTATTGACCACATGACATAGTATTTTATTACCTTCTCCCTGTGGTTGTGTTGCGTCTCCGATTATGTAGTTTATGTTAGGCATATCTTAAGTAAAATTTATATATTAGTTATAATTTAATGGTTAAAAGTAATAATTAGTTTCAGAAATAAAAATTTTTTCCTTCAACAATTTCAATTTCGTTATTTAAAAAACAAGGTCATCCATTGTTTAAATGAATGACCTTATATTATTTAAGCAATTACTTTCTTTTTTGAAAACATTTCATCAAGTACATCTTCACCATGAATTTGTTGTCTTGCATAATCAATACCTAACATTGCTGCTTTACCGCAACGGTCATCAATCCAAGCATCACAAAAATCCAACCAGTCAATACGAACACTTCTTTTATTTACTTTTGTAACAACATAAAATGCATATGAATCTGCACGAGGAAATTTAATAATACGACCTAAAAGCGTCTTATTTGCTTTTGCCAGTGCTTTGAGTTCATTCATGATTACTTCCTGTGTATCCATTTTGGCTTTTAAACCCTTGAAATAATCTTTTCTTTCGATTTTTTTTGCTGATAACAGCAATAATTCATTAATTTTTGATTTAATTGTTTTCATTGTGTATAAATTTTTTTGGTTAATACTAAAACTAAATGTTTTTATGAATTATTATACGTTAAATCAGCGAAATTATTACAAATTTTTTGATTCTTCTGCTTGTCTTTCTTGTTCTTGTTTCATCTGAGATATCATTTCTTCTTGTTCTTGTAAATATAGTTCTTGTTCCTCTTTTTTCTGCTGTTCGTATAATTTCGGGTTTTTATCATATCTTTCTTGTTCCTGTCTTATATGATTTATAATTTCAGGAGTCATTGGACAGTTTAAATAATTTGGTCTACTCATTTTAATAAATCATACCAATCTTTACAACAATAATCATACTTAGTATAATATGGTAAAGAATTATGTGGAAATTCTCTTTTAAGTTTACAATTTCCTAATTCTGACATTATATGTGATTCCCATAAATCACAATTACCACATTTTTTATCATTGATTTTTGATTCTTCTTTATTTAAAAACTCCACAATCTTTTCGCACAATTCATTACCCTCTTTTTTGGGCAGGAAAGTGCATAAAACAAGTTTTTCTTTTTCTTTACCATTATCATCAGTAACCACTTTTGCTATCGGTGTACTGCTCCATTTACGTTTATCTTGAGATATTCTATACATTATTATTATTATTATTATTATTATTATTATTATTGTTATTATTATAATTATTGTTATTTATTTAAATTATACCATTTAATAAAGCTAACTACTGTAAGCCAAAGTGATTCA
>Ga0224542_1000003_pt1 | contig 54338 bp, 74 predicted proteins | sample 714E33034metaG_FD_172015 | JGI IMG/M metagenome (GOLD analysis project Ga0224542, IMG submission 172015) | Peat soil microbial communities from Stordalen Mire, Sweden - 717 E3 30-34 | ecosystem: Environmental > Terrestrial > Soil > Wetlands > Peat | place: Sweden: Norrbotten County, Stordalen... | reverse complement strand
GTCGATATCCCGAACCTCGAATACGGCGCAAGTATCCGCCCGACGCTATCGCGCGCGCTGTACTTTCAGATGGTCGGCCGCCTGCTACGCCCTTTCGCGGGCAAGCGGGAGGCGTTTTTCATCGACCACGCGAACATGATTAAAGCGCATACCGATCCGCGATACCCCGGGGTGCCTCTGTTTTTCGTCCCCGATATCCAATGGAACTTCACGGGCACCGAAAAGCGCGAGCGTGCCGAGCCCACCGATGCCATGCGCTTCTGCCCCTACCGTGACGGCGAGTATTGCCGCGACCCCGCATGCAAGGGGCGATGTAAGCTTCTGCCCGTAGAGGAGCAGGAGGTCATGGAGCTCGACGTCCCGCTTGTCGAGCGAACGGCCCCGAAGGCGTGGACGACCCTTGCCCCCGAGGAACGCCGTGACGTGCAGGACCGCATAGGCGCGGCAACCGACGCATGGCTTTCGGCACTCACCGAGGATCCCCCGCGAATCGCCCAAGGGCCCGTGGGGGAGTTGTTGCGCGTGGCCGAGGAATTGGGGCGCGCGCCGATGTGGGTATACTGGCATCTGGTCGAGCGCGATGCGCCGCGCCTTACGGTGAACGTGACGCTGCTGCATGAGATTGCGCGGCAGAAGGGCTACAAGCCCGGCTGGGTCTGGTGGAAGCGCAAGCAGATCGAAGAAGGCGTGCGCGAAAGGGAGCTTGTATCGTGACATACACCGAGTTTTTGCAGTCAAAGAAGGCACGAGCGGAGTACGCGGGAATCGAGATCTCCGACGAGCAGGTCAATTCCATGCTCTACCCTTTCCAGCGTGACATAGTGCGGTGGGCGTGTCACAAGGGGCGCGCGGCAATCTTTCTCGATACGGGCCTGGGAAAAACCTTCATCCAGCTTGAATGGGCTCGCCTTCTTGGCGAGCGCACGCTCATCATCGCCCCGTTGTCTGTGACACGGCAGACGATCCGCGAGGGAGCAAAGATCGGAATTGAGATCAAGTACATCCGAAGCATGGCCGACGTGTCGGGACCGTTTTCGATCTGCAACTATGAAATGATCGACGCGCTTGACTTCTCGCAATTCGGAGCGGTCGTTCTCGATGAATCGTCCATCCTGAAATCCATCGGCGGGGTGACGCGAAAACTCTTGACCGAGCGGTGCGCCACGGTGAAATATCGCCTCTGCTGCACGGCTACCCCGGCACCTAATGATCAAAGCGAGATCGGAAATCACGCCGAGTTTCTCGGCATCTGCAAGAGCGCGGAAATGCTTGCCATGTTTTTCATCCACGCCAACAAGCAGGACGAGCGAGAGGAACAGGACGGCTCAATCACGCGCAAGAAGCATAGCAACAAGCAGGGCCAGGAATGGCGGTTGAAGAATCATGCACGCGGTCCGTTCTACGAGTGGATGGCATCGTGGGCCGTGGCGATGGCGCGGCCGTCCGAGCTGGGTTATTCCGATGAAGGCTACATACTTCCGAAACTCACCATCACGCCGATAGTCGTCGAATCTGACTACGTGCCTGAGGGGGAGCTTTTTCACTCGAAGCTATCCGGTATCACGGACAGGACAAATGTCAGACGCTCAACGATTCCCGACCGTCTCGGCAAAGTGCTTGATATTATTAATTCCAAAGCGTATAATAATCGGCATGAGCAAATCGGAATACATGAAGGCGTACAGGCAATCTCACTTGGAAAAGTGGAAGAGGACTCCGGAGCAACAGGCGAAGGTAAACGAACGGAGAAGGGAATTGTACGCTCGGGACGAATGGCGCAGGGTGGAAGCGAGGGCGCAAGTCAAGAAGTGGCAGAAGGAAAATCCAGAGAGAAGACAAAATCAGAGAATGCGACTCTATGGGATAACAGCGCAGGAGTTCCGGTCTATGCTGGATCAACAGAAGGGGAAATGCGCCATCTGCAATCAGGAAATGGAAAAGCCCTATGTGGATCATTGCCACAACACAAAGAAGATACGGGGGTTGCTCTGCGTGAATTGCAACTTCGGACTGGGATCGTTCAAGGACAATCCGAAATTGCTAATGAAAGCGATAAAATATCTCGGTGGGTGATTTGGTGCGGCCTCAATTCTGAGCAAGAAGCGATTGAGGGAATAATCAAGGATTATTCGTCCGTTTATGGCGAGTTGCCTATCGGAGAGAAAGAAAAAAGAATAGAACAGTTCATCGACGGAGAGACTTCAATTCTTCTAAGTAAACCGAAAATATGCGGATGGGGCCTAAATCTTCAATCAGCTCACAATATGATCTTCTTCGGCATGAACGATTCATGGGAATCGTACTACCAGTGCATCCGCCGAGAATGGCGCTACGGGCAGAAACACCCGGTCAACGTGTTCATCATCATGTCGGCAGCCGAGCAGGAGATATGGGAGAACGTGAAACGCAAGGAGCGCGTGGCGAAGCTGATGACCAGCGAGCTGCTGCGCAATATCGCAATCTACGAAAGGCGGGAATTGAACATGGGCGACGAAGTAAAGCAGGCGGAATCGGCGTTCTATGAGGAAGTGACGGGCGCAAACTTCCGAGCGATCAACGGGGATTCGTGCCAAGAGCTTCCGAAGCTGTCCGAGAACAGCATCGACCTTTCAGTGTACTCCCCACCGTTCGCGGACCTCTACACCTACACGAACAGCGAGCACGATCTGGGAAACTCGAAGGACTGGGGGGAGTTTTTCCAGCACTATGCCTTCATCATCCGCGAAGTGCTCCGCGTGACAAAGCCCGGCCGCTTGACGTGCGTCCATTCCTCTGACATCCCCGCGATGGAAGTGAAAGACGGCTACATCGGCATGCGCGATTTCCCCGGGGAAGTGATACGCGCCTATGAGCGGGAGGGCTGGGTGTTTGTCGGTCGCGCGTTCATCCAGAAGAATCCTCAGGCGCAAGCGATCCGCATCAAGAGCAAGGCGCTCCTATTCGCTCAACTCCGCAAGGATTCCTCTCACTCCCGGCCTGCCATCATCGACCAGATATTGATATTCAAGAAGCCGGGGGAGAACGCTGTCCAGATTCGCCCCGTCGAGAATGGCGACATGGAAAACGAGACGTGGATCAACTGGGCTCACGGCATCTGGTTCGGCATCCGGGAGTCGGACGTGCTCCGCTATGCCCCGGCCCGCGACGCCGATGACGAAAAGCACATCTGCCCCCTGCAACTTGGAGCCATTGAGCGGTGCATCAAGCTGTACTCCAATCCCGGGGAGACGGTGTTGACTCCGTTCATGGGAATAGGCTCAGAAGTCTATCAGGCGGTTCGGTTCGGCCGAAAGGGAATCGGGGTCGAATTGAAGGAAAGCTATTTCCGTATCGCTGCCGACAACTGCCGCTATGCCGAGGGCCATTTTGTCGGCCAGGACCTTTTTGACACCCCCGCGCGGCGGGTATACGCTACCTTAGCGGTAAGGGATGTTAACAGTACATGAGAGTGATTAGAGTTTTTCCTCGACGCATGAAGTCATCGACCCCGACCGATTCTCTGGCAAGGGTGGGGCTTCCGGATTTTTCCGATGAAGCTGATGAGATCCATATCTCAGTGCTCTTTACGTGGGATCTCACCGAGGCTGATCGGCTTTCAAAAGAATGGTCACACGTTGCCCCCGTTAGGATCGGTGGACCAGCAACGGGAATGCGTGGAGATGATTTCACCCCCGGGCAGTACGTCAAACCCGGCTATCTCATCACTTCACGGGGTTGCCCGAATCGGTGCTGGTTCTGTTCAGTGTGGAGGCGTGAAGGCCAAGAGGTTCGCGAGCTTCCGATCCGCGAAGGTTTCAACATTTTAGATGACAATTTATTGGCCTGTTCGGAGGATCACATTAGAGGAGTGTTTGCTATGCTCGCTCGCCAGAAGGAACGAGCGCAATTTACGGGGGGTCTGGAAGCGGCACGATTGAAGGATTGGCATATAGAGCTTCTGGCCGCGTCTCGCATTGAGCAAATGTTCTTTGCTTGGGACACAGACGATGACCTCGAACCGCTCGTAGAAGCCGCGAAGAGATTGCATGACGCTGGATTCAATCGTCACAAACTCCGCGTGTACGTTCTCATCGGATACCCCGGAGATACAATTGAAAAAGCAGAGGATCGACTGTGCTACTGCGTGACGGTTCTTGGAATGTTTCCAATGGCTATGCTCTACAGGGACAGAAAGGGCAATAGAGACCCGAAGTGGATGCTATTCCAAAGGCAATGGGCGCGCCCTGCCCTGATTGCAAGGAATGCGGCATGTGCAGGGTAACAGACAATATCGGTGAGGTAGTGAAAGTGAAAGAGAGACCAATACTATTCCAATCTGCGATGGTGCGCGCGATCCTCGAAGGCCGAAAGACGCTTGACATAAAGTGTGTCTTTCGTTACCATGGCGGGTATGCCGTACAAAGAAAAGCAAAAGAAGATAGAAGCGGATCGGGATTACTACAAGAGGAATGCGGAGAAGGTGAAAAAACGGGAACGCTCTCAGTACAAGAAGAATCGCAAGAAGATACGTGCTCGCCGAAAAGAGCTTTCCCCAATTCATCTCGCGAAGAATGCCGAACGCGAGAGGGTTCGATATGCTGCGTTGCGAGTGGAGATTATCGGTGCGTATGGCGGGAAATGTTCATGTTGCGGGGAATTGGAGAAGGCATTTCTGGAAATAGACCATTCTCAAAACGACGGAGCGGCACATCGTCGTCAAATAGGCAGGGGCTCGAAAGCATGTTATGCGTGGCTGAAAAAAAGAGGGTTCCCGCATGAAGGATATCAACTCCTCTGCGCCAACTGTAATCAGGGGCGAAAGAGAAATGGTGGAATCTGTCCGCACAAGTCCAATTCTATTCTCAGGGCCAATGGTAAGAGCAATTCTGGAAAATAGAAAAACTCAAACAAGGCGGGTCGTGAAACCTCAACCCGAGTATCACGAAGGCACTATCGGCGCCGAATACTTCGGATGGAAGCATCCCGGAGAGAACGGGAAAACCTACATCAACGAAAAGCCCCCAGCGTGTCCCTACGGACAACCCGGTGATCTGCTCTGGGTTCGGGAGACGTTTGCCAAACGCTACACCGACGCCGAGCGCGACTTTTTTGCCGATAGCATCATGTACCGCGCTGATGGCGGGTGCATCATCGAACCGCGCTGGACTCCCGCAATCCACATGCCGCGCTGGGCGTCACGTCTCACGCTCCGCATCACGGACGTGCGCGTGCAGAGGGTGAACGAGATCACGGAGGAGGATGCGAAGGCGGAGGGCATCGAGTTTAGCGGTGGCTACTACCTCGGCGGCATTCATGCGGTCAAGGGTACTCTCCAGTGCTGGCCGACCGCACGGGAAGCTTTCACGCACGTGTGGGATTCCATCAACGCCAAGCGCGGCTACTCGTGGGAATCCAATCCGTGGGTATGGGCGATAACGTTTGAGAGTTAAGTAACTGGTATGTTTGCTTACCGATAGGAGGGAAAATGCGTAGCGCGAAAGAATGGCATGACTGGCTTGAATCGTTTGTCACGATCATACCACATTTTTACGACGAGTGTATATTGTCTACTGGCGAACACACGGTGGAAGAAGTCGCTACCCGCATCTGTGCGCTGTTCGGGGAGGGGGGCCTGCGGGAGGCTGTTCTCTCGCAGTACATCCAGACCGACAATGGCACGTCAGAGGGGAGTCAACTGCTGGATGGAAAATGGTATATCCCGAAATGGGGATGCGATACACTGGATCACATTCTTGATGCCATCCTCCACACTCCGCAATGTACGTGTGTCAATGCCTACACCTCATCCGTGTGCCCCGTTCACGGCACCCCGTCACATGTCGAAACGGCGAGTGCGGTCCAACCCTCGATAGAGTTTGTCACTGGCCTATCGGATGCTGAGACCGAACGCCTCGGTGTCCCGCCGGCACAGCCTTCGCGTGTGGAGCAGGTAGCGCGGGAACTATGTCGATGGTATGTAAATGATCCTGATGATCTACCTTGGGACGATAAGAGTGTTGAATGGAAACAGGAACTATGCGAAGAGGCCACCCGCATCTGTGCGCTGTTCGAGGGGGCGGGGGGAGCGCTCAGTCAACAGGAATATGACGCGCTTGTCCGGGATGCGATGAAGTGGCGAGCGAACGACGAGGAAAAGGCTTGGCTGATCGAGCGAAGGCAAGATGTAAGCGGAGAGCCTCCTCGTTACTGGGCGGGCGGGGATTTCCTCGGATGGACGACCGACATCAACGACGCGATAAGGTTTGCACGAAGAGAGGATGCCCTTCGCGTTCACGATCGGCACAAGGGTCCAATCCTCGGTTACTGCAACGTTGTCGAACACCTTTGGATTGATGAAAGGCATAAGGAATATTCCCAAAAAGCGGTAGAAAATATTCCTGATCGCGCCTCCCCGCCGCCTGCCGATCCGGGACTGCGGGATTCACAACGGTTGGACTGGCTGGAACACGTGATGACCTACGACGATAACTACGTCGAAGTCTATCTCTCTGGCCTCCGCAACCAAACAGGGAAGGCCACGGCATTTCAAGTCGAAGTCAACCCTGAGAAGATCGCAACTCTAAATGCTCCAACGCTTCGGGAAGCAATCGACGCTGCCCAAGGCAAGTGGGAAAGCGAAATCGCAGAGGAGCACGCCTTCTTCCGCACCCCTCCGCCGTGGGCCTGTGATGACTGCATGATGCGAGACATGACGGAAGCCGAGGGGAACGCTCACCACTCTTCTACTGGTCATTCGGTTTCGAGCAAGTAGGCCCTACTTATTTGGAGGTTGATATGACAGCAAAGGAATGGACTGATCGGTTTGACAAGGGTGTCGTTCAAAATGCTTTGAAAGGTAGTCTTGTCAGTAAGTTGGTATGGGACATCATATCCGACCTTGAGGCCGTGGAAAAGGGGTACGCCGCCGCTGTGTACATGGCCGAGGAAAGGCTTGCTAAGAACGAAGAAGCGGCCCAAAAACTCGCCGCCTCTGAGTCTTTGAATGTCTATTTCCGTGATGCTATTGGTGAATGTCACCTTATGATCTCACGGAAAACCTCTGAATATCAGGTACGCAAGGAGTGGGAATGTACCGACCTTCCACATCGTCTGCAAACTGTCATGAAGCGCATCGAGGAGCTGGAGTTGGCTCTGAGTGCGGAGACCAGCGGGTTACTCAAACGCGCCGAACGTGCCGAGGCAGATATCGAGAAGTTGAAGATGGACGCCGAGCACTTGCAGTATGAACGTGACGAGGCTCGGAAGAATCTCGCCGCCATGGAGGCTGACGTGGATTCATTAGGTGACCTACCCTCATCATGGCCAACCAACGAGGCAGAGAGCGCCTCCCCGCCGCCTGCCGATGCCGTGGCCTCTGAGGATTTAGTTGCGAAGGTTCGGGATGCCTTGGCCGACTTATTCACCGAAGGGCTCAATCTAAGAGAGGGAGTTACGCTTTCCTTTACCACCTACGCGCGCCGCATCTGCGCCCTGTTCGAGGGGGCGGGAGGGGGACTGCTCGCATCGACCGTTCTTGCGTGGCTAAAAGAGCGCGGTGGTGAATCGTGGAAAGCGACGATCCGGGACATGGAGTACGCAATCGAAAACCTCCAATCCTCTCCACTTGCTGTGGCAAGTTCAACGGAAACACCATTGTCCGATGCCGCCAAGGGATATCTCGGAAGAATGGCGGATGAGAAGGCCCTCCGCGCCTCCGCGCCGGGACTGTATCACGACCCGGTTATGGTTTCCGAGCTTGGCAATCTTTCGAATGCAATACATCTGGCATGGCCTACCAAGTACCTTGTCGAATGGGTGGAAAGGCTCAAAAATAGAGCCTCCGCCCTCGCCCGCGACTACGCCGCCCAGAAGGGAGACATTGCGGGAGATCACACGGGGATGCATTGGGATGGGCTGGCCGGTACTTGGCGAGAGGATAGCACCTCGCCGCAGAAGCCGCTGTGCCCCCACTACTGTGAACCGTCGCACGTGGTAGGAGAGAAGTGCGCCTGTCCGTGCCATGAGCAGAAGCCGCAGGGGGATGCGCAGAACTATTGCGATTGTGGTCGGCATGTCGATGAGAATGGTGATCAGATCCACTACGCCCCGTGCCCCTATGCGAAATAGCGCACTCACCACGCGCGCTGAAGCACCTGCACTCCCGCGGCTGGCCGACCTGGACGCCGAGGGGAAGCAGAAGGTTTTCCGCGAGGCTGTGCGCGGGCGGCTGGTGAAGGAAATGGATCGTCAGATCGACGCGCTGTCCGTGGACTTCAATGATATCGTGAAAAAGTTTCTTGCCGTTCATGCCCAGAAGAGCCCGGAGACGGCGCGACGGTATGCAAACGCCGTTCGCAAGTGGCAGGCGTGGTGCGATACGCAGGGCGTGCACCCGTTGTTAGCTGAGCCCATGCACGCGGATCTGTTTGCGAAGGACTTGGCGGGCGCGCCTGCAAGCGTGAACAGCGCGATATCGTCGGTGTCGTCGCTGTACTCTACGCTCGTGAAATGGCGGGTGATCGCGCAAACGCCGTTCATTAAGATCAACCGACGCGCGGAGGCTCCGTCGGAGCACATGATTCCGAGCGCGAAAGAGATCCAGCGCATACTGGAGGAAATATGACAGATCTCAAGGCATCGGTGATTGTGATGGCTTACAGGGGAATGAGGATCGGCGCACTTGCGGGCCTCACGGTGACGGGCACGCGCTTTGCGACCACGAGCAAGGGCAAGGCGTGGACGGGCGAGCTCCCCCGGCGCGTGCTGGCGGCTATCCGCGATCGCGGGCGACGGCCGTTTGAGGGCGTGAAAGCGGGGACGACTGCCGCGCACTTCAAGCGCATCACGCGACGGCTCGCGGCAACGGGTGAGATCGCGCATGCCTACAGCGTGCACGACCTGCGGCACTTCTATGCCGTGAGCGAATACCGGAAGGACAAGGACATCTATCGCGTGTGCAAACTGCTCAATCACAGCGACGTCAAGACGACCATGAAGTATCTCGTATCGATAGGAGCATAGTACCCCTTTCTTTGTCGCCCATCACTGGTCAAATCTACAGCCACTATGGGCCAAGGAAAACTTGAGCAAGCACAACAGGTTTTCAGGATGAAAGAAGCGTGCCAAGTCGGGGGAATGACGCGGAAATATATTTTCAGAGAATCGTGCGATTTTGCTTGCGCTCTGTAGTACTACGTGATAGATTATAGGCATGACAACATCAATAAGAGATCGGATTGAGGATGCCACGAAGAACGCGAAAAGCCAGTCTGACATGGACGCCCTGGTAGCTGGCGGGCTCCTACGGACCCTGGTAGCCGAGGGATATCCCGCTGACGAGATCATGTACGAATGGGATTCGCGCAAACTGCATTTCCGAAAAATGACGCGCGGCGACGATGATGGATATTAGGAGGAATGGCATGAAAACAGAACAGGATTTCGGGCGCGAGTTTGCAGAGTTTATCAGCACCGAGGATACGGTGGTTTCCCAGGGAGAACCGACGGTTCAACCCGACACGAATGCGGAGATCCCGAATGAGGACTATCTCTCCATGCAACGATCGGGAATAGAGAATCCCGATGCTCGAGCATACTGGATGGGCTACAACTCGTTTTTCGAGCAACCCGCATGACGCACGCCGATGTTCGCGCGATACGTGGGGCGCTGACGCAGGAGGCATTCGCGCGCAAGTTGCGCCTGAGCGTGGCAACGGTGCACCACTGGGAGCAGGGGTTGCGCTCGCCCACGGGTGCGCACGTGTTGATGCTGGAGGCGATCAGGGATAACATGGCGGGAGGGCGGAAAAAGTTAGTCGGCGTGACTGCGCGCGTTGCCTATTCTCACGTCAAGGGGTGGTTGCTGACTCATGGCATGTCGATCTGTATTGCCTTCGCGCGAGGCGGTTCATCAAACGTCCCTACATCCAAAACGATGAAACGGGTGAAGTAACGTACCCTTGGACGTCTCCCCCGTGGTGCCCGGGATTCATTCGCCGATTGTTTCTGTTGAACATGGGGTCATCGAGTTGGCCCTATCGTCAAGTACAAGGAGGAAAATCATGAAGTGGCTGACAATCGTTCTCGCCCTTGCGCTTGCCGCGTGCAATCCGTCGATCACGGGCGTGACGCACGGCGGGCACGGGGCGCCTGCAAAGGTGCGGATCGCCTCGCCGCGCGGGCTGTTCCTGCAATCGGGTGCATCGCGCACCGTCGCCATGCGCAGAATGCGCTCGGCATCCGGCCGTGACATCGTGACGGCAACGGGTGCAACACTCGGGGAGATCACCGCAGGCGGACAGCCGCAGACGGTAGACTTCACCGACGACACGGGTGCAACGGTGCAGGTGACAATCACGCAAGCCGCGCAGTTGACCGCGCAGTACATCCTTTTCACCTATAACTATGCAGGCGGTGCAGGCACGGACACACTTGACATGTCAACCGGAGCGCTGGCATCGGTACAGGTCGTGCCCGACAATTGGGCGCTGATCTACGCGCAGGGATCGCAGGCGTGGTACGAGAGCGGCGGCGGTATCTGGTCGTGCGCGCTTGCAACAGGCGCGTGCGCGGAGGTGAGTAGTAGCGGCTTCACTGGCGCACATGGTATTCTCAGTACTTCGCCCACACCATGGGATTTGAATGCGACGATATTGATTGACAACAATGGAACGATGGTTGCAACCGATAGTCTTTCAGGGGGCGGATTCCAAGCGGCGGCAATATCAGGCTCCACACAGATCAACATCAGTCAATACCCCTTGGTCTATATGTGGGCGACAAATACACTCGGCAGTCGTTCGGGAACGGCATGGAATCTTGTCGATCCATCGACGAATCTCATGTACTTTGTTATGAACGATACGATCTACACGGGCACTCCGCAGTTGGCTACGGGTGTTGCCCTTGATCTGTATTCGGTGACTTTTGACTTGACCAATCCGCAGGTCGTATCCTCGTCTGGTTTTGGAACGAACGGCGGAATCTATATCGCTCGCTCTGTCGTGACGAATCAAACATACGGGGAACAGAACGTCGGGCAGACAGTTAATATGGCTCAGACCATTTTCTCGAATGGTCCGCAGTCATGGCTTGCCACGGCGAGCACTATTGCCTCTTATGATACATCATCAGTCCCGCAGATCAACGGCGTATCGAACTGGATTTGGTCCGGCGGACAAGTATATGCAGGCCCCGCCACCGCACAAACGATTTCCCTTGTCCAGCTCGCAGGTTCCACGGGGACGGCCGCACCGCTTGTGACGGATGCGAACACTATCGAGTCGTGGTCGGTTGTCGGCGGAGTGCTTTTCTACACCGATGCCACAGGCACGTATCAGGCGGCGGTGAACACGGCCACGGCCACACTTGCCACGCCCACGCTCTACGCCGGCGGCCCCGTGCAGGCGGTGACCCAGTGAGTGAAGCAAGGGAGGAAGCGAACCCGATTCTCAAGATATTCGGCTATACTGGTAATGAGAAGTGGGAGGGATTCACCTGCAAGCTTTGCGGAAGCAAGGACTTTGGTAAGGGTATGGAAGGCATTTGCGCCTCATGCTGGTCGAAGAAGAAATAGAAAAGCCCCGCCTTTCGACGGGGCAAGAGAGAGCGGGGATGCGGGTGAGCGCGCAGGCCCCGCTTTTTTTATTCCAGCGTCAATCCGTACTTCGCGTTGATCGCCTCCAGCGCTTGCGCGTAGACCGCTTGCGCCGACGCTAATTGCGCGGCCGTCGATACACCCGCAGTGACCTCCGTCTGCACCTCCGCGACTATCGCCTTTGCCGCCTGCTGCTGCGCCGTGGCCTCGGCAAGTGCCGCATCGGGTGAGAGGGAAGCCACGCGCGCGGCCTCTGCTTGTGCCGCAATCTGCGTGCGCTGGTCTGCTGTGAGTGCGGCGTCCAGTGTTGCACCGTCGGGGACCGTGGCCCCCAGTGTCGTGATGAGCGCCTGCGTCCAGATGCCGCCCGCCTGCGTCCAGTAAAGCGTACCGCGATTGTCGACTACCAGCGTCGTGTCGATGCAGATCATGCACCGCTGCGGGTTTACCGCTTGCGCATCGGTGATCGCCGAGAGCGTGGCAAATTGCGGGTCAAGCAGGAAATCTTCTTTCACGCTGTCAAACGACCCTGGGGTGAAGTGCACGCTGGGGTCCTGGTCGAGTGCCACGTTCAACGCCGTGTGCCGTGCGTCCAGTGCCGCCGATAGCGGCCCCCACTTCGCGATGAGCGCGTTCAGCGCCGCAGTGCGCTCGTTGTAGATCGCCTGCGATGTTGATTGCGCCTGAGAAAGTGCGGCCGCGTTGATCGCCTGCGATAGCGATGCGCATGCCCCTGCCTCTACGGTTGTCGCAAGCTGCGGGGTCACCTTCGCGGATAACGCTACGGGGTCGACCGCCGCTTGCCCGAAGCCGAGCACCACGTCATAGCCGTCAACGATTTGATGGATCACGGTTTTCATGCTAATACCTCACTCCGATGTTGCACGAGAAGTTGTACATGCGGGTTTCTTTATCCGTTCGCGGGGTGCCGTTGACGCTGTCGGTCACCGGGTCTTTTACGGTTGATGAATCTGTACTAGCACCGGGAGGACGTATAGCAGAAAGACCTCCAGCCCCGAGAGCAGTGTCGGTCTTAGCGTTATGCCAATGTCCCTGGAACGCATCCTGCTGCAGACTGGCAAGGAGGCCGTGGGCGTTGCCTACGCCACGAATGTCGCCGAGGGGGTCGTGCGCCTTTGTCCAGTCGATTCCGCGAAGCGTAAGCCCCCGGCAATCGGGAAGCGTAAAGTAGGTGCCCGACGTCGAGTGTGTCACGCCGCCTGAGTCGGTTGACTTGTAGCAGTAGTCGGCGGTCGCATTCGATCCGTCGCCGCAGTACAGGGCCGCGCATAGGTCGGGGTACGAGGCGATGAGCACGCGCTGGTTTTGAAGCGGAAGCACGCGGCGGTACTGGTAGCGCGTCGGGGGCCCGCCGGTGGATGCGCCCCATGTCATGGCCTGCGCACCGCCGTTGGGGTAGGTGCCTGACCCGGGGGTGATGAAGTCGAATACGAGCTCGCCGGGGGCGCCGAACTTCATTTCAAGTGACTGGATTTTCTGCTGTGCCGCGCCGAGTGCGGCGGTCGCGGATGCGGGGCACGCCTCCGATACACCCGATGGCATCTGCTGCGCGAGGAAAAGGATTGACTGCCAGAACGCCCATTCGTCGTTCAGCCATACGGCCATGAGCGGCGTGCCGTTGGTTGCACCTGCCGAGGTCGCGTTGATCGCGGATGTGTTCGGAAACACGCCCGAGAAATTGATCAATCCCATCGATTCGTAAGCTATCATCACTATCCTCCTATACCGCGTTCATGAGTAGCGCCGCCCACGTGTGAAGCGGCTTGTAGCGCAAGATCAAAGTCGCAAGCTCCTGCACGCGCGCCGTGGGCACGTTGCAGTTGGATATCGTCAACAGATGCCCCGCCGCATCATAGGTAGCCGAGCCGCCGACAAAGAACACCAGCGGATAGCGCCCGGGATCCTGCGGTGGCCCGAACTGCGAAAGCAACTTGATCGCGTAGACGAAACTCCCGCATTCGTTATTGTTGTACTGCCCCGCGTACACCGGGTGACACCAGATGCCCGAGCCGCACCCGAGGACCGCTCCCGCGTTCTGGTACTGCTGGCCGTTGACGACAAGTTGCCCGTTGGTAGGAGATGAGCAGACCGCAGTATACACGGATGTGACCGTAGTTACGCCGCCGGACTTCGCATAGTTCGCATTCGGCGGACCTTGCGATTCGAAAGCAGGTTGACTCCCCGGCGTCTCCCCCGGGCCGAGCAGGATGTACTGCGAGTATGCGGCAACGGTTGGCACGGTGAACGTCGAGAAGGAGAAAAATCCGCCGCTTGTCCTGACCGTTGCATTCGCCGGTCCCTGCGACTTGAATAGCGGCTGCGTGCCAGGTGACTCCCCCGGCCCAAGCAGGAGGTACGCCGAACCCGACGGCGTGTAGGTGATGAGCACGACCCCGCCCGCCCCCGACGAGAAGTAGCCGCAACAGGAGGTAGCATTACCGCACCACGCCTGCGGGGTCCCGCCGAGGAATGGCGCGGGATTGACCGCGGGGTCGTTGGGAAGGACGTTGACGCCCGTGAATCCCGCCGCGTTGATCGCGTTTTGCAATACCCACCACTGGCCCGAAAGGCCGCGCGCGGTTTTGTGGTACTGGAGGATTGCCTGCCGCTGGGCGATGATCTGGCCCGCCGACGGCATGATCCCGTACTCGCGCTCAAGGTCCGAGAGGATCGGGGTCGTGTAGGGATTGCGGATGCTGACAAGGGTTTGGAAATCGTTGTGATCCAGTTGCAACGCCGCGGCAAGTGCCTCGTAGAACTCATCCAGCGGATTGCCGGGGACGACGGGTGCATGCGCGCGTCCCTCGGGAAGCAGGGCATTCAGCACGTTTCTCATCTGGATCGGGTCACTCATTACTGGTAGGTGACTCCCGCGAAGTTGGCAAGCTCGCCCTCGCCAAGCTGGTACGTGGCAAGGAACGCGCCTGGCGTCGGCCCGAAGCCCACCGATGCGCATGAGGCGCCGTAGGTTTGAAGCACCGATTGCACGACGGCCGTCACCGATGCCTGCGTGATCAAATCGCTACGCGCGAAAACGGGCGTCACCCCGTCGACGTAGGGCTGCACCTGCGTCGAGAAGTAGGTGGCAAGGGCCGTCTGAATCGCGGTCTGCACGACGCCAGCCGTCGAGTTGCCAGGGTTCAGCGTCGTGATCGTGACATAGAATCCCGTTGACGTGCAGGGCATGACGAAAAGCTCGTCCATGGTAATGCCAAGCGGCTGGTTGGCGATACCCGCCGCGTTGTAGTGTATCGCCTGCGTGACCGCCGTGAGCATGGCCGCCGGGGGAATGCCTTGCGGGTTGACCGAGGTCGTGCACTGCACGTAAACCGTGCGCGCGGGAGGGGCGTTGGGGAATACGTAGACCGTGGGGTTCGTGTCTCCTCCGAGGCCGTTTGATGCAAGGAACACGGGGGCGAAGGTCGAGAACCCCGAGAGCATGAAGCCCTTGAATCCTGCTCCATTTGAAAGCGCCGAGCAGGAAACGGAGCCCGCGCCGAACAGCGCCTGCATGGCCGTTGCGATCTGTCCCGCAGTCGGGTTGAAGGGAAGCGGGGCGGTCACCTGCCCGTTGAAGTACAGCGAGAACGTTCCCGACGACGGGGAGCCGATTATCTCGACAAGCTGTGCGGCATACTCGTTCGGCGTCAGCAAAAGGCCGTTGAAGGGAAGGCCGCCGTAGCAGTAGGCCATGGCAACACCGGGTACCGATTGCGCCCATACGGCAACGTCCGCCGTGTTCGACCCTCCGCCGACCGCGCGGATGACGGCAAGCAATTGCACACGGTAGACGCTATCGGTCTCGGCATCCGTTCCCTGCGTGGTAATATTCCTTACCGATATAGGGGATGATACGCCGACAATAGCCGATTGAAGGGAAAACGTATCCGACACGCTGACGTTCGTCGCCGATCCTGCAATCAGTGCCGTTACCGATACCGCCGCGGGGGTTGCGCCTATCGTGGCCGCGGCAGTTGAGACGTAGAGGTTTCCGGTTGCCGTGTCCACGAAGATCGTGCCTTGCGGGATGATCGTCGCGGGCGTACCGGGTACAGAGAGCACGGCGATGCAAGATATCGCCTGCTGTCTCGGGGTGTTGTACTCGCTGCCCAGTACGTCAAGATGCGGGCCTGTTGCGGTGATCGCAAGGTTTTCCATGACCTGTGAGGCCATGTACTTGTACTCGGAGGTGGAGATCATCGCCAGGGCCACGGCCAGCACATTCGCCCATGCGCGCTGTGACGGCGGGATCGTCTGGTTCAACTGCCCTTGAAGGTTTGAGAGGATGCGGTTGACGATCTGTTGCGTGGTGGGGATCGTGTCAGGCATCAACTCTCCTCCGTGAGATTCTGGTTCGCTTGCGCCGCCCACTTAAGGCCCGACTTGGAAAGCAGGAGCGTCTGCCCCGAGCCAAGGTGAATCGTGATCGTGAGGTTCCAGGCGTTCGGGTTGGCGACGGCTACCGTTATGTTTTTGAAGTAGTCGCAGGAGAGTGCGGCAAGTGCGGCGTTGGGGATAGTGGTGGTGATCGAGGCCAGCGTGATCGCCTCTTCCTCGCATGCCTTTTCGAAGTCACTTCCGATCTGCGATTCAAGCGGCAGGAATTGATTGCCGACCCAGCCCTTGCGCGTGAAAAGCGAGAGGATCGCCTGATTGCAAAGCCCTTGATCCATGAGCGGCTGCCCGCCCGACCACGACTGATCGACGCCCGCCTGCGTGAGGATGATGAGGGGCTCGCCTGAGAATCGGTCGGTTGCACTCATTGACTTGTATCCAGTAACGCGGCGATTGCGTTCTGCGCGCTGGTAATGGTTTGCGTGACCGAGGGAAGGTTCAATTGCAGTGCGGCACCCGCTGCGGCAACGTTGGCGATGGTCGTGGCCGAGGCAAGCGCGGATGCAAGCGTGGTGAGGTCGGAAAGCAGACTCGAAAGCGCGCTCATGAGGTTGGCAAGCGAAGTGCCCAGCGGCGCGTATTGCGGGTTCTTCGACGGGTTGGCGTCAAGGTTGGCGTTTCCGATGTAGAGCTTGCCGTTGGCCTTGAACTTGATGAGGCCGAGCAAGTTACCGCTGCCGTCACTGCCGTAGACGCGCTTTTCCCCCTGATTCAGCGCCACCGACGGCGGTACGTTGTCCTGCACGGCTACCCCGAGGCGGATGCCAGCAGACTCAAGGATGGCGACTATACTGCCGTTTGGCGGTGATGCGTCTTCTCCCGACTGCGGGATGAGCTGAACGAGGTAGACGGCGGGACCCGCCTGCACTTGAACGAATCGAGCCTTGAACGGGGTCTGTCCATTCTTCGGCTGCGCGACGCCCGTAGTAAGTGAAAGACCCGCGGTATTGTTCGGCGGAACGCCTTTGACGACACCGATGCGGATCGTGCTCATGAGAATATCCCTTCGGGGATCGGGTCTCCGGTGTACGCTTGCGGGGGAAGCAGTGAAAGCACGGCCGTCGCCCCGCGCGGCTCGAACATGTACTCGACCTTGCGAATGAGGAACTGAAACGGCGTGTTGATGTGAATCGAAGGCGCGTGCACCATGACCATCGTGCCGGGTGTCCAGAGTGCACCCGACGGCGTGTACCACGAGGTGACGGGGAAGGGAATGGTCAGTGCATCGGCAAGCGTGCGCGAGCGTTTCCATGCGGCGGTGATGCCCAACGCACCGATGCCGGTGTCGGGGGTGACGATTGCGTTCATGCGATTGTTCGGGATCCCAGGGTCGTAGCTGATAGCCGAAGTCGGTGCGCCGTCGCCGGGGACGCAATAGACGGTGTAGCGATAGAAGCGCTTGCGGCCGTCAAACTTCGCTTCCCATTTCGGGGAGTGCGCGGAACCCGCGGTCGATGACATCATTTTGATCCACGACCTGATATCGCCTTCCCCGAGTGTGGCGACGGGATCCTGTTTTAGTTTGGGCGCGGTCAAGTACAGGTCGCCGTATTGGTCTGTGGTGACAAGCATGCCGCGCTGAAATGCAAGCCGCGTGAATAGCTCGCCGTACTTCTCCGTGGGCTCCGCCTGGATGTAGGGGAATGGCGCGTTATCCAGTACGAGATCGCCTTGCGCGGTCGGAACTACCTTCTCATTCAGATCGGTCACGACGTTGATCGGTACGGGCAGCGCAGCGCAAAGCTGGTTTGCAAGGTTCCAGACCGATATGTTCTCCCAATCGAAGATGCCCGCGCCACCTACGTCCGCAGGCCCCTGTAGGTCGCTATCCACGAGGTCGGCGGTAAACGATGCACCTTCCAGGGTTTTCGTGAGGCCGTCGAGGGAGAAGGAATTGGTGACCGTGTAGAGGTAGCCGGTGTTCACGAGGTTCGGACCGAGAAAGACTTGCGCGTAGGGGTAGGCGTAGGGTGCAACAGAATCCTGTATCGCCTGGTCGGAGCCGGAAAGCGGGGGCGGAACCCATGCGATCTCCGCAGTCCAGCCGCTTGCCATTTCATCAATTGCCCACGAGACGTGCCCCGTGAGCACCTTGACCTTGCGCGTGCCGAGGATGAGCGTGAAAAGGTTCTTGTCCGTTCCCGCCATGCGCGCAATCTGCGCCTGCATCTTGGCGGCCATCTTGATTTGATCGGGAGCCTGGAAGGGCGAGTATTGAAGCTGGCGACCGCTGGTGCTGTTCATGCGTCCACCGAGTAGATCGTCACCTGCGTGCCGGGGTACAGGAGCGTGACGCTTTCACCCGTGAGGTGATTTGATGCGATGAACAGGTCGACGTAGGAATTGCCTGCCGCATCGTACTCGCTTCCGTACTCCGTGCACGCGATCTCGAAGGGCACTCGCGGGCGGTCAAGGGTGAACGTGTATGCCACCTTGAGGTCGAAGATCACCGACAGGAGGTATTGCAGCGTGAGTCCTACAAGCTGCGCAAGGTCGGTGTAGGTTGTGCTGAACGTGACATACGACTGCGTGATGTCGTTCGCGGCACTTGCATTTTGCACGGCATCCAGTGCCGAAAGCACGTCCTGCCAGAGGGAGGAGATATTGTTGATCGCGGTCACCGCTTCCTCGCGCGTGGCAGGGGCGTTGTTTGCAACCGCAAGGCATGCGCCTGTCACCGCCGCGCCGAGGATCATCTCGTTGGTCTGCGTGGCGGCGATTCCCGACGGGGTGATCAGTCCCGTGATCGAATCCACTATGTCGCCGATGAACTGCGTGTAGCCTGCGACAAGCGCGGTCTCGGTTGCGGCCACCGCAGCGGGTGCCTGCACGATGGTCTGAAACAATTGCGCCAGGGTATCCAGTGCAAGCCCGGGGGCGGCGATTGCCGCGACAAGCTGTTGGTAGGTCTGGCTGATTGCCCCCTGCACGAGTGAGGCTGTTGCGACGATTGACTGCAACGTGGAAAGGCCGAGGAAGTTGAGTCCCTGCTGCAAGCCCGAGAAAACGGTCTGCGAGATGTTCGTCGCCGCGGTGTTGATCTGTGCAAGTTCCGCCTGCGCGGATGCGTTTGCCGTCTCCGCCTGTGCGACGATCTGTGCGCCGAGCTCGCCGACGGAAGTCCCTATGCTGTCATCGGCGGGCTCGATCCACGTCGTTTCCACCTGCGTGATGTTTCCCGAGTCAACGGGGTGCGCGAGAATCTTTACCGTAATGCCTTGCAGGTTGTGCGTGCCGTAGACGGGATGCTGTACGGCCCAGTTGCCGCGCTGTGCGAGGAAATCTTTCGCAAAGGCCATCGCGGTGAGGTCGTTGTTGTCGCCTTCGAAGGTCAACGTCAGCGGCCATGACAGGCCGTCGGCGCCGAGGTCCTGGACCTTCACCCCGTCGTACAGCGGGTAGCGGAACTGCGGGACTGCCTTCGCACCCGAGATGTCATCGCCGCGCCAGTAGCATGAGTATTGCGTTACGCCGTTGGGAGCGGTGAGCGTGATGAGCGGCTGGAGGCGTTGCATCCACGGGATCGAAGGTATGTCGCTCATCTATCCTTCGCTCTGATAGCCAGGGTGTCCGGTGATGGGGGGGGCTACGTAAACTTGAGAACTCACGCCGGGAGCCCTTGAATTATCGACATTCACCTGGTTGATGAAATTCCAATTCGACATGCCGCCTTCGTTCGGTGCGCGCGCGGGACCTGCAATGTGTCCGGCATTAGCTCCGCCTCCGACCCCAAGCAAATCAAGGGCGATCCCAATAGGACCCGCTGCCTTGATAAGATCCTTGAACGAGCTGAGTCCCTTGCCTTGGATGAGATCAATAATCGTCTGTATGACAGAGGCGACCAAGAGGAACGGCTCCGCAAGGGCAGCCATGGCAATCTTTATCCAAGGATTCCCGAAAAGCTTATTGAACCAATTCCATGAAGCTTCGAGGGCAGAGGTGATCTCGTGCCAGTAGCGGATGACGATGAGGACCTCAACGATCATCGCCTGGATTGCAAGGGTGATCAGCCCGATGGGGTTTGCATCCAGCGCGGCGTCCAGCGCGATCTGCGCGGCGATCCATCCGAGATATACGGCGCCGAGCACGGGCCAGTTGCTGATGAGCCATCCTGCCGCCTTCAAGAGAAATTGCAAAACGGGGCGCGCGTTTTCAAGGGCGGTTGCAAATCGGTCGATGAAGTTCTCGATCTTGGTGGCGATGATCTCGCGGTTCGCATCGAGCCATTTCATGATCGGGGGCAGATACTTCTCGGCGAGTGTTATGGCAAAAGAAAGAACGCGATCCTTTAGCGCCTGCACGTTTTCCTTGAGGTCGATCATGTTCTTTCGGAAAACATCGGCTGAAGAAAGTGCCTTGTCGGATATAACATCCTTCGCCGAGGCTTTCAGCTTCTCAAGTCCCGCGCTGCCCTCAAGGAGCATGGGGAGCATTTCTTGCCCCGAGCGGCCGAACACCGCGGTCACTATTGCCGCCTGTTTCATCTTGTCCGAGGTTCGGGCCACGGCGTCGGCCACCATCATGAAGGCTTGATCCGATGATTTTACCGTGCGCAACTGAGCGCCCAGCGGTCCGTCAAGGCGCATGACCTGATGGATGAGTGGGCCCATGCCGCGCTCGCCGAGGCCAATGGCCTTGTTCAGCTTTTCTAATCCGCCCCTCATTATATCAATAGGGGTTCCCGTAATCTTTGCGGCGTAAGAGAGGCGCTGGAATGAGTCCGCGGATATGCCGAGTATCTTTGAGGTTCGTTCGATTTGATCTCCGCGCTCTGCAAACTCTCCGAGCATTTTGGGAAGCTCGCCGAGCATTCCAACTGCTTTCTGAATTGCTGACGATGCAAGATTCCCGGCAAGGACGCCCTTGAAGATCGACCCGAAATGGCCGACGTTCTTTTCCATGCGAGCAAAGACGCCGCTCAATTTGTCGGTAGCTGATATTGTGGCGCGAACGGCAAAATCAGGCACTTACTTTCCTTTCAGCTTCCGCGCGGCATCTTCCTCGGCCCTTCTCATCAGGTTATGCCAGTCGTTCCAATAGTGGATGCTCCCGAAGCTCATGCCTTCGATCTCTGAGGGTATTGCCCCCCGGTAGAACAGATTGCCCATCCACTGGTGCATCCGCTCTACCCCGCGATAAAAACCGCGCCCAGGCACTCCACCACCGATATGTCGACGCTCTTGAGGTCCTTGAATGCGTCGATCGGAAGGCCCGAAAGTGAAGCCATCAGGGAGTAGATGCGCGTGTAGGCGGCGGTTGCCTTGTGCTCGTCCATGGCGATTTTGTGCTTGCCGTGGACCTCGGCATAGGTGACGGCCTTGACCTCGCCCGGCGGGTAAAGGAAGTTCTGCCGCACCTTGAACTCCGCGCCGTCCTTGACGTTCTCCACGAGCCCCAGACGGCAGAAGCGGATAAGCTTTGCCCTCACCTGCTCTACGTCTGCGGCATCGATCTGGTAATGATCCAGCAGTTCGTCAATCTCGGCGGTTGCCACGTCCTCGGAAAGCTTGTATTCCATGTCTCACCTCCATGAAAGTTTCGATCAGTTGTTTGCGATGTTCACGAGCGTCACGCGCTCTGCGGCGTTGCACTCGATGATGACATCGCGCAACTCGCTTACCACGCGCGTCATCTTTCGGATGTTCGAGCCCGATGTGGCGACCGCCTCGTTTTTGAAGTTCGACGGTATCATCGTCACGTCAGTGTCACCGATCACGCGATAGGGCACACCCGCGATATCAATATTCCGCAGCGACCCAGAGGTGTCGGTAAGCGAGCCGACGAAAGTCTGCCAGACGTTGTTACGCGGGAACAGGGTCAACGTCATTTTCTGGTCGGCAGACTTCCAGTCCTCGATGTGAATGAAGCCAGCGGTTACGATGATCGTGCCGTCGGCGAAGGTTGCGGAAAGCGTGACATCAGCCATTGGTTACCCCCTGCGCGGCGGCGATATCGGGGCGCGTGAACAGGAGCATGCCCAGTGCAAGCTCGATGATGTCAGCGGGCGTGCGCGCTGCCCCGTCAAGCCCTTGAAGGTATGCGGCAATCGCCGTGATCTGCGCGGCGTCGGCCTCGGTTACCTGTACGTCTTCCATTTCATCCTCCCCCTTAGCTCACCGCGGCCAGCGAGATATCGAAGTTGAACGTGCTGTCGATGATGTTGCCGACACCCGAGAGGATCCCGGGGAGCGAGCACGTGAAGCCGTCCCCCGCGGGCCGAAGCGTGACCGCCGGTGTGGTCGTCGACATCAGGCCGTTGATCGTGGTTGTGGCGTTGTAAATCCACGCCTTGCCGTACCAGAGAAGCGCAAGCCCTACCAGCTCGGCGGTGACATCGTTGACGTCGCGTACCCACTGTTTCGCGTAGGGGTCGGTGACCTGCGATTTGTCCTGCACGATGGTAAAGCCCGTCCACTTGGCGTTACGGAACGTGGAGATCATGCTCCAGATGATGTTTTGCAGCTTACAGAGGTTCACCCATTCGCGGTAGCCGTTGGAGGTTGCCGCCACCGATGCGTTGCCACTGTAGAAGGTGACGACGTTCTGCAACACCACGTAGCCGCCCTGCACGATGGTAGGCGAAATGCCTGCCTTGACCGCCGAGTCGCGGTTGGCGTACTGCGTCGTCCACATCCCTGTCGGCCCGGCTTCCACGCCCGAAAGCACTACCCCGACATAGGGACGCGAGGAAACGGATGCGGCACGCGCGTTGATTGCGGCCGTCGCGTTGGCGGCGATCTCGCAGGGGTGCGTGCGCGAGCCGGGGACGCAGAGGATGGCGTCGGTTCGGTCGTACGTGTTGGTCGTGGCAAACGATGTGAGCGCCGAGGGAAGGGAGGCGGAGTTCGTCACGTCCCCGAGGATGCAGCGGAAGGGCTTGCCCACGAGGTGATCGTAGCATCCGATCGGAGGCGATGCGTTGGCAAGGCCGTTGTACGCGCTTATCGCCGCGGTCGTGGTCTGGTCCTGCGCGGTGGTCGTCATGGTGGTGCCCGCGGCAAGGTAGCCGTGCACGAGGTCGGTCATCCAGTTGCCGTTGGGCAGCGTGTTCGCGTTCGACCCGTTCAGCGTCCCCAGGCCGTTGGACAGAGCATTCGCCATGACGGGGACGCCCGTTCCGCCTGAGAGTGCGGTGACCACCACGGAGACGCCCGTGGGAAGTGCGTCGCCTGACTGGATGTTGATCGCCACGGGGATCGAGTTGCCCCACGGCCCTTTCGAGTTCGAGGTCAGCGTCACGGTTGCACCACCCGTTGCCACGCAGGGGCAGGTGAGGTCGGCGTTGATGAGTGCAAGCAGGTTGCCGCCGATGGTCGCCGCACTGTCACCGTTGTTCACGGTCACCGCGTAGCGGATGTTGTCGACGTAGACGGCAAGCACGCCGGCGGCCGTTGCCGGGCCGGTGATTGCAAACGTCGAGGAGGTTGCAGCCGCGCCTCCGACTTCCGCCTGCGGGATGACCCATACTTGAGGGCCGCCGGCGCCGAGGCCCGCGAAGATGGCCGTTGCAAGGCGATGGATCATGTAGCCGCTGCCGAACAGCTGGCCGATCAGCGTCAACGAGGTATACGGACCGTAGGCGGTCTCTGCCGTGAGCCCCGCGGCAAGTGCCGGGTTGAAGGTGCCTACGATGACGATGTTCCGCTGGATGTCCTGGACGGCGGGTGCAAACTGTGTGTTCTGTACGCCACCGCCTGCCGCAGCGGCCTCAGAGGTCAGTGATAGTGGCATGCGTTACTCCTTGCTCATGGGCTTGACTTCGCCCCCTGTTGCGCGGGGTCATAGACGGCCCCCGTGATATCGGCGGTCTCATTCAACGTCACGTCGATTGCGTTCTTGCCGGCGGGCGTTCCGATGACCCCCGCGGTCGTCTCGCTTCCGAGGCACGAGTAGTCCATGGTGCCCGTGAGGATGACGTACTCACCGACGGGCGCGGGGTGTTCCTTGGAGATGTTGTCGATCCAGCGGTCGGAGATTCCGATGGGCGGGGTGAGGCCGAGCTGCTGGTTGACGGGGTTGATGAGGATCTGCCAGACGATCTCTGCAAGCTGATCCCAGTATTCGTCGGCGACAATCCCCGCCGTCTGCGATGCGGCAAGGGCGGCCATACGTTGCGCGCCCGTTGCCGTGACGTTGGGGTTCAGCACCGACAGGTCCATGGAGGCCTGCGCGGAAAGCTCAAGCTGCACGGTAAAGGTCATCGCGTGTTTCCACGGCCCCGAGAGCCAGCCCGAGCGAGCCTTGTCGAAGGCGCCGCGCGAGTAAAAAACAGACACATGCCGAAGCGTGCCCAGTATTTCCTCTGCCGCGTGCGACTGCCGCTGGTAGCCTTCGACGGTGAACTGCCCGTTGGCATTGGACATGAGCGTGGTTTCAAGTGCCTGTTTCACCGTGCGGAAGAGCATCATGACTGGCCTGCGTTTTCGGGGTACAGGCGAATGAAGCCGATGGTGGCCTGCACCTCTGGTGCGCGCGTTCCGCCTACCTTGTACGTCTGGAGGATCGCGGGCTGGTCGGGTCGCGGGGGAATGGCAATGGCCCAATTCTCGCCCGACTGCGGGACGCGGCCGATGATGTTCTGGAGCGTCGATATGCGCATGACGACCGTGAGCACCTTGACGATGATCGTGCCTGTCCCGCCTGCCTCTTCTTTCTGAGCGTCGTAGTCCACGCGGCAGGGGATGTTCGGCCACTGCGCGCCCGTTGGATCCGTGAGCATGGCCAAGGACGCAAACTCCCCTTCAAGGGTGTCGGAGAGATCGCCTTCGATGGTCACGCGCAGCGGGGTCATTTGTCATCGCTCTCCGTGTCGTGCCTTGATGTCAATATCCTGAGGTGGTGCTGGCTTCGGCGGAGTCTCCGGAAGAGGACCAACTATGTCAGCTTTCGCGGCGGCCTTGATCAGCGGGTGGTCGGCGCCGAGCTTCGCCGCAAGCTCCTCGGGGATCTCATGGCCCCCGAGCAATCGGTAGCCGAAGCCGTGGAACTGCATGTCGGCGGGTACCTTCATGGCTATACCGGGATGTCAGGGGAGGGCGGGGTGAATGAAGGGGCATCCCCTCCGCGCGTGACCACGGGACCCGCGGGACCCATCTTTCGAAGATCGTGCGCGGCCTTCTCCTTTTCGGAATCGCTCAGCTTCTCGGCGGCTTTCGCCATCTGCTTCTCGGCGTGCACGTCCATCGAGTGCACTTCCTGCAGCTGCACCTCGGATGCTTGCGCGTCGGCAAGCGTCGTGCTTTCCGCGGCCTTGGCGTCGGGGCGGATGAACCCTGCGATGTTGTCGGACCAGGTGATGACCTCGGCTTTTCCTTCGGCGACAAGTGCGGCGATGCGCGCCTGGCCGAGTGCGTCGACGTTCACGGGGTCCTTCACGAGGCATCCGTGCTCGATCTCGCCCGGGGTGTACGGGGGTATGACCTTGAGCTTTCCGTCAGGGCGGCTGATGTGAAGCACCCCCGGCCCTTTCCAGCGGAACGCCTTGATCTCTTTTTCGGTTGCAACTGCCATTTCTCTCACCTCTCTGCCTTGCGGCTTATGCGTTTAGGAACCGATCACCTTTCCTTGCGCGATCAGGTTGAACGTGTCGGCGGGGACGGGCCCCGCGACAGGTTTCAACTGCACGGTGATCCCCGGCTGGCCCGGCCGTCCGTAGCAGATGAACTGCACGTAGGACCGCTGGTCTGTGGGGTTTATAGTCGGGGACTGGTACAGCCGATGCGAATTGTGACACGCGGGACAACGCTCGGTGATCCAGATCGTCGTGTCGTAGCCGTTCAATCCCGCATGCACGCCGACTTCGAAGTTTGAAAGGTCGTCCCCCGGCGGCGTGTAGTCCGTGAGCGAGTTGACGGGGATAGCATCCGGGGGTGATGTGGTCATGCGAAGGCCAAGGCCACCGGGGGAGCCGAGGTTTTGGAAAACCATCGCCTGACTCCCGCCGGGGCTTGTCGGTGCGCTAAATCCGTTGTTGATCACCATCGCGCCCTATGCCTGGAGCAGCACGACCTCGTACTGTTCGACGACCATCGTGCCCGTGGTCAGCGAGAACGCCCCCTGGAGGCTCAGGGTCTGCGTGGCGACGTTCGACACGCCCGTGCCCGCCGTGATGCCCGTACCGATCGGGAGGCAGGTGACGCCCGCCGCCACCAGTGCGGTGGAGGTCAGGAACAGGCCCGTGGCCACGAACGTGGTCGAGGTGCTCGCCCCGAGTGCGCGGCATTCCACGTCGAAGTCGGCCCACCATTTCTGCGTGGCAGCCGAGGCGACAAGGGTGATCGCGCCGAACGCCTGATTGATCACCGACGACCCGAGTGCGATGCCGAAGGTGAACGTGCCAGGGGTCGAGGAGGAAGTACACACGCCCGATGCGTGCATGCGGAACTTCGTGCCGATGGCGAAGAACGCGGCGGGGAAGATGTAGTCCCCGTTGGGGATCATGTCCGTCGCGCTGTTCGAGGTGAATGACGCGGCGCTTGCAGGAATCGAGACAAGGGTCTGGCTCCAAGGAATCATGGCGTGCTCCTACTTGCGGGGGTAATGGGCGCGGCCTTCGCGCACATACCGTTCCGCGGTGATCGAATCAACGGTGAGGCTGTCGTTCGGGCCGGCAAGAACCTTGCCGCTTGGGTCCCGAAGGGTGCCGCCGTCGTCATTCCATATGATCTTCACGGTGCCGATCATCAGCTTGCTCCGCCTGCCAGGATCGTGACCCAGCCATCGGTCTGCGTGGTCGGGAACACGGGGGCCGCCTGCACGCGCATGGTGCCGTGCTTGCGGTCGTTCGACTGGTAGTAGTCGGTGTAGAACATCTGCGGCAGCACCGTCGTGCCTTCGCCCATCACGTTCGGCGGGGTCAGGGGGACGCTGGGGTTGAAGCCGAAGCGCTCCATGACCATCTGCATTTCCATCGCCGTCAAGTTCAGGCGCTCGGGGGGTCCGAAGTAGCGGTCCGCGCGGGTCATCGTCGAGCCGAGCAGCACGTAGTTGTCAGGGAAGTACTTCGTTGCCGTCTGCGTGCCGTTGGAGGACGTCGAGTCGTACATGTGCGGGTAGGTGAACACGGTGAGCTCGTAGCCCTTCGGCGTCTTGATGCGGCCGTAGGGGATCAGCCCCGCGTTGACAAAGCGCTGGAACTTCTGGTCGGGCCGTTCGTCAAGCTCGAAGCGCAGGAGCTCGAAGTACAGTTTGTTCGCGTAGGCCGTGGTCACACTCGGGTTGGTCTGGAACTGCTGCATGACCTGCCCGCCGAAGATCGCGAACTCCGGCATCACCTTGCCCGCGAAGTTCATCTGGTCGCACCCGGTGTCGATGTCGGAAAGCGGCGTGGAAAGCGCGCTGCCCCACTGGTGCGTCGGGGTGATGGTGTTCGCCGCGTTGCGCCGCCAGTCGTAGTCGCTGGAGGTCGGCGTGCCGATGGCGTTGGCTGACTGTTTGCCAAGCGTAAGCGACTGCCACGCAAGGTATTCGAAGGTGCGGATGCAGCGGCGGATCAACTCGGTGTACGCGCGTCGGCCGAGGATGCGCGTGCGGTCCTCCATCGTGAGGTCCCCGTACGGCCCCTCGTAGGCGATGAGGCGGTAGAGAAGCTGGTCGGCGCCGAGGTTCGAGGTTTCCTCAAGCAGGGGGTACTTGCGGGAGAAGGTCGTTCCCTGGTTGAACTGGAGGTCGTTGTGCTGCGTGGCCGCCGCTCCCGCCGTCGAGGAGCCCGTGAAGACGCCCACGCCGCCGCGCGGCATCAGGGGTGCGATACGCAGGTTGGCGCGGATGATTTCGATGTCAAGCGCGTTTGAGTTCGGCGAGAACATGGTATAGCTGCCGTTGTCGGTGCGGCCGAACATCGACTGCCCCGCGGTCGGCGTGAATACCTTCTGGTGCTCATCGAAGCCGCCGGCCCAGATGCGCGAAAATAGATCGAAGGTTACGGGTGTTGCCATGGTTAATTCTCCGTGAGGTCACCCTGGAGGGTGCCGGTGGGGAACAGCCCCAGGAAGTTCAGCCATCGCTCGGCGATGATTGCGATGTTCGACGGTGCGGTGATGATCGAGGCAAGCGTGTTTGCCGTTGCCACGCCCGAGTTGCCTTTGTCGAAGACGAGCAGGTTGACGTCCAGCATGCACAGCGCGCCGCCCGCGAGTATCATGCAGTTGGCGACGTTGCCCGCGGCGATCGACGCATACGGGATCGTGTCACCGAGGTAGATGCCCGCGGGGTACTGGAGGCCCGTTGTGTCGCCGAGGTTGGCGTTCAGCCACGGCATCCAGACCAAAGTCGATGCCACCTGCGACATGATCGTGTACTGCGCGAGGTTCACGGAACGAGAGCCGTTTGCCCCGATGACATCGGCCTCCCAGATCCCAGCCTCGCCCGAGAGGATCAAGGGGAAAGAGTTGTTGACCTGCGACGCCTGAACGATGGTAGGCATGTTTTACTCCTTGGCCTTTCGGGCCTGCTTATGGTCCATTGAGATCCTCCAGGAAATAGTCGTATATCTGCACGCCGTTTGCGGGGTCCGATACCGATATGCCGACCCAGAGATCGAGCTTCGTGAGCACCTGCGAGTTGAACCCGGCGGAACCCGATGACGGAGTGGCCATGGTCGCGTTAGGTGCGATGATCACCGTATCACCCGCCGTTGGATCGGCAACGGCACCAGCAAGCACGAGGCCGAGAGTGCTGATTGTGCCCACTGACATGTAGTTTGCCGTGGTGCCCGCGCCGATCGTCGCGCACGTGAGGTTGACCGTGACGTAACAGGGGAGGCTAGCGTTCGCGGTCGTCGTCGCCAGCAGCGCCCCGCTTGACCATACGATGATGTTCGACGTCGGGCCGCCCATGACCTGGAAGGTGAACGTGGGCTGTGCGGTGACGATGTTCGACAACGCTATGATCGCGTTCATGCGGTAGCGCTTGCCGACGTACAGTCCGTTGGGGGGGATCGAGTAGACAGCGGATGCGGCAAGTATTGACTTCGCCGAGGTGTATGAGGCGTAGGCCGTTCCGACGCCTTGCTGTGCTACGGGGAATCCGCCGGGGGCTGCCATGTTACTGCGTCGCTCCAATGGGCATCTGGAGGAACTCGACCATGGGGCAAACCGTTGCCGCCTGCGCGCTGGTTGCGCAACAGGGGGCGAATACCTGCCCGGGGTTGATGTAGAGCCGGTTCTCAATCCACTGCGGGTTGGAGAACGGCCCGGCGGCGTTGGCGCCTCCGGAGTGGAACCCGTAGGGGATGATGACCGTCGAGGCCGTCGCCCACGTTACGGCCGTGTACCAGTAGCCGAGGAAGGCGTTGCCGCGGAAGTAGTTCGCGTTGATCGGTACAGGCCCCGCGGTGACCGCCGACAGTGCGGGCTGATCCTGGATGGCATAGCAGGAGGCGCTTGCGGCGATGGTGCCGCCGGTGACGCCCCAGCTCACGCGCAGAATCTTGAACACGACACCCGACGACGGCGGGTTGTACAGGATGGGCGCCGTCGAGGTGCCGGGGATGGCGATGGTCACCGCATTGGCCACGAGCGTGTATGCCTTGAAAATCCCCCACGGGGCGGGAGCTTTCAGGACAACATCGAACTCGGAGGCGGATGCGAAGCCGAAAGAGTCCTGGATTTCGGGCATGGCTTACATCCCTCCCAGCGTCGAGAGAAGCTGCTTGTCTTTGGCGAGCAGATCGTTCATCTCGACGGTTGCCGCAACGCCCTTGATCGGTTCGATCCCCTGCCTCTTGGAGGCGGTCTCGATCGCGGCCAGGTCGAGCTTCTGCGCGTTGACCTTGACGATGAGGTCGGCCATGGCCGGGGTGTGCTGTCCCGGGGTCTCGGGAAGCGTGGCGGTCTCGGTATGTGCGGCGGCGAGCTTGCGCTTCTCCACGCTCATGTCGACGAACGCGACGAACGCCTGCACCGCTCCCGCATCCTTGGCGCCCGTGATCACGTCAACGGCGCACTTGGCGATTGCCTCGACCTCGGCGGTGTCGTATCCGTCGGCGGTGGCTTTCAGCGCAAGGTACGGCTTGGCCGCGGTCACCCGCGCCTCGAATGCCGCCTTGCCTTCGGCGCGCGCATCGGCGAGTGCCTTCTCGTGTTCGGTCTTTGCCTCGGGGTTGGCCGCGAGCAATTCGGAAAGCTTCATTTCGTTCCTCCCGGACTGGGCGTACTGTGCGCCCGGCGTTTTTCGTGAGTCTGTATTCGGGGCCATCGGTGTGACGGCGTCGATCATTCCGCTGTGAAGGGCGCACGCGCAGGTCTCGCCCGGCTGGTGCATGGCGATCTTAAGCGCGCCTTTGCCGAAGTTTTCCTTGACGGCTTCCGCCGTGGTATGGCGGCCCTCGGCCACGCGCGAGATGAACACGCTTTCTATCTCGTTCGCCCGTTTCTGGATCGAGGCACGGCCTTTGTCGGTTGCGAAGTCAAGGCCCTTGTCGGGGGCGTTCTTCGAAAGGATGGTCACCTTCTTCACGCCGAGGTTTTTCATGAGGTCGGCATCGTCGATGCCAACCGCGATCACGCCGATGGATCCTGTCTCGGCCGCGGGGGATGTTGCGCTGATCTTTTCGCAGGCGCTTGCGATCCAGTAGGCCGCGGATGCCATGAGGCCCATGTTGACGGCGCTGCAATTCTTTCCGCACGCGCGGAGGGCCTGCCAGACGTGATCGACGCCCGCGACTTCCCCGCCCGGCGAGTTCACTTCGAGGCACAGGCGCTTGATTGCGGGGTTGTCTTTTGCGTAGGCCACTGCCTTGAGGATGGCGCTGTAGGATGTTCCGCCGAAGCCGAAGAAATGCGCAAGCGGCGGGGGTCCGGCCTGTGTGAGCGGACCCTCTACTTTGATGCAGGCCTCTTCGCCGTCCTCGTCGTAGATGTCCTCCCGGGGAACGGGCTGCGCGAACTGGCCAGCGGCAAGGGCGATCTCCTCGGCGGTGGCGTTCTCCATCTTCGAGATGTAGGTGAGTAGAAACTGTGGCTCGCATGCGTACAGCTTCTCGATCATGTTGAGATGAAATTATCGAATCTGTTGTACGGAGCGCAAGTACGGAGATTTTTCGCAGTACGGAGATTTTTCGTATACCCTATTCGTTGAGATTTTTCAGAGTATCTTCAGTCTGCCTTTTCGGTTGCCCGCGTCCCTGCTCCCAGAATTGCACGGTGGACTTCGCAACACCGAGGCGCTGAGCAAGGTCACGCTGTGACAAACCAAGGCGGTCGCGGATTTCCTTGATCTCTTCTGCGGTCATGCCTTCGGGTCCACCTTTGTCGCGTTGGCCTGCTTCGTTGCGGCGGTCGCTTTCTCGCCTTCTTTTTCGAATAGATCCTTTGCAAGGTCGAGGCAATCCATGCCCTGGCCTTCCATGACAAGCATGTGCTCGATGTCGGCGGTATTCGGGATCACGGTGCCTTTTTCAAGTGCAAGGTTGCGAATAGCCCGCTCGATCACCCGTGCGCTTGCGTGCGCCCGCTCGTAGCGCCAGCCGAGGTACTTCATGCGGTAGCGCTCGTGCGTTTCGTGCACCGCGGTAGCAATATGATTGAGGAGCGTGAGGCCGTCCTGTATGATGATCTGGTTCTCGGCCGTCCATGCGTAGCGGTAGAAGTGTCCACCGTTCACCCAGTCGTCGTAGATGTGGTCCTGGATGTAGTCGGCATCGCCGAGCATGTAGTGAAGTTCCTCGGTCCCGTCGGGGCCGGTTCGGATGTCCATCCAGCAATTGAGGCGCGGCTCTTCGTGATCGGGGGACCATTCGATATCGCAATCATGTCCCGCGTTTCTCATGAGCTGATCGCCGAGATAGGGCCCCTTCTCGGATGATGAGGCTGCATGCAATCCCGCTACCAGTGTAAAGGCACAGCTTGCGCACGCCCATTCGTTGGTATCGGCGCGGAGCTTCAATTCATGGCGGCAGCGGGGGCAGGCGATCATGGGCCGATGTTCCCTGTAATGGGATTCGCGACATAGAAGGTGCAGGAGTCGACAAGCGGAAGCGGGGTCACCGAAAGCGAGGACACGTAGAGTGCGGTGAGCGTGAGGGTGCGCTGATGCGATGCGGATGCGCCATAGTTGATGTCGGCACCCGAGAGCACGATCTGCACGGCTTGCGCGATCGGGGATATGACGACGTTCAAGCGGGAGTTCTGCACGGTGCCGTTGATGTCGGTGAGCGTCCAGCTTGCGGAGATAGGAGTCGCGGGGGCGCCGTTTTCGTCGAAGAATGCGGCGTTGATGACGAATGTTCCCTGCGAGATCGCGTACAGGGATGCGCCAAGGTTCATCATCGCTACTGCTCCACCGTGAAAGCAATCGCCGGGTGTTGTATGGAAAACTTGGCGTGCATCTTCAAGCCCGCAATCGCATAGGGGATCCAGTTCGTGGTCGCCGCCTGCCACATGCGCGCAGGCGCGTACGGCGACGGGGCGTATCCGGGGGTCTGCCCTGGTAGCAGACGGATTGGCGCGCTCATCACCACACCTTCAAGGCATGGCCGCCTTCGTAGAGGAGCAGGGCGCCGGTGGTTACGGCGAATCCTATGGTCAAGCCCTCGAACAGGTGCACGCGGAACTCGGCGGTCTTGATGCTCGTATCGGCGGTCGTGAGGTGAAGCGCCTGAGAATCAATCGTGCCTTGCATGCCCGCCTCTGTCACCTTGTCGGCGTCGATGGCCGTCTGCCGCGCGGTGTTGCTGTCGGTGAGCGTGGTAACGGTAGTCGCAAAGGAAAGGATCGTACCGTTTTGCGCGTCGATGAGATCGGAGAAGGATGCAACCGATGCGAGCACGGGGGCGATCTTTACGCCCATCAGCACGTACCAGTAGGTGAGCGAGAGGACGGCAATCTGCTCTACTACGGGCGCGCCTGCCTTGTACGTGGTCTCGAGGTCCGCGCCTTCGGATACGGCCGCCGCGGCGATAGTGTGCCCCTGCCCGCTTTGTGCTTTCAGCGTGGCAATCAACGTGCCTTGCTCGGCGATGGTAGCCTTGTCCGCTTTCGACAGCGCGTCCTGCTTGGCGGTCGACGCGGTAAGCGCGGCGTTGTCGGCCTTGAGCGTGACATTCTCCGCTTGCGCCGCCTCAACTGCCGTCTGCGCCTTTTTCAGCGCAGCGTCGCCATGGACCGCGGAATAGATGATCCAGCCGACAGAGACGGCGAGCAGCGCGGAGAGGATGAGGATCGCGCGGGCCGCGGGTTTCATCGCATCATGTTCCTTTCCGCGTATGCGCTCACGCCTTGCATGCTCATGCTGTAGCCGAGGAACGCCCCGACAAGCACGGGGGTAAGTACGGTCTCTTTGATCGCGTAGCCGACACCCGCGCAGAGGATCGCCGCGGCAAGGCCGATGAAAGACTCTAGGCGCTTGCTTGACACGTTGCCGTCACCGTCATGGATCGCCCCGACCGGCGGCAAGCGCGGTACGTCGCTCATGACCGTGGCACTCCCTGCGTAGGATCGGGCGGCGTTTTTTTTCCCGGCCTTCGATCATGCCAGATGGAGAGAACGAAGAACGAAAGGGAGATCACGGCGCAGCCGGCGGGTTCCCACCAGACCTGACGCTGGAAAAGCATGACCACGAAAAAAGCGAAGGCGAGGACCCCGAGAGAGCGCATGGGGTCCCCGTCTCCTTTGGAATCGAGAAAGAAGTCGCCGATGGTCTTGAGAATGAGAAGCAGGACGCTCATTTCTCGGGGGCCGCCGGTTCAACGGGAGCGGGCTCCGGAGCGGGGGCAACCGCTACAGGCTCGGGCGTCGCTGCGGGGGCAGGGGCCGGCGCGGGGGCAACCGCTGGCGGCTTGCCTTTCAGGGCGTCCACGTCGGCACGCAGGGCTTTCAGTTCGCCGACGATTTCGGCCATCAGTGCCTTTTCCTCTTTGCGAAGGAAGCCAAAAAGCTTCCCCAGGTCGCCTTCAATTGTCTGGATGATTCCCATTCCTATGCCTCCATCTCAAGAATCCCGTCGATTAGATCGCCGGGTTGAATACCGAGATTTATCAGGGTAGCGTTGAACTTGCGCAGGTCCAGGTCGGGGACAACGAAGCACCCCGCGCTCCACGCTACGCGCGTATCCTGCCCGGGCGGGTGTCCGCTGCCGGCAGGAAACTCCCAGTCGTGGTTGAGCCAGCGGCTTTTATTCGTGAGCGTCGTGCAGTCGGCGCCGATGATGTCGCCCGCCAGCGTTTTCGTATTGCAGATGCCATTGGGCTTGCATTGGAAGGCGCGCGGGGGAACCTGAAAGTCAAGGGTGAAGGGACCAGGCGCAACGGTATCCATGTAATGCACGCCCGCATCAAGGCCTTCAAGGTTGGAGACCGTCTGCGCGCGGCAGGAGAAAAGCGGGGTATCCCCGTCGAAGAGCGTGAACTGGTCGAGGGAGTTGTTGCCGTCGTTATTGTCATACGCCGCGGGCTTCGCGGGATCGCGCATATAGGAAAGTGAGAGGCGAGAGCGGATGACGATGATTTTCAGGCTCATTTCTTCACCTCTTCACCATGGCAATCACCGCGACGATCAGCGCGCATATTGCGACGGCGGATGCCACCCATGTTGCGGCAGACATGGAATGTTGGGTCTGTTCGTTTTTCTTTTCTTCGGTTTTCGATTCAATCCTGTCTTCATCCGCATGGCGTTCCTTGTAATGTTCGGCGCGCGTCCATAGCAGCGGGGCGTTCGCCTTGAGAATTACCATGTCATCTCGTAGTTGCCTTGACACTCCGATCAATCCATCTTTTTCGTTCAAACCAACAACGGCATACCAGAGTGCGTCAAGGATGCCTTGCGTCGTTTTCGGCTTCTCCATTTCACGTTGCCTCCGGGGGTAGGAATACGAAGATTTCCTTTTTGTGCGGAAGGCGCAGCGAGCAATCGACCCAGAGGTCAAATCCCGCCTCGCCTGCTTTCAGGCAGAAACAGATATCCTCACCCGACACGCCGGGCTTGCCCGCCATTATGCGCTTCTCGGTGGGAAACCATGGGCGCTCGATTTTCTCGAACACCCCACGCTTGATCAGGCAGAAGCCGAAGCCGAACCATAGCGCTTTCTGCATGCCGTGCGCATCGGCGCCGTAGAGGTTGTTCGTGAGGTCGGCGGCCGACATGCTGATCAGCAATTCCTTGTTCTCGTTGTAGCCGTGCATCATGGCATAGACACCGCTCACGATATCCTTGTCATGGGCAAGCAGGCGCTCGAAGTCGGCGGGGGAAAAGTACACATCGCTGTCGACCCAGAACATGTAGTCGTAATCGCGCTTGCCGTTCCATGGGGCGGTGATCGAGAAATCGTTGATCTGCTCCATGCCGCCTGCAACCATGCACTCGCGGACAATGGACATGTTTCCCTTTTTGCCGTTCACCGTCATCTCAAGTTCGATGCCCTTCTGCGAGCAATACATGAGAAACGGCATGAGGCAATTGGAAAACCATTCAGGGTCAATACTCACTGCGGGAAAGCAAAGTGCGAGCTTCACGGTCTCACCTCCAGAAGTTCAGCCTTGGGTTTGCCATTGCCGTTCTGCGGGGGGCCGCCTGCGGCCTTTGCCACGGCAAGATCCTGTTTCGCCTGGTCGGCGGCTTTCGCCTCCGATTCCTCGGCGGTTGTCGCCTGCACGGTTATTTTCTGCTCCCACGGCGGTATCGGGAGCACGGGGAAGTCTTTGGTGTTGATCGCGACGTTCTTCGCGTAGTCGCTTCCGTTGTGCTCGTGTGCCACGCGGCGGCCGTCGGTTGCCGACATTTCAAGCCATGCCTTTTCGCCCGCCGCATCCCTCTCGGGGTCGATCTGCACGGGCGGGGTTCCGATGCACACATGCGAAAGCCATGCGGCTTTCATGATCGGGTCATTCCAGCCGGGGCACGATATGCGGCCGCTTGCGATCCAGCAGGAGAGGAGCATCTCGTAGACGATGGCGATGAGGTTCGTGTCGATCCATTTGCGCTTCATTTCCACCACGCGCCAGTACGCCATGAGCATACCACGGGCGGCGGAGTAGGAGGCCTCGAACTTCTGCTTGAACCATTCCAGCGGCATGCCGTGCGCGGCCAGCAGGCCGGTTAGGATCGCATCGACGAATGCCTCGAACTGCGGGTTCGGCGCGGTCGATTGCAGCATCTTGATCTGATCGCCTTTTTCGAGGTTCAGGATGTACGACGACCCGGGGGTGTCGAATGCGGCCTCCTCGAGCTGGGTCACGGCAAGCGGCTCGTTGACAAATGAACCGGCCACCGCCACGCCGCCGGGGATCGGGGTTGATGCGCCGAGCATGTTCTGGGGGCCTGCGGGCGTGCGGCCGATCTGCTCAAGGAAGTTCGACGGGTTCTGCTGAATGTTCTCGACGGCAAGCGGATGCTGTGATTGCGCGATGGCCTTCTTGACCTCGGCCAGCAGGTAGTTCTCGACCTCCTGCCATTCCTGCATCGTGATGCCAAGCTGTGAGTAGCCGCGGCCCTGCCCCGGATATTCCGCGTGGTAGCCGTGGATCATGAAGATGCGCTTGGATTTCTCGCCCATGCGCGGGATTTCCACTTCCTCGTAGTAGCTGTTGCTGTCGAGGGGAAGGGTCCAGATTTTGTAGCTTGTCTCGCGGCCTTTGGAATCACGTACGATGCCGTCGTTGAACATGGGAAGCGGGAGCACGGCGGAGGTCACCGCGTCACCGCGGATCTGGTTGGGGTCGATCAACTCGAACTGGCAGGGATTCAGGAGCTTGGGGTCCTGCGCGTAGTACAGGCGGAGAAAAAAGTCGTTGTCGCGGATCATCGAGCCTTGCACCATGTGCTCGATCTCGTTGAAGTTGAACTGCCCGCTGCGGCACTGGTCCTTCGATTCCGCCCAGAGTGTGACAAGCTCGTGCACTTCAAGTGCCCACTTGTCAGCTTCCTCTTCGGTGATTCCGAGGATTGCGGCGTTCGGGGTGGGCTGTATCTTCAGACCGCTGTCGATGACGGTATCTGCGTCGCGCTTGACCATGGCATAGGCGTGGACGCTGTCCTCGACGATATCGCGGGCGTTCTGCCGCAAGCCCCAGTGAATCCAGAGGCGATTGCCTGTAGAGCGCGAAAGGCCGCCGGGGAACTTTGCACCTTGCGCGCGTGCAACACCGCCCCAGTACATGCTGCCGCCGGCGCCTGCGGCTGACTGCATGCGCGTGGCCTGTTCCTCGTGGCGTGCGGCAAGTTCGGCGCGCAGCTTCGCGGACTCTATGGCCTCGGTGCGCAGGCGCTCACGGATTGGCATCTAAATCCCTGAACATTTCTGCAATTCCGCCGTCATACCAAACGTATTTCGTACGCCAGAAAAGATCGGTCTGCTTTGCGAATGTCCAGTAGAGTGATCGGACGGCGCGTTCCCGTGTCCCGTCCTCAAAACGGAGATCAGGATTCCAGACACACGCCCATAGGCACGCAATGAACTGACCGAATCTCTTGAACCATGGCTCTGTCGGTTTTCGAGTTTCTACGTGTCGGCTCATGCACGGCCCCTGTAGCGGATGCGCACAACAAGAGCACTCCCGCGCCATTCGAGGGCGGCGCCGCTCACGCCGTAGTGGTAGCCGAGGTCCATGATTGCGCGCTCGATGGCCGCTTTCATGTGGAGGTTGATGCTGTGAAGGTATGCGGCCGCCGGGTGGCCGTAGAGGGAGGTGATCGGGAGTTTCGCGGGATGGCCTTCGAAGGACACGCCCATGAGGTCCTCCGTGGTAATCGTCGGGAACTCACGGATTCCGATCATGGCCTTTGGTTCCATGCGGCTACTGCCTCAGCTTCGGTGGAGCAGCGTCGCGTCGAAAGGCCGCAAGACCAACAGAGAACGCGCCACTCGGAACCCTCGTCAGAAGGAACACCCATGGCATCGTGCACGTTGGAGCTTCCGCAGCAAGGGCAGGATTTAAGGGCTTCGTTCATTTATTGAGCTCCACGAAAAGATCGTCGCTATTCTTGAAACGGCGCACGCCGATGCCGATGCGGGCCATCCACATGGTGATGCGCGTTCGAAGATTCGGCTTGGTCCAAACCTTACAAAGAGAGCACTCGGAGATAGTCATGCATTCATTGGCGGTCACATCAGAGGGGATATCGTAGCCGAATGATTGCGCGCTGTTTGTCGTCATACATACCCCAGTTTCGCGGTGAGAACGGTGCGGCCGATCCCGCCTTCGACTACACGCTGGACGGTGACGCGTGCCGTGCGCACACCCGAACGGAAGCCGGCGGCGACGATCGCATCCTCTATGTCCTCGATGGTTGTGCGGTTGAACTCCCACGTGCCCATCTCGTTGACAAGGCGTTTGCCGAACGTGCAAACCTCGATGACCTCGGGCATCGTGCCGGGGCCTGCGCCTTCGGTGATGTCCTTGCAGGTGACATGCACGCGCGTGCGAGGGGCCACGGGATTCATGAAAGCGATCCTGCCCCACAGGTGACGCTGAATGTCGTGAAGTCACCGCGCGGAGAGGCGGAGATGTTCGCGAATGGAACAAAGGGCCAGTCGCCAATGTAGGGATGCGGGTAACCGGGCCACGGATTGACGGGGATCGGGACGCAATCGAAATGGGGCGGATGAACGATGATCGGGACGAACACGGGCCGCGCTTCCAGGTCCTTCACGCGCTTTTCGAGGTCCGCGATTTTCTGTTTATCGGTCATTACCTTCTCCTCTGCATGTGGTTCATGAGGCCGCGGCCGTAGATTTTCTGAGCGTAGTGGCGGATCAATCCTTCGACCATGACCAGCGCGTCCATCAGCTCCTTTAGCGTCATGCGCTTTGTGCTCTGCTGGCCCTCCCCCGCGTTGAAAGAATAGTCGTTGATCGGCTGGTCTGTCGAGCGTGCGGTCAACTGCGCCTGGATGTTGGATTCTACGGTGAGGTAGTACTGATAGAGCGCGAGGTAACGCTGGTACTGCGTCGGGGCAAGGGACTGCAACGGCGGGGCGTAATCTGTGCCCAGCGGGTCACTCACGGGTAAAAGGATAGCATAACGGCGTGGATTGTCAAGGTCTTGCTACTCCTACTGAAATCTGTTGCGCCCAACGGGCGATTAGCCATGAGGGGGTCATTTCCGCTACGAAGTCAGGTCTTATTCTGTCTCGCATCGCGGCCTCTTTCAATTCCTTCAGGCGTTCCATGACATGATACTCACCTGCTGCCATCGCGTATACACGGACGTCAAGGGCCTCGTTTCGGTTTCGCACTTTGTGAAAGCTGCCATCCCGTCGGCGCTCCTCGGCGTTCAATTGCTCGTAGTATTCCTTGTCCGCCTCGGCTCCCGCCTTGTCTTTCAATTGCGGAAAGATGCGCTCCGGGAATGAACAATAGCCGCCGGGCTGCGGGGGTGACGGCCTTTTCTCCACTTTCAATCTGCCGTAGAGCGCGTCTTTGTAGTAGTTAGAGACGACGAGAACGAGGTCCTGCTGGCCGCTTGTGATCCTGCTTTTTCGGTAGTGCATCATATTCGAGGGGCCCGCGATATCGCCTTTCTCTTTAAGCTTTTCCTCGGTAGTCCACTTGTCGCCCTTGCATGCGGTGAGAAGGGGATCGCGGGAACAGAATCGATAGACCACATCCGTGATATCCCCCGAGTCTATGAAGATGCGGGACACGGGAAAGATAACGCCGTCTTTCCTTCGGAAGTTCGCGCCCACGGTTTTATGTATTGCATCGTCGGCGTCCCCGCACCATTTCAGGAAATCAGACCATGCGCCGAGGTCGGGGTTATCTACGGGGCCGTAGAACTTGCGGTAGAGGATCTGCCATGTCCGATAGCCTTCGCCGTGGCCGAGCACTTCCATTTCCAAGCGCGGGCCATCGTCAGGATGGTCGTATCTCTGTTTTCCGACCTGCACGTCCATGCCTATAGTTAGGAAGACAACGCCTGCGGGGATATCGCCGGGCATGTATTCACCGGAATGGCTCATGACGATCTTCAGATCAGGGCGTGCGCCGGGATCCTTGTAGGGTAGGCCGAGCTCGGTGTTCATGAAAACCTTCATCCGATCGGGATCGTTCTGCGCTTCCATCCAGTGGCGGTAGAGCTTGATCCAGGAGTACATCTCATACGGAGAGTACAGGGCGCTGATGTGATAGGAGACCATGGTCGGATCGCTTGACTTCTTTGTCGGCTGCCAGTGGCCGCGGGCAAGCATCTCTTTTCGATGGTATTCGTGAATCTCGCCTCCGCAGTGGCGGCAGATATAGACGACATCGGCCAATTCACCCATGGCGTCAAGGATAGGCTTCAAGCCCCATTTTCTATGCGTCGTCTCATCCTCGCCTTCAAACTCAAGTTCCTGTTCTTTCTGGCACTCGGGATGCGGGCAGGGGACCATATACTTTCGGCAATCGCCAAGGGTGTAGAGGCGGAATATTTCGCTTTCGTAATAGTCGGTTGGCGTGGAGCAATCGAAAATCTTTGCCCTGTCGCGGAAGGCTTTAGTGCGGGCCTCCGACACGTCAAGCCAATTGCCTTCTCCGCTTGTAAGCTCCGTAGGCGCGCGGTCGATTTCGTCGCGTATCAGGATGCGCTTGCTCATGGATGCAAGGTCTCCGGGTGCTTGCGCGGAACCGATATCGAGGCGGCCGCCCACGTAGTCCTTGCTGTACGTCTTGTCGCCCTTATGGCGGGAGTTCTGGCCCGCGCCCAGCTTATAGCGGAAGCCGAGGGAGTCGATCATGGGGTCAAGGTCATGCTCGGCCCATTTCTGGCAGAGCGTTTGTGTGCCGCTGATCCAGAGAATCGCCGCGGGTTTCTCGTCCATCCAATAGCCGCAGACGTTTGCCGCTGCCGCGGTCTTTCCGACTTGCGCCGAGCACATGCAGACGACGTGCTGGATGAGAGAGCGCGGACCCATGGCGTCCATGATCTCCACAAGGTAGGGGGTCATGCTGTTGCGCCAAAGACCGGGGATTGGAGAATCGGGGGGCATCCGGCGGCGGCCTTCTACGTATTCGGAAATGCGCTCGAAGGTGTGCGTGATCTGGAAAAGTGGGGCGAGACCGCTAATCCATTGCGAGTCCTTCAGCAGAATCTCCGGCGTCAAACTCACTCTGCGCCGGGTCGGGAGGTTCGTCGTGGAAATCCGCTGCTGCCTTTCCAACGCTGTCGAGGCCATCGTGTAGTTCCTTTCTGAGAATTGCGCCGCCCTTGGCGATCGATTCAGCCTCCGAGGATGCCGATCGGCACGCGGCGGAAATCGTTGGCATGATGCGCTCATCCAGATCTCGGAATGCGGCAAGCAGGACGGAGAAAAGCATCTTCCCCCAGAGGCGCACCACCTCGCGCTGTATGTACTGGCCGCGGGCGATGGCATTCTGGATGCGAAGCTTTCTCACTTTCTCCACTCGCTCCTGCATGGCCAACTGTAGTACTTCATCCTTGGCATCTTCCGACGGAGGTGAGATGTTCACGGTTTGTGCGCTGATCTGCGTGATGTTCTGACGCCCGCGCTTCGACCGAGCGGGCTTCTGCTTATCGAGTGCGGCTTTTTTTCCGTCCGCGCTATGACGTGCAAGGTATTCGACGCTCAAGGGATGATTGGGGTCGATTCCGTTCTTTGTCTTTACGAGGCGCCCCGACTTGATCGCCTTATGAATCGCGACAGGGGAAACACCCGCGCGCTTTGCAAACTCTTCCTGAGTCACGGGGAAAAGCATACCATAGGGTTAACCGCTTGGCAAGTTAACCCGGACGTTAACCTTGCGCCTGGTCGCCGGCGGCCGTCGCGACAGGACGCGCGCCGTCGATTCTATGCCGCCAAAGAACCTATCGAATTATTTTGTGAGAGCATGAGTCATGTCAAGCTGCCCGTCCCATGTGTCGTGCTTCTTGTAGTTGCGCTTTGCCCACATGGGTTGGAGATTGAGATAGTGGAAGCACTCTTTCTGCTGCGCTGGATCTGTGAGATCGAACGATGCACATGGACGTATATGATCTATGTGCCACTTGCCTTTATTCTTCCACGACATTCCCTGTTTGAATTGTGATTCAATATGATGCATCAATTGATCTGCGCTACATCCAATCAATTCGAGTGTTCGATAAGGAGCGATGATACCGTTGCTCTTGATAAGATTTGAAACACGACGACGACAACAGACAAGCGCATAGAATGCAGGATCGTTGTTGTACTTCTCACGCCAGAGAAGCACTTTTCTTTTGTTCCCGATTTTCCTTTTTTCTTCGGGTGATTTCTTATTCTCAATTCGCTCCGATCTCTTTCGTTCTTTCTCCTTGCGCAATTCCTCACGCTCCAACCTTTGCGCGGCTTGTTTCGTCTTGGCTTCTTCCCTATGGATTTTGCATACATAGTGGCGCCGTGTATTATTCGGTTGATTCATTTCCTCGCGAGACTTTCTTTCGCCGCACGTCTGGCATTTCACAATTTCCGCTTTGCGTTGTTCTTGAAATGTCCCCAGATATAGATGATCTGGATTGAAACAAGAAAAGTTCTTGCAAGAGTGATTCGGTGTCAGATTTCCTACTATGCCTTTGAATGTTTGATAGACAAGGCGTGGGGCGCGTATATCCCGTCGGGCTCCACTTGTTTGCTTATGATATGTCCTCGGTGCTCCTTCGAAACGATGCAGTGTAATGACTGGATACCCTTCTAAAGATCGGACACCATAACCTTTTAGATTTGTCCAGCATCCCGTATTTGGATCAACGTCCTATGTGAAGCGTGCGCGGAATTGTTCGACTGTCATTCAACAACAATATCACGCGCATCATGTCGCGTCAAGCTATTTTGGCATCGTCTCCCGTGTCACGCGGTCGATGGCCTGCGTCCACATGCGTGATATCGGTGCGTACTTGAGCAGGCGCGTGACGCTTTCATTCATCCACTTCCAGCGCTCATGATGCGGGCGACGACCGAAGCGCTGAATGATCTGGATCTTCGGCGCGATCCTGCCGCCGCGAAGCACATGGCCCTGCCCGGGTTTGATGCGGTAGAGGCCCGGCGCGAAGCCCAGCCCTGCTTTGATGATGAACGGCTTATTCGGCGCGTTCTTTGCCATGTCGCGGATGAGGAATTGTGCGCGTGATCCGCTTGCCACAGGCGCCTCATCGGTTGACGGGATATCGAGCTCGGGCCGCAGACGATAGCCGCGCTTGACGATGCCCGATTGCTCCCCGCCGCGGGAGAACAGCGTCATGGTGCGGTTGCGATCGCGCTCAAGGTTGCGGCCTGTCTGCAAGCTGTAGAAGCCGTCAAAGCTGATGTGCGAACCCTTGCGCACGATCACGCTGCCGACGGTGACGACTTGGCGCACTATGGGCTTGGCTGTGGTTTTCTCCACGCGCATCTGCGAGAGAATGAATCGCGGTGCGCGCATGGTGAGGCGCGATGCAAGCACGGTGACGGCAAGCGGACGCCATTTGAAAGCAAGCGAATTCATGAACTCAGCACATGCCCGGCGTGCAGCTACAGGTTCACGCTCGAAGAAGGTATGAAGCTTCTGGAACGCGCTCATGTCCACGCGCAGGAAATTGCTTCGAATGTCGCCAAGTTCTGATGCCATGATGTGAGTGTAGATCATCCGATGAGGATTTGCAAGGGAAATCGGTCTTTGTAACTTTGTAACCTTTTATGACTTCGTTTTTCGGCGTAGCGTAACGACCCTAATTTTAATTCAATACAAGATAAAGAATAAGAATAAGAAAGAATAATAAATAACAAATTACATTACATTACATACATACTACTCCGTTATCTGGCGCTTAGTTTTTCGGGTGGAATGGCTTTATAAATGTTCCGCCCCTAAGCTGTCTCGGATCAGGTAATTTTCGTAATTTTGTAATTTAGGCAACTAAAGTTATACCGTGTATCGAATTAACAAGTTACATCGAAAGTATCACATTACACATTTAGCTGTACCCTTGACACTATATCTGAAATAGACTATTGTAAAGGTATGAATGATACCATATCGTTGGTTGAAATGTCAAAGATACTTCACAAACCCCCAAATCGCATCTTGACAATTATACGTCTATTCAAGATTCCTGTGATTGGCAAAGGAATGGAGAGGACTATCAACAAGTCAGACTTGAAAGCACTTGATGATTTCTTCTATGAAGGACCAACATTCAGAGCTCCGCATACACCACCCAAAAAAGCGAAGGAGAATAAAACATGGTTCAGATTTGTTTGAGGATTCCAGACGAGACGGCTGAAAAGATGAAGCAATTGTCATGGCAACAGTCAATCTCTTTGAATCGTCGAGTGACACAGGGTGATCTTGTTAGAATGGCTGTCGATTCCCTTGAGCGAGAACTTTCCAAGAAAGCATAATGCGTGCCATGTACCCCGAATGCTCGAAAAATATACTTTTCGATTTTTCTTGCAATCGCCCTCCGTCTGTGCTTAGAATCACGTCCATGAGTTCACCAGCAACGAAGATGACCGACCGCGAGAAGATCACGGCTATCGTGGTGGCAACCGCCGAGAGTTTCACGGAACGCGACCGCTCGCTGACCATCCACGACAGCGGGATCAAGATCATGTTCACGACCACAGGCGATATCAAGAGCGTCATCCGTAACGGCCAGTCATTCACAGGGGAGGAAAAATGAGTCACTGCAATTGTCTCGCGGTATCCCTTGGCGTCAAGGACGCGAAGTGCGATTTCCACGATTGGAAGGCCGCACAGGCAGCGCGTGCTCTTGCCCGCCGACATCAGCGCAACGTCGAACGCCACATCAGGCGAAGGCTGGCAAAGCATGGGTAGCACACCCCGTGGCATCTCGGGCTCGCGCGCGTCGGCAATCCTTGGGCTGTCGGAGTATCAGTCGGCCTTCGAGGCGTTCCAGGTGCTCAAGGAAGAATGCTACCCCGGCTGGAATGCCGCACACGGCTACCTGCTGCCCGAGCCCCCGGACAACGCGGCCATCCGCTGGGGCACGGCGTTCGAGTCCAGCGTGATCGAGTTGGCTGAGGCGAAGCGCGGGATGGGGATCACGAATCGTGAATGGCTGTATGCCCACCTTGAAAGCGGCGGGTGCCTTGTGAATCCCGTGAGCCTCACGGATGACGCCTACGTGACCTGCCATATCGACGGCGTTTACGAAAACTTCGAGACCCTCCACGAAGGCAAGACCACCAGCATGATGAACTTCTGGGACTCCTGGGGCACGCCGGGCACCGACCGCGTCCCGCAGGGATACCAGGTGCAGGTCCAGCACCAAATGCTCTGCACGGGCGCATCCGAGTGCAACGTGAGCGTGCTGACCTTCCCGAAGCGCGTCGACGAATGGGAGAAGGAGGGGTGGGTTACGCAAGAATTGAGCGGAATTGGTGCTCCTGGAAAGTATGCTCTTCACAAGCAGCATGCTGTTCCTGGTGGATTTGCAATCGACCTTGAGAGCCGACCGATTCACTGGGCATCGACGATGGCCGAGATGGGGTTTTTCCATCAGTATCCTGTGCCCGCATCGCCATCGTTGCAGAAAACGCTTGTCGAGTTCTATTCCGATTTCTGGGCGCGCTATATCAAGGGCAACGAGGAACCGGACTTCACGCGCTACGACGATATTCGCCGCGCATTCCCCGAGCCTGTAGGCACAATCGTGCTGACCGAGCAGGAGGAACGCTGGGTGAGCGAGCGCAAGTTGATCAAGGATGAAATCAAAGAAAGTGGCCGCCTTGGCAAGCGCGCCGAGGAGTTGAAGGTGCTCACGCTTTCCTCGGTGTGCAAGCGCATGGGACGCGATGCGGTCATCGATACCGAAAGCCAGGACAAAGTGGTCTTCATGTCGGCCGCCGGGAAAAAGCTCGGCAGCTTCGACGGCAAAATCTTTCGATAGGAGGGTGAGAGAGTGAAGGGGAAAAGACAGATTGTGCTCAATCAGGCCACGCTCATGGAGATCGTCGAGGAGTGGATGAACGAGCAAAACTACGCGGGCGGCAACGTCATTTGTACTGGCGTCGCATTCAACAATTCGGAAAGCACGGCCACGTTCACGGTCGAACCTGAAGGCGAGGCAATCTGATGGCGCATACAACCGCAATCGCCGTGAGCGACCACGACGTCAAGCAGGCGCTGGTGGGCTGGACACCCGACATCGAGGCATTCCTGCCCGACAAGTCCGAGCGGCGCGCATTTCTCAATCAGGCCGCGCTTATGGTCTACGAGAAAAAGGAACTGCGGCAGGCACTTTCCACGGACACCGGTAAAATCAGCTTCCTGCGCTCGCTCCAGAAAGCCGCCGCGGATCGCCTGTCGCTGAACCCGCAGGACGGGGAGGCGTGCATCATCGCCTACGGGGACACCATCCGCTACCAGCGCGAGAAAAACGGGCTGTGCGTGCTGGCAAACCGCACAGGGGCCGTGGAGTACATCGGCGCGGATACCGTCTACGAAAAAGACACCCTGACCCTGAAGCGCACGGCACACGGGGACGATTTCGAGCTCACCCCGTCACAGGGCGAACGCGGCCGGGCCAAAGGGTACATCGCGTTTGTCATGCTGAAGTCCGGGCGGTCGTTCGTGAAGTGGATGACCCGCGCCCAGGTGGAAGCGCACGCGAAGAAGTACAGCAAGGCGTACAGCCAGGCCGGAGGCGCGTGGCAGACATCCTTCGACGGCATGGGCGAGAAAACCGTGATCAACGCGATCCTCTACGACCTGCACATCGCGAAGGTCATCCCGCAGCCGCTTGCCGAGGAAGAGGAAGCGATCGACGTGACGCCGGACGCGCCCGCGCAGAAAGGCGCAAGCGCCGCCGACGTCGAGAAACAGCTGGCCGACGCCGGGCAGACGATCATCAAGGAAGCCGTGGCAGCGGTGGCCCCCGCGCCCGATGTGAAGGCAAGCGCGGCACCCGCGGCGGAACAGGGCGAGCTCGGCCTGCCTGGCAGTGCTCCGGACATCTTCTAAGCTGGGGATAACGCGCACCGTGTTTCGGCCGGGCGCTTAGGGCGGGGGCTTGTGACGCCACGGCCTCACATCGACTCCGCCCGCTTTCTGAAAGGAGGCAAAGCGTAGAAGGGACAGACATTCAACGGTTTCTCTCGTGTAGTCATGGGCCGAGAGGATTCGGCTTTCGGCCCCAATTCGGGAGCGGTCGGGATAATATATATGGCCCGGCTACAGGTTCGACTCCTGCCGCTTCCATCCTTGCCGTTGGTAAATCCTGGCCCGGATTCAAGGCAAACCCGCCCCTAACCAACTAAAAGAGGCGGCGTCGGGGAGCGACGTGAAAAGAGCTGACGGAACGCAATTCAAGCTCCATTCCGTGACAGCCCGGAGAGACGGGCAACATTTGAAAGGAGGTGCGTATGATTTCCGCATGGCATTTGATCTGGATCATCCCCGTGTGCGTTTTCGGGCGTGTGATGGACGACTGCCTGATCAGCAAGAGCCTTGCGCGCGTGGAAAAACTTCTTACGCAGGCGGCCGCCGCACGCGATACGGAGGACTTCCTGCATTACCTGAATAATGCGCGACAGATTGTTTTAAGCCTCCGCGTGGTGCTGGACGCGGAAAAGGACGACGGAAGATGACCCCCGGCATGCTTTCCTCGCGCATACGGGCGATTCCCGGAATCAATAGCGTCACCCGCTGGCAGAAGCGCGGGGCGGACCGTCTGTATATCGCGTTTTCCGTGAGTGAAGCCTACACCAATGTGTGGGTGGACTTGGCCAAGGGCATGCTGGATTGGGACCGCGAATGCGAGCGCCATACCAACGGCGTATTCTGGCGGCATGATCCGCACGCTCTGGGTGCGCGCGCCATGGGAGCGGTACGCGAGCTGCTCGTCGAGTATCGCCTACAGCGCGTGGCGGAGTTAAAAGGAGGAAAGACGTGAATCTCACAGAGGAAAAGATTCTAAAAGGCCTGCAATCGGCGGGCATACGGGTCTACGGCAAGACAATCGTCAGCCCGCTCAGCATGCACGACTCGCCGAACAAATGCCAGCTCATCAATTTCATGGTCGAGCGCGCCGGCTATCGGCTTATTGATGAGCGCGGCTACCCGAGAAAGCCCGAGGCTGCACCAGCGGAGTCTACGGCATGATCCTCACCGTCGCACTCCTCGCCTTTGCACTCGGTCGCCCCGCACCGCTTGTCTTGCAAGTGGCCGCTGCGGCGCGCGCGGCATCCGTGGACCCCGTGCTGGCCGTTGCAATCGTGGAGCGCGAGTCGCAGTTTAACCCCCGGGCGCGCCACATAAACTTTGATGGCAGCGTGGATCGCGGCCTGTGGCAGATCAATAGCCGCTGGCATCCGGGCCTCATGGACGGCTCGACATTCCTTGCGCTGTGCCTGTTGCGTGCACGCTACGACCCCGTGCGGGCGGCGTGCTACTACAATCGCGGCTGGCGTTGTGATGCAAAAGGCCTGCGCTATGCTCGTTCTGTTATGCAAGTCTATCAAAGGATCGGAGGAAATATGACAATCAATCCATGCGTTTTGTGCGGTGGCAAGCCTTATGATGATGATGTGAGCGATTTCAAAACTGTCTACTGCTATAACGATCTGAAGTCGCACGCGATCGAATGTCGAGGCGCTACTATGGCGAAGGCTGTCGAGATCTGGAATCGCCTGAACCCTCTACCCGGGGAGACGGCCGTCATTCCGCGCCGTGGATTCTTCCAGCGATTGCGAGGCAAGGCATGACCTTCGAAGATCGCGTGCGCGCGCGCCGTCGGGCGTCAATCGCGCTGTTCATCCTCGGGATGGCGGGCGCCGAGGGCCTCATGTGGCTACTGGTCAACTTCGTGGCGTTCACCGCGCTTCACTACGCGGGATTCGAGCTTGCACCGGATGTCAAGAACCTCATCGTCATCCTCGTGGAGGTCGTAATCGGCCTTTCATGCCTGTGGATGTGGATGGTGCGCGGAATGCTTTCGCATAACATCGACATGATCCTTGCCGAGTCATCGCCTACAGAGCGCGCGGTGATTGCCGCCCGCATCCAGGCCGAGCTTGACAAGCCGCAGGTGATCACGCCGACCGCGATTGAGGCGCCGAAATGAGAATCTTCTCATCCGCACCCGACAGCCTCATTCACGTCGCAGTCGTGGAAACTCCGGGGAAACGTCGTCCGCGGTTGCGAGCATATACGCAGTGGTTTGCGCCTCACCTGCTGGCGTGCTGGCACAACGTGCACGCCTCATCGGGCGCGGAGGCCAAGAAGTTGGCGATGGCCGAGCATCGCGCGAAATGCATGAGCGGTCGATAGGCGCGCCTGATGCCCATCCCTATTTGCACAAATTGCGGCGTGCCCGTCATTCTCTACGAGGACGGAAGTGCCATGTGCGAGCCGTGCGGGATCCGCTGGTCGGATTCGAAGGAACTGGAAACTCGACGCGACCCCGCACCGCCGTCTGAATTGCCGAGTGTAACGGCACGCCGAACGCTGGGGAAGAAAGCAAAGAAAGATGCCTCCGCGCAGATCAACGAGCTGATGGCCGAGCTTGACCTGCTGTCCGAGGAGCAATTCATTATCTCGCGTCCCGCGTTGATGGAGCGCTACAAGCTTTCAAAGGCGGAGCTGAATAAGTTCTGGACGCACTCCTCACGGTCACCAAAACCCGAGGAGCCGACAGCGGATGAGAAGCCGCCGTTTATCATCCACGGCACCGCCGACGACGGCCTTACGTATTTCACGGATCAATTCGGTCGCATACAGGCGTGGCGGCTTGAATCGCTGGGCAAGGAAAAGCTGAAAGTGCTCGGCCCCTTCGCCTACTGGTACACGCACTACTCAAACGGCGAGAAACTGTCGTGGGACAAGGCAATCGAGGACATCATACAGGACGGCGGGGGCAAAGCGTTTGACACGCGCAAGCTCCGCGGCCGCGGATGTTGGAGAGAGGAATGATTGGCGAATATCCTTCGAACTGGTACAAGATCGCGAAGCGCATCAAGAAAGCCGCAGGGTGGAAGTGCGTCCGCTGTGGCCATCCGCATGATGTGAAGTCGGGCCACGTTCTTACCGTTCATCACCTCGACGGCGACAAATCGAATTGCCGATGGTGGAACCTTGCGCCGTTGTGCCAGCGTTGTCACCTTCGCATACAGGGGCGCGTGAAGATGAATCAGCCGTTCATCTATGAGCACTCGGAATGGTTCAAGCCCTACGTCGCGGGCTTCTATGCATGGAAATATCTCGGCAAGCACCTCGGCAGGATGCGCGTCCTTGAACGCATGGACGAATTGCTTTCCTTGGAGCGTGCGGTTTGACATTCATTTTCAACGATGGGGAGAGGCTGTATGGTGACTCCTCGGGTGCGTTCATCTACCAATCGAAAGCCGCGCTGGACATGGGCCTGGATGTGGCTCCTGCGTCCGCCGAAACACGCACGGCCATGTTTTCCGCGGCCTCAGAAATGTCATTCGAGACGCAAGCCGACTGCGCGCGACTGCTCGCATGGTGCGCAATATCGCCGTTCTGCGGCGCCCTGCCGTGGCGGCCCGCCGGGTACCTGACAGGCGAATCCGGGGTGGGTAAATCGACGATCCTCGACATGGTGGTCAACCCGCTTGCAAAGCCGCTGTATTTCTCAGGTGCGTCAACCGAGGCGGGGGTCCGGCAGACAGTCGGTAATGATTGCTTGCCTACGGTTATCGATGAGCTTGAGTTCATGAAAAACGAGGACAACAATACACGGCGGGCATTCGGCATCCTCGACCTTGTACGGCAATCGACAAGCAACGATTCCCCGCCGATCGTAAAAGGCACCATGAGCGGGCGGGCGATGTCATTTGCAACGCACTGCCAGTACCTGCTTGCAGGCATATCGCCGGGGCTTGAGCGCCAGGCGGACACCTCCCGTTTTTTCACCGTCGATCTGGTGAAGCCCGACGGAAACGCATGGCCACGCGTGAAATCAAAAGCAGAGTCCCTTTTTACGCCCCCCAATTGCGCAGCCGTGCGTGCGTTTGTCTGGCCGCGAATCGACGAAATACTGCGCCTTGCCGATGCCATGATCGAGCCGATCCGCGATGCATCAGGCTTTGACACCCGCTATGCGAAGCTCGAGGGCATCCTGTTCGCCGCTCACTGGGTCGTCTGGAAAAGCAAAAGGCCGGAGGAGGCCGAGCTCGCGGAATGGCTTTCCAAGGTCTATGACACGAAGCCGCCCGAGGTCCTCGACAACGATGCGGACACGATCATCAATCGCCTGTTGACGGCTATCGTGCAGGCCGCCGATGCACCGCAAAAGTACACAGTGGGGCAAATGGCACTTGCGCTGTCGAAGGGCGTGGAAAAGGATGAGATATCGCTTGTCGCCGAACCGCTGTCGCCTGAGAAAGAAGAGCGCTTCCGTCGCACGCTGAATCTGTACGGCTTGTACATCATGCCGCGAACGGGGCAATTCAGCATCGCACGCGGCAGGCCCGAGCTTGCACGCATCATGGGCACCACGACGCAATATGCGCGCGTGCTTTCACGTCACACGCTGTGCACTGACAAGGACAAGGTAGTCAACGCGCTTGGAGAGGTGCGCCGCTGCATGGTGTTTTCCGCATCCATCCTCGAAGGGGAGCCGCCTTTTTAGGCGGTGAGAAAGGAGCTGGGGCTATGACGATTAACGAAAGAGCAGAAATGCTCAGGATCCAGGCACATGCCTATGTCAACCAGAAAACAGGGCGCGTAAAAGTAAAACAGGCGATGATTGAAATCCTTGGGGATTCAACTCCTCCCCGTTTGAGAAAGGCTACAGGAAGGGAAGTTCAAGAATTGGCGGCGTGGCTTGCGAGGCTTTGGAAATGACCGCGCGCCGTCCCGAGTACACCCGCCCGTTCTCGCGCGAGTATCTCACCGCATGCGGGCGCGAAGTGCAACGCGTGATGATGGTGCATCCCTCGGCGCTTGGCGAGTTCATCGACGCGGGCTATGTGGCGTGGCTTGAAAGCGAGCTACAGAAAGCGAGGGAGAAATGAAGGCGAAACAGAGAAAGCTTACGGTCATACAGGCTTGCGAAATAATGCACACAGTAGGGCGAAAAGCAAAGTTTATCACGTGGATGGAGATCGTGATCCTGCCACTCATGGGACTCCCTGAAATGGTCGCATGGTCGAAAATGAGCGATTCCTATACCCGGGCGCGGGAAAACGCGGGAGGAGCAACATGGAACTCATGAAACCTGACGGGCGCCTGGTGTCGGGCCTGCCATGCATCTACCACCTCGGGCTGGCCGTGCTCTACTCGGAGGCCGTGCGCGAGGACGGGGAGTCATACATCTTTGACCCCGCAAAAACCGTGTGCCTGCTGTTCGGGCCGCCGAATGCCCAAGGCATGCAGGGCGTGAACTTTGTCAAGGGATTCGGGCCGAACATCCCGCTGCAGCCGACGTTCCTGCGTGCAGGCCGTGCCGCGTGTTTCGTAAGCGATTGCACGGATGCAAACGTGCTCGCCCTCTGCAAGCAGGCGATATCCGGCCTTGTCATCGCCCCGGCCGGTGCAAAGCTCCCGCCGCTCCCGCCGAGTGAGGTAAACTGAAATGGATCGCATGATGATGTCGATGCGCGAGGCACTGGGGCCGCAGATGACGCAGGGGCTTGTCGACATGTGCGAGTACATGGTCGGGCCGAGTGACGTCATTTTCAGTATCCCCCGCCATACATGGGAAATCACGAAAAGCGTCATGTACGAGATCGGCTCATTCGCGGGGGAGTCGGCGGTGATCTGGGCGCGGTACTTTACGACCGTGCACTGCGTTGATCCGTGGGCCTTCGACGACCTTGCGCGCATTTCCCTTGCCTATCGCGCGGGCATCGAGGCCGCATTCGACGTGCGTGCGAGGGACGCCGGCAATATCGTCAAGCACAAAGCGCGCTCGCTGGACGTGGCACCAACCGTCGCCGATGCGTCAGTTGATTTCGTGTACATCGACGGCGATCATAGCTACAAGGCGGCACTCGCCGATATCACGGAGTGGTGGCCGAAGGTGAAGGCGGGCGGCTTCCTTGGCGGGCATGACTATTCGCTTGCCGATGTGCGCAAGGCGACGGCCGATTTCTTCAAGCGCGCACCGGACCGCACGTTTAACGACCTTGCCGACCTCTCGAATCCCGAGTACCAGGTCGGCAGCTGGGTCTACAGGAAGGGGGAGTAAGATGCCAAATCAAGTACCTAATCATGAGGAAGTATTTTGGCTTGTGTGGGAACCGGGCGGTCACAATCCAACATTTCGCCATTTTTCATATAGAAACGCGATATCAGAGGCGCAGCGTCTTGCGGAGAGAAATCCAGGAAAACAATTCTACGTTGTCAAGGCTCTGGAATACTTCGAGAAGGAGCATGTTTCTCACACTGTTCTACTCGAAACAGAAGACGACATGGACATGCCATTCTAATGAGCCTCCGCGACTACCAGGCCACCGACATAGCCGAGTTGCGCCCGCTGATCCGCGAGCATCGCTCCGTCCTGCACCAGCTACCCACGGGGGGCGGGAAAACGGCGGAAGTCGCGGAGATAGTGTCACTGGCGATGGGCCTTTCGGCCGAGCGCGTGATCTGGTTTGTCGTCCCGCGTAACGAGCTCTTGAAGCAGGCAAGCAAGCATTTCGCACGCTGGAAAATCCCGCACGGCATCATCGCGGCAGGCAAGGAGGAGTCGCGCGCCTTCCGCGTGCATATCGTATCGAAGGACACGCTCCTGCGGCGCCTGCATCGCATCAAGCGTTGGCCCGATGTGCTGATATTCGACGAGGCGCACCTGTACTACGACGCTCAGGCGCTCATCATCGACACCGCATCCGCAGAGAAACCCGCGCTGAAAGTGATCGGGCTGACCGCTACCCCTGAGCGTTTGGATGGCCGCGGGCTTGGCATCCTCATGGTGGACGGCGTGAACATCGGCGGACCCTATGAGTGCATCCACTACGGGCCGTCGATCCCGTGGCTCACCGAGCGCGATTTCCTTGCACCCCTGCGCTACTTTGCCCCACCTCCTATCGAGGGATTCGACAAGCTGCACTGGCGCGGCACCGAGGTCATAGAGGCGGAATACGAGGCTTTCATCGACCGCAATAAGCGAGTGATCTACGGCAACGTCATCAAGTTCTATCGCAAGTACGGCGTGCGGGAGAACGGAGGCAATCGCCCCGCGCTGATCTTCACGCGAAGTGTGAAAAGCGCAAAGGAAACGGCCGCCGCCTTCAACGACGCGGGATACAACTTCCGCGCGATTTGGGGCGACATGCCGAAGGGCGACCGCGATTTCGCCTTCCGCGCGATGCGTGAGGAGCACATCGACGGCCTTGTCAATTGCGACCTTGCCACGTACGGCGTCGATATCCCGAACCTCGAATACGGCGCAAGTATCCGCCCGACGCTATCGCGCGCGCTGTACTTTCAGATGGTCGGCCGCCTGCTACGCCCTTTCGCGGGCAAGCGGGAGGCGTTTTTCATCGACAACGCG